>MAAC01017867.1_pt1 | contig 35388 bp, 34 predicted proteins | sample 1115981 | NCBI WGS metagenome assembly MAAC01 (sample SAMN04961126, study PRJNA320927) | seawater metagenome | isolation source: sample BD02T64 sea water enriched with oil for 64 days | place: USA:Gulf of Mexico | collected 2013-07-27 | reverse complement strand
GTATTGTTGTTATATCCAATATAAGTGAAGTCGAATTGCCCATCTGGAAAAACAGAAAACTCTACGTTCTCTACTACAAAAATATATGATTTTCCGTAATTGCTATAAATCGTATTTTCCTCAGAATTTACGGATGCAGCATTTACTGAAAAACTCATTATAAAAATTCCTAATACTAAACTTGCTAATTTTCTCATGACATTAAATTTAAGGATTGTACTTGCTTTTAATTTTGGTCAGCCAGTACAGTTTGCTATAACCAACGACCGTGCCATAAATATAAATAGCTGATAGTTAAGTGAATGAAAATAAGTAAGTGAAAAGGTGAAAAATGGATGCTTATATTTATATATAATAATTAGTTATTAAATTAAAAATCCGCCTTCATTATTAATGAAGACGGATTCTAAAAAAAACTAACTAACCAAATTTTATAAATATTACTATGAATTCAATACTTATGATTAAGTAATTACAAACCCCGTGCCATTTAAAATAAAAATATTTGGTTTAAGAATTATTTAACAATAAACTTTTCTGTTTTAATATGCTTGTCATTGCTGGAAACTTGATAGAAGTAAAGACCAGAGGCATAATCCATATTGTTTAGTATGTAATTATCAGAGGTAATTGATACTTCTTTAACAAGAACCCCAGATATATTATAGATTTTTAATTGGTCTATTTCTGCTTCAGGAGGTAGGCTTAAAATAGAGATATTTGTAATTGGGTTTGGGCTTAAAATAATATTAGATAATTCAAAGTTCTCAGTAGATAAAATTATACATTGGGTATAATCATTAAAATAGGTGGTTATACCATCTTTTGTAAAACAAGTTAATTGTCTATTAGCATCAAAATCAGTACCAAAAGGTTCTATACCATCTATGGATCCTATCCCTTCAATCCATTCTTCAAAAATACCAGAATGATCACCTAAAGAATCATATCCTTCAAGAATAATTACTTTTCTATTTTCTCCAGCTATAAATTCTTCATAAATATCTGTTACTTTAAGATATTCAATTAAACCAGATCCAATACCTAAACAAGCCCATTCAAAGAAAAACTCATCATTAATTTCAAGATTAAAATCTAATATTGCATAATCTTGATTACTCGAATTACTATATAAATATAAGACTCCATTTTCTTCTCTTAATCTACAAACATGTGATGAATAATCGTTTACTAGTAAAGAATAAACCTTATTATTTATTGTTTGTTCTTCATTTAAATAAAAATTTGTCGTTAAAGAGTTTCCTATATAAGGATCATGAAATACAATACTCCAATTATTATTTTCATCTAATATTGGGATATAATCTTGAGAATAAGAATATGTTGAAATTAATAACGCAAAAATAAGTAGCAATTTTTTCATAAAAAGATATTTTAAGATTTAGGAAATTAGGGTGTTATGTGTAAATAACCCAAGGTAGCTTTTAAATTAATCAACAATTGGAGTAATATAATAAAGGTACTATATTTTCTCTAATAAATAAGATGCAGTAAAAGACCCTTTGTTTTTTGCAACTTCTTCTGGAGTACCTTCTGCCATCAATTCGCCACCTTTTTCACCACCTTCTAATCCAAGGTCAATAATATGATCTGCACATTTAACCAAATCCATATTGTGCTCCACTACGATAACGGTATGGCCTTTGTCTAAGAGAGCATAGAAAGAGTTTAATAGTTTATTGATGTCATGAAAATGTAAGCCAGTTGTTGGTTCGTCAAAAATAAAGAGTGCTTTTTCTTTGGTGTTTCCTTTCACTAGAAAAGAAGCTAGTTTTATACGCTGTGCTTCCCCACCAGAAAGGGTAGAAGAGCTTTGTCCTAATTGTACATAGCCAAGACCTACATCTTGAAGAGGTTGTAATTTATTGAAAATCTTTTTTTGATCTTGTGATCTGAAAAATTCAATAGCATCATCAACCGTCATATGCAGAATATCATGAATGCTTTTCTTATGAAACTGAACTTCTAGTATTTCTTTCTTAAAGCGTTTACCCTTACAAATATCACATTCTAGATGGACGTCTGCCATAAACTGCATTTCGATGGTTACTTCGCCTTCTCCCTTACAATTTTCACAACGCCCTCCATCTACATTAAATGAAAAATGTTTGGCCTTATACCCTCTGATATCCGATAGTTTTTGATTGGCATATAATGCTCTTATATCATCGTATGCTTTTATGTAGGTGACAGGGTTAGATCTACTAGAACGACCTATAGGATTCTGATTGATGAATTCTACATTTTTTATATTCGTAAAATCTCCTTCTAGTTTTGTGAACTGTCCTGCTTTTTCTCCATAGCCTCCCACTTCCTTAAGCATTGCAGGATAGAGTATTTTTTTAACTAAGGTGCTTTTTCCACTTCCTGAAACGCCTGTAATTGCAGTAAAACATCCTACAGGAAAGCTAACATCTATATTCTTAAGATTGTTATGTCTGGCGCCAATTAATTGTATTGTATTTTTTGAAGTCCTTCTTTTTAAAGGAACCTTAATAGAAAGGTCACCGTTGAGGTACTTTGCAGTAAGCGATTCAGATTTTAATAGATCAGAATAAGTTCCTGTAGCAACAACTTCACCACCAAAAGAGCCTGCTTCGGGACCAATATCGATAATTTCATCTGCAGCCTTCATAATATCCTCATCATGTTCTACAACGATAACTGTATTTCCGAGATCGCGTAGTGATTTTAATACGGTGATTAGTCTTTCCGTGTCTTTTGGATGCAATCCAATACTAGGCTCATCAAGAATGTACATAGACCCCACTAAGCTACTACCAAGTGAGGTTGCAAGATTGATTCGTTGTGATTCACCACCAGATAGCGTGTTTGACTTCCTATTTAATGTTAAATAACTTAATCCGACATCGATTAAAAAGGAAAGCCGATTATTGATTTCTATTAATAATCGTTTTGCAATTTTTTGATCGTATTTATTTAGTTCTAAGTTTTTAAAAAATAATGCTGTCTTCTCTAAAGGTAATTCTACCAGTTCTTGAATAGAAGTATCACCAACTTTAACATAATTGGCTTCAGGTCTTAATCTTTTACCTTTACAAGTACTACATTTAGTTTTTCCACGATAACGGGAAAGCATCACCCGATTCTGAATTTTATAGCTTTTAGATTCTAAAAAAGTAAAGAAATCATGCAATCCCTCAAAATGTTCATTTCCTTCCCAAACTACTTGTTTTTGTTCATCGGTAAGTTCAAACCAAGGTTTGTGTATAGGAAAATCAAATTTATAAGCACTATTCACCAACTGATCTCTATACCAACTCATAGATTCCCCACGCCAAGGAAAAATAGCATTTTCAAAAATGGATAAAGCAGTGTTGGGGACCACCAAATCTTGATCAATACCTATAACATCACCATACCCTTCACATTTTGGACAGGCACCATAAGGATTGTTAAAGCTAAATAAGTGTACGTTGGGTTCGAAGAAAACCAATCCATCAGCTTCAAAACGGTTGTTGAATTCTTTGATAGTATTATCTGTAAGGGATTCGATATATAATTCTCCTTTTCCTTCAAAAAAGGCAATTTCAACAGCATCTGCTAAACGATTGTAAAAATCTTCATCCTCTTTAGTAATGATACGATCCACTACCAATTGTAGGTTTTCAGGAATTGATTTCCCTTTTAAATCCTCTATTCTAACTACATTTTCATCAAACTTAATACGAGCATATCCCTGTTGCGCTAATGCTTGTAATTTATTTTCCATAGTTCGCCCTTCTTCTAAATGAATAGGGGCAAGGAGTAGTAGTTTTTCACCACTAGGAAATTGTTTTATAAAGTTAATTACATCTGAAATAGTGTCCTTTTTAACTTCTTTGCCAGAAATGGGGGAGATGGTTTTACCAATTCGGGTGTATAATAATTTTAAATAATCATAGATTTCTGTAGAAGTTCCTACAGTAGAACGAGGATTGGTAGAATTAACTTTTTGCTCTATTGCTATGGCTGGAGAAATACCTTTTATAGAATCTACCTTAGGTTTGTTTAGTCTTCCTAAAAATTGCCTAGCATATGAAGAAAGACTTTCTACATATCTCCTTTGTCCTTCAGCATAAAGAGTGTCAAAAGCTAAGCTTGATTTTCCACTTCCAGACAACCCTGTAATAACCACCAATTTATTTCTAGGTATCGCTACCGAAATGTTTTTCAAGTTATGCAATTTTGCTCCTTGTATAAGGATGTTTTTCTTGGGGTCTAAGGTGTCGAAATTCAATTTTATGGTATCAGATTTACATTGGATTCCGCAAAGATACTACTTAGATTTTGAGTATAAAAAAAGCCATTATATAATTTTTTTGGAGAAAAAACTCACTTTTTTTTGCATTTGTTAAAAGTTTGTTATTATATTTACCCCACACAAGTACAATAAATAAAATCATAGCCTATAGCATAACAATACTTTTTTTTAAATAATTAAAGATCGAACAACCAAATTAATTTAGTTGTTTACCTATAAAAGTACTGTTATGATAAATAAAGAAACTACAGATGCACAGTTAGTTAGTGCATATATGAAAGGCGATGAATCTTCAATCAGCGAATTAATTACTCGTCACAAGCAAAGAATTTACAGCTTTATATACTCAAAGGTTTTTGATAGAGATGTTGCAGAAGACATTTTTCAGGATACTTTTATTAAAGTCATTAATACCTTAAAAAGGGGAGCATATAATGAAGAAGGAAAATTTATTCCTTGGGTGATGCGTATATCTCATAATTTGGTAATCGATCATTTTAGGAAGAATAATAGAATGCCCAAATTTGAGAATAATACCGACTTCAATATTTTTTCAGTACTATCTGACAACTCTTTAAATGCCGAAAAAAAAATGATTAAAGGACAAGTTGAAAAGGATGTAAGACGCATCATTCAAGAATTGCCTGAAGATCAAAAAGAAGTCCTTATCATGCGAGTTTACAAAGAAATGAGTTTTAAAGATATTAGTGAACAAACAGGAGTAAGTATTAATACAGCATTAGGAAGAATGCGTTATGCACTTATTAATTTACGTAAAGTAATTGATAAACATAACATTGTGTTGACCAATTAATACAATAATTAATTTTTTGCTACGTTAATAGGTAACATTAACCTCAAAAAAACAATTATATGCAAAAAATGTACTCTAAAACCTCACGTTCGGAGCACGTGAATAAAAACATGGTTCCAAAAGAAGGTACAATAAAGTTTCTTCTGGATTATTCTAAGGCTTTAAGTGTTATAGATTATAATAAATTGAAGTTTGAAGCACTTCTAAACTAAACTTTGGAAAAACCTCGAAATTACTTTCGAGGTTTTTTTTATCTATTTTTTATTTTTCAAATATTCCTTTATAACTGATTTTCTGCCAATTGTTTGTGTTATAATGTCTTTATCTAAACTCCATCCTCTTGCTGGAGAATATAACCTTCCATAGAAAATAATCTGAAGATGTAATTTATTCCATAAATCTTTTGGAAACAATCTCTTAGCATCTTTTTCTGTTTGAATTACATTTTTTCCATAGGTAAAACCCCATCGAAACATTAATCTATGAATGTGAGTATCCACAGGAAATGCAGGAATATTAAATGCTTGAGACATAACAACACTGGCTGTTTTATGGCCAACCGCAGGTAATTCTTCTAATGCTTCATAGGTATTTGGAACCATTCCATTATATTTTTCTATTAAAATTTTAGATAAACCGTGAATTCCTTTAGATTTCATAGGAGATAAGCCGACAGGTCTTATTATTTCTCTAATTTCTTCTACGCTAAGCTTTACCATGTCATAGGGATTGTCTGCAATTCCAAATAAAATAGGAGTTATTTTATTCACCCCTTTATCAGTACTTTGAGCAGAAAGCAATACTGCGATGAGTAGGGTATAGGGGTCTTTATGTACTAAGGGTATCGGCGTTTCTGGGAATAATTTATTTAATGTATGAATTGTAAAATCTACCTTTTCTTGTTTTGTCATTTTATGTACTTTTACACAAAAATAGAGAAATGAAACGAGCATGTTAGAAAGTTTATCATTAAAGGAAATGATTAATATCTAACAGCATGTGTTACAAAAAAATATAACTTAAAGACATGAAAACATTAAAAGCAGGGGATACGGTTCCAAATTTTAAAGGGAAAGATCAAGATGGAAATTCAATCTCCTTTTCAGATTATAAAGGAAGACGATTAATTGTTTTTTTCTACCCTAAAGCTAGTACTCCAGGATGTACTGTAGAAGCCTGTAATTTGAGAGATAATTATGAATTACTTCAAGAAAAAGGCTATGAGCTTTTAGGAATTAGTGCAGATAGTCAAAAAAGACAAACAAATTTCAGGAATAAATATCAGTTCCCATTTCCATTATTAGCAGACGAAGAAAAAGAAGTGATAAATGCCTTTGGTGTTTGGGGGCCTAAAAAGTTTATGGGACGAGAATTTGACGGTATTCACCGTAAAACATTCATCATTAACGAAAAAGGTTTAGTTGAAAAAGTGATTGGTAAAGTGAAAACCAAGCAGCATTCAGATCAAATATTAAACCCTTAGATTTTTTTAGCAAACCTCCTTGCGGAATAGCCAAATAAACGCTTGCTCTTAATCATTTCTGAAATACCAGGAGGAAGCATTTCTTCCCATCCTTCTTCGCCATCAGCAATCATTTTAAGTACATTTCTTGATAAAATATCTAAAATTTCTGGGTTGTAATCTTTTATATCTAGCATTTTACCATTGTATTTAAAGAACTTATATAATTCTTTCATACGAGGATGTACCTTTAAATTTTCACTGGTAAGCAATTCTTCTGTTTTATAATTTTTAAGTGGATATAAATACACTTTTAAATCTTTAAAGAATAATTTGCCAAATGCTTCTAAGATTCCACCACTTAAATGTCTATAATATTTTTCATCAAATATTTCTATTAAATTATAGACTCCCATAGCTAATGCCATTCTAGCTTTGGTGTATTCAGCGAAATATTCAACCAACTTGTAATATTCTTGAAAGTTGGTTATCATTACATTTTGCCCTAAAGAACAAAGTAATTCAGCCCTATCTAAAAAATCTCGCTCATTAATTTCACCTTCAGCTCTTAAATTGGCTAGTGTAATTTCAAAGATTACTTTTGTTTTTTTCTTGTCAACTGTTTTCTCTTTAAAAAACAATTCTTGAGCCTCTTCAAACATATTCATATTCACTTTAGTAACAGGTCTAAAGCTTCCTCTAAGGGCTAGAATATTTTTTTTGTATAATTCTTGTGCAGGCAATAAATTGTTACCATCAGGTCCAAACATTACTGCATTAGTCATTCCATTTTTCACCAGTTGTAAACTCATAAGTCTATTGTCTACGTAAGTAAATCTTGAGCCTGAGAAATTAATCATGTCAATTTCTATCTGATCTTTTTCAATATTATCGTATAATGACTTAACAATTTCTTTTGGATTGTCATGCATATAAAACCCACCAAAAATTAAATTAACTCCTAATATTCCTAGAGTTTCTTGTTGTGATTGTGCATTGGTTTGTTTAAACCTTATATGTATTATAATTTCATTATATCCTTCTAAAGGATCCAATTGAAATTTAACACCTACCCATCCGTGGCCCTTAAATTTTTTTGAAAAATCTATGGTTGCCACTGTATTTGCGTATGTGAAAAACAATTTTTCTGGGTGCTTTTTCCTACTTAATCTATCTTCCATGAGTTCAACCTCATAAGAAAGCATATTTAATAACCGAGGTTGTGTTACATAACGCCCATCTTCTTCAATCCCATATATGGCATCAGAAAAATCTTTATCGTAAGCAGACATTGCCTTTGCGATGGTTCCAGAAGCTCCACCTGCTCTAAAAAAGTTCCGTACCGTTTCTTGACCTGCACCAATTTCTGCAAAAGTTCCGTAAATGTTTTCGTTAAGGTTAATTTGTAAAGCTTTTTGCTTTATGGTTAAAACCTTACTTATTTCTTTATCCCCTTTTAATCTTACTGACATGACAAATTTTATTTATTACAAAAGTATAAAAAAAAATAAAGCTATTTAATAAAAAAAAGCCATTTCATTAATTGAAATGGCTTTTTTTTTATTGATAATAAATCGTTCTACATTCCTTTTAATTCAGATATTAATGCTTGAATTATTGCTTTTGCATCACCAAAAAGCATAGAGGTTTTTTGGTTAAAGAACAATTCATTTTCGATACCTGCATATCCTGGCTTCATACTTCTTTTATTAATAATTATATGTTTTGCATTTTCAACATCTAAAATTGGCATTCCGTAAACTGGACTTGAAGGGTCATTATGTGCAGCAGGATTAACAACATCATTGGCTCCTACAACAAAAACGACATCTGTATTTGGGAACTCAGGATTTATATCATCCATTTCGGCTAATTTCTCATATTCCACGCTAGTTTCGGCTAATAATACATTCATATGTCCAGGCATTCTACCAGCTACTGGATGGATAGCATATTTAACTTCAACACCTTTTTTTTCTAATAATTGTTCTAATTCGTGAATAGCATGTTGTGCTTGCGCAACAGCTAATCCATACCCTGGAACGATGATTACTCTTTGTGAATAATTCATCAATATTGCAACATCGCTAACAGAAGCCTTTTTAATACTTCCCTTTAAAGAACCTCCAACATTTCCAGATGTTAAATCTGTATCACCAAATCCACCAAAAATCACATTTACTAGGGATCTATTCATAGCATTACACATGGCGAATGTTAAAATAGTTCCAGCAGAACCTACTAAAATACCACCTGTTAACATCACCATATTTCCATATAAAAATCCTCCAAGAGCAGCTGCTAATCCAGTAAAAGAGTTTAAGAGAGAGATTACTACAGGCATATCGGCACCTCCTATAGGAATTACGAAAAATACTCCATAAGCTAGTGCTCCAAAAAGCAAAATGTATAAATAAAGTTGGCTACTAGACTCAGACCAAGTTATATATGCAGCAAAAACAATTAAAATTATAAAAATTAAATTATTTACCAGGTTATATTTTGGTAATCGGAAGGGTTTATTTATTGTTCCATTAAGTTTTGCCCAGGCAATCATACTTCCAGAAAATGAGATACTACCAATAATTATTCCCGCTAATATGGTGACTATTGATAGTGTTTTTCCAGTATAATGATTAAATTCTATTAAACTTATTAAAGCTGCACTTGCACCTCCCATACCATTAAATAATGACACTAATTCAGGCATTTTTGTCATTGCTACTTTTCTAGCTACAAGCCAACCTATAATAGTTCCTAAAAGAATTGCCAAACCTATTAAAGTATAGATAAGTGAATGAATTTCTCCTTGGTAAAATAAAATGGTTCCAAATATAGCTAAAGTCATACCCCCCGCAGCTATAAGATTACCTCTTCTTGCAGTCTCTGGGTTTCCAAGCATCTTTAAACCTAGAATATAAGTTATAGAAGCAAATAAATAAATTATTTCGAGACTAAATAGATATTCCATTATTTTTTCTTTTTAAACATTTCTAACATGCGATCGGTTACCACAAAACCACCAACTACGTTTAAAGTACCTAGTAATACAGCTACAAATCCTAATGATAATGCTAATATGTTATCGGGTTCAGTACCTAACATTACTAAAATAGCACCAATTATTATAACACCATGTATGGCATTTGCTCCAGACATTAAAGGGGTATGTAATACTGCAGGTACATGACCAATAATTTCAACTCCAACAAATATCATTAACACAACGATATATATCAATTGAAGGTTATTGCTGATAAAATCTATTAATTCAGTCATAATTATTTAGGTTTACCGTTTTGTCTTATTTTTCCATCCTTTACAATTAAAGTGGTATTGGTTATTTCTTCACTAAGGTCCCATTTAAATTTGTTGTCTTCAGTTAAATGCATAATAAAATTAAACATGTTTTTTGCGTAAAGGTCACTAGCGTTTGTTGAAACACTTTCAGGAGATATTGTAGTCCCAATAATTTTAACTCCATTTTTCATAATTGACTTATTCATTTTACTCAACACACAATTTCCTCCTTGTGCTGCCGCTAAATCTATGATTACAGCACCATTTTTCATTTTCATCACCTGTTCTTCAGATATTAAAATTGGAGATCTACGTCCTGGTAACATAGCTGTTGTAATTACAAGATCTGCATTAAATAAAGATTTATTAACAGCTTCTTGTTGTCTCTTTTTATATTGGTCTGAAGCTACTTTGGCATACCCATTTTCAGAATCTTCACCTTCATTATCAACCAATATAAATTTAGCACCTAATGATTCGGTTTGCTCTTTTGTTTCCTTTCTTATATCTGTAGCTTCAACAATTGCGCCTAGTCGTTTTGCAGTAGCAATGGCTTGTAAACCAGCTACACCAACTCCATAAACTAAAACCCTAGAAGGTGTTATTGTTCCAGCTGCAGTCATCATTAAGGGGAATATCTTGGTCATTTCATAAGCTCCTTTAATTACTGCTTTGTAACCAGCTAAATTGTTTTGAGAACTTAAAACATCCATATCTTGTGCTCTAGAAATACGTGGCATTGCATCCATTGAAAAGGAAGTAGCGCCTTTTGAAGCTATAACTTTTATAAGATCTGGATTTGATTTATGAAACAATTGACTCATTAAAATATGTTTTTTATCAATTAATTTTAACTCTTCTTTATCAAAAGGATTAATTTTAATAAGAACCACAGCTTCTTTAAAAACAACTCCTCTGCTTTCTACAATGGCTCCAACATCTTTATAATCTGAATTTTTGTACTGAGAACCTTCTCCAGCATCTTTAACAACTAATATTTCAAATCCTTTTTCAATAAGCTGTTTAGCAATTTTGGGAGTAATTGACACACGTTTTTCTCCTTTTTGAGTTTCTTTAATGACACCAATTTTCATGTTCTGCTTTTTGTACTTCTAAACAAATTTAGAATATTATAACCTTAATTAATCTGACTTATATCATATTATTGTGTTAATCTGACATTAATATTTGTGTTTAAACATATTATAATGAGCAATATATAGTATCTATTATTTTTTTTATAGCGTAATGATATAATTTATAATGATAATTATAGAAATGTAATAACTCAACTTTATTTAATCAAGAACTTAAAAGTATAGTAATTTTTCATTTACTTTTGCAACTATGAAAATCACATTTTTAGGTACTGGTACTTCTCAAGGAATCCCTGTTATAGGGAGTTCACACCCTGTGTGTAAAAGTAAAAACCCTAAAGATAAACGTTTGCGGGTTTCCGTATTGCTATCATGGGATTCCCATACATATGTGATCGATTGTGGACCAGATTTTAGACAACAGATGTTGCGAGAAAACTGTACCAAAATAGATGGTGTTTTACTTACGCATGAACATAGTGATCATACTGCGGGAATAGATGATATAAGACCTCTTTATTTTAGACAGGGTAATATGCCATTTTATGCGCATAAAAGAGTGTTTGAGTACCTTTATAAAAGATATTCTTATATTTTTGAAACAGAAAATAAGTATCCTGGGGCACCTACCATTAATGAATTTGAAATTTCTAATGATAAACCCTTTAGTATTGGAGGAAAGGTAGTTATTCCTATTGAAGTTTTACATAATGAATTGCCAGTTTTGGGATTTCGAATAGAAGATTTCACCTATTTAACCGATGTAAAAACAATAGCTGAAGAAGAAATAAATAAAATAAAAGGAACCAAGATATTAGTGATAAATGCTTTAAGGGAAAAGTCTCATCATTCACATTTAAGTTTGTCTGAAGCTTTGCAATTAATTGAAAAAATTAATCCCGAAAAAGCATATTTAACACATATAAGCCATTTACTAGGTTTTCACGACGAAGTTGAGAAAAGACTTCCAGAAAATGTATTTATTGCTTATGACACCTTAAAAATCAACTTATAATTATGAAGAGAACGATCTTTATGTATTTATTCTTTTTTTTAATACTGTTTGTTATATTTCAGTATATGAATGAAAAGAAAATATTCGAAAAACAGTTAACTAAAATTGAATCTCAAAGAGGTAAAATAAAACGACTAGAATCAAATCTAAAAAAAACAACTGATTCTGTTGAAGTATTATCTGATCTAGCAACTGATTTAAATTATTTTACGCTACAAGGAAATGAAAATGCAATGTCTTATTTTGAAAGCCTTGGTTTTGAATCTGATGCTATTGAAAAATTGGTTTCAGAATACATTTATGAAGAAAACTTAACCAGTGGAGATCATCCAATTATTCCATTTGATGGAATTAATGGTACGATGAAAATTAATAAAATACGTTTTTTAAATCACAAGTGGATCATCGCCGATTTTACAGATGGCAGATATTGGGGGGAAATGGTTATAGAATATTATATCACAGATAAGAAACAAATAGAACTGACCTCAGTCGCCTCATTATTATATCCTTCATTTTAAGTAGGTCATTTCGATACATTTCTCTCATAATCGAAATTCAATGACCCAGGAGTATTGAAGTACACTGAGTGATTCCAATAGTTTTTGGAATCGTATCTAAGGGGAAAAATGGGATTTTTAAAACTAAATATATTAAGAATGCCTTAATAACCACTCTTTAAATTCATGAAAATTTTGAGGAGCAACACCATGACCAACAGGGAATTCAGAATATTCACAATTAATATTTAAGTTTTGTAAAAACGGTTTGGTTTTTCTAGCCCAATCTACTGGGATTACTTGATCCACACTTCCGTGAGAAGTATAAACATTGAGCTTACTAAAATCATTTTCAGTATAGTTTTCTTTAAAAATCCCTTCATTGATATAACCACTTAAGCCAATTATATTTTTGATTTTATCTGGAAAACTCAACCCTACCGCTAAACTTAATATGGTACCTTGACTAAACCCTAATAAGGTGATGTTTTCTGAATCAATATTATAGACAGAAATTATTTCATCAATACATTTTTTTACTAAATCTCTTGAGGTTATTGCTTGTTGATCATCGCTCCATTTTCCATTTACATTGTCAAAATTAATAGCATACCAAGCATTTCCATAAGGTTGCATGGCGTAGGGGGCTTTTAACGATATTATGGTGTAATTATCGGGCAACTCACTTGCAAATGAAAATAAATCGTTTTCATCGCTTCCGTAGCCATGTAACATGATAATTGCAGGTGATTTTTCAGTAGTATTTATAGGAGCTTTATAATTATGCTCTAGTGAAAGCGTATGTTTATTCATATTTAATCTAAAAATTTAAACCATTTTTGAAATAAGTCACTTATAAAAGGAATCCCTTTTGCTTTTCCTGTGATGGCCATTAGTAATGAGAATACCCACATTAAAAATGTGATAACCCAAAGGGTTTGCCCTAAATATTGCAAAATAAAATTACCATCAAAAAATGTAACCGATATAAATAAAAGGATCACTAAACCAAACATATTTTTAATATGATAAGAAACCATTTTATCTTTATCATCTATATTTAATATATAGGCTATAATCAACCCTATAAAAGTAATATAAGCTAGTATTGCTTTATAATTACCAGTAGTAATATTTTTCATTTTTTTCATTTTTGTAAAAGCTCCAAATTGCTTAAATTAGTAACTCAATTTGCAAATTTAATTATTATGAATTCAAAACACATACTTTTCTTAATTTTCATAATTTCATTTTCAACTATAAGCCAAACTTACGAAGGTGATCGTGTTTTAACTGTACGATCTAATGATTCTATTTATGAATTACCAAGAGCAAAAGGTCAATTGGGGATTAATATGAAATTAAATGGATATTATGATGTTTATGGAGGATTACAGGATAGTGAAACTTTTAATATTGGTCAGATAAATGTTTTTGGAACAGATGATTCTCAAAGTTTTAAAATGGATTTATACCAAACACAAATCTTTATACAAGGAGATTATATTTTAAAAAGTGGAGAGAATGTGAAAGCTATTGTTGAATTTGATTTTTGGGGAGGAAATGGTCATATGCGATTGCGTAAAGCCTATGTAGAAACCAGTCACTGGCAAATTGGCCAAAATTGGAATAATTTTGGAGACGAGGTATTATGGCCTAATGTGATGGAATGGGAAGGGCCACCTTCGGGTGTTTGGCTTCGTACCCCACATATAAAATACTTTAATACCTTTAAAAATCAGCAATGGGTATACGAACTTAGTTTAGAAGCACCATTGGTAGATTATATTTCTTTGGGGGAAATTGAACCTTTAGTAGAAGAAGAAAATCAAGTAACACCAGATTTAACAGCAGCATTGAAATATAAAAAGGATTGGGGGCATATTCGATTTTCTTCCATTTTAAGGAATATACGCTATAAAATAGAGGGAGAAACGGATAATTTTATTGGTTACGGATTTACATTAAGTGGTATCTATAAAACAGAACGTAAAAATAATTTACAATTTCAAATTATAGGAGGTAAGGGGATTAGCACATATTTAACTAGCGTGTCTGGTTTAGGTTTTGATGGGTTTCCTACTGTTAACAACGATTTTGATTCGACCCCTTCTTATGGCGGATGGATATCTTATGAATACTATTTTACACCAAAATTTCATTCAAATATTGTTTTCGGTTTTACAAGGTATGAATTTGAAAACATGGAGCGCTATATTCTTACTGAAGAGCTGCCAGACAATCCTATAGATGATACACTGGTATTAGATGGGGATTATTTTAGTAGTCATTCCTATGGTATTATTAATTTAATGTATGACCCATTTGAAAGAATGACCATAGGGTTAGAATTAGATTATGGGGTGAAAAATATAGATTTTAATGGATTTGCCAATGATGAGTTTATCGATGATAGTAAAGATAGAGATGCGATGAGAATAAGTTTTGGTTTTATGTTTTTCTTGTAAAATCTTATTATATTTTAGCTAACTGAATCCATAGTACATGAAAACCTACTTTTTTTTATTTTTTATTTTTTTTATTATATCCTGTAATACTGAGAGTAAGAAAAGTAACTATTCAGAAATTACTAAAACCACAAATCAATATAACGACGGTTATGTAGGGGATAAAGCCTGTACAGCTTGTCATCAAACAGAGGTAGACCTTTGGAAAGGATCTCATCATGATTTGGCCATGCAGGTTGCAGATGAGTCTACTGTTTTAGGGGATTTCAATAATATTAAAACAACTATAGATGGTGTTGATTATTTCTTCTTCAAAAAAGAAAACGATTTTATTGTTCAGATTAAAGAAATAGATAATTCTGAAAAAGAATACAAAATAGCCTACACTTTTGGAGTAACTCCACTGCAACAATACTTGATAGATTTTGATAAAGGAAAAAAGCAGGTATTAAGAGTTACCTGGGATGTTATCGATAAAAAATGGTATCATCAATATAAAGGAGATAAAATTGCACCTCATGATTGGTTGCATTGGACAAAAGATGCTCAGAACTGGAACACCATGTGTGCCGAATGTCATTCTACAAATTTGAAGAAGAATTATTCCATTGAAGATGATTCTTTTAATACAACCTATACATCTATTAATGTAAATTGTGAAAGCTGTCATGGCCCTGCAGAAAAACATCTTACTTGGGCTGAAAATACATCGGAAGATAAAGACACATATATCTTAACAGGAAGAACACAAAAAGAGCAATTAAATGTTTGTGCTACTTGTCATGCGAGAAGAGTTAAGTTAACTGAAAATTATACTCCAGGGGATCATTTTGAAGACCAATATATGGTTCAAAATATCACAAATAGCTATTACCATGGCGATGGACAAATAGAGGAGGAGGATTATGTATACGGATCCTTTATGCAAAGTAAAATGTTTTCAGAAGGAGTTAAGTGTAATGATTGTCATAATGTGCATACGCTAAAGTTAAAATTTGAAGGAAACAAATTATGCTTGCAATGTCATGTACCTGCAAATTATGAAACGGTAAAACATTATTTTCATAAGCAAAATACTGAAGCTAGCCTTTGTATAAATTGCCATATGACAGGGAAAAATTATATGGGAAATGATTTTAGAAGAGATCATAGTTTTAGAATTCCAAGACCAGATCAAAGTGAAAAATACGATACTCCAAATGCTTGCACCAATTGTCATACCGATAAAACCAATCAATGGGCGGCAAATGTGATTATTGAAAAGTATGGAGATAAACGAGCATCACATTTCTCAGATGCATTGTTACTAAGTACACAAGATAATTTAAACCATAGCCAACGTAGTGAATTAGACACTTTTATCAACGATTTAAAGTATCCTGAAATAGCTAGAGCAACAGTTATTGAAAATTTGGACTATTACAATCAGGAAGAATATACTTCTTTGTTGGTAGCATTAAATGATTCATCGGCAATAGTTCGATATAATGCCTTGTTGAAATTTAGAAACCTAGCTCCTCAAGAACGAGTATCCATTGCGTTAATGCATATGAAGGATACAGTGAGGTTAGTAAGAATAGGTGCTGCTCAATTAGTAATCGGATTAGATGAAAATACATTAACGGGAGTAGACAAAAATAATTTTATAAGCTCTAGAAGCGAATTGGAAACGATGTTATTTAGCAATGCAGATTTTTCTAATGGGAGGATGCAATTGGGGGATTATTACCTTCAAAATAACAATATAGCAAAGGCTATAGAACATTATGAAATGGCCTTGCATAAAGATAGTTTATTATTACCTGTTTATTCCAATTTGGCTACTGCCTACAGTTTAGTAAATAATTTTGAAAAAGCTAATTCAACCTTAGATAAATGGATAGCGTTAGACCCCGTGAATAGTCGTCCCCATTATCTAAAAGGACTACTTAATTTTGAAAACAATAATAATGAAGTTGCAATTTCTGAATTAAAAACAGCGATAAAATTAAATCCAAACGACACACGATCCATGTATAATTTAGCCACTTATTATTATCAAGAGAATAAGGATTTAGACTTGGCTGAAAAACACATTAATAACGCTTTAAAAGTTAGTCCAGGACAAACTGATTTTGAATACCTTCTTGCTTTAATTTATCAGGCTCAAGGGAAAAATAATCAAGCGGAGATTATTATGCAAAAATTAAAAGCTAATCAGTAATGAGTAATTGTTTTTATTGTTTCTCAGCAAACATAAATGGATAGATAAATTTCAATGATTTTGCATATCATTCTATAATAGTTTGGGGAATTATTTAAAACCTCTTTTTACGTTTTTTCTAGCATTTCCTTTGTTTCTTTTTCTGTCCCCAACATAACCGCCATCCACTTTGTTTTCTTATTCTGTTCTAATATAATTTTAATTGTAATGGTAAGTGGTATAGACAAAAACATTCCTACTGGGCCTAAAATGAACCCCCAGATAATAAGTGCTAGGAATACAACTAATGTTGACAGGCCTAATCCTTTTCCCATTACTTTTGGCTCGACAATACTTCCCATAACTGTATTTACAACAAGATAACAAATACCAATCCAAATCATTCCTTCAAAACCAAGTTGGATCAAAGAAAATAATAATGTAGGTATGGCTGCAAGTAGGGATCCAATATTCGGGATATAGTTTAACAGAAATGCAATTAGCCCCCAAAGGACAGCATATTGAACACCTATTAAATATAGCCATATCCAAATTATAAGTCCAGTAATTATACTGACATAGGTTTTAATAGATAGATAATGACGAATACTAACACCAATTTTATTTAAGTATTCCAATGAATTCCCAAAAACATTTTCAATTAAAGCTGCTTTAAGGACAAAACTTTTGGCTTCCAGAAGCATAAAAATCATAATAAATATAATAAGAAATGAATCGGATAAAACCCTTCCCATTTCTCCTGCTGCAACAGCGGTAAAACTAATTACTTTGCCAGGATCGATGAAATCCATCAATTGTTGAGGGTTTATGTTTGCGCCAGATTCATTAATATTATTAATTATTTCAATAAACATTTGGTTTATTTTTTCTTGATAAATAGGAACATCAATTAAAAATTCTGATAGTGAATTTCCTATTATTACACCTAAAATTATTAGAACTAAGCCCATACTTACCAAAACAAATAGCATACTCAATCCATAGGGAATTTTCTTTTTTTCTAAAAATAATATGGGCTGTATACAAATTATACTTAAAAATAGCGCTAATAAAATAGGAATAATAATAGATTTTGAAGCCATGATTCCTGCAATTATGATAATACTTGCAGCGAATAATATTGTTTTCTTAAATCCGGTGTTTTGAATAATTTTTGAAGCCATGCCTTTAAAATTTATTATTATTTAAGGTAATAATTGAATTGTTATAAAAAATCAATTTTTAAAAGAATAAAAATAATAAATTCAATTGCCTTTTAAAGTTTCTTCTTTAAACCCCTTATGTTTTAAAGTTTCGGCGATTTGAGTATGTATTTTTTTAGAGAGTTTTCTTCTGTAAAAGTTTCCATTTACCATCCCTAAAATTGCTGCAATACCAAAACCTAATAATAAGTGGTTATATTGAACAGGATCATTGGCTAACACAACGCCTGCAATTATTAATTCAATAGTAAGAACTACAAATATTGACACAATGGCTACCAACCAAAAAGCGATTTGAGGTATTTTGATAAGGTAGCTATATGTCTCTCCTATAAATTTTCTTTTAACTTCATTTTTAATGATAAAATTAAGTTTTGATTTGGCTTCTTTTAAATATTCTTTTATCTCTTTAGACTCCATACTATTATAATTTTTATTTAATTTTTTTATTATTTTCTAAAATTGCATATTTAAAGCAGCATACATTTGAAAGGTGGGTTGTCCTATACCTTCAACAAGAATACTTGGTTGAGGTTCTATAAAAAAATTAAAAACAGTACCGCTTATTTTAACCACTTTTCCAATCCCTAATCCGAGAGGCACATGATAATCACCATTTACTAAATTGAACGGAATTATGGGTGCGCCTCTAAAATAAAGCCCTTTTCTCAATTGCCAAAAATAAAAGGGTTGTAGTGCCAATAAATTAACATCAGCTCTAGCAGAATCACCGCCTATATCTGTTCGCCATATAACCAATCCTCCTACTTGTATTTGTGGTGATAAAGCTGCAAAAACTATAGCGGCAGCACCTAGAGTATTTTTACCAGTTCCCAAGGCATCGTCAGAGGCTGTATTAAAACTAGCAGATGGACCAATGCCAAAGGTAAATGTTGGTTTTGCTACGGCTATATAGGCTGCAAAAATATCGATATCTCCTAATCCAGATTCGCTATAATTTATGGATGAATTGTTCACATGCCTTGTCTCTAATGGTACTGATACTCTCCAAAGAATTGGACCTGTAGGAGCGGCAAAACGAAACCAGGTAGTATTAGCTGCTCCACCCTCTACTTCATTTAAACTTGGCCTGTAATAATACTGAACATTAAAGGCAATCATATCTGCCAAAGGGTTATTAGCCTTTGCAAGTTCCTCGGCTGATGGTCCTGATCCTTCAGGTATTTTAGGATTTTCATCTTGTGCTATTGCTGGGGAAATTGCCAAAAAGGCAAAAAGTATTAAAAATAAAAAAATTCTAATTGTCGCATTATCTTTCATAATTATCTGATAATTAATTATTAATACTATTGGTGCTCATTTCTAGAGTTACAAAATAGTTTCTATTATTTTTTGTTCAATACTTCTTCCAAAGGATTTCCTATAGATCCAGATGGAAACTTAATATTCAAATAATTTGCAATAGTGGGTGCAATATCTGTTGGTGAAACTCGTCGATTGATTGTTTGTGCCTTGATTCCATTTCCAGCAAAAAATATGGGAACATAGGTATCATAAGTCCAGGGTGAACCATGGATGGCTGCGATGCCTTCAAGACCCATCTTTTGTGCTTCATCTGTTGAATGTAAAAACCAATATTGTTCTTGTATCATATGAATGTTACCAGAACGAAACGGGTGAAAATTTCGTCTTATTTGGACTTGCAAAGGTGCATTTGAAATCCGGCCTTCAAGAAGATCATTCCGGGTTTGTGCATACGCTATTCCAGGAATTTTCATTACTTCGTCTGCAATAAAATTTTCCACTTCTTCTAAATCTAGTTTTGCTTCTGCAATAGCAGCCATATTTAAATAAAGGTAAGGATGACTATGCGTGGCAATTAAATCATCACGTCCATATCGTTCCATTAATATCTCATTTAAAGGCCCTTGCTCTCTAAAATAAGTAAAATCGAAGCGTCCAGCTTCCATACCAATTTCTGTCATGTATTCGGGAGCTTCTGGAGCTCCATGATCTGCTGATAAAACAATCAAAGTGTTTTCTAACCCTACTTTTTTATCAATAAATTCAAATAACTCCGCCAAATTCCGATCAAGGCGTAGAATATTATCCTCAGTTTCTAAACTAGATGGCCCGAATAGGTGACCGATATAGTCTGTTGAAGAAAAACTAATCGCTAGGAAATCAGTATTAACACCATTTCCAATATTTTCATTTTCAATAAGCGTTTTTGCAAAATTAAGCGTCAACTCATCACCAGCTGGTGAAAGTGACAATCTCAAATATAGATATTTATCGTCACCGTATTGATGTGGAAACGTTCTACCCAAGGGTTTGAAATTTGCTTCATAAGGACGGTCATCAATACTTTTTGCAAAGTAAGTTGAACGGTCATATAGTAAATTCCATGTCTTTCCTCTATACTGATCTGCAGGTTTGCTATTATTCCAATTCTTAACCCATTCTGGATAGGCATTATAATAAAAGGTGCTCGTAACAAATTTACCGGAACTTTTAGAATACCAAAATGCTTTTCCCGCATGTCCACCAGGAATGATTGCTCCTCGGTCTTTTACCGATACGCTAAATACACGAGATTGACCTGCATTTGAAATTACCAATTCATCGCCAATTGTAGTTGATAAAATATTGTTTGGCGAAACACCTTCATGTGGTTTCGGTTCCTTTCCTATTATATGATAACGATCATCTTCGGTATTATAAACCGATTCACCAGTTAAGGGATCGATCCAATTATTACCAACCAATCCATGTCTTGAGGGGTCAGCTCCCGTAAAGAGAGTTGCATGCCCTACGGCTGTTTCTGTGTTGGCATGACGGTAATGTGCGTTTGCGTAATAAGTTCCATTTTCCAAGAGATAACGCAATCCACCTTCACCTAAACGATCCAAAAATCGTGTTGGTAAATCACCACGAAATTGGTCTACTGTTATTTGTAGCACAAGTTTAGGTTTAGACGAACCTGTTTCTTGAGCTTGAAAATTGAATGTAAATGAGATAAATATTAAAACTAATAATAAGTGTTTTTTCATTTATTTAAATTTTTATAGGAATAAAAAGTGCCACTAATTTGTGGCACTTTTAGCAAAATTAAAAAAAAATTATTTAGATCCTCCAGAATTCATCATCGCCTCCATTACCTGATCTATACTAAAACTCGCTGGTTTTTGCCGAGGTGGAAATTCTTTAAATGTTGAGAGAAAATTACCCACATATTTCTGTGCAGGAACCAATAAGAATATTTTTTCGATCATCCAGTCTAAATAAGTATTTGAAGTTACATGAGCACGTTCATAAGGATCACGTCTTAAATTCGTAATCAATGGTACCCGTAATGGTGTCCAAGGTTCAATCCAAGCTCTCAAAGTATTGTACTCTTTTTGTTCTAGAAATATCATTTTCCAATCTTGATAACGTAAAGCAGTCAGTTCACCTGTATCAGCGAAGTAGAATATTTCTTTACGTGGTCCTTCATCTGTTTCACCTGTAAGGTGTGGTAAAAAATTGTATCCATCAAGGTGTACTTTGTATGTTCTTCCAATGGCTTTAACTCCACCTTTTTTCAAATTTTCTTTGATATTAGGATCGCCTGCAGCAGCAAGTAATGTTGGTAACCAATCCATATGATGCATGATTTCATTAGATACTGAACCAGCTTCAATATGTCCAGGCCAACGCACCATGGAAGGAACTCTCCAGCCACCTTCCCAGTTGGTGTTTTTTTCACCGAAGAATGGGGAAGAAGCAGCATCTGGCCAAGTATTCATATGCGGACCATTGTCTGTTGAATAATGTACAATTGTATTATCGGCGATACCCAACTCATCCAATAGATCCAGCAATTCACCCACATGCATATCATGTTCTACCATACCATCTCCATATTCATCTTGACCGGAAATACCTCTATGCTCTTCTTTAACATGGGTTCTAAAATGCATTCTGGTGCCATTCCACCAAACGTAAAATGGCTCTCCTGAATTAACAGCTTTTCTAATGAATATTTTTGCTGCATCGATAGTTTCATCATCAATTGTTTCCATTCTTTTTTTATTTAAAGACCCTGTATCTTCAATTGAACCACCAGCGTAAGAATGAATTACACCACGAGGTCCATAATCCTTAGCGAAATTTGGATATTCTTTTGGATCTGGATAATCTTCATTCTCAGGCTCTTCCTCAGCATTTAAGTGATATAAGTTTCCGAGAAATTCATCAAAACCATGATTGGTTGGAAGATGCCTATCTCTGTCACCAAAATGATTCTTACCGAATTGTCCAGTTACATAACCCTTTGCTTTGAGTAAAGCAGGAATATTAGGATCTTCTATTTGCATACCAAGTTCTGCTCCCGGGAGCCCTACTTTAGACAATCCTGTTCTGTAAACACTTTGTCCAGTCATATAGGATGATCTACCCGCCGTACATGATTGTTCTCCATAATAATCGGTAAAGATCATACCTTCATTTGCAACTCGATCGATATTAGGAGTTCGATAACCCATCAATCCCATAGTATAGGCACTAATATTTGATTGACCAATATCGTCTCCCCAAATGATGAGGATATTGGGCTTGTCTTGTGCTAATGTTATCGAAACCATTAAAATGGAAACGAGACAAAATAACGTTTTAATAATTTTCATATTTATAAATTTTATTGGTTAAACTTTAATTATTTTTTAGATAATTCTTCTAATATTTGATTTTCAACTTCATCCAATCTTCTCTTCAATTCGTGTGATATTTTATTAGGAATATCGTGGATCTTTTTTAATTTTAAAGACACCATAATATTAAGCACTCCAGCAATTATTAATGCGATACCCGTCCAAACAACAATAGACAAACCAGCAAATAATGGATTCCAAAGTAAAATAAATGCTAAAAACAGTCCAACAATTCCAATTACCATGATATTACCCCAGTCTAAGATTCCATAACTTTTAAGGTCTAATGCGATACCAATTGCATTCATAGATCTAAATAAGATAACAAACCCTACATAAAATGGCAGTGTTAGCATAGATATTTCTGGATTCATAAACATCAATACCCCAACAACAAGGGTAATAAGACCCATTGCTAAATTCCATCCCCAATTGTCTATTACTTTACGATTTGCAATTGAAAAAAAAGTTTCAAATAATCCTGAAACCACAAAGGATAAGCTAAATAGAAAAGCTAATGCTACGTAGGAACCTGCGGGTTCTTTAAAAGTCCATATTCCCATTGCGATTAGTACAAGTCCTGCAATTAATGGTAAGTACCAATGTTTAATTGTACCTTTTACTTTTTTAAAAAAATCTCCTATCATTTTGATTAGTGTTAATTTTGTCTACTCTATAAAGTTTTCGACGTCCCTTTTTACACAATAAATTTAATTTATTTATGTTTTTAAATTTCAGAGTCTAATTCGAATAAAAATCCATTCATATATAGAAATAAGAAGGTAAAAGAGATGTTGTAGAATTTAAGGTTTGTGAAGATAATAAAAAATATTTAAAAGGTTTTATTGTAGAAATTCATTATCCTTATTCGTTATAAATTTTATTGCCCCAGGAAGGATTTCTACTTTCAATTTAGAAAATTTTCCAATTACTTCACCATCTAATTGTAAAAGTCTTGGTTTCTCAAAATGAATTTCTGCACTTTTTGTTGAAATCACGATAGAGTTTTGGCTCTCATGATAGCGTTCATTAAATTTTGATAAGCCCGCTTTTAGTAATGAACTTGAATCCAGTTTTTCAACAATGACTAGTTCAAATATTCCATCCATAGGATTCCCATTGATATTTAGTGGTATTCCTGTCCCATATTTTTTTGAATTACAAATTGCCATCATAACTCCTTTCTTAATGATGACTTCTCCATTGGCTATTATTTTTGAATCAAATGGTTTTAAACGTTTTAGTTCTTCAATAAAATATTTAGCATAAGTCTTCATTCCTCGATTTTTATCTTTTTCATACGACTCTACAATTTGTGCATTGATACCAACATCACCTATATGCATGCTATAATGTGTATTGTTTACCACAATCATATCCAATCCTGCAACCATATGAGACATAATGCAATCCTTAAGTGCCTCAACAGGGTCTGGACTTACAAATAACTCTGTAGCCATACCGTTGGCAGAACCCAAAGGAATGATTCCCATAGGGTATTTTGTGTTGAGCAATGCAATTGATGTAAAAAGTGTTGTGCCGTCGCCACCCACAGATAGTACTTTATTTGGATTCACTTTATCTAAAATAATTTTTAATTCCTGCTCATCATTTTTGCCTGTGGTTTTAAAGATTTCATATTCTATACCGAATTTTCCACATAAGGCTTTTGCACTTTTTAAAAAAGGTTCTTTATCTACTCCACCTGAAATAGGGTTTACAACAAATAATAATTTCATTAGTTTATAATTTTAAGAATATTCATTCCGTATTTAAAATTACGATTAAAAAATTTAAGTTCGTTTTTATTCGATATTATGGTATTATTAAATTTTCTATATACTTCAATTCAAGTTCAATATTAGTGTGTTGATTAAAATAAACTGAATTGGGAAATATTTCATTTAGATTTTCCCATAACATCCTTTTTCTTTTAGATATATTTTTAGTTGTTTGACGTATGTAAATTCTAGCTATTTTTTCAGGGAAGGCTTTAGCAATCATTGCGTATACTTCCATATCTTTTTGAGTATCATCTCCAAAAAGGATAAATTTTTTATCTTTTGAGTTTTCTAAAATGAATTGAATGGTTTTCAATTTAAAATCTTTTCCTTTTTTTTCAATTAGCAGTTGCTTAAAATTCAAATAGGGGGTGAGTAATAAAATTCCTTTTGGTAGTTGATTGAATTTTATAAACGTGTGTATTATGCGAAACAGGTTGCTTTCACTTTTTGATATATAAAATACATTACAAGAAGATTTATTTAAAAGACTTAGTAATTTTTTAGTAAATTCTATTGTTCTCCGTTTTTCTGGTGTTATCAAACTCATTACACCAATACGCTTGAAAATATTTGCGGTATGAGAAATAAGAATGGTATCGTCTATATCTGAAATTACATGGAGATTAGAAACTGAATCCTTAAAAAACACAGGATAATCTTGAACAATTTTTAATTTTTCATCTTGATATAGTATTGAAATTTCAGGCTCCTCTTCCAGAGTGAAATCAAGTTCTAGTTCAAAAGCTCCATGGCTATTCGTTGTTGTTTGAAACTCTTTATTGTTTAATTGAAGGATTAGTTCTGAATTTTTAAAAGGAGTTTTAGTATAAGAATTTAAAAGGTTTATTAAATTGTTAAAAATACTTTTCCTTTTATTATTGCCAGGATATTTTGCCTTTAAAGCCACCCCATTAATAATTGTTTTAGAGGATAATGTTAAAATTGATAATTGCCATATAAATACCATAGATTAGTTTTCTTTAGCCTTTTTTCTCTCTCTTTTTCTCCATACTTTTTTAACTTTTAATTGAAAAGCATTGTCATTAAAATTAAAATCGTCTGTATCATTTACACGTGCCGTTTGCCAATTATATAACAGCTGTAAATTCCAATCTCCTTTTGAATGCCCAATACCAATCCCTGCTCTTCTTTTATTGCTGAATACAGCATCTATATCATCGAATACGGGCACAAATAATTCACCATATACAGGAATAAACCAATGTTTTAGAGCTTCGCTATCAGGAAGTTTTAATTTAGCGGATAATTTATATCGAAGACGTGCTCCAAAACTTGATGAGCCATCTACAGTTAAAATTGAAAAACGCTCCTCTATTTTCACTAAACTTTTAAAATCTATATAATCAAAGTTAGGCCAATTTAGTTGTACGCCTTGCCAGGGTGTTATTTCAACTCTATTGTATTCTTCGTCCTTAAAAAAAATATAAAACAATCCAAGGCCACTGTGTAGTTCCCAATTAGAATTAATATGGTATTTTAAAGAGGGACGGGCATATATTCTATTCCAGCTTTGTTCATTTACTATAGTTCTAAATCCTGCATCTCCATAATATTCAATCTTTTCATTGATGTAATAATGTAAATAAATATCTATCCATATCTCGTTATTCCTTGAAGTATTACTGATAGTATCACTTGTTTGACTATTCATTTTAGTAAATAACAAGAGAGCAATTATTAAAAATAAAGGGTAGGTATTAATTTTATTTAATTTCCAATTGGGAAACATTAATCTATATTTTACTCCAATTTTGAAAATTTTCGAATTGCACTCCCTGTTGCAGTCAACATAGTACCATCTATAAGAAGTTTAATTCCTAAGTATATTCCTAACATATAATTACTGGATTCTGGCCAATTAGAAAATATTAATCCCCCTAAAATGATACTAATAATTCCACCTACTAGTAAATATATACCTCCACCAATTGGTCGTAAAGAGAATGAATAAATAATTTCTGTAAGACCATCGATAATAAAATAAATAGCCATTGCCATGGTAATTACTTTTAAACCCATTTCTGGGTTCGCAATTATATAGCACCCAACTATAACCATTAAGACTGCGTACAGATAGCGCATAAGCATTGAGCCAATAGAAACAGAGGCAATCGCAAAAATAAATCTTAGTATTCCGCCAATTACAAAAACAGCTCCTATTACCGTAGCAGTAACCTTACCAAACCCTAACGGGTAAGCAATTGCAATAATCCCGAGAACCATTGCTAGAATCCCAATAATATTAATAAACTTTGAAGCTTTTTCAACTCCTTTTCGAATCGTTGTTTCAGTTACCAATAGTTTTAAATTTTAGAATTAAAGAATATTTGTATTTTAAACTTTCTTACCTAAGGATGATCTTAATTAATTGATTAATTATCAGTAATCACTAAATAACTCAAATTTAACTCCTTTCATAAAAGGAATCCTTAAAATAGTGAGTTAAGATACAAAATTTAAAAAAACACAATTTTTCAAACAATTATATTAATAAGTATATTTGATGCTTAAACACTATTTATGAGTAAAAAGGTTCTCTTTTTAGTTTTCGTTATTTCATCAATTTTATCTAGTACCGCCCAGGAAAAAGTTAAAGACTCTTTATTCGATAAAGAATCAAAAACTTTTATGGTATTGCCTTTGATAACAAGTAACCCAGCAATGAAAACTGGATTTGGAGCTATGCCAATGTATTTCTTTAAATTAAAAAATAACGATACTATTTCTCCGCCTTCCATGGTAGTTCTTTACGGGGTTTATACTACTAATAAAAGTTATATTGTTGTTCCAGCAGCAAGATTGTTTTGGAATGAAGATAAAAATAGAATGAATATTGCTGTTGGAAATATGAGGGTTAACAACGATTTTAAATATGATATTGAAGATCAAGAATTACAATTGGTGTTTTCTGAACTTCGATCTTTTGTCACCGTAGAATATAGTAGGAAAGTTTTTGGAAATTTCTATTTAGGGGCATTGTACTTAGGAATGCAAACCAAATATAAATTTGATCAAGGAAATGAAGAAGAAAATGAGTTTGCTAAAGAATTCTTTGAAGAGAATGGGATTGCTGATAATTTTGTTTCCAGTATTGGTTTAAGTTTATCTTTCGATAATACAGACTATGTTTATTACCCAACTAAGGGTTTAAGTTTTAGTATTCGCCCAAAGTTAAATAGAGATTGGTTGGGAAGTGATAGTGACTATGTGGATACAGACTATACCGCATCTTATTATACTCCATTATCTATAAATTCTGTTTTAGCAATAGGATTAGCTGGAGGTTTTGCAACAGGAGATGTTCCCTTTGATGGCTATCAAAATTATGGAGTTAAGAACAGCTTAAGAGGTTATACTACAGGGAAATATAAAGGTAAGCACATGATAGCGCTACAAGCAGAGTATCGAAAAACTATATACAAAAGATGGGGAGGAGTAGCTTTTGCCGGTACTGGAAGTGTTTGGGGGAATGATAATAATGGAGAAGAATCCTTTGAAAGAGATTGGTTGCCAAGTGCAGGATTAGGAGCTCGATTTCTGATTTCTAGAGAAAAGAAAATTAATCTTCGCCTAGATTATGCAATAGGTGTTGATGGAAACCAAGGTTTATACTTTGGAATTATGGAAGCTTTTTAAATTATACTTTTATTTTTTTATTTGAAATAATGCCATAAACCTTACCCTTAAGTTTACAACCTAATAGCGCAGCATTTTTTGATGTAGAAACAATATCTTTTTCAGAAAACGTCCATTCTGCAATAGGATTGAATAAACTAAGATCTGCTGGATTACCTTCCTCGATTGTGTGTTGAGGAATATTAAAAGGTTCTTTTAAGTCTGTAAGTGATTTTATAACAGATTCAGTATCTAAAACAGTATTAAGTGCTCCAAAACAGCTTTCTAAACCAATACTTCCATAATAAGCGTGATCAAATTCTGTTTTTTTATTCTCAATATCAATGGGGTTATGATCACTGGTGACCCCATCGATCACTCCATCTTTTAGACCTTTTATAAGTGCTTTTATATCTGTTTTAGTTCTAAGAGGGGGTAAAAGTTTATAATTGGTATCGAAAGTCTCTAAAACATCATCGGTTAGTATCAGATTGGAGATTGCTACACTACAGGTTACTTGTAACCCTTTCTTTTTGGCTTCTTTAATAAGCGTAACAGACTTTTTAGTGGAAATGGTAGGGAAATGTAGCTTTCCGCCTGTATATTCTAATATATAAAGATCTCGAATAATTTGTAATTCTTCAGCAAGAGCAGGAATACCTTTTAACCCTAAGCGAGTACTATTAATTTCTTCGTTGACCATTCCCTGTTTTGCAATGGCTTTTTCAAAAGGAAAGGATTGAATCAGCCCATCAAAAGATTGGGAGTACTGTAAAGCTATTTTTAATAAGTTGGGGTTTTCTATCGGTTTCTTGTAATCGTAGAAGGAAATGGCTCCTTCATTTTTCATATCGTAAAGTTCTGCAAGGTTTTCTCCTTCACCTTTATTGGTAAGAGCACCAATAGGATAGAGGTTTACCAAATTCCGTTCTCCTTCAGATTTTAAAAACTTTATCGTTGATTTGCTATCGGTTACGGGATTAAGATTTGTGTTTACTGCAACGTGAGTGAATCCACTACTCGCAGCAGTTTTCAATCCATTTATTATGGTTTCACGTTCTTCAAAACCTGGTTCTCCAAAAGAGACACTACTATCAAACCAACCCTGAGAAATATGAAGATTTGCTAAAGTAACTTCTTTGGCATTTTGTGAATTAGATATAGTAACCCCAATTTTTGTAATAATACCATTTTCGATAAGAATATCTCTCTTTTTTAAATGATGCTTGCTCGATGCATCTACTATGGTGGCAGATTTTAGTAAAATATTCATTTGTAGAATTTTAAAATAAGCATTTCTAATATAAGGAACAGTAAAGCAAAAATAGCAAACCATTTCCAATAACTGTTAATTGTATTTTCTGAAGCGATAGCATTAAAAACATCATCGACGTTTTGATAAATAGTTACACCCTCCCAATCTTCTGGATTTGCATATTGTAATACACTTTCGGCTCTATGATAATTGTAACTTATATTTTCTAAAGACAACTTGTCTTTTTCAATACTAAATATTCCAGCTTTAGATGGTTCGTCCTCTGTAGTTACTAACACTTTAGTTTCTTTTGTTTGTTGCAATGGAATAAAGTTAAAAGTGCTGTCCTTTAAAGTTAAAATTTCATCTTGCAGTAGTTTTACTGGTACTGCGTAGGTATTTTGTTTTCCGATTTCGTAATACAATTTTGGTAGGGGCAAACTATGTTGAGCCATATTAAAAAGTGTAGGTACGATTAATGGGGAGCTTTGAAAATTTGAATTGTCTAAGTTTATAGAAGCTGTACTAACAAAAGTATTGTTTTGTTGTACTATAAAAGGCTTGCTGTCCTCAAACCTCAAGACTGAAGTGGCTTGAGTGTTTAGGTCATAATAAGTGTTTACCTTTGGGTATTGAAAATTAACCACTTGTTTTTCGAAAACATCTGAGTATAAAGGATGGTCAAATATAATTTGAGTGATCTTTTTTTCTTGCTGTTCTATTTCGGAAAAAAGACCTATTTGTAACTTCATTAATAAAGTATTGTATTGATCTAGATTTACTTCCATAGAAGGTATTACAAGAACACTTCCTCCTTTATCTGAAAATGATTTTATAGCAGTACTCAATGATTCTGGAATGTTTTTTAATTCATTAAGGATAATTAAATTTTGTTCTGGAAACGCACTGTAATTGAGATTTTCTGAATCTTGTTGTGTAAAATCAAATTCATCTTGATTATAAATTCGCTGTAAATAAGTAGTTGAAGATTCATTTAAGGATAATACCTTTATCTTTTTTGTTTTATTAATATTGAAATATAAAGCATTGTCAAATAGCAGGTTAGGGTCGTTAATCTCTAGTTTCCCTTTAAAGTCTGAACTTTCATTTATTTCGAAAGAAATCGACTTTGTATTTTGATCAGAAAAATCAATAGCTGTTTTAGCGATAAGTGTTTCTTTATTAAAGAGTGATACAGGAACCGTTCCTGAAATTTCCCCATGGGTAGTTACTTTAACAATAAGCTTCTTTTTTAAAATATAGGCAGTATCTAAACTAATATTTTTTGCTCTTATAGCCTTTAATTGAACAATATCAACTTTTATATTTTCTTTTTCTCCCAATACAAGATTAGGAAAAGTTCCCTTTAATTGAAAATCTGAAACGATAATCAGTCTTTTTTCTGTAGTCTTGTTTTTTGAAAATAATTGCTTGGCTTTTAAGATTATTTCAGAGGGAGAGAACTGCTTTTGTGTGTAAGTTACTTTTAAAATTTCATTTTTAAAGTCTTGTTTTGAAACGATTTTCTGAGAGTAATCATTTGTAAACCAACTTATATTTTCGGTTGTATTAGGTTGTGCATACAATTGTTGTAAGGCTCTTTGTAACAAGGGGCCTTTCTCTCCTTTTATTTGCATACTAAAAGAGTTGTCTACATACAATACTGTTTCCTTTTCTGTGTTTAATGCGGTTTTAGAAGCGGAAAAGGGTTGTGCAAAAGCTAAGATGATACAAGCTAAAGCAAGAAGCCTCATTAATAAAATTAACCATTTTTTTAATTGGGAGCTTTTGCGAGTTTGTATGGTTACCTTTTTTAAAAAAGCGACATTGGTAAAAGCTACTTTCTGAAATTTTCTAAGCTGAAAAAGATGTATAAATATAGGAATTAGCAGTAAGAAAAGCGCGTAAAGAAGTTCAGGGTGTTTAAACTGCATTCTATTTAATATTTTCCAAAGATAGAAAATGCTAGGTAATTAAAAAGCGATCTGTAATGGAAAGATGAAATTTCTTTAGTTTTGATAAAAAAAATTGCCTTAACTGAAAATTTCAATTAAGACAATTTAATAAAATAAAATTATTGGTTGTTATTTAATTATTACAAACTTCAAAATACATAGCCCAACTATTTCCTGGAATATCTTCTCCAAAAGCCCAAGCAGTTTCTTCCTGTCCTGTTACAGTGTTTAGTACTACGGCATGTGCTGCTACCCAAACACATTCTCCAACAGGAATAGTATTAAGGTCATTATATGATACAAATGTTGTACCCGTTTCATGTTCTCCAGAATAAGGAAATTGACCAATTCTTGGGTTTCCTGGATTATTAGCAGGCATATCCTCTTGGGAGCCTATATACAAATGAGTTTCAGTGATAGTCCAATTGCCTTCAGTTTGATAAGTAACATCAATTAAACCATCAACATCACTAACAGTAACTGAACCTGAATCAGTATTTTGACCAGCCATTAAATCTACACTAGCGTCACTAATTCCACCACCAGTTTCCTCATTGTCAAGTCGTCTGGAAGTATCAATCTCAGTAGTTACATTGTAAATTTCTAGCGTCTCATTATCTTGAGAGCAGCTAATTAATAAGCTAATTCCCATAAAAAGCATAAGTAGGTAATTTGTTTTCATTTATTAAATTGTTTAAGTTAATATCGATTAAAAGTAAGAAAAAAACTACAAACAACAATTAATTTTAAGAAATAATTATTTAAACCCCATGAAAACACCCAATCCAAATAAAGCAAAATCATATTTTACAGGATCGATTGGAACAAATTTTCGAAGAGACGACTCTAATTTTAATAATGCTTTAGCATCGTTTTCCTTTCTGTTTCACAATCCTAAATTACACATTACATAATTTGTTTTGCTTAAATATGGGAATTAGCTATAAGAAAAGCGCGTAAAGAAGTTCTGGGTATTTAAATTGCATTCTATTTAAGGTTTTTCAAATGTAGAAATTGCTGGGTAATTAAAAAGCAATCTGTAATGGAATGATGAAATTTCTTTAGCTTTAATTAAAAAAAATTGCCTTAACTGAAAATTTCAATTAAGACAATTTAATAAAATATAATTATTGTTTGTTTTTTAATTATTACAAACTTCAAAATACATTGCCCAACTATTTCCATCAATATCTTCTCCATTAGCCCAAGCTGTTTCTTCTTCTCCTGTTGCTGTGTTTAGAACTACAGCGTGTGCTGCAACCCAAACACAAGTTCCTTCAGTGATGTTAAGAAGGTCATTATAAGTAACAGTAGTAGTATCTGGATCATGTGTTCCTGAATATGGGAATTGTCCAATTCGGGGATTCCCCGGATTATTAGCAGGCATATCCTCTTGAGGACCAACATACAAATGGGTTTCTATAATAACCCAATCTCCTTCAGTTTGATAAGTTACATCAATATTTCCATCAACTTCCGTTACGGTTACATAACCTGCATCAGCATTTTGCCCAGCTATTAAATCGGTTACCACATCATCATCATTATTATTATTATTATCATCATTTAATGGGTCTGTATTGGTGTTTCCTTCATCAATATCTATAATTATGAAATTTTGATATTCATCGATAGGTTCATTGTCTTCGGAACAACTTATAAATAAGGTAATTCCCATAAAAAGAATAAGTAGGTATTTTGTTTTCATGATTAAATTATTTAAGTTAATATCGATTAAAAGTAAGAAAAATACTACAAAATACAAATAATTTTAAGAAATTCTTTTTTAGAACCCTTCAAAAACTCCTAATCCAAATAAGGCAAAATCATATTTAACAGGATCTATTGGATCAAATTTTCGAAGAGACGAATCTAATTCTAATAATGCTTTAGCATCGTTTTGTTTTCTTTTTAACAATCCTAATTTTCTCGCGACATTACCCGAATGTACATCGAGAGGGCAGGAAAGGAGAGAAGGAGATATGGATTCCCAAATACCAAAATCTACTCCTGTAGAATCTTTCCTTACCATCCACCTTAAAAACATATTAATTCTTTTTGCAGCAGAATTTTTTAATGGATCACTTACATGTTTTTCAGTTCTTATTACATGAGGTAGACAAAAAAACACCTTTTTAAACTCATGTATGGAGTGTTGAAGTGAATTGTTTTTACAATTATTATAAAAAACTGCTTCCAACCCCTTATGTTGGGTATATATATGTTTTAAAGCTATGATAAAATAAGCAAGATCTTGTTCATTAAAAGTTCTGTGTACAAAACCCGAAAGAAATTTGGAATCCTTCGGAGTAAAATTTAATATAAAATCGTAGGGAGAATTCCCCATGATTTCAACCAACCTATTTCCGTTCTTAATAATACTTTTTCGGTTTCCCCAAGCGATAGTTGCCACTAAAAAACCAATAATCTCTATATCTTCTTTTTTCTGAAATAAATGTGGAATCTGAATAGGGTCACTATCAATAAAATTGGTGTTATTGTACTGTATAACTTTAGCGTCTAAAAAATCTTTTAGCTCAATTTGATTCATTTTCTACAATATAATCCTACCGTCTTGCATCACTAATTTGCGATCTGCCATATCTGCTAGATCATTGTTATGGGTAACTATAACAAAAGTTTGACCAAATTCATCACGTAGTTTAAAAAAAAGGTGGTGTAGATTTTCTGCACTTTCGGTATCTAGATTACCACTGGGTTCATCTGCTAATATGATAGATGGATTGTTTATTAATGCTCTTGCTACCGCAACACGTTGTTGTTCTCCCCCAGAAAGTTCATTGGGCTTGTGAGACTCTCTATGCGATAAACCTAGAAAAGACAACAATTCTTTAGCTCTTTTAATTGCTTCAGATTTGGATGTGTTTTTTATAAATGCAGGAATACAAACATTTTCTAGAGCTGTAAATTCGGGAAATAACTGATGAAACTGAAAGATAAAACCCAAATTTTCATTTCTGAATTTTGCCAGTTCATTTCGATTTAGGGAAGCAATATCAGAACCGTTAATTTGTAATGCACTTTTATGTTGGGAATTAGAAAAAGAATCTAAAGTCCCTAAAATCTGAAGCAAAGTGGTTTTTCCAGTACCCGAAGCTCCTACAATAGAAACAATTTCACTTTTACTTATTTGTAAATCAACTCCCTTTAATACGTGTAAGGTGTCAAAATATTTGTGAATATTTTTGGCTTCAATCATTTTCGTATATATAGGGTGAAAATACTATTTTAAGTGAGAATAGACACTATAATTAATTATGAATTCTTTTTGAAAGCGCCTTTAATATTATTATAATCTAAAAAGTAAGTTACTCTTAACGATACAGTATGTTGTGCTGGTTCCCGGAATAAATTATCTAAACTTTCGCCATAATCTATAGTAGATAAATCATCTTCATTAAAAATTTGATTTCTATACAATAAAGTTGCTTCACTTCCAGGAGCAAAACGCCATCTAAAACTTAAATCTATATTCCAAATATTAAAATTAGTATTGGGGTCGTTTTCAGAAGTATCATAATCTGTATTAGTTAAAGAACCGTCTTCATTTAGTAAGAAAAATAAATCATCTGAATAATCTGCAGTTCCCCAAAAATTTCTAAAACGCAGGTCAATAGCTCTATATGGATCAAAGTTATAGCTTGCCTGTAAAGAGTTTTCTAAATTAGTAATATCTCTTTGACCAAAATAAACATCAACTTCATTATCGTCTACATATCCTTTATTATCATTGCTTAAG
>MAAC01015788.1_pt1 | contig 35456 bp, 35 predicted proteins | sample 1115981 | NCBI WGS metagenome assembly MAAC01 (sample SAMN04961126, study PRJNA320927) | seawater metagenome | isolation source: sample BD02T64 sea water enriched with oil for 64 days | place: USA:Gulf of Mexico | collected 2013-07-27 | reverse complement strand
TGTGTCAACGGATCAATCCAGGACATCTGTTGAATTTGATCAATGGCCTGATCGTGGGCTTTTACAAAGGGTTTGATGACCCAGAAGTAGATGACGGGTGTCGCTAAGATGACGAGCGAGAATATATTCAGTACGGCGTCTTGAAAGAAGGTTAATTGAAGTGAAGCTTTTGACAGTATCGCCAGGATTAAAAACCCTGAAGCAGAGACAATGCCAATGATACGGACGGTTACCTGTGATTTAGTTGGAAGTTCTATCATTCTGTTTTAGCCGCCTATGGGTAAGTACGTTAACCCCAGAATTAATTATGATCTTCGATAGTTTTAACCAATTGTCTGTTGATAGTCTCTGTAGAGTGTACTCTATGAGCACCCCAAGCGAATGTATTATTTGGACAGAGAAGATTCAATCCTGTTTGGGATCCAAAAGTTGTACTACCTGAACACCAGCTTCCCGTCGCTTTCCTGCCTCATGTAAGACTGTGAGGTAATTCTGCCAGTACTTGTTATGGTTGGTGGCGAGGTCATAGAGGTAGTCCCAGCTGTAGATGCCGGTATCGTGGCCGTCGCTGAAGGTGATTTGTAGGGCGTAGTTACCGGAGGATTCGAGCCCCGTAATTTTGATGTCTTTTTTACCATGCTGAAGAATTTCCTGGCCTTTACCATGGCCACGTACCTCGGCACTGGGGGAGTGAACACGCAGATATTCACCGGTCAGAGTGAAGTGATCGCCATTACTGTATTCCAGAGAAAGGCTACCGTCTTCTTTGTGAAGTTTTATCTTGGTGGGCACCATATGCTTGGTCACTGTGTTCTTGAAGCTAAGTTTACTGAAGGCCAGTTTTTTAAAGACAAGATTGACATCAAATAGATGCCAAGCTTGTCGGTATCATTAAAGAATAAACCGCGAAAGGTCTTCATTCTGCGAAATGTCGTTAAGGTGCTCGTCCACATAGGTTTGGTCGATGTCAACCTTCACGCCTTTGGCGGCAAGGTCGGCGGCTTCAAAGGAAATCTCTTCCAGTAGTCGTTCCATGATTGTATGAAGACGTCGGGCGCCGATGTTTTCGGTACGTTCATTCACTTCAAAGGCGATTTCGGCAACCCGCTTAACCCCGTCAGCGTGGAAGGTGACATCCAGGTTTTCGGTGGCCAACAATTCCCGGTACTGTTCGGTGAGCGAGGCGCTGGGCTCAGTGAGAATTCGTTCAAAATCTTCACTGGTTAGGGACGTCAGTTCTACTCGGATAGGCAGACGGCCCTGCATTTCGGGAATCAGATCTGATGGCTTGGAGAAGTGGAAGGCACCGGAAGCAATAAACAGGATGTGATCTGTTTTCACCATGCCGTATTTGGTTGTTACAGTGCAGCCTTCGATCAGCGGAAGTAAATCGCGCTGAACACCCTCGCGAGACACATCGGTGCCTGAGGTTTCACCACGTTTGGCTACTTTGTCAATTTCATCGATAAACACGATACCGGTTTGTTCGGCAGATTCCACGGCACGAATTTTTAGCTCTTCTTCATTCACCAGCTTGGCGGCCTCTTCTTCGCTGATTTGGGCTATGGCTTGGGCTACTGTCATTTTTCGTGTGCTGGTTTTATTTTGCCCCATATTGGAAAACATACCCTGAAGCTGGTTGGTCATCTCTTCCATGCCGGGAGGGGCCATAATCTCCACCCCTATCGGGGCATCGCTAACATCGACATCAATTTCTTTATCGTTCAGCTCGCCTTCGCGAAGTTTTTTGCGAAATACCTGACGAGTGGTTGATTCAGTCGGTTCTTCTTCTTCTTCGACACTGCGAGCAGGTGGTAGCAATGCGTTCAGTACCCGTTCTTCGGCAGCATCCATGGCGCGTTGCTGTACCTTGTGCATTTCCTGTTCACGCAATTGCTTGATGGAGGTTTCTACCAAGTCTCGAATAATGGATTCAACATCCTTGCCCACATAGCCGACCTCGGTAAATTTGGTGGCTTCTACTTTGACAAAAGGTGCGTTGGCGAGTCGTGCCAGACGGCGGGCAATTTCGGTTTTACCCACACCGGTTGGACCGATCATCAGGATGTTTTTTGGGGTTACTTCATTACGCAGTTCCTGTTCGAGCTGCATGCGACGCCAGCGGTTGCGCAGGGCGATGGCCACAGCACGTTTGGCCGCATCTTGTCCGACGATGTGAGTGTCCAGTTCGTGGACAATTTCGCGGGGTGTCATATTGGACATATCAATAAACCTTTAATTTGGGCATGTCTGAAAGTGTTGTGAGTGGCGCTTCTTTCAGTCATCGAATTTTTTAGTAGTTAATCTAGTAGTCTAATGCTTCGATCTAGCACTTGAATTCTTCTTTTAGTACTCAAGTTCCTCGATGGTGCGGTTATGGTTGGTGTAGATGCAGATATCACCTGCTATCTCGAGACCTTTCTCCACGATGGTTTTGGCATCGAGGTCAGTGTTGTCCAATAACGCACGTGCGCCAGATTGGGCGAAGGGGCCACCAGAACCAATAGCAATCAAGTCATCTTCGGGCTGAATGACATCACCATTGCCGGTGATAATCAGTGAGGCATCCTTGTTGGCAACTGCCAGCAGTGCTTCCAGTTTTCTCAGAATTCGGTCTGAGCGCCAGTCTTTGGCCAGTTCTACGGCAGCCCGGGTAAGGTTTCCACGATGCTCTTCCAGTTTGGCTTCAAAGCGTTCAAATAGGGTGAAGGCATCGGCAGTGCCACCGGCAAATCCAGCAATAACTTCATCGTTATAGAGTCGACGTACTTTTCGGGCGTTGCCCTTCATGACGGTGTTGCCAAGCGTTACTTGTCCGTCGCCGCCGATCACAACTTTGCCGTTGCGGCGCACGGAGAGAATAGTGGTGCCACGATATTGTTCCAAGGGGAGTCTCCTGTGGGAATTTTTATTAACTGGCTTGGAGGTTAAATGGGGTCGGGGTTTAAGAATTCAATGGTTGCCCCGGACTAATTCGTGTTCATATTTCAGGGGTTTGATTAAGAATATTAGCCGGAGGTTTTAGTGAGGTTTCTGATAAAAAGACAGCGCCATCTACTATTTCGCAAGTCAGAGGTTGTAGTGATTTTCCCTGGCAGGGACCTGCGATACATAAGCCGGTATTTATTTTAAACAGTGCGCCGTGACTGGTGCACTGTATGTAGCGTTTATCGTAATCCAGGAACTGATCGGGCATCAGTTCCAGAGGCAGTCCTAGATGTGGACAAATATTACGATAGAGATAGACAGCCTGACCTTGGCGAACAGCGAAACAGGCGTGACCATCCAGTTCCAGTGACTTGCTGCCATTGTCAGGCAGTTCATCTAGCATACAGATATGTTGGGCTGTCATTTAGACACTACCGGTATCCCAAGAGTAAATGGTCGTGGCCGCTTTAGGGCTATATTTATAGTCCATAGTCATAGTCCATATTTATAGTCCACGGCGCAGTGCATCAATGCGTTCTTCCAGAGGAGGGTGGGACATCAATAGGCGACTGGCATGTTGTTTCCAGCCACTGGAGATACCGAAAGCGGTAAGGGTGTCCGGCATTTGATTGGGCACATGAGCTTGCGTCTCGGCTTGAAGTTTTTGGAGTGCACCGATCATAGCGCCTCGTCCAGCTAATTGGGCTCCGGCATTATCTGCACGAAACTCTCGCCAGCGAGAGAACCGCATGACAATCATAGAGGCAAAAATACCCAGTACGACTTGGAGGACCATAACAATGACGAAATAGCCGATACCGTGGCCACGCTCATTTTTGAGTACAACCCGGTCAATGACAGAGCCGATAATACGAGCAAAGAACATTACAAAGGTATTCAGTACCCCCTGTATGAGCGTCAAGGTAATCATGTCACCATTGGCCACATGGCCTATTTCATGGGCGAGTACCGCACGGACTTCTTCCTTGTCAAACCGATGAAGCAGTCCAGCACTGACTGCGACCAGAGCATTATTTTTATTCCAACCAGTAGCGAAGGCATTAGATTGCTGTGCAGGAAAGATTCCCACTTCTGGCATCTCTATACCGGCCTTTTTGGCCAAGTCACCTACCGTTTCCATCAGCCAACGTTCGTCCGGGGTGCTGGGAGTTTCGATAATTTGCGTGCCAGAGCTTCGTTTGGCCATCCATTTTGATATCAGTAAGGAGATGAATGAGCCACCAAAGCCGAACATGGCGCACATAATGAGCAGGCCGATCAGGTTGGTATAGATTCCTTGGGCTGCAAGATACTGTTCTAACCCAAGTGTCTGAAATACAATGGTAAATAGTGCCAGTATGGCAATGTTTGTGGCCAGAAATAATCCAATTCGTAACACTCAGTGTCTCCTTAGTTAGGTTCGTCAGTCTGATATATCAGACTGGTGTCAGTGGTTAGGCCACTAGTAAGATGCGATCTGTTTCGAAAAATTCAATGGCAGGGAGCGAACCTGTGTCTAGCGGCGCTGATTCTACCAGAAGTATTCTCTATGCCCTTATAGCCAATGGTGCAATTGCTGTTGCCAAGGGGGTCGCTGCTGCGGTGACCAATTCCCGGGCGATGCTGGCTGAGGCTATTTATTCCTGGTCGTTTATTGTGGCGTTGTTGCTGTTTTCTGTGGGTGACGTTTTCTCGGTCTATGAGGGCTGGCATCAACTTCATTTCCCAGAGCCCCCGGAATCACTCTGGATCGCCATCGGTGTGTTAGTGTTTGCCGTCGTTGCTGAAGGGCTATCATTGCTTGGTTGTCTGAAAGAAATTAATAAAGTGCGCCATGGACGCAAGTTGTGACACTGGTTTAGAGAAACCCGGCATACTGAACTATTAGTGGTTTTTGGGGAGGATTTGGCGGCATTGTTGGGGCTGATATTTGCCCTGATAGCACTGTCTGCCACAATGATCACCGGAAACCCGGTATATGATGCTCTTGGAAGTATCATGATCGGCTTGCTGTTGATTGTGATCGCCATCCTCGTAGGAAGAGAGGTTAAAGCGCTGTTGGTGGGCAGGAGGTGGAGCCATTGGTGAAAAAAGCCATGGTGAACTTTCTTCAGCAACAGTCTACAGTGTCTAATGTTTTTAATGTTGTTACCCTGCAAGTGGGTGCAGGTGTCATGGTCGCAGTTAGGGAAAAAATGACCCCAGCCAGTAGTGACCGGGCGCTGATTGATCAGATTAATCTTGTGGAATCAGCCTTCAGATCTGAATTTCTACAGGTGATGTGGCTGTTTTTTGAACCAGGTGTGGATGATTAGGTGAGAGGCTGTTCATGGGTGCAATATGGGTACAATAAAGATCATGAGTACACAAAAGGTCATGAGACCGATACATGGATTTGGACTGCTTGCTGCGGTTTGGTTGTTATCTTCATGTGCTACATTTTCTCCCGGCTATCAACAGCCCGAGGTGCAGTTTACCAATATTGAGCCACTTTCTCGCAAGGGGCTGGAACAGCGTTTTGCCATCAGCTTAAATATCTTAAACCCTAATAATTCAGAGCTAAAAATTTCAGGGCTGTCCTACCACCTCAAACTTCAAGGGCACAAGGTAGTGAGTGGCGTTTCCTCCGGGTTACGACCGATCCCCCCCTTTGGGCAGTCAGCTATAAAACTTGAGGCATCAGCGAATCTCTTCGGTGGGTTTAGGGCTGTAGAAGCTCTATTGAATAGTGATAGTGGGCTCGTTGAATTTGAGCTGGAAACTCGTATCAGCACCAGTTGGTGGCGGTGGCCTATCACGGTGGTGGAGTCAGGCTCTATTGATATCGATCAGTAGTTTTTTCATTGCGGAGAATTTAACCGAGACGGGTTAAGTGCAATCCGGGGTTGTTACTTGATGATAAGAGAGCGAATTGGTCGGTGGTTGGCTAGAAAACTGTCAGAGCCACGTTATGTGAGCCCTGCATCATGTCGACCAGAACTGCTATCCGCCACTATTCGTCGGGGAGACGTACTCCTGGTCGAAGGCGTCAGCCGGTTTAGTCTTGCGATCAAATACCTCACACAATCTACCTGGTCACATGCCGCATTGTATGTGGGTGATTTTGAAGGTCAGCCTGACATGTTGGTGGAGGCGGATGTTCAGGAAGGGGTTCGCTTGGTTCCCCTCGATAGCTATACCAAGCTTCATACGCGTATCTGTCGACCGATGGGGCTTGATGAGAAAGAAATAGATGCAATACTGGGTTTTTCTATCGATAGGCTGGGTCATCGCTACGATCTGAAAAATATTGTGGATCTGATGCGGTATTTGATTCAGACTCCGCCAGTCCCCAATCGCTGGAAACGGCGAATGCTGGCTCTTGGTAGTGGAGATCCCACCCAGGCGATTTGCTCATCGCTGATAGCCCAGTCTTTTCAGTCCGTTAAGTACCCCATTTTGCCAGAAGTGTCGGTGGAGAAATCGATGGATCCGTTATTCCAGGAGACTTACCGAGAAATTCTCCATATCCGGCATCACAGCCTTTTTGCACCAAAAGATTTTGATCTGTCGCCTTACTTTGAGGTGATCAAACCCACGCTGGCAACTGGTTTTGATCCGCATCAGGTGAATTGGGGATAGGGAGAAGAACAGTCTGGCGCCAACTCTGACGCCAGGCTGTCTCTTATAGTTGGGTTTTTCTAGTTCGCCTCGTTAAGTAGTCGCACTTCCCGTTGTGGGAATGGAATAGTAATACCTGCCACATCCAGAGCATTATAAATTGCGTTATTAACGCCGAAGCGAAGCTCATGGAACCGTTGGGTGGGCACCCAAAAGCGGACACCGAAATTGATGCTGCTGTCACCAAAGCTATCGATGCCGATCAGTGGTGTTCGGGCTTCCGTTACACCTTGTTTCTTCAGTACGGCATGTAGTACTTCCATGACTTTTTCTGGGTCAGAGCCATAGCTGACACCAACAATAGTTTCGGCCAGTTTATTGGCGGCAGAGTTGTGCAATATTTCACCGACAATATGACGATTGGGGATAGTGATGCGCACATCATCCTCATCTTTCAGTACCGTGAAGGCCATATGGACTTCGTCCACCAGACCAGTTTCACCTTGTACAGTAATAGTGTCGCCAATCACAAAGGGTCGAGTAATGATAATGTTGAGCCCAGCACCATAGTTTGCCAGTAGCCCCTGAACAGCCAGCCCAGCACCCAGAGAAATGGCACCAATAGCGGCGACAAACGGGGTGACACTGATACCTAGTTTTCCGAGAGCGATAATCGCTACACCAACAATAATGACAATTTTTACAAAGCTGGAGATAAACCGGCTGAGGGTAATATCCAGTTCTTTCTTTTCACACAACTTTAAAACGCCACGGGCAACGCGACTGGCCACAATCATGCCAATGAGCAGAACGATAACGGCGCCAAGTAACTGGAAACTATAATTGACAAAAAACTCGACGATCATGTCGTAGATAGCCTGAAATTGTTTGATTTCTTCTTGCATGGTAAGCAGCTCCCTGTTTGTGCTCGCCTGATGTTGTATAGACTGTTTTAACGGGGATAGCATAGCAAAATAACGCTGGTCATATTAAGGTGCAGAAACACCATGGGTTGCGGATTGTCAGAAAAAGAGTCTATGCAAGTAATACCAGCAATGATCAGTGGCAAGACTAAAGAGCATTTGTGCCAATTGAGCACGAATTGTTTACTGCATAAGGCAGTCTTGTCGCCATTTCTGGCCCTGCAAGAGGCTGCCGCCGTGCAGGGGTATGACCTTCAGGTAGCCAGTGCTTTTCGCTCCTTTGAGCGGCAGTTGATGATCTGGAATGCCAAGGCTCTAGGTGAGTGGCCCGTGCTGGATGAGTATGGCAAGCCTCTGAACCTTGAAAATCTGTGTGAGAAGGACAAGGTTTTTGCCATCTTGCGTTGGTCAGCTTTACCCGGCTGTTCACGGCACCACTGGGGTACTGATATGGATATCTGGGATGCTGCGGCCGTGCCCCAGGATTATGTTTTACAGCTAACGCCAGATGAGTACCAACAGGGTGGTCCTTTCCACAGTTTGAGTTGTTGGCTGGATGAGTACGCCGAAGTCTTTGGTTTCGTCAGGCCTTATGAAATAGATCGAGGCGGTGTGGCTCCCGAGCCATGGCACCTGAGTTATTCGCCTGTGGCACGAGTATTCGAAGCTAAACTAGATGCACAATGTATCTATAAAATTTTGGATAATAGTGATCTGATATTACGGGATACGATACTGACGCACCTGGATGAAATTATTTCCAGGTTTATTTTCACAGGCACTTAATCAGTAAGAAGTGAGCAAAGCAATAAGTAAAGAATGAGCAAATAGAAACAGATGAATCAGAAAGATATAGATCAGAAAGGCATGGGTCAGAAAGAAACGGCTCAGAAAGAAACGGCTCAGAAAGACACAGCCCAGACTAAAGACCCTTTGTGGGAAACCATTCATGGGGAAGTGACCCTGCTCTTGCAGCAGGAGCCATTGCTGGCCAGCTTTTTTTATGATGCGGTAGTGAGTCACAAGTCACTGGAAGAGGCTCTTGCCTACAATTTGGCCGCACAAATGGATAATAGCGTGTTATCTGCTCTAACTATCCGTGAGGTATTTGTAGAGGCGTTGTCGGCAGAACCTGCCATTGGTGACAGTATGCGCAAGGATCTCACTGCATATGTGGAGCGTGACCCTGCCTGTGATCAGTACTGCCTGCCACTGCTCTATTTCAAAGGTTTTCATGCATTGCAGATATATCGCGTGGCCAACTGGTTGTGGCGTAATGGCAGACAGTCCATAGCACTGTATTTACAAAACCGGGTATCTGAAATTTTTGCAGTGGATATACACCCCGGTGCCGAAATAGGTAGCGGCATTATGATTGACCATGCCACAGGATTGGTGATCGGTGAAACAACAGTGATCGGTGATAACGTGTCTATGTTGCACTCGGTAACATTGGGCGGAACCGGTTCACACGCGGGTGATCGTCATCCGAAAATACGTTGTGGTGTATTAATTGCGGCCGGGGCAAAAATTCTTGGCAATATCGAAGTGGGAGAGGGTGCCAAAATTGGTGCTGGTAGTCTTGTTTTGGAACCCGTGCCAGCTCACACCACTGTAGCGGGGGTGCCGGCAAAAATTGTAGGTCATCCAACAGAGGCAGAACCTGCCAGAGAGATGGATCAAAGAATTGATGGAGATGGCATTTGAACGAAAAAAAACAGACTGATCTACTAGGGTTGATGCGGCGACGAATCGTGGGTGGTTTTACCTATTCTTGCCAAGGATTGAAGTCGTGCTTTAAGCATGAAGAAGCTTTTCGGGTAGAGGTGGTCGCTGCGGCAGTTTTGATACCCATAGCACTGGTGATAGCTGAGACCCCGGTGGAATTACTATTGCTGATAGGTTCGGTGGCGCTGGTGTTGATTACAGAACTGTTGAACTCTGCCATTGAGGCGGTGGTTGACCGGGTTGGGGAAGAACATCATGAGTTGTCTGGTCGCGCCAAGGATCAGGGGTCGGCAGCTGTTTTACTGTCCATGGGGATGGTGCTTATTACCTGGTTAGTGATTGGATTGGGTTGAGCCTGCTGAATGTCGGTGATTCTCACTATTGAGTGCTGATAATGACGAGAGAGAATAACGAGAGAATTCTAGAAAAAAGCTGTCATAAAATAGTTCTATCTTAGTGTGAGTGGCCTTGCCGAAAAGAAAGGATTTAATGGATGAAGAATATTCTTTTTGTTTGTGTCGAAAACTCCTGTCGTAGCCAGCTGGCAGAAGCCTTTGGACACATTCATAAATCAAATGATGTTGCTGTATACAGCGCCGGGTCAAACCCCTCTGGACAGGTTAATATGAAAGCTGTGGTGACCATGGCTGAGCTGGGGTATGACATGGGCAGGCATCATTCTCAGTCATTAGATGAAATGCCAGTTGTTGACTATGATGCAGTTATTACCATGGGTTGTGGTGACAATTGTCCTTGGGTAAAAGGGCGAATTCGGGAGGATTGGGGGTTGCCTGACCCCAAGCACCTGTCCGAAGATGAGTTTCGTGCTACTCGAGATGAAATTGAGAAACGTGTCATCGACTTGCTTCGCCGACTAAGTTGATAATAGGATTGTTAACAGGCTAACCAAATATCGGCGGTTTAACTATTTATAGCTATAGATCCAGTATCAATAACTTAACTAACCGCGGTTTCGAATAAGTAAGTTAGCTATCAATGGATGGTGGTGTTATGAGTGAAGAATGTTATGAAGTAATCTTTCGTGGAGATCTGCTTGCAGGGCAGTCTGTCATTGAGGTTAAACAACGTCTGGCCCAGTTATTTAACGCCGATGCTACACGCATTGACCAAATGTTTTCTGGCAAGCCGGTGGTGGTTAAGCGTAATCTCGATATGGAGACAGCAGAGCGTTATCAGTCTACCTTGCTAAAAGCAGGTGCTTTAGTCGATATTCGCCCTGCCACGACCAATGAAGCCATTTCAGAAGAAAAGCCAGTTGATTCATCAAATAATGATTCCGGGTTGATTCAAGAATCTGAGTCTGAACAGTGTCAGCAGCCACAGGAACAAGTGCTTGAAGATATTGACTTTGATGTGGCTCCAGTGGGAGCAGATGTGCTTTCCCCAGAGGATAAGAAAGACTTTACCCCGGTTGATGTTGATACTTCGTCGTTAACGATTGCCGAAACAGGTTCTGATGTATTGGCTGATGAGAACAAAAAAGAATTTGTTCCTCAGGATGTAGATACGTCGAGCTTGTCGATTGATGATCCCGAGTGATTTTTATACTAGAAAAATTTCCTATTATCTGAACCCACATCACCTTAAAACATTAGTTAATAAAATAATTTTTTAAGATTAAAGTTGTGTGTCCAATGGTAATTCTGTGGAGTATTTTATTTGAGTGACCGCTACATTGGAGTGGATTTCTCTAATCAGTGGAAGTTGTGCCAGATGACGACGCAAAAAACTTTCAAAATGTTGAATATCTCGAGTAATAATTTTTAAAAAATAATCCATGGTTCCAGTGACGGTATAACATTCCACAATTTCTGGAAACTGTTGTACTTGTTCCTCAAACGTTTCAAGTGAATCTTCATCATTTCGTGAGAGAGAAATGCTCACGAACGTCACCATTTGCATGCCCAGTTTTTTTGAGTCCAGCAACGCAACTTTCTTTTGGATAATTCCAGTCTGCTCTAACCGGTTGATTCGTCGCCAGCAAGGAGAGGTGGATAGGTTGACCTTGTCCGCTATTTCCTGAGCTGTAAGGCTCGCATCTTTTTGTAGTTGCTTGAGAATATTGACGTCAATGCTATCAAACTCTGCCATAGGCTATTCCGTTTTTGTCACAAAAAGAAAATAAAATTCTAAATTACCTTACTTCTTAACAATATATTACCTATATATAGGGTTGGGGGAGAAAAAAAGCAAATATATACCCGGAACAAGCCGCTATGCTTTTTGCCAAAGGAGTTAAGTAAAAAATAAGCCCATGTTGTAGGGAATATGTGAGGGGAAATGGGCCAGTAATAACGTTGGGCTCAACGTAGGGAGTGCCTGTGAAAACGTCATTAAATGACAAATATCTTTTGGATAAAGGTCGTGCTTATCTGAGCGGTATCGAAGCACTTGTACGGTTGCCAATATTACAGCATCAGCGAGACCAGGAGCGGGGTTTGAATACGGCTTGCTTCATCTCCGGTTATCGTGGTTCACCTCTGGGAACGTTGGACCAATCACTTTGGAAAGCTAAGCCTTTTCTCGATAAACACAATATTTATTTCCAGCCCGGCATCAATGAGGATCTGGGTATGACTGCTGTGTGGGGTAGTCAGCAAGTCAATATTTTTCCCGGTGCCAAATATGATGGTGTGTATGGCATGTGGTACGGCAAGGGGCCAGGGTTAGATCGTAGTCTCGATGTGCTGAAGCACGCCAATGCCTTTGGTACCTCAAAATATGGTGGGGTCCTGGCGGTAGTTGGCGATGACCACGCCTGTAAATCTTCCACGTTACCTCACCAGAGTGACCACATGTTTATTGGTGCTACTTGTCCGGTACTGAACCCTGCCGGGGTACAGGAGGTTTTGGATCTTGGCGTCTATGGTTGGGAGTTATCCCGATATTGTGGTTGCTGGGTAGGAATGAAAGTCATCACCGAGAATTGTGATGCGGCTATTTCTGCAGAGATTGATCCGGGTCGAGTGAAAATTATCCTCCCCGAGGATTATGAGCTGCCAGAAGGCGGCATTCACGCTCGCTGGCCCGATACCCCTCTAGAGCAGGAAAAACGCCTACAGCGGGACAAAATTTATGCGGCCCTGGCTTTTGCCCGAGCTAATAACCTCAACCGCATCACCATGGATAGCCCCAATGCCCGGTTGGGTATTATCACCACGGGTAAATCGTATCTGGACACACTACAGGCACTGGATGACTTGGGCATTGACGAGAGCCTGGCTGCTGAAATTGGTCTGCGACTCTACAAAGTGGGGATGAGCTGGCCGCTGGAACCCGTCGTTACACACCAGTTTGCCGAAGGCTTGGAAGAAATTCTGGTTATTGAGGAAAAACGCAGTGTGATTGAGGATCAGTTAACCAGCCACCTGTACAACTGGCCGGTAGAGAAGCGCCCCAGAGTCGTGGGTGAATACGACGAACATCGTGAATTACTGGTCACTAATCTGGGTGAGTTGACCCCGGCATTAATTGCCAGAGTGATTGCCAGCCGTATCGGTAAATTCTTTATCAGTGAACCCATTGAAAAACGGCTAGCGTTTTTGGAGGCTAAGGAGCAGTCCTTGGCTAGTAAAACCGCCTTGATTGAACGCAACCCCTGGTACTGTTCGGGTTGCCCACACAACACCTCTACGGTGGTGCCTGAGGGCAGTATGGCGATGGCGGGTATTGGCTGTCACTACATGGTGCAGTGGATGGATCGCAGTACCTACACCTTCACCCAAATGGGGGGCGAGGGTGCCACCTGGATTGGTCAGGCACCCTTTACCGAAACTCAACATGTATTTCAAAACCTGGGTGATGGGACTTATTTCCATTCAGGTTTACTTGCTATCCGTGCAGCGATTGCTGCGGGGGTGAATATTACCTACAAAATCCTCTACAACGATGCGGTGGCCATGACGGGCGGGCAACCCGTGGATGGAGAGCTATCCGTTGAACAGATGGTCTACCAGCTGCGCGGCGAAGGGATTAAACGTATCGCCGTGGTGTCTGATAATCCAGAGCAATTTAGTCATGATTTTCCAGCGGCATTTATCAAAGAGTTTAAAGGGTTGTCGATTCACCACCGCGACGAACTGGAAGCTGTGCAACTGGAGCTTCGAGAGGTTCGTGGCACCAGTGTTTTAATCTATGAGCAAACCTGTGCGGCGGAAAAGCGTCGCCGTCGTAAAAAAGGTGTGATGGAAGATCCGGCGAAACGGGTATTTATCAATGAGCTGGTCTGTGAGGGCTGTGGGGATTGTGGCGTGCAATCCAACTGCCTCTCAGTGATACCAAAAGACACCGTGCTGGGCCGTAAACGGATGATCGATCAGTCAGCCTGCAACAAGGACTACTCCTGTGTAAAAGGCTTCTGCCCCAGTTTTGTGACCGTTCACGGTGGCGAATTGAAAAAAAATACGGCTATGGTTGACGAAGATGACTGGTCCGAATTGCCGTTGCCCATGCTCCCCACCATTGATGTGCCTTATAACATTATGGTGGCCGGGATTGGTGGTACCGGCGTATTAACCGTGGGTTCTGTGTTGGGTATGGCGGCACACATTGCTGAAAAAGGGACCTCAGTATTAACCCAAACCGGGTTGGCGCAAAAATTCGGTTCTGTGACCAGTCATGTGCGTATCGCCAATCATCAATCGGACATTCACGGCGTCAGAATTCCCGCCGGTGATGCTCATTTGTTACTGGGTGCTGATCTGGTGGTATCTACCAGCAATGAGGCACTGGCCAAGGTCAACCGAGAATTTTCATCGGCGGTAATCAACAGCCATGAATCACCCACAGCAGAATTTACCCACAACCCGGATGCAGAGTTTCCTACATCGGCAATGATGCAGGTGATTCGGGATGAAACGGGAGCAGATCGCACCTGGTTTATCGATTCGACTCAGTTGGGCGCAAGCCTACTGGGTGATGCCATCAGTGCCAATATGGTGTTGCTGGGGTATGCATGGCAGCAGGGCATGATTCCTTTACCGCTCGAAGCGATTGAACAGGCGATCACTATCAATAACGTATCCGTCGAGATGAACCTGAAGGCTGTTCAGTGGGGTCGCCGATTTGCCTGTGACCCAGCCAGAGTGAAGGCATTAGCGGGTATGAAAAAGTTATCACCCAGTACCCAATCGTTGCCTGAACTCATCAATTACCGCTATGAGTTTTTGACCAGTTATCAAAACCTGGTCTATGCAGATCGGTACAGAACACAGGTGGAGCAGGTTCGTCAGGTAGAGCGAGTCCTATTCCCTGATCATGATAATAGCCAAATGCTACTGACCACGGCAGCAGCAGAAAACTATTTCAAGCTGCTGGCCATCAAGGATGAATATGAAGTGGCAAGGCTTTATACCAATGGAGAATTTGAACAGCATTTGAACGATCAGTTTGAAGGAGATTTTAGTTTGAAATTCCATCTGGCACCACCGCTATTGGCTAAGCGAGATGCTGTGACGGGCCACCTGAAAAAACGTGAATTTGGCGGTTGGGTTTTACCCCTGTTTCGACAGTTGGCGAAGCTGAAATTCCTGAGAGGATCAAGGTTTGATGTCTTTGGTTATTCCTCCGAGAGAAAAATGGAACGGCAACTGTTGGTGGAATATGAACAGACCCTGGCCGACCTTCTGGACGGTCTAACCGAACATAATTATCAAACAGCCGTTGAGATTGCAGCGCTGCCCGAGAAAATTCGTGGTTTTGGCCATGTAAAAGAACATAACCGCAAGATGTCTAAGGAGAGAGAGGTGCAGTTAATGGCTGCATTCAAAGATTCTCCGGTAACGATTCCTGTAACAGTGATTGAACCGGAAAGCATTGAGACAGGTGGGCCTCTAGGAGACAAGGAGACAGGAACATCTCTAAAAGAAGAGGAGACAGAATAATGAGCGTATTTAGTCACCCCGAATTTGATGGCCACGAAAAGCTGGTATTTCACCATGACCGGTCGTCAGGCTTGAAAGCCATCGTGGCGATTCATAATACCAATCTCGGCAATGCACTTGGTGGTTGCCGAATGTGGAACTACGCCTCGGATGATGAGGCTATTGCCGATGTATTACGTCTTTCCAAGGGCATGACCTATAAGGCAGCCATTACCGGCCTGAATATAGGCGGCGGTAAGAGCGTCATTATTGGCAATCCACGCCGTGACAAAACACCGGAACTCCTTCGTGCTATGGGCCGTTTTATGAACAGCCTGAATGGTGAGTACATCACTGCCGAGGATGTGGGTATTTACGAGGAAGATGTCAAAGTGATCGCCAGTGAAACCGAGTATGTGACGGGCTTTGATAGCAATAGTGTTGGCATTAACGGCCCTTCGCCTTACACGGCCTACGGCGTATTTAGAGGTATAGAGGCGGCGGTACGTTTCAGGTTGGGTCGCAACAATCTGAAGGGTATTCGTGTGGCCATACAGGGTGTGGGTAAGGTGGGGTTTGAGCTTGCCCAGCTGCTAATTAATGTGGGTGCTGAGGTGAGTGCAGCAGATATCTTTACCGATAGCCTTGAGCGTGCTGTCAGAGAGCTGGGTGTTATTCCAGTACCCGCCGATCAAATCCTGTACCAACAAGTAGATGTCCTGGCGCCTTGTGCCATGGGTGCCACCTTGAACAAGGAGACCATTCCACAGCTCAAGGCCAGAATTGTGGCCGGTTCAGCTAACAATCAACTGGGCGATCGTTCTGATGGGGAGCGATTAACCGAAGCCGGCATTCTCTATGTGCCGGACTATGTGATTAACGCAGGTGGCCTGATTAAAGTGTATTACCAGTATTTTGGTGCAGACAGGCAGGAAGTGATCAGACACATTGATCAGATTGCAGAAGAAACCCTGCCAAGAATTTTCTCCGTTGCCAGAGAGTTGAGGAAACCTACCAGTGTGATTGCCGATGAGCTTGCCAGAGAACGTTTTATGTCCGGTGAATTGGCCCAAACCGATGCCGCTTAAAGCATTGTAGGGATATACTATCGCTACTTTTGAAGATGATGGTTAACAGGCCGGCAGCAGTGATAGACGACGACAAAAAATTATTCCACGAAGAGATGGGCGATGTAGCACCGTTAAATAAAACGGCTGACCGTGTTGACCTGAAAAAGACCGTGGAACAAATACCGGGGTTGGCAGTGCGCCGCCGTGATGCCCAGCAGGCGTCGCCAAAAAACTGTGACGCCCTCTCTTCTGAAGACCATATCGTTATGGTTAAACCCCGGGATGTCCTCAGTTTCAAGCGTGATGGTGTTCAGCATGGCGTCTTCAAAAACCTGCGTCTCGGCAAGTACACTTTAGATTCTCGGCTCGACTTGCACCGACTGACCGTCGTGCAGGCACAGCAACAGGTCTTTCAGTTTATCCAAGACTGCATCAAGCACGATATTCGTTGTGCCCTGATCACCCATGGCCGGGGAGAGAACCGCGAAAAGCCCGCTTTACTGAAGAGCTGCACGAATCATTGGCTTCAACAACTGGATAGTGTGCTGGCTTTTCACAGTGCCCAGCCCCAGCATGGGGGTACGGGTTCAACGTATGTGCTGTTACGTAAGAGTGCGAAGAAGAGTTTAGAATAACAGGGAGCGGCATCATATGCTGGATATCAACAAACTTCATCAGGCCGAAGCAGATTTTCTTACTCAATATCCGGGAGGCTTCAGTCATCCCGCCATGATAGAAATCGGTAAAAAACACCGAATGGACAAAATGGCTAGTATGGCCAAAGAATGTTTTTCCAAAACAGCCTGCTCAAATGTTCTGACCACGGCAGAAAACATGGTCAAAGCAGTCAGCCGTTCATCCATGGTGTCCATGTTTGAAAAGCCAAAATTTAAAGGCTTTGTACAACGCCTAAACAATGATGAAAAAGCCTTTTTGGTTCATGCGCTCTGTGAGATGTTACATGGTAAACAACAGGCAGGGCTTGAGGCGATGGTGAGTATTCTAGCCACAGAAAAACTGGCCAAGTGGAGCATTGTTAGTATTATTCCTGCGTACTATGCACCGGCCAAAGAAGTGTTTGTAAAACCCACCACCGCAAAAGGTATTCTCAACCATTTCAATATCGATGACCCTGTCTACAAGCCATTACCTAGTTGGGATTTTTACAAAAAATATCGAAAGTTGATTAACGATGCTAAGAAAGAGGTTGATCCAAGTTTATCGCCATCCAATGCGGCTTTTTCGGGGTTTCTAATGATGGCGTTGAAGTTTTAGATGATTTTGAGTGTTTAGAGGCTTTGCCTTCTTTAATTCAAAGCCCTACTGAGAGAGCAGAGTTAGAAAGGAGCGACTAAATTTATTCATAGATGCCCCTTAAATGCATAACAGTTACTTTAAAAGCCTAAGGCTTCATATCACCTTGGCTCCTGATCCAAGAGCAAAAAATCATTTTTTTCTCGCATGCCAAATACCACCAGCACTAAAAGCTCGCCAACCCCAACTGGCCCATACAATAATTCGTGTGGCTAACCATAAAGACCACAGCATCATTACCAGTCTGTAGCCGAGAATAGGGAGGCTGATGACATTGGCGACGGGGAAATTACCCGAAGCGGCGGTATCCTGATAGAAGTGATATAAATGTGAACTACTGCCGTTGCCAACAACTTTCATGTCAGGGGTTGATAATAATCCCATGGGGATAGCTGACAGGGCGGAAATAGTGGCGACAATGGTGACCAATACGATACTGGCCTGTAAAAGGTTAAAGTGGGAGCTGCTGAGCGTGGGCGGATCAATATAATCTTTTCGATAAGCCAGTAAAACGAAAAAGATAATAACGGCAAAAACACCATAACTATTTACCGTTGATAGGCCTATACCTAACAACAACCAACCAACGATATTAATGGGCACGTTGAGGTGGCATTTTTTGATAATAGTTGTCAGTGCAAATGCACAGATAATAATAACAACCAGTATTCCCCAATAAAGCATGGCAGGACCAATCGCCGGGCCATCAAAATATAAAGGCCAGCGATCGCGTGTCAATGTATAGGTTAAGCTGATATTGGTCGCGGTATCAGGTAAATGGATGGCGGGTGTTGTTGTATTCCAGCCCATCTCCTTTTTCTCTTGGAAGACAACGGTAACATTCTGTAACCCCGGTTGCAGGGGAATGGTCACCACATTGGTGCTGGGAATATTGAGCTTTTTATTGCCATTGGTTACCGACAGAATTTCAGCATCTTCAGGTATGGAAAAACGATAGTCTTCCCCAAGGCTTGATCGAATTGAAAGTGACAGTGTTGATTTCTGGATGCGATCACCAGGGCTGTATTTTAACTCTGCTTTTTCAACAGTATGTGTCGGGCCTGTGACTCCCGTTGGTCGAGAGATATTTATCGTCAGTTTTTCACCAGACCACGGGCGCCAGTGAGGCTCTAATGAGCTGAGTGCGTTGTTATCCTTTACGGGTGGTATGCCGCTGTAGTCAATACGCCATAAAGAGGAGGGTTTGATACGCCAGGTTTCAACGTAGTGGTTAGATGGTTTGGCTTCCAGTAACAGTGTTTCTGCGGGTTCTAGTACAGAGTGCCAGCTGGTAACCCGTTGATTATGTTTGAGTTGTACGTGGGCGACCCCTTCTTTGATGGTGATGTTGTTATCCAACACCTTTTCGTTATCGATGAGAGGAATACTGACAGCGATAGGACCACTTTTTGGGGCGTACCGGATGATAGTGGTTTCCATGTGCCACTCTTTATCAAGAATAAAAGTGCGCTGTATGGTCACCAAAGGTGAGATAGGGTCGGGGGTTAATGTGTCTTTTTTACTCTCCTCAATACTCACCGTAGAACGGAGTGCTAAGGTATTATTTAATACTCGGCCATCAACGAGGCCATCAATAAGCCAATCAGAGGAAGCAACGTTAAAATTGTGTATGGGTTTTGGGAAAGAGATAGAGGCCTGATCGCCCAGTATTTTACCGGTGATTGAAATCCTGTGATGACCTTCAGCGAGCAGCAGGTTATTTTGGTTTTTATTACGCTTAGCTGTTGGCAAAGAATTTTGATCAAGTTTTATATTTGATAATTGCCAATTTCCTACTATTTGAGGCAATGACATCATCACATCAGCTTGAGCGTATGCCTCGAAGGAAAGTTCCAGATTATGTCCTTTTACGGTTAGTGAGCCCTTGTTAAGGGAAATACAATTGGGCAAGCATTCCGGTGCTTTAGTTAATCGGGTTTCCAGCTCTTTTAGCAAGTATTCAGGGGGGTAGTCACCGGCTATTACATGACCAGTTGGTGTGAGCATGGTAATGCCTGCAACGAACAGCGCCCCTAGAGTGCTAGCCAATGCTGTATTGCCTGATGTTGTTTTATTATCGCTGCCAGTACCCTTACCTGAACCAGTATCTTTGGACTTAAGTACTGGAATGAGTTTAAGAATAATCAAGACGCCATAGGCTGCCAGGAAAAGTACGCTAAGAACGCGCCATAGGCTGGTAAAAAATGGAGAGCAGTAGGTGATGGATAACACTTGAGATTCATCTACCGGGCTATTGGCTTTAAAGTTGATGCGATTCCATACCCAGGTGGGTAAACCTGGTCCGGTCTGAACGCGATCGCTCTCCGTCACTTGATATATGCTCCGTGCTTTTTTGGGTGTTGGAGTACTAACCGATTGCACGCGTTGTTTTGCCCGCACCAAATTGTCTTCCTCAAAGAACATTTCCTCTTGCTCTATGGCAATATCAGCTTGAGGTGCGGATGCACGACTGGCGTAATTGAGTTTGGACGATGGGCTGTAATGACTGACTTCTGTTTTTTCCAGTGATGGATATATGGCCAAGCGGAATGAGGAAATGGCAAAGCCGATAATGCCAATAACAAAAATGGCGGCAAACAAGACGGTACATCCCCTCAAAAATGATTTAAATCGACCACCAGTGACTGGCAGTAATGCAAGCAGCACCAATAACGGCGGGATTGCAGCAAGAGGGGATCCCGCCTCATGGTAAGCAATTACCATGGCGATCAAAGCCAAAATGGCTGCTTTGTTACCAATAAGCTTGCGAGTGACTGCGGTGATGATCAGCACTAAAAATAAATCCCATAGATCCCATGCACTGATCCATGTCCCGTGTATACGATCCACACCATCGGCATAAAGAACGCGCCAGCCAGGGGGTAGATGCAGTGTGGCAGAAAAGTTGTCTGTTGTAGCATCCCAACCCGAGGCAGAAAATTCTTTTGGGTTGTCTATTAGGGTGACAGCACTGAGATTGATGTCGGCACTTCGAATTTCCAGGCCTTGTTGACCATTATGTTCTGTAATTAATACAGGCTGTTTTTCTACAGTAGCGCGACCAATGGCAGTATCTGTGGCCGAATTAAGCCGCCAATCTTTATTCATCGTGCCTTTGATATTTTCTAACCCGGTAATTTTAGAACCATCAAAATCAAGCCATAAATTGCGTTGAACTGTAAGCTGGTTAGCCGCAGGTGAATCATCTCCACGATATTGAGTTTCAATTTTCAGGATTGTATCGGCACCCAGTTTGTAGGTGGGTCGATTTGCCCAATCAGAGGGAATATCAACTTGTGTCGTATCAATACTGGTGGCACCAGTTAGTTTTACCTGTCGGATATTAGTGTTCGATATAAAGCTAACATATTCAATGCTAGGCCAGTCTTTAGCGGTGGATTGCATGGCGATAGTGTCAATATTGTCAGTAAATCTTGTGTACACAGTAACCAGATGTTTGCCCGCCGTTACTTGTAATCGAATATCGCCATCTTTTTCTATGCGTGTGGGGAGGTTGCTTCTTAATTGAGAGACTTCGCTGCCTTCCCAAACAACCCGGCCAATTTTAATTTCCCTTGGCTTTCCGCTAACGGATAGCTCCAGGCGAGTCTCCAAAGACAGCGGTATATTGTCTGTTAACAATCGATAGACTTTGACATCTAGGCTGTCGCGTTTTTGTTGCAGGTTATCATCCTTGTTCTGGGCAAATATCAGGCGGTTTCCATGCCGATTAACCTGTAGGTCCTTGACTTGATCAGAAAGGCTAACGAAAGCAATGTTGGTGGGAATGGTTAAGGCGGCGGGTTTGGTCTTCCAGTTAAACCGTCCTTTAACAATATGTTTGCCCTTATGTAGCTGGATATGGGGCAATTTAGAGACTTCAATAATGGTGGCTGGTTTTTGGTTAAGGGTTATCTCTGTGGGCCAGTGTTTTTCACTGCCGGGTAGCTGTACCTGTGCTTGCTTGGAAAACACTTCCACTTGTTGAGTAAAGGTCAGACCTTCTTGTTCCAGAGAAAGGCTCAGGTTGCCAGGCCATACACAGACTTTTGTAGGTTTTGTGTTGGTATCCCAGGGGCAATCGATATTGTCATGGCGTTCTCTAACCCAGTCTCCCCATTCTTCTTCCAGGGGTAATGATTGAGCTGACGATGAAAGCAATAAAAAGGACAAAAAAAGCGTAATGGCTGAGGTTAGACGTAATTCCATTTTAAGTCTCCATAGAGCTTTAGGACTTTAATTATTGGTGCATCATAACGTAAAAAACAGGAAGGGAAATGATGCTTAGCTGCCTGCTCTTTATTGTTTAATAAAAACCCTTATTTATTATCTTATGTGTAAAGAGTGGTGTGGTTATTGGTTATTCAGAAAGAGGTGTGTCTTTCATCTCACGTATGGCTTTATCAGGCTCCACATAGCTTATCGACTGCGATCACTTTAGGTTACTTTCGGTACTCCAGTGATGCCATCTTAACTGCGGTGGATATGAGAGTAATACCGGCGGCTTTATTGATTAGGCTGATCACCCATTGTTTCATTGTCTGCTTAGCGAGTCGGTACCCCAAGTGGCTATAAACACTGTAGATCAATAGGTCGGCAAGAAAACAGGAAGCGCCCATGACCAGTATTTGAAAAAAGATGGGTTCAACAGGGTCTATGAATTGAGGAAGCAGTGCAGAGAAGTACAACAATGCCTTTGGGTTTGCCAATTGAATAACAAGGCCCTGAGAAAACAGTTTGGGTGCGCCTGCTTGTGCCTGTTGGTGATTAATTTTGATGGCCCCGGATTGACTGAGCAGGGCACCAACTCCAAGGTATAGTAAATACACAACACCCACCCATTTGACGGCGGAAAACATAAGGTTAGAAGCAATAATCAGAGATGCGATGCCCATCGCCGATAGAGCAAAGAAAATAACATCTGCACTTGCGACACCCAGAACCCCAAAAAATGCTCTGTTAGATGTATTCGTTGCCCCTTGAGACGCCACTGTTATTGCCGCAGGCCCCGGAATCAGGATAAGCATTACCGTGGTGGCGAGAAAGATAAGGTAAAGGCTGATATCCAATTTTAATGTCCGTTTTTAACGCTCGCAACACCGGCGAGTTCTGTTGTTTGCACTTGTCATGAGGGTTGTAGAGAATATTTATTTATGTGGCAATGACTCGAATTCTTGTCGTTTAGACTCAAACCATTTTTTCATATCCTCCGGATTTTGCATTAGCTCACCCATTTTCTTCATAGCTTTCATATGTGTCGCATCTTGTTTTTGATGCATTTCCATTCCGTGTTTTTTGCTTAGCTCTGACATTTCTTCAAATGTCTCTGCTTGGAACTCCATATCACAAGCGCCACCTAGCTGCTTACAAGTCATAGCTTTCATTATTGGTTTCTCTTGATGATTTATTCATGTAACGCCAAGCTAAGGGGCCGGTTTGAAGCGGAGCGTAAAACCGGTCACGCTTGAGCGATTTGTTATATATTTTTATAGACCAACTACTTTGTTCCAATCTGCAATGTACATATACATTCGTTGAAACTCACTAGGCAACAGCATTCTATTGTGTGCTATAAAGTTACGAGATTTTTCTAGTTCATCCATTCTTTGTTTAAGCCAATGTTGAGATGGTATAATTGACTCAAAATACTCCCACTTATTAAGAATTACTTGTGCCAAATGAGAGAAATCTAAAAACCCAAGTAAATCAGTTTTTTCACCTTCTAACCATGAATCATCATGTGCAGTTTTTTGTCTTTTTTCTGCGTGATCTTTTACCTTATTAGGTAACTTTTCTAGCCAATCTACCCCTTCATTTTCAAACAAGGTTTCTCTTATAAAATTTCGCACGTGATTTTCGAATGCAAATAATACAGAGTAAAGTCGGGCCATTTCTAGAGAGTTATTTCGCAGATTAGCAGGAAAAGGGGCAAGCGCCTCTGCCAGCAAGTGCTCTTCTGTTTCTATTTGATCAGCCCCGATTTTTATTCCTGCTCCTTGAAACACACTTGCTTCAGCTTCAAAAAGCAGACCTCTAAATAAAAAATCTCTTAAATCTTTATGTTTCAAAATAAATGCTCTCTTAAAGACTTAAATATAGCGTTATAAACTTCAATATCTTTTGTGGCTGGAAGATGAACCTGAATATTATAATGTAACCCAGGCGCTTGGTTGAAACTTGCTGGTGTCACAACCTCAGTTTCAATATTTGTTGTTTCGTTTTTATTAGCAGTAGGTGGCGTTTTTGAGTTTAGGTCTGCTAAAGCAAGTAACGCGTAAAAAGTATTAGTCATAATTTTTGAGACATTATCACTAGCATTATGAAAGCTTTTAAATTTCCCTTCAATCGTTGCTTTATCGCTCGCTGAAGGGTGTTCCTTTATTAGAAAAATATCTGAATAAGCCTCTTTAATAGCGTCCGCCATAATTTCTTTAGATCTAGAGTGATCCCTATAATCTATATATCTTGACGTTGGTTTTCCATCAGATGTTAAAAAGCCTAGAGACTTCAATATAGGAATATATGCTCTGTGATTATTTGACTTGTAACCTAAATCTTTTAATAGTTGCGTCGAAAACTGATCAGGTGCTTGTCCATCTCTAATTTTCCCAAAGAACTCCCCAAGCTTTGCAAAAGCTAGAGTATATGAACTTGATAATGCCATTCAGTTTTCTCCTTTTTTATATATAACAGCTTATTCAAAAGCCTAAGGCTTTATATCACCTTGGCTCCTGATCCAAGAGCTAATAATATTCAGTCAAAGACATTATTGTTTATTTACAATGGGTTAGAGAAAACAGGAGATTTTATTATTTGACATCAGAAGCCTAATCCCTGTTTTTATTGTCCAATCCCTTTCCACTGATCATAAATCAATACCTTTTAAAATCAAGGACCTAATGTCACTTTTTTCTTGTACAGAATGCCGTGATGATTAATTTAAGTGGCGCCTGATCCAGGAGATTGATCTCTGATGCACTAAAGGCTTCTTTTAAACTGCGATTAAATTTTAAGTGCCAACTTCACGACGTCCTGGCCATCAACCGCTGCAGGCACGGTACAACACAGCAAGACTTCATTGTCAGCCACGGGGAATGATGGCTCACTTTGATAGCTGACGGCGCCGGCTAGCAGTGTTGTCTTGCAGGCACCGCACTGGCCGCTGCGGCAGCCAAACTCCGGTGTAAAGCCATGCGTTTCGGCAAACTCTAACAAGCTCCCCTCACCGGCAGACCAGGCTTGTTCAACGCCAGCATCAACAAATTCAACAATGGCTTCACTGGCAGCAGGTGCAGGAGTGAACTCGGCGATGGTTTGCCCTTGATACCGGTCACGCCGCAAGGAAGCTGGGCCAAATTCTTCGGCAAAGATACGTTGGTCACTGATGCCCAGACCACGGACAAGGTCATACATTGACTGCATAAAGCCACTGGGGCCGCACAGGTAAACATCGTAATCATCCAGCGGCAGTATGGCCTGCAATAGCGCCTCCGATATCCGACCAAGGTGGTGATAATCACGGCCCGCTTTTAATTCGCTGGCAGCAAATGGTTCTTCAATTTGGCTCAGTGCCCAAAAGCTACGAAGCTGTCCATCTGATTGTCGAGAAAGCTCATCCAACTCTTCGAAAAAACCTCGTTGCTGTTGATCACGCGCCGCCGTAATAACGGTTACATTGCGCATGCGCCGAGTTCGAAATCCTTCGACCAAGGCATGCCTTGCCATGGACAGCATCGGCGTTATGCCAATACCTGCTGAAAGTAAAACCGCAGGACGCTCCTTGCTAGCATCCAAGGTAAAATCGCCGCGAGGGGCTTTGGCCAGCAACATATCGCCGACCTGAATACTCTGATGTAAGTAATTAGAGGCCAGGCCCTCGGCCTCACGCTTAACACTAATACGATAATAATCATCCGATGGGGCACTCGACATGGTATACGTTCTTATCACCGGCTCGCCATTAATCTGTATTTTTATCGTCAAAAATTGCCCGGGATAAAAATCCGCTTGTTGATGACCCTGAGCCTGTAAATAAAAAGATCGAATCACCGAACTCTCTTCAACCACCTGCACGACTTTATAGTTCAGCCATTGATCACGCTGCACTTGCGCTTGTTGCAGCGCCTTCGCTTCATTCCACGACCCCGTTAACAATGTATTGGGCGAGTAGTCATTGAACTGCCAACGCAGTGGCAAAACATTTTTTTGGTGATGCCCGTGATCAAGATGAAACTTCCAAAGCCGCTCTGCACCGGCAAAATGTTGCGTCTCATCGCTCTGCCATAAAACCTCTACAGTGCCGGTTAGCGTCAGTAGGTGACCGTTCTCAAAATCGACAAATAACAATCCTGCCTTTGGCGTCTCATGGAAATTCCCCAACGTATTAAAATGGTTATTGCCCAGATAATCCGGGATGGTCAAGGTATTGCCATCAATACGGATAAACCCCGGTTTGCCCCCACGGTGTGAAACATCGGCGCCATCACGGGCTTGATTGCTACCAGCGTCGTTATAGCTCGCGACAAAAAACGTATCACTACGCTCAATCAGGGCGCGGGCTTCACTCGATAAGGTCGTGATCTCTTTGCTCTTAGGGGGCGGCATAGTATTGGGGATAGTCTCGGCATCAACCGTGACTAATTCACGATTTTGAATATATTGAGGGCAATTCCCAAAAGCCTGATCAACGACTAAATCAACACCCTCATCACTAACGTTACTGATATGAGCCGCCAGCCGATTGCGGCGGCGTGTCGGAAGTTCAATGCCTAACAGTCCTAAACGAGTACCCACCTGTAGTGATTCAGAGAGGGGGTCACCAACGACGGGTAAGGCATTAATTCTCATAGAATGTTTATCTCGGCTGGAGATAAAACCGGGAGGATTAAATAATATGGACGCCCAGGGCCAGCCGTCATCATCTGCATGGCCCACAAAAACAAAGGGTAGTTGCTGATAAAACTCCCGGTGCTGCGCAGGTATATGGTCACGAATCACCTTACGGCCAAAACGTTCCATTTTGTCTTTGACGCCTAGCCGCTCTTGCAGCAGTTGTTCGCCGCGATGAAAGGGGGAGTTCTCTGTAACATTTTTCATGTTATCTACCTTTTACCTGTAGTTCTTACCTGTAGCTTCAATCAGACTTGAGCGGATTGATACCACTCGGGGCAGGGCGTAGGAATACGCATCTTTTCACGCACCATTGCCGCATTCGAGCTATCACTCAGCTTTTCCAATAATTCAAAAGCCACTTCAAGCGCTGTACCAGGCCCCGTTGAAGTAATGCAATTGCCATCACAAACAATGGGTTGATCAACAAAGATTGCTCCTGTTTGTTCTAATTGTTGTTTACGCACGCCGTTGTGCTGATGATAGATGGTTGCTTTTCTATCGTTAAGAATGCCCGCTGTTCCAAGAGCTAGTGATGACACGCAAATACTGGCGATAAATTTATTTTGTTCGTTGAAGTGACGAATAACCTCTAAAAATGGTTCGCTTAGCGCGTCACGATAAAAACCTGCCGGTTCAAAACCACCGGGGATAGCCAGCGCATCAAATTGAGACAAATCAATATCGTCTAAAACAGCTGTGGGTCGCAAACTTAAACCAAAGGTAGTTTTAATGTTGTCGGTTAAGCCGACATCAAGTAGCTCAATCGGCTCACTGCCAACCAGCGTTGCCCAACCAAGAACATCAGTAAAGGCGGACAATTCTAAAGGCTCTACACCGTTAGCCAATAACATCAGTACTTTTTTCATTGAGCCTTCTCCTAATTGAGTGCTCATTTCACCCTGTTGAAATAAAACATCGCCAAGCCCACTGACCCAGCGGGTTTTTATTGGGCCACCAGAGGTATGGCAACCCATTAATGGGTTGCCATAAATTCAGCTAGCTATCACTTCAGTAAGTAAAAGCGTGTGTATTTAAGCTGCCGCCAAACCAGCAGCGGTTGCTTGCATCGGAATGAAGCGGGGAAGGTTCTCAAAGCGATGCAACCACGCCTTAACATTACTGTATTCATCCAGCGAGACATCTCCCTCTGGGGCATGGGCGATATAGCTATAATTGGCGACATCGGCCAGTGTTGGTTGGTCACCGACCAGCCAGTCTCGCTCGGCCAGTTCTGCATCTAATACAGCGAGTAAGCTGTGTGAGCTGGCAAGGACTTTTTCTTTATCAACGGGAGCATTAAAAACATTGGCCAATCGAGCCTGCGCAGGGCCATAAGCCAAAAGTCCGGCTGAAATTGACAGGTAGCGTTGCACCTGTGCCGCAGCGACCGCATCAATCGGTAACCAACTGCGAGAGTCATCATAGGTTGTCGCTAAATAGGTGATGATTGCGTTAGAGTCCGACAGTGTGATATCTCCGTCTTCAAGTACCGGCACCTGACCGAAGCTATTTTTCTTTAAAAAGTCCTCGGTTTTATGAGCACCATTGGCCAGATCAACGGTAATGATTTCCGCATCCAGACCCAGCAGGGAAAGAAAAACCTCAACACGGTGTGAATGACCAGATAGAGGGAAGCTGTGAAGTTTGATAGTAGACATAGTAAGTTCCTATTTTTTCAGTGGGTAAGGCTCTTTAAGCCAGGCTTTTTGCCAGCAGTATTCGCTAGCCATTAATGACGGTTGGCGGCGTTGCTTTCGGTAAACGATTCTGTTGTTCCAACTTAACCAGATCTTCAAAGCTGCCCACCGATAAATCATTAATAAAAATTTGTGGGTAACTGCGGTTATGAGTGCGGCTGCGCAGCGTGCTGTCATGATGCTGGTGCTGGTAGACGTCATATTCAGTAAAAACCAAGTTCTTGCTGGCTAGTAAGCGTTTGGCATGAGTGCAGTAGCCACAGCCTGGTCGTGTGTAGATTTCTATCTTTGCCAAGGTCTATTTCCTTCTCAGAAAGGCACTGTCAAAATCTGTGCTGTGGTTAATGTCGATGGAGGGAAGTATCCGCGCTAACGTACCGTTGATAAATAGTGCTTCTATTGAATTATTGTCAATGCTACATTGACAATATGGATACCTTAGATGGCATGAAAACCGTAGTCGCCGTGGTAGAGACTGGCTCTTTTACCGCTGCAAGCGAGCGCCTGAACATCTCCAAGGCCTTGGCAAGCAAGTATGTTGGGGAAGTGGAAAAGCATCTGAATGTACGCTTGTTTCATCGCTCTACACGGAAATTGGCACTGACCGAGGCGGGTAAGAGTTATTACCAGCGAGCATTGCCGCTGCTGGAAGAGTTCACTGAATTAGAGGATAGCGTCACTGGTGAGCAGTCTTCACCCCAGGGGCTGCTGCGCGTCAGTGCACCTGTCGCCTTTGGTGAGATGGAACTGGCACCACTCATCCCGCAATTTATGGAGCAACACAAGGATATTCGTCTCGAAATCATCTTGAGTAACAGCATGGTCGATATGGTTGAGGAAGGCATTGATGTAAGGATTCGTGTGGGCGGGGTCGATGACTCGAGCTTGATCGCCCGCCACCTTAAAACCCTGCCGCTCATATTGTGTGCAGCGCCAACGTACTTGAAGCAACATGGCCGGCCACAAACGGCTCAGGATATCAGTCAGCACAATTGTATTATCGATAGTAATTTTCGCATTGGTAAACAATGGCCGATCATCTCTCCCACGGGCAAGGCCGAATCCATTAACGTTAATACTCGTATTGCTGCCAGCAGCCCCAGTGCGGTTAAAGAGATTGCGGTGGCTGGTGGTGGTATTGGTATGGTGCCACGTTTTATCGTAGAGCCCGCTCTGGAACAGGGCTTATTAGAAGAGGTCTTACCTGGCTTTAGCACCTTGGAATTTGGCTTGTTTGCCCTGTACCCACATCGACGTTATCTGCCAAAAAAAGTGCGCTGTTTTATTGATTTTTTGGTGGGTGAATTTTCTGATTGATAACACATAAGCCAAGTGCAGTTTAAGCAGCCTCAGTGCATAGGGATATGAACAAAGGGGGCTGACCCCTTTAATTTTTGCATCTTACCGGCCTTTGAAAAAGGCTTGTCCGGTATAAGAACAACTTCTCTGATTAAAACGGACAGGGACACTGTCCATGGAATTGTTCACCGCTAGTAGGATGCTCAAAATACAAGTCACTGGCGTGTAATAGCAATCGATCTGCCATCTGTTCACTATGATCATTTTTATACAGATCACACCCAAGAATTGGATGGCCTATTGCCTGGCTGTGAATCCGTAACTGGTGTGTGCGCCCCGTATGAGGAGTAAATTTCACCAAGCTCCGACGCGGTTGCTCTAGTCGTTGTAATACCGTGTATTCACTGATGGCCGCTTTGCCTGTAGTGCTGCAAATTTTTACCCGAGGAAAATGGTTTTTATCTTTCGCTATGGCCGCTGTAATCCGCCCTTGATCGTCGGCAACCCAACCTTCTAGCAGGGCTACATAACGCTTTTGAATCGTACGTGCTTGAAACTGTTTATTGAGATGCCGCGCCGACTCTGCATTCAGCCCCACCACCATAATGCCTGATGTCCCAAAATCTAATCGATGCGGTAATTTTGCCTCCGGGAATGCAGGACTCACCCCCTCTTGTCCGTGCACTAAACGGTAGTGTACGGAATCCCAGTTGAGGGGATTTTTACCCGATAAACTGAGAAGACCACTAGGTTTGTTGATCAATAAAATGTCAGCATCTTGATACAAAATTTCAACAAAATCGTCACACACCGGCGCCAGAAAGTCATCAACGATGGTGTGAGTTGGCGGGCCGGCACAAGACATTCAACATTCCCCGTTATTGATATACATAATGCCTAGTGCAGCGACATACCTAGCATGGTGTCCCGCGTAGGACACGCGAACATAGGGATCTTCCCCCTTTAATTATTTTGGCTTGTTCTTTAATACATCTTGATGGTGAGAGAAGTTATCACCCTTGGTGAGGCGGTCGTAGAGCACTACATTTACAGTGGCGGCTAAATTCATACAGCCCTCAGTTGGGATGTAGACAATGTCCTCGCAAAAGTCGGTGATCTCTTTTTTCAGGGTGCTGTCTTCTGGACCAAAAATGTAGAAGGCTCGGGCTGGGTGTTTGTAGGTGGTCAATGGCCTGGCGCCGTCGATTAACTCAACGGCCACTGGCACGCACCCCAACGGGATAGTGTCTTTTAATTCTTTGACGCCGATGAGCGGCAGTGTTTCATGGATTTTTTTGGTGTCGGTGTAGAAGGGCTTGGCGTGGTCGTAACGCGTGCCGGTATAGAACACAGAATTGACGCCATAACAGCCAGCGGCGCGCATCACTGAGCCGACATTCTCAGGAGATTTAGGGTTGAACAGGCCAATGCAGGCATAGCTATTTTTCATGGGGATTACACATTGATATTAAATTATTTTTGATGGTTTAAGATAAGAAAACAAGAATTAGATCTTACATTTAACGCCGCAAACAGACGCGCGCTTTAGCGAGTCTGTTTTGCTTTGCCTTGTTAACTTTTTTCACAGATCAAGATTCCTGGTTAAAACCTCTGCTGATTTAATAATTCGTTTTGTCCGATAAAGATCAGGATGTTTCTGGCTGTCTGTGTAACGCATTGGCTCTCCTGATGTTGGGCTAACAAACCAGGAGATTTCTGGGCGCGGCTCACCTAGCTGCTTTTTTAGAGCTTGCGGTGTAATACCTAATGCTTTAGCCGCCGCATTAAACGTACAGCGTGTTTTTACTTGATTGATGTAATCAACCACTACGCTAATTTTGTCCTGCACTAGAAGATGCTCCTTATAAAGTTAACGCCGCAAGCAAAGGTGTGCGTTAGTGCGTCCAGCCCGCAGGCCGATTTTAACTTGCCTTGTTAACTGCTTGAAATTGTATAACTGTGCCTGCAGCAAAGCCGGATAATATAAATGCCAAAACAGTGCCATTGAAATAGGGAATTAATACTGATAGTGATATAAACAGAATTAATACAGCTATATAAGTGCTGGCCTTTTTTGTTGGAGGCCAGTACTTACAGTATGAACTTTTCAACCGCTAGAGCAATAACACCAGCAAGTGCTAAAAAGCTCAAAACTTTCCAGGTACCTACAGAGCTTTCTAGAGACGCTACGCGATTTTCTAAAGAAGCAGGTTTAGCTGCAGGTTTTTTATTCCTAGAAGGTTTGCTGCTGCCACCGTCTAAAGGAATAACAGATTCAGCCTGAGGGCCTTTGTCTGAGTCTTTGCCGTCGAACTTAACGGCTAAACCTTGGCGGATAGGGCCATCACCTTGCCATTCACTTTTGTGGAAGAAGAAGTCTTCGCCGCTTTTGTCGTCGGCAATAAAGCCGAAGCCTTTGCGGAAGTCGTAACGTTTAATAATGCCTTTGGCCATGTTTGTATCCTATTCAATGTGTAATGAGGCAATGCTGATGCATCGTGAATTCTGGTTCGATCTTTAAGTGGTTGCCAATGATTGTGCTAATGCATATTTTTCCAATTTAAGTATCTGTTCCCTTATGGCTGAAGACAGTTAACGCCCACAGCACGCGCGGCTTTGTAGTACAGGTGAAGCCGAAGCGGAAAAGCCGTCGCCGTGACTGCGCTTGTTGTGCCCTAGATGCTAATTAGTTTCTACAATTCCCATACTAGTAACTCAGCACAGCTTATTTAGAATTACCCCACGGGGATTGCTTTTCAAATGTTGAGATATACAAACTCTCAACCTTGTCTCTGGCCCACTGGGTCTTACGTAAAAACTTCAGTGATGACTTGATTGACGGATCACTCTTAAAGCAATTGATGTTGATTCTCTGAGCCAATCCATCCCAGCCGTAACGCTCCTCCAGCCTCGTTACAACCTTCTCAAGCGTAACACCATGCAAAGGATTATTCGGTTGCTCATTACTCATACTTTAAATACACCACCATTATTCTCAGTACCTACAGCGCATAACAGCTTATTAAGAAGCCTATGGCCTTATATCACTTTGGCCCTCTTATCTCGGAGCTAATGATTTTATACCAAGGATTTTCTTATTTGTTTACAATGGGTTGGAGTAAGGAGGCGCGGTCTGTTATTTGGTAAAAGAAGCCAAAACCCTGCTTTTTTCCAGTCTCTTCCCCCTGATCATAAATCAACACCCTTTAAAATCAAATACTTAATGCCACCTTTTCTTGGGAGGCCGAAAATGTCAGCTATAGCATGTTGTTATTCAGCAACACGGTTGAGAGAGTGTTGGATGATAGGGAGAGTTAGATAAATTATATAGCAGTGAAGGTGTTACTGCTTCCGCTTTAACAGTAGTGAGTCAATACCATTACTTGAAAGCCTGCTTCGCGCATCGGCCAGTTCTGGTCGATCGCTAAAGGGACCAACAAGAACCCGGTGCCAGGTTTCATTACGTCGGGGGCTGACAGTCTCAATACTAGCGCTCAGGTTCAGCATCAATAGTCGGGCGCGGAGGCTGTCGGCATCATGGCTATTTTTAAAGGAGCCTACCTGTAGCAGGAATACTTCATCATCAGCCACAGGTAGCCTTGTCTTGTTGTTGGTGCCGGGCGTGTCTGGAACAATAACTTCGGAATCACGCAACAGGGTGTAGAAATCAAACCGGGGTTTGGGGCCGCTATTGCCCTGTGAGTCTTCTTCCTGTGAGCTTGTGCCGGTTTCACTTGCCGCTTTTTCTACATCTTCAGGGGAAATTTCTGACAGCTGCATCAACCCCATGACCAAAGCACCGATAAGTACGCCTGCTAACAGCCAAAGCCAGCCTGGAGCATCCTGATGACCAGAACGTTTCTTGGTTTGACGCTTGGTTGTCCGGCGGCCGCTAGATTTTTTGGCGTAATCCCTGGTCATGCTGTTGCCTGTACTCCCGGTAGTATCTAGGTGGTGGCCGCCATTGTATGGGGAAGCGGTGATGTCTTCCAGACCTTATCCATGGCCTGGTAGTACCTAACTTAAATTTGAAGGTACGGTATCAATGACAGTTAGGGCTAGGTCATATCTTGAGGATCAATATCTACTGACCAGCGAACCCGTTTGGATAACTGGGATTGTTCCAGTTCCTGGCAGAGTGTCGACATCATCCTCTGTAAAGTGGGCCGTTCGGAGCAGATGATACTGAGCTGGTGACGAAACCGGCCACTGCGTTTTTCCATCGGGGCGGGCAACGGTCCCAGGTAGCCGGTTTTATCAGTGGCGGGTAACAATCGTTCTGCGCATTGGCGAACAAAGTGAAGAAACTGCACCGCAGCCTCACCATTGACGGCTTCCGCTCGAATCAGTGCCATATGTCGGTAGGGGGGAAGTTGAGAGAGCTTTCGCTCCCTGATCAGTTCCTCGCTAAACGCGTTGTAGCCCTGCTGGGTTAGGGTTGCTATTAATGGGTGATCGCAGTGGTGGCTTTGCAATAGAACCGTTCCTGGTTGATCACCTCGACCTGAACGTCCGGCGACTTGGGTAATCAATTGCCCCATTTTTTCTGGTGCCCGAAAGTCAGGGCTGAACAGACCACCATCGGCATCTAATATAGCCACCAGTGTGACATTGGGAAAATGGTGACCCTTGGCCAATAACTGGGTACCAATGAGAATACAGGGTTCACCACTATTGACCCGATCGACAACCGCCTGCATCGCTTGCTTGCGGCGAGTGGTGTCGCGGTCTACCCGGATAATAGGGGTGTCCGGAAACATGGCCTCAAGGATTTCTTCACTGCGCTCCGTACCCTGACCAATACATTGCAGTTTTGCACTGTGGCAGAACGGGCAGCTTGTGGGTACTGGCTCCAGATGCTCGCAGTGATGACAGAGCAGCCGGTTGGGGCTTCGGTGTACTGTAAGTCGAGCCTCACAACGGTGGCAGTTAGATATCCAGCCACATTCGTGACAGCTCAGTGTGGGGGAAAAGCCCCTGCGATTGAGAAATACCAATACTTGATTGCCGGCTGCCAAGGTGTCGGTAATGGCGGCAATTAACTCACGGGAATAACCACTGGATAAATTTGCTTTGCGGATATCAACCGGCTGCCAACGTGGCTGTACAGCGTCACCGGGACGGCATGAAAGTACCAGTTTGGTGTAGCGCTCTTGCTGGCAGTTATATAAGGATTCCAATGAGGGGGTGGCTGACCCAAGAATCAGGGGTATGGATTCCCGGTGAGCGCGAATTACCGCCAGGTCTCTGGCTGAGTAGCGAAAGCCCTCTTGTTGTTTGAAAGAGCTGTCGTGCTCTTCATCGACAATCAATAATCCGGGTGATTTTAGCGGGGTAAAAATAGCCGATCGGGTGCCTAACACAATGGGTGCCTGGCCGGTGCGAGCGGCGTTCCAGGCAATGGCTCTCTCTCGATCGGTAAGCCCGGAATGAAGTACCGCAATGGGGCAGTTAAAGCGGGCTTGAAAGCGGCTGAGGGTTTGTGGTGTCAGGCTAATTTCCGGAATCAGTACCAGCGCTTGTTTGCCATATCGCAGAATTTTTTCAATAGCCTGTAAATATACCTCTGTTTTACCGCTACCGGTTTCACCGTGCAATAGGTAGGGGTGAAAGCCATGCAGATCAATATTGTTCAGCGCTTGCTGTTGTTCGGGGTAGAGTGATAAGGGTTGTTCCGATAGCAGGTTGTCCACATCAAATGCAGGAGCATCTCTCTGAATATCGACTGTTTCAATCAGCCCTTTTTGTTCCAGCTGCCGTAATACAGCGGTGGAGGTGTCGAGCCGTTTAAAATCATCTCGGCTTGCGGTGGCTTGCTGCTGCAACAGGTTGAGAGCCTGCTGTTGTTTGGGTGCCCGACTCAGCGCCGTCTCGGGCAAGCCTTTACCCTGTTCAGTGAGTTGCCAGTGTTTTTCATCGGACTCAGGTATGGGTTCACCCTTGCGCAACAGGGCCGGTAGGGCGCTACTTAGGGCATCGCCTATGGGGTGTTGGTAATAACTGGCAGCCCATCGGTATAGTTCAAAGAGTTGTTGTGGCACCAGTGGTTCTGTATCAAGCACACTGTCGATGGATTTTAACCGGGAGAGGGAGACACTGCTCTTTTGGGCGGTATCAACAATG
>MAAC01020239.1_pt1 | contig 35460 bp, 29 predicted proteins | sample 1115981 | NCBI WGS metagenome assembly MAAC01 (sample SAMN04961126, study PRJNA320927) | seawater metagenome | isolation source: sample BD02T64 sea water enriched with oil for 64 days | place: USA:Gulf of Mexico | collected 2013-07-27 | reverse complement strand
GAATTTAAAAAAGTGTGGGGCAGTTTAAATTTTGACACTTTACTGCAAGATAAAAGTATTGAGCGTAATCGTGTTATTGCCGCCCTTGAATACCTGCAAGAACAACAACTGATCATACTTGAAACGAAAGGTATGACCGAGGTGTTTAAAATAAATCTCAATGCGTTAGCTGATCCAAACTTGTGTCAAACACTCAGTCACTACTTTAAAAACAATGAAGAAAAAGAAATAAAACGTATCGCGACCTTAGTTCGTTTCTTTCAATTAGATTCTTGCCTAACCGTTAACTTAGCGCGCTACTTTGACGATAATAGCTTCGATAATAAAGGCTTTGATCGTACTGTTGTTGGTGGTAATGGTAACACCAACTCAGTGCCACAATGTGGTCACTGTAGCGTTTGTCGTGGCCAAGTTGCTGTACTTGAACATTCTCAAGCTCAAGTTCCATGGCCAAGTGATGAAGCGTTAACGCAAGGTATGCTGGCATTAGCACAGCGACTTAAAGATAAAATAAACCAACCCTTGTCACTCGAAAGTTATTGTCGTTTTTTTGCTGGCATGACAGTGCCATTATTTGGTCGTAATAAAGTAAAACAATTACCGGGTTTTGGCTTATGTGAAAAACAACGATATCAAGCCATCAGAGATAGAATTACCCCCTTGTTCGCCAATATGAAGTAACTTTCCTTTTTCTATTCGAGTACAACCGTTAATGTTTACCACCCTAAAAAATTCAATGCCAATGAGCGTTTGGTATATGTTGCTCTCAGCGTTAGGTTTTGCCTTAATGGCGGCCTGCGTAAAAGAAGTTAGCGGTTTAGGCATTCCGGTACTTGAAATTGTCATGGCAAGAGCCATTGTGTCGGGCATTATTAGTTACGCTGATATCAAACGTAAAAAGATTTCTCTATGGGGGCACAATAAAACGCTGCTCATTGCTCGCGGCATCGTCGGCTCGTTTGCTCTGATGTTTGTTTATTATGCGGTAACCACTTTGCCCTTGGCAGAGGCGACGGTATTACAATATTTGCATCCAGTGTTTACTGCTATGCTAGCGTTGTTTTTTTTGAAAGAAACCATACAACGCTCAACCATCGCTTGTATCGTCATCAGCTTACTTGGTTTATTCATCATTCTTCAGCCTAATTTAGTGCAACCAAACTTAGCTCAGCCTAACTTGCAAGACAACGGCGTACACTATGCTTGGTTAAGTATTGGTGCGGGTATACTTGGGGCTTTTGGTAGCGCGGTTGCTTATGTTATTATCAAAAATCTAACCAAAACCGATGACAGTTCGGTTATTATTTTTTACTTCCCGTTGGTTGCCTTTCCTATCTCAATGATCATGCTAGGCAGTGACTTTGTTGTGCCCAGTTTAGCGGCAACAGGTTTACTGATTTTAGTGGGCATATTCACCCAGATAGGGCAGGTAGGATTAACTAAAGCACTACACTGCGCCGACGCGAACAAAGCCACCGCTTACGCTTACGTGCAAGTACTATTTTCGGTATTTATCGGTTGGGCGTACTTTGGTGAAGTTCCTGTTTTCACAACTATCATGGGCGGTGGATTAATCATGATAGGCGCGCTAATCAACGTATTGTGGAAGCGCTAGCGGCTTTCATTACTTAGCTAATATACGGATTCAATTTTTCGAAACAATTCTTTATCTATCATTAGATAAATACCTTATTTGTTGCCTATTGTTTGCATATTGTTTGCACATTGTTTGGTTAAGCTTGCTATTTAAGTTCCATATTTAAATAGGAAGCTCCTATGAGTATAAAAAATGTAAACAGTAAATTAGTGATTATCGGCATGCTTTGCTTTGGTATTAGTGCTTGCGGTAGCTCAAGCTCTGATGATGATACGAGTGATAGCAGTGGCGATACTAATGTCACTAATTCATCCCCTGTAGTTGATGCCGGTGCTGATCAAATTATTGATACTGGCGCCGTGGTCAATGTTAGTGCCACTATCACCGATGATGATGAAGTCACTATCACGTGGAGCCAATTATCAGGCACCACAATAACCTTAGCAGATACAAGCTCTGCCGACATTAGTTTTACCGCGCCAAGCGTGAGCGAAGATGAAATCGTGGTTTTGCAAGTTTCTGTTGAAGATGGCACCAATGCTGCGGTAGCTGATGATATCAGTATTACTGTATTAGCCTCAGACGACAGCTCTGATGATGGGGCCGATGATAGTTCAGATGATAGCTCAGGTGACAGTGGCGAAAGTGATACTTCTGCTTGGCTCATCAATAACGATACCACGTCAACTTTCATTCAAGATAGCACAACTGTTCTAGAAGATGTTCAATCTGCAGAAGTGGTTACCGTTGTAGAAGATAATGTTGATGTTGATTATGTTTACGTTCAAACCAATGGTATCCCAAGATATGAAATTACCATGACTCAGGTGCAGGTTGATGAGCTTAATGATCGTCCTAAGGCGAGTAGTGATTTTATTAGCGGCGTGACAAGCGCACAAGCGGGGGAAGTCATTTCATTTGGCGAGAATATTGGCTACAACAGCAGCAATGAAAATTGTAATGATACCGGTGGTGATGGTTATTGGCCGCCAGGCCCTGGTTGCCCAACCAAGCAGGATGTTGAAACTTATTTCGCCGTGTCGCCAGCCGCACTTGACGACAACGATGATGATTGTGAAACGGGTTTAGGTACTATTGGTTTAATGGTTAATGGCACCAGTATTTTTAACTGGGGTGACGGTCAAAGCTATGGTGATAATGTTTGGTATACCTTAGCGCCTGTAGCTGAACAATATGATGTAGATATTTGTGGTGGTCATGCGGCTAATGGTAATTATCATCATCATTTTTACACTAGCTGTTTAGCTGATTTATTATCAGACGATGGCAGTGAACATTCACCTATTTATGGCTTTTCTGGTGATGGTTACCCACTTTATGGCCCGTACGAAAGTGCTAATGTACTTGCTATTAGTGGTTGGCAGGTAAGAGACTATGGCGCATCAACAAGTGAAGGGGGTTGTGCTACTGAGGGTGAACGTACTTGTACTTTAGTTGACCAATATGACATTTCTCAAGGGGTCACTACAGTAACATCGGGTCCTGATATCGATAGCAATGTCACCACCTTATCGCAAAATACTCTTGTCGCTAGTAATGGTTATTATTTTGAAGATTATTATTATGCTGGCGTAGCAGTGAGCGGCGCACAACTTGATGAACATAATGGCCATGATACTGATGACGGCAAGGGCTATCATTATCACATCACCTTAACTAAAGATGAAGATGACAAATTATCACCATCATTTCCTTATCAAATAGGACCCAACTTTAAAGGTGAAATTCCTAGCAATTCTATCGCACAGTGTAGCGGTGCTACGGGCAGCATGCCACCAATGTAATCAGGAGAGCGAATATGAAATCACCTGCAAGAATACTATTTTCAACGAGGTTATTACTAATAGCTTTGATGTTAGTAAGCAGCGCTAACGCTCAAGAAGTTAGCTTACAAAACACGACAACGCCAAGCTCAAAGGCTATGAAGATGGATCATGCTCATTTGCCTATCGCGGTGCCAAGTGAAGTGCTAACGCCAGCACTCAGCTTAGCGCTGACTAAAGATGCTATGTCGGGTTACAACCTAACCTTAAAAACGGCGCGTTATAGTTTAACGCCGCCGCCACAAGGGCAAACAATGGCACAAATGATGGCAGTGGCATTAAACGAAACAACAGGTTTTGTTGCTGGGCATGCCCATTTGTATATTAATGGCATCAAAATTCAACGAATTTATGGCCATAATGTGCATTTGCCCAGTAAATTGTTTAAAGCGGGTATTAATAATATTTCGGTAACGTTAAACAATCATGGTCATCTGTACTGGACAGCAATTGATAAGAAAATACTAGCAACACTCTATGTTAATGAAGCGCAAACCCCTTTCATTAGCTACGAATTTGCCAGTTTTCCTGTAGATTAGTTTTCCAGTAAGTTAACAAAGCGCTACATGGATAATGTAGCAACTTCCTTTTTTATTGCACATTGTTTGCATCATCTATTGCTAAGCTAATCATGAATATTAACCTCAATGGAAAAACTTATGAAAGCTCAATTAAAGACTATTTTAACACTTGCCGTATTAGCTGGCTTTACTAGTCAAGCTTATGCGTTTGATAATCAACAAGGTCGGGGCCAAAAACCTGAACGCCCTAGTTTCACCTCAATAGATTTAAATGGGGATGGTGAAGTTGATATAGATGAATTTTCACAACATGAATTACCTCGTGGTGATCATCAAACGGTTTTTTCTTTAATTGATGGTGATGCCGATGGTGTCATTACTGAACAAGAATTTACCGACCATAAGCCACCTCGCCCAAAAAAGCGCTAATAACAGGAGTATCGTGTATGACTAATTCAATTACTTCAATAAATTCAGGCATGCCAATGCCACCACCGCCACGTTCAGAGCAGCCTTTGACTGAAGAGCAGCAGACATTGATAAGTGAAACCTTGTCAGAGCTTGATGCTGAAAATTTAAGCGAAAGTGATGCCTTGAGTATTGTTGAGGCTTTTTCTAGTGCCGGTATCGCGCCAGGTTCTGCACTTGAACAGGCGATGGCTGATGTTGGTTTTGATGCTAAGGCCGTAGGTGAGTTAGCAAATGTTGAACATGGTGGTAATAGACCGCCGCCACCAAAACAAGACACGCTTGATATCAGCTCTATGGTTGACTATATGAGTGAGTTGTTAGAGGACACCCTAGCAGCGACTGGCCAAACTGAGTTAAAGGGCACGTAATAATCGTTAGTACCTTCAGCGTTAGTCTCTTCATCAACAGCATAAATAACAACATATTCCCCTGGAGCTAAGGTTATGTCGGGTAAACTTACTGGCTCGATGTCATCACTTTCATCAATCACTTGATAATCGGCTAAAGCAATATCCTCTTCAGAGGCATTAAATAATTCAAACCAGTCAGCACCTTCGTCAGCATCATTAGCAACCACTTCGTTAATCACTAACGGGCCGTGTGTTGCCGTAATATTTGTTGCTAAGGCGCTAGGAATTAAGGTTTGTATGGCATCACTGCCATCAGGAAAACGACCATAACTATAACCTATTAAGGCTTGACCTTTATTCCATGAAAGTTGGTCGATAAGATCATCGCCTAAAAATAACCTCACTTCATCATTAGCACCTAAACTAAAAGCGACGGTATTCGTGTCTTCAACGCTGTCATTGCTGGCATAAAGACGATAAAACTCACCTGCGGCTAACGTGACATCAGGTAAGCTACTTAACACGCCATCTTCATCAGTTAGCGTATAATCAGCCAAATTAACATCACTTTCACCCGAGACATATAATTCAATCCAGTCGAGACCGTCATCTTGAGCTTTAGCAACGACTTCGTTGATGCGTAATAATGCCTCTTCATTAACAACAATATCGCTATCATCACTTGAGTCATCGTTTGAATCATCACTTGCTTGCTCATTCATGGTGCCGGGTGTTGGCGATAGTGTTTGGGCACTACCACTACCATCTGCAAACAATCCGTAACTATAGCCTTGATCGGCATCTCCTTCAGCCCAATCAAGCTGTGAGCTTTCAACTCCGTCGTCATATAGCGTTACTGCATCGTCTGAGCCAAGTTTAAAGGTGACGTAATAACCACTTTCTGGTGGCGTGTCTTCTTCATCTATTGCTTGAATAACAATGAAATCCCCTTCGCTTAAGGTTACTGAAGGTAAGGCTTGTGGCGTATGATCTGCGTTATCATCAACTATGGTATAGTTTGCAATATCAACAGAACCATTTAAAGCATATAACTCTATCCAGTCATTACCGTCATCGTCGGCAGAGGCAACAATTTCATTGATAACGAGTGTGGGGGTACTGGTCGTGGTATCTGTTTCGGTTGTGGTATCTGTGTCAGTCGTTTCAGTACTATCATCATCTGAGCCACCACAGCCGACGAGCAGACTAGTGGTTAATATTAGCGGTAATAAAAAAGCGGTGTTTTTTTTCATCAAGCTGTCTCAAAGGGAAATTTGAATTAGACAGATAGCATAAAAAAATAATGTGTAAGCAATGTGCAAAAAATAAGACGAATTGTGAAATAAAATGGTAAAGGTTGAGCCTTTTAAATTCTCAACCTTTTTATTAGTCTGAGCTTAATTGCACGAGATTGCCGATTTAGACATCACGGCAATGACGATTAATTAAGCTTGTTTGTGATTAATGACTGGTGCCGCGTTCATAATTTATTTTGTTATAAACATTATATTTGCCAGAAGGTTTTTTCATCGGCAAGCGTTTTATTTCTTCTAAGGTATTGGCGTCATAAACAATTACTGCGCCATCATTATCCCAGATACTGAGTAATACATACTTGCCATCTTTGGTAAATTCAACATGGGCGGCTGTTTTACCCGGCGCAGGGGCGATAGTTTTAACAATTTCTAAGGTGTCTTTTTTGATAATGTGGACTTTTTCTTTATTGGGGCCAAAAAACACATCAGCCCAAGCGTAAGGTGATTTACTATGGCTACGCATGAAAAAACCCGGCCCTGCCGTTTTTATCTCTTTGATCACTTGCCAGTTTTCCATATCAATAACCGTTACTTTACCTTCTTTGATATTTGGTGAGGCGAAAACCTGTTTTCCTTGGTAGTCCCAAGTAATGCCTGAGCCTAAGTGGGGCATACCAGTGAGTTCTATCGTGGCTACTTTTTTCTTAGCATCAAGGTTGATCACTTGGCCGTTATGGCTATTTCGTGCGGTGCCAATAAGGTTGATGTAATCAGGATCGAAGAAAAAATCATCTAAATAATCTTCGGTTTTAATACGGCGAATTGGAAACTGCTCTGTGCTCTGCCAATTTTCAATTTTACCTTCACCACCATCTTTACGATAATCATGTGCCCAACCTTTATAAACTTCAACGCCACCTTTGTCGCTATAAGGAATTTCCCAAACCTCTTTTACATCTTTTAAAGCAACAATAAAACTATGGCGAGGTGGTGCATTGTATACCGCGCTTACTCTTGAACTAATACCTTCACTGTCTTTGGTATCAATCATCTTAACCACAGATAAATCTTTGGTGTCGAGAATAACCACATTATGAGGTAAATAGTTACCAACAATGGCATATTTACCATCACTTGATACCGCTAAGTTGCGGCTATTAATACCCGCGCGAACTTCACTCACTATTTTCATATTGTAAATGTCGTATTTGCTGATCCAACCATCGCGTGAGGCAAAATAAACAAAGCGGCCATCGGGTGAATATTTAGGTCCACCGTGCAGCGCAAAGCGCGTTTTAAAACGGGTTATAGGCTCAAAAGTGTCACCATTGAGCAAGGTTGCGCTGTGATCGGCAAGTTCAACAACAATGAATAAATTCATTAAGTCGGCGTCAAATTGCGGCTTGTTAGGTAATTTACTTTGCTCAAAGTGCTGAATATTGGTTTTGTTAATATCAGCCAATGTCCATTTCGGGAATACTTTCGGTGGGGTGTAAATGTAGGTTACTAAGCTGTCAATTTCAGCTTTGGTTAATTTATCACTGTAGCCCGGCATTTGCGTAGCCGCACGGCCATCAGCAATAACGTTGACCGCTTTTGTTTTTTTTAAACGAGATAAATTTTCTGGAAACAACGCTGGTCCCATCGCGCCTAGTCGGCCGACACCATGACATTCTTGGCAATGGTCAATATAAAGTTTTTCAGCAGCATCATTAGCTTTTGTTGCCTTTTCTGCTGTGGCACTTATTGCTAAGGCACTTACGGTTAAAGAGGCTAAGGTAAGTGTTAAGCCAATTCCTTTGCTAATCAATCGTTTTGCTTTCATTAGGTAACCTTAAATATTAAGCTGTTTTTTCAGCTTGTTCTTCAATAACAATACTTGCTTGCTGGTAATCATTGGCATCTAAAAAGCCCGGTGTGCTCAGTTGTTTTGTGGTGAGCTGATTAACAACATCACCTATGACAATTAAGGTTGGCGGGGTAATGTTATGCTTTTCAACTAATTCAGCTAAGTTGCCAATAGTGCCACGGTAGGTTTTTTGCTCTGGTTGTGTGCCTTTGCGAATTAGTGCTGCAGGGGTGTTAGCATCACGACCGTGAGCAACTAATTGCTCAGTAATTTTGGCAAGCGTGTTAATGCCCATGTAAAAAACCACGGTTTGGGTATCACAACTTAAACTTGACCAAGGCAGGTTCAGTTGGCCGTTATTTTGAATGTGACCAGTGATAAAAGTACAGCCTTGGGCAACACCACGGTGAGTTAGTGGAATACCAGCATAGGTGGTACAGCCAGAAGCTGCGGTAATGCCCGGACAAATATGGCAACTAACACCACGTGCCAGCATATATTCGGCTTCTTCGCCGCCACGACCAAAAATAAAGGGGTCGCCGCCTTTAAGACGTAGTACTTTTTTACCTGATTTTGCTTGTTCAACCAATATTTGATTGATTTTATCTTGCGGCACGCAATGTTTAGCTTGCTCTTTACCCACGTAAAAACGTTCGCATTCATCAGGTAATAACGCTAAAATTTCTGCACTGACTAAGCGATCATAAATGGCGATTTCGGCTTGTTCGATAAAACGCATGGCACGAATAGTCAGTAATTCTGCATCACCGGGGCCAGAGCCTACTAAGGCTACTTCACCACCATTAAGGCAAGATTTACCTTTTGCTAGAATGCCATTATTAGATGTTGTCGCTAATGTTGTAGTGTTCATATTTTTGCTCTCTCTTACTTCAGCTGTATTAGTGAAGAATTGGTGAAGTGTTAAACTTCTACCACAGGAATATTAGTATTGTTGTTTATTGGCTGCTGGCTTGCTGCCACTACGCCTATTTCTGCATCATCAAGGTAGCAGCCGGGATCTTCTGCCCAAGCGTCACCTGATTGCGCAAAGGCGCGAGTTCGAGTATTGCCACCACAAATATTTAAGTAGTCACATTTAGCACATCGGCCTTTTACTGGCCTAGGGCTTTGTCTAAAGCCCAGCATTAGCGAGTCTTGAGTGTTTTTCCATACATCAGAAAACTTCTCAGTTTTAACATTGCCAATAGGGTGATTCCACCAATAGCTATCAGGGTGAATAGTGCCCGTATTGTCAATGTTGGCGACATTAACGCCACTGGCATTGCCGCCCCAGTTGATCAGACGTTGTTTTAAGTTGGCAATAGCTTCAGGGTGGTTATTACCAAATTTTTTCATCGCCCATTGCAGTAAAAATGGGCCATCGGCATCATTGTTGCCAGTAACAAAGTCAGTTGCTATACCTTGAGAAATATGTGACCAAGCGCGCTCAAATAATAGCTCCATAGCATCTTTGGTCATTTTGAACATAGCATCTTGTTCAGCGCTGCGTTTACCACGACCAGAGTAATTTAAATGCGATAAATAGAACTTATCAACCTTGTTTTCTTCCATTAAATTTAACATGGCAGGTAAGTCGTTGAAGTTATCTTGTGTTAGGCAATAGCGCATGCCGACCTTAATACCAGCTTCTTTACATAACGTAATGGCGTGCATAGAGGTTTTAAAGCTGCCTTGTTGACGGCGAAATTCGTCGTGGAACGCTTCTAAGCCATCAATACTGATACCGACATATTGATAATTCGCCGCCTTGATTTGTTCAATATTAGATTCGTCTATCAAGGTGCCATTGGTTGAAAGGGCAACAAAAAAGTTTTTTTCTTTAGCGTAAGCGGTAATATCAAAAATATCTTCACGCATTAATGGCTCACCACCTGAAAGTATTAATACGGGTACGTGAGCTACTTTTAAGTCATCAATGGTGGCTTTTACTTGTTCTGTAGATAATTCATCTTTAAAGTCAATATCTAAAGAGGTTGCATAGCAATGCTTACAACGTAAATTACAACGACGAATGAGATTCCAAATAACCACAGGGCCAGGCATTTTTCGCGTGGCTTTTACTGGCTTTAATGTCGTTAAGTCATCATGCAGTGTGGTTAATAATTGTGAGATCCTAAACATAATCTTGTACCTTCGTTCAATCGACACGACTGAGATGAAAATGTTACTTTTTCAGTCGCAAGCCTGTTTTTTTCAGTATTTGTGTGCTGGTTAACATATCATTACTTTTAGTGAGGTTACCTTGACCTGAATCATGGTTGCGCGGCACTAAAACATCATTTAACAATTCTTTGATCTGGCTTCGGTACTGTTGAATTTCTTGCTGGTTTTTACCATGCACCATGGCAAATAAATTATAATTCCAGTGGGGTAAATGACGAGGTCTTTGGTAGCAATGACTAACAAAAGGTAGTTTACCAATTCGTTGCCCAAATGCTTTAATACAGTCATCATCAACATCCCATACCGTCATGCCATTGAATTTATATCCAATTTTGTAATGGTTTGGCACCGCGGCAATACGGCGGATAATACCGCGTTGCTGCAAATCTTTAGTGAGGGCGAGTACTTGTTCAACACTAATATTAAGCTGCTGGGCAATGGTGTCATAAGGGCGTTCAACAATAGGTAAGCCTTTTTGAGTGGCTAAAATGTATTGTCTTTCTAAAGCTGTTAGCTCATTAGACTGGCAGGTAGAGACCGACATAAAATTCCTCTAGTTTGGGGGTGTTAAGCACAGGTAATTGAGTTTTCTCTTCAATAGCGCTAATAACTTGCTCAATTTCAGCTTGCGATTCGGTGCCGATAACAAACCACATGTTAAAGGTGTGATCTCTACGGTAATTATGGGCTATTTGCTCAAAGCTATTGACTTGCTCGGTGACTTTTTCAAAATCTTCTTCGGGTACGGCAAGGGCGGCTAAAGTAAAAGCACCGCCAAGACAAGCGGCGTCAAACATTGGCCCAAAACGAGTGAGTATTTTGCTTTCTCTAAGGGCTTGTAAGTGGCTTATTATTGTTTGCTCGTTAGTGTCTATTCCCTTAGCGTTGAGGGCGTTAGCAATTTGTGCAAAAGGGCGCTGACAAACAGGTAAGCCTTTTTGCAGTAAGTTGATTAATGCTTTATCAAGTGTTGATAATTGGCAAACTTGGGTAGTGGCGGCTTTATCCATGAGCGGCCTCATTTTTTACTCGTAAATCTTTACTCAGGTAGCTGGCGCCTTTTTGTTTATAGGCTTTAAAGCTAAACAGAATATCTTTTTCGATATCTGTTAATGATAGTTGCGCCGTTATTTCTTTAATTTGTTGTAATACAAGGTCTTTATCTGTGCCGTGGATCATGCAAAATAAATTATATGGCCAGTCAGGTAGGCGGCGAGGGCGGCGGTAACATAAAGAGACTTCTTCTCGTTTAGCAAGCTTAGCGGCGATGGCATCAACTTTTTCACTACTAATATTCCAAACCACCATGGCATTGGCGTTAAAGCCTAGTTTTCTATGCTTTACCACTAAACCAAAACGGCGTATTAGCCCTGTTTTTTGCCAAGTGGTTATTTGCGCTAGCACTTGTTGCTCAGTAATATTAAGCGCTTGGGCAATTTGCTCGTAGGGATGTAATAATTTGGGTAGCCCAGCTTCAATTAGTTTCCTTAATTGTGACTTGGCTATTTCAGTTAAGGGCGGTATCTTAGTTAATGTCGGTACATCTTCATTGATAGCCACTATCGACTTTTGCTCGTTGACTATTAGGCTAGCGTTACCCGTAACATTAATCGTAAAGGCTAGGTCTAAATGGTAAGACGCTTCCATAGGTAGTATTAAAACTTTTAAACCCGTTAATAACTCAATGCGGGTGAGGGTATTATTTAGGGCAACAGGATCACTAGCCGTAACCACAAACCACAGGTTGTAATCAGTTTTATTTAAATGAGAGCCTCGGGCATAGTTATGATTTACCTGCTCAAACTGATTAATAATACTGGCAATCTTATCAAGATCTTTTGTCGCAACGGCCAAAGCGGCTAAGGTGCTTGCCCCCGCTTTTTTGTGATCAAAAACAGGGCCAATGCGTGAAATAATTCCCAAATAATCTAAGTCTGATAGGGCGGTAAATATAGTTTCTTCACTCAGTTTGCTATGATCTCTACTGAGCTTTTGTGCGATAGCAAGGTAAGGACGGCTACATAAAGGAAAGCCTTTTTGAAAGTTATTAATAATATCTTGCTGTAGCTGACTAAGCTTGCTGTTACCTGTACCTTTCGATAGTGAGTACTGTGTTGTTGTCATGACTATAACCCTATTTGATGGGCGCGATTGGTAAAGAAAATACCGCTCGGGCTTTTAGATTTTAAGGTTTTAAGCAATGTTTGCGTTTGGGTATCGTATATTTGCACTTCATTACTATCGCGTACTGACATCCACACTTGCTCGCCACGGGGCGTAAACTCCATGTGTAATACCGCAGGCCCCGGTGTTAAGGTGTTTACTAGTTCAAACGTTTCGGTGTTAAATATTTGAATGGTATTATTATCAGGGTAGGCAAAATTAACCCAAACTTGTCTATTATCAGGCTGTGCCATGACAAAAATGGGTTGACTATGCGCAGGAATTTCTGCAACTTTTTGCCAAGTTTTAGTGCTAATAACCAGCACTTTGTGCTGACCTACCGCGGGTACAAAAGCGTACTCGCCTGCTATTGCCCAGCCTTCAAGGTGAGGCATTTTATAGACAGGAAGCTTTTGCTCGCCTTTACCATAATCTTTTAAAATGCGCGTTACGCCTTTTTCGATATGCCACAAATCAACTAAGGCCATACCATCTTCACCAAATAAGCCAGCAATGTAATAACGACCATCACCACTAATTAGCGCGTCATAAGGAAATAAACCAATGTCTTCAAATTTGGTTAACTGCATTGCTTTGCCGTTTGCTATTCCTGAAAAATCGGCAATCCATATTTCATGGCTGTCGAATAAGCTAAAAACAAATTTGTTATTGGGTGCATCAACCAAGCCCACCACTTTTGAGCGAACAGGGCTGCCATCTTTATTCTTTGGTTTAGTGGTTAAAATAGAGCTGTCGATAGTGGCGACTAACTCGAGTGTTTCACTGTTAAATACTTTGACGCCGCCGGGAGTGTAGTTAGACACCGCCACTAATTTACCGTCTTGGCTAATGGCGCCGCCAATACTATTGCCCGATTGCATCACGCGTTTAGCTATTTTGTCTTTCAGTAAATCAATTTTGGTCAGGCCGCCATCACGGCCAAATACATAAGCAAAGCGTTGATCACGCGAGTAGACAATTGAGGCATGAGACAAGTCACCTAAGCCATCAATTTCACTGATAATTTTTTTATCTGTGTGATCAACAATTTGAACTTGCCCTGTGGCGCGCTCAATAATCACCCCCATGTCACCTGTTGCGCGTAGCTCACTATTAGCTTGGTTGTCAGAGGTTTGTGTTGTGATTACACAGGCGCTTAATACGGTGCTTATAAGGCTAATACTGGCGAGCTGAAAGAATTTATTTGTCATATACGATCCTTTGTTATTTCTTATTGATAGGCTAGTTATTTTTAGGCGTGTGCTTAGCGATGTTGCCTTGCTTTAATTGCTTAGCTATCCATAAGGCTTCTTGGTCTGTTAATAAAGTTTTCCATGGCGGCATGGCGGTACCTGCTCGGCCATATAAAATGGAGTTTTGAATAAATAAAATAGGCTTATCTTTTAGGTTTTCTACCAGTAACGCTGGACCTAAACCGCCTTTTAAAGTCATGCCATGGCATGAGCCACAATCTTGTTTGACGATATGAATAAGTTCATTTTGACGGGCATTTGAAAGTTCACCTTCATCGGCATAGCCTTGCTTAGGAGCTATGACAATAAGAAAGCTTGTCACTAGTGCGTAAATAAACTTATTTGTTGATGAGCTCATGTTAATTTTCCAACACGGTTTGTTGCATAACATTAAGTCTACACACGAGGGTGTTAGTCTTTTTTGCCCAAGATCATCTTTTTGAGCATAAAGCGCAAGCTAAGGGCGGTGTTTATTGATTTAAATCAGCTAATGGGGGATTAGCTGATTTTGTCTAAAAAATTGCTTTATAGAGAGGTTTATAACAGGCATTTATAGCAGACATTTTTAACAGAGAGTTATAATGGCAGAATAGGGCGTTTTATTGTTAATGAACACCACGTTCATTTAAGTATTGGCTATAGCCTTTGTCTGTACCATTGATATGGCTGATTAACCAAACGGTTAAAAATTCACTGATTTCTTTGAATGCGTCATGGCCTTTTTCATCATATAAATCAATAAATTCTTGTACCTGCGCAATCATTTCTTGGTGTTTGGCTTGGTGTGCAACAAAATCAGGATAGCTATGCTCTCTCATCATTTTTTCTTCTCGCTCAAAATGGTAGACGGTGTAATTGACTAACTCATCTAAAGTTTGCTTTTCGAAGGTTTCACTCATGGCGTGCTCATAAGCAACAGTAAATTGATTCAATAAATTAATTAATTTTTTATGATCTTGATCTATATGAGTTATCCCCACGCTATATTCATTTTTCCATTTAATAATGTTTGACGGCTCATTTTTTTTATAAAAAATAGGTATAAGTATTAAAGCCATAATAAGTAGCCATGAAATGGGGTTGGTGAGGCTTGATAAAAAACCAAGAAATATTGCCACAATGGCTAAGGCAACTACTGCCGCGTAGATAAAGGTTTTGCTTTGACTGCTCATGTTATTCCTTATTGGTATAAGGCGATTAAACCCTTAAAAATAATAGGGTTAAGTTAAGGGTGTTAATTATTAACCTTTCATCGCTTGATATTTTTTGACCTGTTCAAGTAAATGTCAGTCTGTTTATTGACCTCGATCAACTTATAGACACCATTCATCATTATAACTAAAAAAAGTTGATCTGAATCACATAACTATAGCTTAAATAGGCAGATAGTTACATTTAGAAACATTTAGTGCCAGTAATTTTAACAGAATAACTTAGGTACAAACACGCAAACACAATAATATCTGGAGAGTAACCGATGAAAAACATAAAGCACAGTCTTTCAGCGCTTGGTTTAGCTATAGGCATGGCGGCTGGCGGTATCAGCATGTCAGTTTCTGCTGCTGAACCTACGTTATCTGAAGCTGATTTTAATAAAGCAAAATTGCAATACTTCCAGCGTTGTGCTGGTTGTCATGGTACTTTGCGTAAAGGGGCTACTGGTAAAAACTTAGAACCAAAAAACACCATGAAAAAAGGCCAAAAGCGCTTAGAGAAAATTATTGCTTTAGGTACTGAAGGCGGCATGAATAACTTTGATGATTTGTTCACCAAAAAAGAAATTGCCAATATGGCAACTTATATTCAAATGACCCCACCAATTCCTCCTGAAATGTCATTAGAGCAAATGCGCACTCATACTAAGCAATTTGTTGCGTTAAAAGACTATCCAACTAAGCCACAACATAATCTTAACTGGAATAATTTCTTCATCATTATCGAACGTGATGCAGGTACAGTAGCAGTGATTGATGGTGATACTAAAAAAATTATCACTCATATTGATACAGGTTATGCGGTACATGTAATCAAAGGCACTGAGCATCATAAAACACAACATGTGAAAGATGTAGGTCGTTTCTGGTACACCATTGGTCGTGACGGTAAAGTGACTAAAATTGATTTATGGCAAAAACCTGAAAAAATGTTAGTTGCTGAAACTAAAATGGCTTATGACGCACGTGATATCGCTGTTTCTGGCGATGGTAAATACGTGATTGCGGGTGGTTACTGGCCAGCACATTTCGTTATCATGGATGCACAAACACTTAACCCACTTAAAGTTGTTTCAACGCGTGGTTATAACACCAAAGGTGAATTCATTAACGAAGCACGTGTAGCGGCTATTTATACTACACCAAATGAGCCTACGTTCATGGTTGCGGTTAAAGAGCTTGGTCAAATGTGGCAAGTTGATTACACCGATTTAGACAACCTTAACATCACGCAAATTGATTCTGCTGAATTCTTACATGACGGTTTCTTCGACCCAACAGGTCGTTACTTCCAAATTGCAGCTAACGCATCAAACAAAATGGTGGTTGTTGATAGTAAAACACGTAAGTTAGAAGCAATGATTGATGTTGACTCTTTACCACATCCTGGCCCTGGTGCTAACTGGAATGATAAAGAATGTGGTCCTGTTGGCGGCACAACTCATTTAGGTGTTGGCTTAGTATCTGTTTGGGGTAATGACCCAATCAATCACCCTGATAATGCTTGGAAAATGTGTTACGAAGTTGAAACTGATGGTGCTGGTGTATTTATCCGTACTCACGAAACTTCACAATACGTTTGGGCTGATCAGTTGAAACACCCTGAGCCAGAAATTCAACAGTCTGTGCAAGTTTTCGATAAAGATACTCATGAAATCGTGAAAACCATACGTGTAACTACAGAGCCAGGTAAAGCTGCGCTACACATGGAATTCAACAAAGGTGGTAGTGAAGTATGGGTTTCAGTTTGGAACCGTAAAGAAGCAAGTAAGCCTCTTGGTGAAATCGTAGTATACGATGCCAAAACGCTTAAAGAGAAATACCGCATTAAAGGCTTAACTACCCCAACAGGTAAGTTTAACGTATATAACCGCGTTAACCATAAAACCTAAATAATCATCACCTTGTTGCTGTAAGGCCAAACTTCAGCGTTAAAAGTACTCATTGACTGGCGTCAACTCCGTGCTTTTTTCTTGAACTTTGACCATACAGCTTAAAGCTGAAAAGATTATTAATAACTTGTAGGTCGGGATTTATTCCGACTAAGGTCAACATAAAAAACGACCTGCAAAGTAGTTATGCAAAGGCATGGCTTTTGCTATGCCTTTTTATTTTCTTATCAAAAGTATTTTCTAAGCGTATTGCCCACTGAGAGCTAACTATGGCTAATAACATATTTACAAAACCAAGTTTCTGGTCTAGACGACTAATACTTGGCACAACCGTTTCCGGTGCCGTCATCTTCTTTATCGTTGGTATTGTTTTTTGGGGTGGCTTCAACACGGCAATGGAAGCAACAAACACCACTGAATTTTGTATTGGCTGCCATGAAATGGAAGACAATGTTTATCAAGAATATAAACCCACTATTCATTTTACCAATCGTACGGGTGTACGAGCGGGTTGTCCCGATTGTCATGTACCACGTCCTTGGATCCATAAAGTGGTTCGTAAAATTCAAGCCTCTAAAGAGGTGTTTTCTTGGTTAACGGGTAAATTAGACACCAAAGAAAAATTCAATGAACACCGTTTCGAGCTAGCCCAAAGTGTTTGGAAAGCAATGAAAGATACCGATTCAAGAGAGTGTCGTAACTGTCATAACTTTGAGTCGATGAACCCTGAATTTCAAAAACCTCGCGCCCGTAAGCAACATTTAAATGCTTTTGAAACAGGGCAAACCTGTATTGATTGTCATAAAGGCATTGCTCATCACGGCGTTAGAGACAAGTTGTCTGATGAAGCATTAGAGCAATTGGAAGCGCCAAACCCAGCTTATATTCGTGAAGTTCCACAAGAATATAAAGATGGCTTGGCAAGAATTGAAGCAAAAGAAGCCGCTGAAAAAGTAAAAGTAAAAGCAGAAAAAGTTGCTGAACAAGCGAAAGTTGAAGAAAAAATTGCCGCTGCTGTTGCTCAAGCTTTAGCTAGTGCTCCAGCGGGTGAGCAACCGAAAGCATCAGCTAAAAAAGCGCCCGCACAAGCAAGCAATATTAATGTTGATTGGAGTAAAGCAAAATCTACTGATATTGGTGTATTCTACCCCGGCACGGCTTCACTAGAGTGGATTTTAGGTCGTAGGCATGGCGGCAAACGCGCTTTCACTAAAGGTGATCGTTGTATTGAATGTCATGGTGAAGAAATTGCTGATATTGGACAAAACATTGTTAGCGGGACAAGTGAAAAAATTATTGAGGAAAATATCATCCCAGGTAAGCGTGGTAGCTTTGATGTCACTATTGATGCAACCCATGATGCTGACAATCTTTACCTAAGATTTAGTTGGAGCGACGGTGAACATGCGCCAGTACCATTTGTTGAAGGTGGCAAAATGGACCCTGGAAATCCGATGAAACTAGCCTTTATGTTGGCAACTGATGATGTTGAATATGCTGACCGTGCTGGCTGTTGGAGTACCTGTCATGCGGATGCTAATTCAATGCCTTATGCACCAGAAACCGATGTTTTAAAAGGTAGTGATTTGGCTAAGCGCTTAAACTTCGACGCTGGTTCAGGTATGGGCGTAACTAAGTATCTGAAAGAGACTCGTACTAAGTTAGAGCTTAAAGGACGCGGCGGAAAAGCTTTAGGTGGTTGGGATAAGCTTAAAGATGAAGCTGATATCAAAGCGGCACAAGATGGCAATCAATTTATGGATATTGTGCGCTATAAATCAGGCTCAGGTACCGTAGAAGATGGTAAAATACTTGCCTCACGTGATATGCACAGCGGACAAGGGGCAACCGTTGAAGCGGCACTTAAAAATGGCACTTGGTCTGTGGTTGTTAAGCGTAAGCTAAAATCTGACAATGCGGGTGACGTAAGCATAGAGGCAGGTAAAGTATATAACTTTGGTTTTGCTATTCATGATGATTACTCAAGTGCTCGTTATCACCATGTATCATTTGGCTACAAGCTAGCGCTTGATAATGATGAAGCTGAAGTAAACGCGAAAGCTCAGTAAATTACCGGCGATATTTTAATCGCAAAAGCTAAGTATTTAGCGACAAAAGCGTCTTGATTTGTTAACTCAGATCAAGGCGTTTTTTATTTTTTGTGTTATTCTCTTTGGCAATATTTAGGCCATTTGAAAATGATCACTTAGTTAGTGCAATTGGTATTATCGTACTTTTTGTATAAACCTTGGTATAAACAGAGCACAAATTATGAAAACTTTTAAAGAATTACTTCAGCTAACAAACGAACAAGAACAGCCGCAACGCCTGATATTTTTATTTGCTAATGCGGAATCTAAAAATGCTAAAAAAAGCAAAAAACATCAACAAGGTACCATCGAGCCAGTAATGTGTGTTGATAAGCTTCCTGAACAATTAACAACTTTTGTGGCATTGAAAAATGAAGCTGATTCAATAGAAAAAAATTGGAATTTTGTTTTTATCGCTAGCCTTAGCGGTGAAGATGGCATGACACCCAGCCAAGACGATGCTGAACCTTTCTTAAATAAAATGGTAAATGACGTAAAAACAGGTAACAACGTGGGTCGTTATGTTATTTATGACAGAGATGAAAACCCCATTGAGCTTGAAAGTAACGAGTAACGAGTTGATTAGTCACGAGTTGCGAAGTACCTCACTGGCAACAAGCACTTCGACACTCGCAACTCGATACTGAACTTATGAAACCTAACACAGCTACCGCGATGCAAATTTTGATTACGCAAATTCAAACGGCGCTGCCGTTTGATAAAAGTGAGCATGAAATTTGTGAAGGTAAATGTGTTGGTTGCCCGAAAAAAATGTTGGAATATATGGGCTGCGAATTAGATCATCATCAATGCCAGCTTAACAATGATGAAAAGCCCACCTTAGCTGAGATTAGTGATTTAGCGCGAATTGCTAAAAAAGTTCACCGTAATATGGCAAAAAATAGTTTAGTATAAATAATTAGGAAAGCCTCTACTTGTTATTCACCTGCTAGTTCATTCAAACAATTTAAAGCATAATTTCATCATATATTATTCGCTTGAATTTATTAGTCCGAGCGCAAGGTTAAAACCCTCATCTATAGATGAGTAGCTTTAGCGAGTTGTTACTTTTAGAATACATAGATGAAATACCGTCACCTCCTTATTACGTCCGATAAAGACACCACGGGAATGACGATTAATTAAGCTTGCTGACTTGTGATTAAAGACGGGCTGGTAGCAAGGAGGACTTTCAGTCCTCAAAAGAACATACCGTTTTTAGATGGTATGTAGTTCAGGTATGACAGAAGGCTTTTGTTGGTTACAAAGACGGTATAAATTTGAGGCTCTGTTGTAGTTAAGTGTTGTCGAGTGAACAAGCGAGACGCGTAAACCCTTCCATGGGGCTCTGCACAAGCATCCTTGCTTGTGAAGCTCGCTTTTATCACAACCACTAACACTTCTGCACAATCAAATAGTTGCAGCATGGACAACAGTATTATGGAACAGAGCCAAATTTGAACACGCATTTGCAATTATATGAGCAGCTAAAAGAAGCCTTTACCTTTACCTTATTTCTTTGACCTACTTGATGCCAATACTAATACTAATACTTAACTTATTGAACATATTTAGCGCGTCGGTATTTGTTTCTAAAAATATTGACTTAATTACCCATGAATAAACACAGAGAGTATAAAATCAAATCACAACAAGAAATCAAAATGATTGCATCATTTTGATTTCTTGTTTATAGTATTGTTATTCTAATTTTATAAATAACAGCACCATGGACTTTTCATCTTTCTCTCATGCCCAACAACAACGATTAGCTTTTATTGATTTTTGTTTGCAATACTTTGGGCAAATGGCACGGGCAGATCTTGTGCAACATTTTAATACGGGTTTAGCCTCGGGCACTCGAGACTTTACTCTGTATAAAGAACTTGCTCCTAATAACTTAATTCTTAAGCACCAAACTAAACTTTATTATCGTAGTGACAAGTTCATTCCTCTTTTTGAACATGATCCGCAAACTATTTTAACCAGTCTGTGTCGCGGTTTTGGTGATGGCTTTACTGCAAAAATAAAAGCCAGTGAAACCTGCTTTGATGCTATTCGTTTAATTCATCCTAATAGCGATACCATTGCCACCTTAATGCGGGCAATACAACATCAGCAAGTGATAAACTGTCAGTATGTATCGTTAAGTTCAGGCGCTAGTCACCGAGAATTAATTCCCCACGCCATCGTTAATAATGGTCATCGCTGGCATATTCGTGCTTTTGATCGTAAATCGAATGGCTTTAGAGACTTTGTTTGCACACGTTTTCTTAACATTAACATTAGCATTAATGAAACAACTAAACCTGTACAAAGTCATGAATTATCTGCAGCGGATATAGCATGGATGACTATTCTACCTATAATATTGAAACCGCATCCTCAACTGAATCACCCCTTGGCTATCGAGCTTGATTACAACATGAGCAATGGCAAAGTCGCGCTTGAAGTTCGTGCTGCGTTAGTGGGGTATTTACTACAGCAATGGCAAGTTGATTGTTCTAAAAATTATCAGCTAGATGAAAAATGTCACCCGCTCGCCTTAGATAATATTGAGATACTAACCAACCATGATAATGCGCTGTTAGCGCCAGGTTTTATTACCGCCTTTGAGCAAGAGACGTAAGTATGCAAGATTTTAATTTTGAGTTTTTAGAGCAATTAAAAGAACAAAGTGTGGCATTAAAGCTATTACGCTCACCGCATTTCCCTCTTATTGGCAGCTTTTTTTATCAAGCCTTTATTAGAAAAAATCGCCGAAGTGTACCATATCAAGAATTAATTGCCTTATTAGATCACTACTTAGCCGATATAAATGAAAGTTACCAAAATGATCAAGGTGAAGATAAATATCCTAAATCAGCTCGAACCTATATAGATGATTGGATCAGTAATAAAGGCGGCTATTTACGTAAATATTTACCGCTAAATACCGATGAGCCCGAATGTGATTTATTGCCTGATGTAGAAAAAGCCTTGCGCTGGTTAGAGGAAATGCAAGGAAAAAGTTTTGTAGGCACAGAATCGCGGCTTAAATTATTGCTGCAACTTATTGCAGAGCTTGTGCATGGCACGAGTGAAGACCAGCAAAGTAAATTAGCGACGTTAGCGCAGAAAAAAACTGAAATAGAACAGCAGATTCAAGCGGTAAAGCTGGGTATGGATCTTAGTTACTCAAACACCCAAGTTCGTGAAAAAATGTATTTGATTGCTGATATGTCACGCCAACTGCTAGGTGATTTTAGACAAGTAGAGGCTAATTTCCGTGAGTTAGATAAAGACACCCGTAAAAAAATAACTTTAGGCGGTTTGCAAAAAGGTAATGTGTTAGATGCAGTATTTAACGATCAAGATATTATTGATGATTCAGATGAAGGGAAATCTTTTGGTGCCTTCTTTGAATTATTAATGCACGGCGATATGCGCGAAAGTATGCGCGGTGATTTAAAAGCATTATTAAATTTAGAGCACAGTAAAGAGTTCGCCAGCAATGATGAATTGCTGCAACATTTATACAGTTATTTACTTGAGGCTGGCGCAAAAGTTAACGGCACTAAAGTACAAATTACCGATCAGCTAAGACGGTATATTCAAGAGCAATCTCAAGACAATAAACGTATTTTAGAATTGATCCGTGAAGTTGAAGCGAAAGTGCACCAAATAGACAATAGTGAATTATTAAATAAGAAAGATTTCGTTGAGCTTGATAGCTTTCAAGGGCAAATATCACCATTATTTAGTCGCAACTTATATCAAGCTAAACAACAGGAGTCTTTTGAGCAGCCCATAGATAATAAACAAAGCAGTGACGATGTCGATTTAAGTCGGTTATTTGAAGTTAGCCATATCAATGAGTTTGAGCTGCAAAAACAAATTGACCATTGTATGCAACGCTATCATGGCCAAGCGACTTTAGCGCAAGTGATTGAACATTATCCTATTCAATATGGTTTAGATGAAGTATTAACCTATGTAAAACTTGCTTGTGAGCAAACGGTTTCAGCTCATATTAACCAAGACGAGCAACAAATAGTTGTTTGGAATATTGAGCAACAAAGCAAGCAGCGCCAGTTAAGTCTACCCACTATTACCTTTGTACGAGAATTATAATGACTATTTTAACAAGCACAGATAATGTACAAAGCGAATTAGTACTTAGCCAGAATGAGCGTCAGCAACAAGAAAAATCAGCGGTGCAAATAAAACTGTTAAAAGACCCTATTTACCGGGCAAAACACAAAGACTTATGGCTTTGGTTAGAGCGTGATCAATTTCAAATTCGCGAATTTTTCCAACAAATAGGCTTATCTTTATTACTTGACGATGTTGAGGGTTACGCCTTTTTAAAACAGCAAGAGTTTGACTCTGAAGAAGGAGCACTTGAACTGCCAAGATTAATTACTCGCCGCCAACTCAGCTTTGGTCAAACCTTACTTTTAGTCTTATTAAGAAAGCGACTAGCAGAGCATGACAGTGAAGAAAGCTCTCCGCGCTTAATTGTTAACCGTAGTGAAATGCAACAATGGCTAGTGGGCTTTTACCCCGAAGTAAGTAATCAGGTAAAACAGCAAAAAGATTTTAATGCCTTGATCAATAAAGTAAAAGAAATGGGCTTTATTAGCGTGCTTGTGAATCATCAAGATGAATTTGAAGTACAACGAATTATTAAAGCATTGATTAACGCTGAGCAGATAGTCAGCTTGCTTGATATGCTAGCACAAGTACATGATAACGCGCAGGAGATAGGTTAATGGATAACGTAGTCACAAAATCAGCAATTAGCGCAACAAATGCTGACCACTTGCAAGGTTTTCGGTTGCAAAGCTTTTCGGTTTTAAACTGGGGAACTTTTGATCAAAAAATATGGCAGCTAACACCAGAGCAGCAAAATAGCTTACTAACAGGGAATATTGGTAGTGGCAAATCGACGTTAGTCGATGGCCTAACAACCTTGCTCGTTCCTACAAGAAAGCTGTCTTTTAATAAAGCCGCAGGTGCCAGTGAGAAAGAGCGTTCGTTAGAGTCATATTTTCATGGTTTTTATACCTCGCAGCAAGATGAATATGGCAAAGCGCGCGCGAAAGGGTTACGTAGTGATAAGCATTATTCAGTTATTTTGGCACAATTTCATAGTAATGCTTTAGCCCAAACCATTACTTTAGCGCAAGTGTTTTGGTTAAAACCAGGTGATAAAAAAGTGAAACGCCTGTTTGTTGTTGCCAAACAAGCACTGACCATTGAAGAGTATTTTGTTGGTTTTGGTCAGCAAATCAATCAATTACGTAAACGGATACGCGCAGAGCAACAGCTTGAACTTTTTGATACTTTTCCTCCCTATGCGCAATATTTTAGCAAACTGTTAGGCTTGGGGAGTGATGGCAAAGCATTAGAGCTATTTAACCAAACTATTTCGATGAAGTCGGTCGGTTCAGTCACTGATTTTGTTCGAGACAACATGTTGGAGCAACCTGATGTTGAAGCGCAACTACAAGAATTAGAACGTAATTATGATGATTTAAAACGTTTGCATGATGCGGTAGTCGCGGCAAGACAAAAAGTAGGTTTACTAACACCCGTTAATGAATATGGTATGCAAACGATAGCAGCGGCTAAAGACAAAGCTCATATTGAACAATGTCGTGAATTAACTGATGTGTATATGGCTGAAATTGCTATTGATTTATACCAAACTCGACTTGCAAAACAGACCTTGTCATTAGAAAAACTTGATATAAAAATTACTGCACTTGAACAAGAAAAAATTAAGCTAGGCGAAACCATCAATCAATTACATCAAGATGTTCGTAATAATGGCGGTGGTAGAATTGCTCAACTTGATAAAGAAATGCGCCAGTTAAGTGAAAATCGTAAACAAAGCCAGCAGCTCTGTCAAAATTATGAAAAACTCGTCCTTGCTCTTGAATTAAACACCATGCTAACCCCTGAGAGCTTTGTTGATAATATAAATGCCGCCAAAGATAAACAAGAAAATATACAAGCCGAAGTAGAAACATTTAACGAACAAACTTTTGCTATTAAAACGAAACAACAAGCGTGTAGCCAAGAAAAGTCAGCTGTTGAGCAAGAAATAGCCGCTCTTAAACAGCGAAAATCAAACATTGGCATAAAGCAGCTCAATATTCGTGAACGTTTATGTCAGCAACTCAATGTTAGTGAAAATCGTCTGCCGTTTGTGGGTGAATTAATTCAAATTAAAAAATCGGCAACCGCTTGGCAGGGCGCTATTGAACGTGTAATGCATAACTTTGCGCTAAGTTTAATGGTGCCTGACGACTTATACCGCGAGGTTTGCGACTTTGTTGATCAAACTCACTTAGGCACACGTTTGGTTTATTATCGAGTACGCGAACCGCAAAATTATTTTCCTGTCACCAGTGATACCGATTCCTTGTTGCAAAAAATTGATCTTAAATCGGATACTGAACACTACAACTGGCTACATAAAGAACTACACCACCGGTTTGATTATTTATGTTGTGCTGATATGGATGATTTTCGCCGTGTTGATAAAGCCATTACCCCAAGTGGTCAAATAAAATCAGGCAAATTTCGCCATGAAAAAGATGACAGACATAATATTCATGATAAAAGTCGTTATGTATTGGGGTGGAGTAACCAAGAAAAAATTCAGCTACTAGCAGCAAACTATAATCAACTTCAACAAAATATCAGTGATATTAACCAGCAATTACTACAGGTTAATCAGCAACAACAAGTATTAAGCGATACGCTTCGCCAAGCTAAAAATCTGGCTGAATTTGACTTTTCTTTTGAGCAAATTAACTGGTCGTTATTAAGCCAGCAAATTGAGCAATTACAACATGAAAAACAAACCTTAGAGCAAGCCTCTGATATTTTGAAAGACTTACAAGCAAAGCTTAAGGACAGTGTTGAGGTACAACAACAGCATGAAAATAATCTAAAAGGTTATTACACCGAGCACGGTCAATATAAGCAAGCGTTAGACAGTGACCAACAAGCTTTAGTACAAAAGCAGCAACTGTTTAGTTCGGTTGATGCAGAATTTATAGCGCACTGTTTCCCAACCATAACCAAATTTTATCAAAAACATATTAACGACAATCATTTACGCCTTAATATGCTAACAAATATTAGCAGTGATTTACGCCATAGCTTAACGGTAACTATTGGTAATTTAGAGCAAAAGCGTAACCTTAAAGCAGGGCAAATGATCAAAGCTATGGCCAGTTTTGCCAATGCTTTTCCTAATGACGTTACCGAGGTTGATCAAAGTTTTGCAGCATTAGGTGAATACCAACAAATGCTGAAAAAGTTAGCCGATGAAGACTTACCTCGCCATGAGGCACGTTTTAAAGAAATGCTTAACCGTGACACTATTCGCGCTATGGCATTATTTAGAAGTTATTTAGACAAGCAAGAAGAAGATATTGATTCAAGAATTCGCTTAATTAATCAGTCATTACATGAGTTAGACTATCAAAATGGCACCTTTATTGAAATAGACAGCATTGCTTCACCAGATGTTGAGGTACGTGATTTTAAACAAAGGTTAAAGCAGTGTGTAGAGTTTAGTAGTGATGATGATTTGTACTCAGAAGAAAAATTTCAACGGGTTAAAGATCTTATTGAACAAATGCGTAATGAGCCAAAATGGACAAAAAAAGTCGTTGATGTGCGCTATTGGCATTTGTTCAATGTGGTAGAGCGTTATCGAGAAGACAACAGCGAAAAAGAATGTTACTCCGATTCAGGCGGAAAATCAGGCGGACAAAAAGAAAAACTCGCTTATTCTATTTTAGCCGCGGCCATATTACTGCAATACGGTTTAGTGGGTAAAGATCATAGCCTAAACAGTAAGGCAAAGCGTCGATTCAACCTTGTAGTGATTGATGAAGCTTTCGCTAGAGGCTCTAAAGACAGTACTCGTTTTGGTTTAGAGTTATTTAAAAAGCTTGGCTTGCAGTTATTGCTGGTAACACCTTTGCAAAAACTTGATGTTATTGAGCACTACGTCAAACACGTACATTTTGTTGATCAAAACAGCAACCGTTCAATACTGCTTAATATGTCAATTGATGAATACCGTCAACGACTTGAGCAACATAAAGAGTTAAAACAGTATCAAACCTTAATTAAGGAAGTGTAAAGAGCATGAGTGAATATCAGTATTATGGCTTTAGAAGTATCGAGACACCTTTGTCGCAACAACAAAGGAAAACTCTGAGAGAAATTTCTAGTCGTGCTCATATTACCAGTAGCAGCTTTACCAATACTTATAATTATGGTGATTTAAAAGCTGAGCCGTTAACTATGATGAGTGATTTTTTTGATGTCGGCTTATATATGTCTAGCTGGGGACAAATCACACTCTTTATCAAAATATCTCGTTCATTATTAAGTGAAGATACATTATCGAAATTCTACCATAAGTATGTTGTTGATTATCATGGTGAAGGTGATAATTGGATCATCAGTTTCTCACTACCTGAGGGGGAAGAATACTATGATCATCTTTATGGTTTATTAGAGCAAGAAGACGAATACCTTGATGATTTAATTGAATTAAGAAATGAAATTATATCGGGTGATTACCGGTGTTTTACGCTGGCATGGTTGCCTTTATTAGCGTGTGAACAAGTTGAAGTTTTACCTGTTTTTTTAGCTGATTATGCAGAACTAACTACAGCACAACAAGTGTTTGCTGAAGTATTTCCTATTGAAAATAACTATATATTGGCATTAAAAAATAATGTTCCACCAATGAAAAATAGTCAGAGTACCCCATCAAGGCAGTGGCTAACTAAGTTGGCTGATGTAACTAAAAATGAATTACTTACTTTAGTTTTTGATGGTCATATCAATCAGGCGAGACAGCAATTGCAATTGTTAAATCAGCAATATACTGACAATGACAGTGTTGAAATACTCATGATGGCGAGCAATAAATTGCATGATTTTTATCACAAGGCTGAACAAAAAGAGTTAGCAAAGCAGCAAGCTGAAATAAAAAAACAGCAAGCGATGAGAGCTCAGCTACGCAAAAATAACTTGAAAATGGTTTATCAGGAAAAAAAGCAATATTGGCGTAAAGTAGTTATACATGCTGATGAGGGAAATGCTAAAGGTTATGAGCGAGCGGTTAATTATTTAAATGATTTGTGCGAGAGCTATCAGCAAAATAATAATGAAGCTGGCTTTAGTGAGGCGCTGGCATCATTTGTAGCTAACTATCGGCGCAAAACCTCTTTGATAAAAAGACTGAAGCAGCAAGGATTAATTGCATAAATGCCAGCCTTAAAGTCAAGCCAACAAATCCACACTCAGCTAGAGAAACAATGGCAGAAATTTACGTTTCAGCAAGCTTATTTAGCGGAGCATTTTGCACAACAAGCGTGTGTTTTTCCGTTTATGGTTAACCTTCCCAAACCAACGGATAAACAGTGGTTACATCATTATGATGAAGTAAAAAGTTGGTTGCTTGATATAAATAAGCTTAGTAAAGTTCAAGGTTTTACGTTGGAAAAACAGCAAGCGAATTATGCCAATATGGGCAAGCAAATTATTCCTGCTAGATTAATAATATCAAGCACTGAAGCCTTAGCTCGATATTTGGGAAAGTGGCAACAATGGCAAAAATTTCAAAGTAATATTGAATTAATTAACCAAGCACTGCCACAGTTAAATGCTTGGTTATTAACAAATGCTAAAGAAATTAATAAATACCAAAGTGATTGGCCAAAGCTTGTTAGTGTTTGTCAATATTTTCTCAAATATCCACAGCCCAATTGCTATATACGTCAACTCACTATCACGGGCGTTGATACTAAATTTATTGAGCAGCATAAAAGCATTTTAAAAAGCTTGCTTGATGAGTTGCTGCCAGCAAGCCAAATAAATATTAATAGTGAAAAGCTTGCGGAGCACGGTTTTGAAAAACGCTTTGGTTTGTTATACGAGCAGCCTCAAATCCGCTTTAGATTATTAGACGCGCAACTCGCGCAAGAATTTTCTGGTGTAAGTGATTTAAGCATGCCTGTAGCACAATTTCAGCAACTGAATTTACTGATTGATAAAGTCTTTATTACTGAGAATAAAGTTAACGGTTTAGCTTTTCCGCCAGTAAATAATGCCATGGTAATTTTTGGTTTGGGTTATGGCATACAAAGTTTGAAACAAGTGAACTGGTTAAATACTTGTCAATTGAATTATTGGGGAGATATTGATACTCATGGCTTTGCTATATTGTCGCAATTACGTGGCTATTTTTCTAAAGTACAATCTCTGCTTATGAACGAAGCAACATTGCTCGCCTGTAAAGAATTTTGGGGGCAAGAGCCAGAGCATAAAAGCCATAAAGCACAGTGCTTACCTAATTTAAATGAACAAGAGCTGGCGTTGTATCAAAACCTTAAACAAAACAAATATCAGCCTTGTTTAAGGTTGGAGCAAGAACGCATACCATTTTCATTGCTTGAGCAGGTATTGAAATAACACCTAAATGACTTATTTAGCTAACTCTAAATATTTAGCTTCTAAGCTTGTATTTGACCAATCGCTATCTACTTCAGCCGTGATGCGTATTTTATCCTTTGAGGTAATCTTGATATTTCTAAAATCCTCATCATCAATTTCCATTTCTACCTCACCACTTTTGTCTTTAAAAAGGTAAAGTTCATCTTTCAATTGTTTAACAATATAACCTTCTACAATCACTCTGCTGTCATCTGTTAATTCAATTGCATTTTTAACGGTTGTTGTTTCTGTTGCGCCTTCGCCGATAAACTCAGCATTAGCTGTTAATGATAATAATAAAGCCGAACCAATTAATAATTTTTTCATGATAACCTCGTTATAGATGCTAGTTAAGATGAGACTATTATATGTGTAACAGATTTGTATGCTGTATTTTTATGTGTGTAGTTTGTTTTTATTTGTAATCAGGCCTTAACAGGATTGCTCAGAGTCAGTTGATTTCAAACACTGTGTTTTCACCTCAACAATCCGTTATATTTTACAGTGGTGATATTTGCTAACGCAGCTCTCTACGCAATAATTTACCGACGCTAGATTTAGGGATTTCATCAATAAACACCACTTGCTTGGGAATCTTATAGGCGGTTAGTCCTTGGCGACAAAAATCAATAACGTCTTGCTCAGTAATGCTCGCATTCTCTGAGCCTTTATCGCTCTTTTTATCAGTAACGACAAAAAGCTTCACTGCTTCGCCGGTTTTATCATCGTCTACACCAATACAGGCAGACTCTACTATGCCGGGCATATTAGCTATTTCAGCTTCAATCTCGTTCGGGTAAACATTGAAACCAGAGACAATAATCATGTCTTTTTTGCGATCAACAATATGGAAAAAACCTTTTTCGCTGAGCAGTGCCACATCACCCGTTTTGAAATAACCATCTTGAGTCATACATTCATTGGTTGCTTCAATATTATTCCAATAACCAGACATCACTTGTGGGCCTTTAGCGCATAATTCACCTGACTCACCATCGGCAACGATATTACCTAAGTCATCACGAATGGAAATATCGGTATTAGGCAGCGGTACACCAATACCTGGAATATAGACTTCTTTACCATCAATAGTAGCGCCAAAGTTTAACGACAAAATAGGCGAGGTTTCTGATAAACCATAGCCTTCATGCAACCGAACCTTAGTTACTTGTCGCCATTTGTCAGCAACCGCTGTTTGCACGGCAGCACCACCACCGATACAAAGCTTTAATGACGAGAAATCTACTTGCTCAAAACCCGGCGTATGTAATAAACCATTGAATAGCGTATTTACCCCTGTGAACATAGTGGCTGGGGTGTTTTTCCACACTTCAACAAAGCTGGGCATATCACGAGGGTTAGTAACAAGTACATTTTTAGCGCCAAAATAGAAGTAGCTTAGTGTGTTCGCCATCAAAGCAAAGATGTGATACATAGGGATAGCGGTGATAACAATGTCATTACCGTAATCAATATGGCTTTTAGCAAACTCTTGATATTGCAAAATATTGGCAATTAAATTGCCATGGCTAAGCATAGCGCCTTTCGACAAGCCTGTTGTGCCACCAGTATATTGTAAATACAGTAAATCGTCTTGGCACAATGTTGGTTCAATAAGTTCAAGCGTTTCACCTTGTGCTAGCGCATCAGTGAAACTAACGGTATCTGTTAAGCGTTCATCAACAGAGTCACAAGGTAAACCTTTATTAATCAAATCATCTAAATCAACAGTAATAACGTTTTTAACCTCCGTTTTGTCAATAATGTCAGCGAGCATTTTGGTTGATGGCGAAAAGACGACAATGGTATCAACTTGGGCATCGTTAAGTTGATGCGCTAATTCTCTAGCCGTGTACATAGGATTTACGTTTACTTGTACAGCGCCAACTCGAATGATGCCCCACATGGCGATGGGAAAACATAAGGTATTTGGACACATCAACGCGACACGCTCACCCTGAGTAATGTTTAGTTTATGTTGTAAAAAAGCGGCAAAATCACGGGATAGCTCAGCAACTTGCCCAAAAGTGAGCTCAGCATCAAAATTGCTAAAAGCGGTTTGTTGTTGGTACTTTGCTGTGGTTTTGTGAAACAAATCGAGGAGTGAATTATAACGGCTCACATCAATTTGGTTGGCGACATTATCGGGATAGTTTTTGAACCAAGGTTTAGTCATGGTAAGACCTTAAAATAGCAACAGTGATAAAGTTAAGTATGAAAATTATAAAATAAAGGGTCGAAAAATAATATATTTTCGACCCTAGAATAGACTATTTTGAAATATTAATCAGTAAAGTCATATTGGAATTGCACGCCAACAGTTGCTGGGCGGTCAACAAAACCATAGAAAGTATTAGTGCCGAAACTGCTGCCAGATAATGGAGCATTACCAGCATAAGTTAGTACTTTTTCATCGGTAAGATTTCGACCAAATAGTGCGATACTCCAATTTTCAGCTTCTAAGGCAATACGGGCATCAACCTTGGTGTAACCATCAATATCATAAAGTGGGTCTAAATTAGGGTGAACATTTTGTTCGCTAGCATGATAAAGCCCTAGGTTAGCTCTAAAATATTCAAACCCTAAGAATGAGATTGATTGAAAGTAATCAAAACCGACTGTGGTGGTAAATTTAGGCGTATATTGCCCTGATTTGCCAGTAAAATCACATAATTGCACGCCACCAGGGCCAATAGCGCCATCAGGCTCTTGGCGGTTATAACAGTTACCATTTTCGAAGTCTTTGAATTCATGATCTAAATAGGCAAAAGCATAGTTCATGGTTAACGTACCCACATCAGAATCTAGTACTAACCAACGGCCATCAACTTCTACCCCTTGCACTAAAGTTTCTTTCGCATTACCGACATTGAATCCTAAGGTTCCATCAAACTGACTAATTTGTAAATTGTCATATTCAGTACGATATATTGCTAGGTTAACTTCTAAGGTATTGTCTAATAATGATGACTTAATACCATATTCATAAGAGGTTGCTTCTTCTTCTTCAAACTCCCAAGAGTCAGTGTTATTACCGCGAGCATCAAAGCCACCGGCTTTAAAGCCAGTACTCGCAGAAAAATAAGTCATGACATCGTTATTTATTTTGTACTGAACATTAATAAGGGGAGTGAAAGACGTCTCATCTCTAGAGTCGGTTAAATTATGCCCCTCAGGTGATAGCGGGCTTTGCTCATTTTGAATAGCAAAAGCTACATCGTATAAAATGGCAGCCATTGGGTCAGCAGCAATATCTCCACTGCCAATAGTGCTGTTGGCTAATTCCCTGATATTCATTTCTCTGTGGCCATCTTTCTTTTCTGAAGTATAGCGAGCGCCAACGGTTACTGTTAAATCATCATTAACATGAAAATTACCTTGAAAAAATGCCGACCACATACTGCTATCTAAGGTGTAGTTACGTCCCGCACTTGTTCCTGCAATAGGAGCTAAGGCGGCATTGGCTAAAGGTAAAATACTGTTTGTAGGCACTTTGATCCTATCATCAAAATCAGTTTCACTGTGTTGAAAATAGAAACCACCAATCCAATCAAAGGTATCACTTAATGGGGATACTACGCGCAACTCCTGACTAAATTGTTCATATTCTTCGTTAATATCGACATTGAATACAGGTGCCGCGACATAATCACAATCACATTCTTCGGTAAACTCATAACTAACGATACTGGAAATAGAAGTAAAAGTGTAATCATTGAACATTGCATTAACCGTTAAAGTGACATTGTCTACTTCATTATGACTAAACTCATCATCATTAGCTTGGCGTTCAAAGTTTATTTCACTTTCGGTGATACCATCAGGATGACCAAATAAGCCAAGGTATTGATCATAAGTTAAACCAGTAGCCAAATTAGGGTCATCTTGAACAATTTCAATTTGTCGACCATCGCCATTAAACTCATCGTGTTCCATTTTAAGCAGCACATTGACGCTATCGCTTGGCTCCCATAATAAACTTAAGCGGTAAGCTTGTTCATCTCTTGCGGTTTCATCGACACCTTTAAAGCTATTGTCAATATAACCATCTTCTTGATAATCACGAACGGCGAAACGGGCAGAGACAGTGTCGGTTAAACCACCGGAGACCATACCGCTAATTTCAGTGGCACCAAATTCGGGTTGGTAAGAGGCTTCAAAATGAGCGTTGAAATCTTGAGTGGGTTTTGCTGAGCTTAAATTGAGCGCACCCGCAACGGAGTTTTTACCAAATAGAATTGATTGTGGACCTTTTAATACCTCAACACGTTCTAAATCAAGAAAAGGCATTCTTAATAGTTGCTGACGACCATAGTGAACACCATCAATATACTGACCCACCGATTGTTCAAAAGCCTGGTTGTTGCCTGTGCCTATGCCGCGAATATAAATTTGAGTTGATATACCGGTTTCAGTAAGATGCAGGTTTGGTACTGAGTATTGTAAATCATCAATTTTCTCAATGCCTTTTTCTTTTAAATCATCGGCGCTAAGTACATTGAGTGATATTGGTGTTTTTTGAGCATCTTCAGAGCGTTTTTGTGCCGTTACTTGTATCACTTCCAAAGCAGATTGTTTGGCAGCCTCTTGTTCGTTATTTGATTGCGTTTGTGCCGAAGCGGTGTTTATTGCTAATGCACAGGCACTTAATGCAAAAACTCTTTTCTTCCCCATATTTTTCATGGTGTTTCCTCGTATAATTATTATAGTTTCACTTATACCCATGACACTTAGATTCTTACGAATTGTGTATCTAAAGGTAACAAGGCTCTATAATCTTAGCGTTTGTTATGATAAAAATAAGGTGGGATTCGGCCAAAAAGGAGTGTTAAACGGTCTATTTGATACGTAACTTTAAGCAATTAACATAAAAAGAACTCGCTATATGACCATTGAAAGTGATTTGCCAGCTAAGATTGTTGGGCAAGTATTTGCTCATAAACTTAATTTTATTGCTGATGTTTTAGCGAAAAATGGCGTTTGTTTAGCGTTCTTATTAAAGGATACCGGTATACTTCCTGATGAGTTAAGTGACCCGAATTATATTATTCATAAAGAGCAAATAGTTGCTTTTTATCGTAATGTTTTATCATTAAAGATCCCCACACTTAGCATACTGTTGGGCGCCTCAATAAAAGTGAATGATTACGGCCTGTATGGCTGTACATTATTATGCTGCAAAGGGTTACGATCGACATTAGAGTTTGCCGTTCGCTACCATAACCTAGCGACTAAAACGGTCGCTATGTCATTGAACGTTGATGAAGCGTCGGGTTATTCTTATTTTCGCTTTGAAGACTCATTGTTTGCTAATGACTTAATTGAATTTAATATAGAGTTTCAATGTGTGATTGTTTTGTCTTTGGTGCGAGAGTGTTTAGATAACAATAATTTTGCTTTTGATGAATTAAGACTTACTTTTGCAAGGCCTAAGAACTATAAACGGTACGAAGAAAATTTCCAGTGCCCGATAAATTACGACAGCCCCCATAATGAATTTGTGCTGACCAATAATAAGTTGTCACTGATGACACCTAGAAGCAATCCTTTTGCTATGCCGCTATTACTTGATCAATGTGATTTGGTACTCAATTCAATTGCCGCTAAAAATGAATTTTTAATTGCCGTAAACCAATGGATAGCGGCAAACATGCATAAAGAGCTTAGTTCTGAAGATCTTGCTAGTTATATGTGTATGACCCCAAGAACATTGAGAAGAAAATTATCGGAACAAGGCACAAGCTTTCGAGATATTGTTAAAGAGTTGCGCTGTGAAGCGGCCAAGAAATTAATAGTAGCGACACAACTAACGATTGAAGATATTGGTTGCTCCATTGGTTTTAGCGATGTTTCAAACTTTAGAGCGGCATTTAAAAAATGGACGGGGCAAACACCCTCTAGTCTTAGATGATTTCTAGTATTAACTAATCATTAGTAAACTAACCGTTGTCTTTAGTCTAAAATTATGTATAATACGCGACCACATTCAGGTGAACTGAGTGTGGTTTTATTTTATTGATTTCAAATTTAATTCGAAACCATAAAATAACTAAGGTGATAGCAACTAGGTTATTTCCTTATACAGCAGCGCTAATTTTGCGTTGAATGTTTATTAAGTAATACACCCCCTTCCAGTACATAAGGAAGCAGAGGGATGTATTTTTTTGTTCTTTTAAAAGGGGATTTGATACATGTCAAATCAAAGAATTCGCATTCGTTTGAAAGCGTTCGATCATCGTTTGATTGATCAATCTACAG
>MAAC01018358.1_pt1 | contig 35462 bp, 30 predicted proteins | sample 1115981 | NCBI WGS metagenome assembly MAAC01 (sample SAMN04961126, study PRJNA320927) | seawater metagenome | isolation source: sample BD02T64 sea water enriched with oil for 64 days | place: USA:Gulf of Mexico | collected 2013-07-27 | reverse complement strand
TTAAAAACAGGATCATTTTCCACGGGGTTGTACGATCTTGCCAATGTGTCATGCTAACCATACTTTTTGCCATTCTATCTTGCTCATGACTAACAAAACCCAAGCACCTTCTTTGGAACAGCAACTTGCTGCTTTACAAGCGCAAGTTGAAATCCTACAAACAGAAAAACAGTCATGGCTTGAAGATAAACAATCCTTGCTTGAAGATAAAGCAGAGATGCAGACACGCATTGACCACTTACTTGCCGAACTCAAGCTAAGCAAGTCACAAACGTATGGCAAAAAAAGTGAAAAAGCCCCACGAGGCACCTTCAATGAAGCCGAGCAACACCAGCCTAAAGCCGAGCCCAAGCACCATAAAAAAGGCAAACAGGTATTAGCAGAGTATTTTGAGCGGGAAGAGGTTGAGCACCAATTAACGGAGTTGGATTGCCCCTGCTGTGGTAGTGACATGCATCAATGTGGCAGCGAAGACAGCGAGCAGATAAAAATAATCCCCGCCAAAATCAGTGTCATTAAACACAAACAATTCAAATATGCGTGTCGCCATTGTGAACATAATGAACTGAGCAGTAAAATCATCACAGCGCCCAAACCCATTCAACCTATTCCTGGCAGTGTTGCCAGCCCGGAAGCATTGGCCGCAGTCGTTACGGCCAAATACTGTGACGCCCTGCCACTTTACCGGCAAGTGAATATCTTTGAACGTGGTGGATTAACCTTATCACGAGGCACGTTAGCGAACTGGTGCATTAAGGCTGGAGCCATTATCAAACCGTTAGTTGAGGCAATGCAGCAGCATTTGCTGAATGAGCACAGTTTATGCGGTGATGAAACGTATGTACAAGTGCTTGACGAACCAGATAAGTCAGCCAGCAGTAAATCGTATATGTGGGTGTATCGCAGTAATGAAGTCAGCGAGCAACCTGTGGTGATTTATGATTATCAAGCAGGGCGAAGCCGTAGTTGTGCCGAAGAATTTCTGTCGGGTTACCAAGGGTATTTACAATGCGATGGTTACAGTGTTTATGACGGCATTGACGGTGTAACGCCCGTAGGCTGTTGGGCCCACGCCAGACGTAAATATAATGATGCGTTAAAGGCGGAATCTAAAAATAAAGGTCGAGCCAATAAAGCCATCAGTTTTATCAGTCGATTATATGCGTTGGAAACGCAAGCAAAAAACAAAAAGCTATCGCCCCAAGAGCGCTATCAATTAAGACAAGAAAAAGCGCTGCCGATATTAACGAAATTCAAAACCTGGCTTGATGAAGCAAATGATAAAGTCATCAATAACAGCTACATTGGCAAAGCCATAAAATACAACCTCAACCAGTGGCATAAATTAATTCGTTATGTTGATGATGGGCATCTTGGCATTGATAATAATATTACCGAACGGGATATCAGGCCCTTTACCACCGGAAGGAAAAATTGGATTTTTTCAAAATCGGTCAATGGCGCAACGGCCAGTGCCAGGCTTTATAGTATCGTGATGACCTGCCGAGCCAACGATATTAACCCTTATTATTACTTTCTGCATTTATTTAAAGAGTTGCCAAATCGTAGACGTGATGATGACGACTTAACTGATTTAATGCCGTGGAATGTGCAGCTAAACATTGATTATAGCTAGGCGCACTGCTTAGTTTCGCGTTTACGTATAAACGCTTACTTCTTGGCTTTCTCGCTCTTATTAGGTAAGGGTTTAAGCTTCATTAAATAATCACGACGATTAATCAATAACGGATTCACCACATGCAAGAACTGGCTTTTATCCGATTTAACGACCAACGCAATATCATCACAGCGCATGACAGCACTAAAGAACGATACGTTATTAGCACTTCCACCTTTGATCACCGCTTTAAACACTGACGACTTAAATGGCTTATCGGCATCTAATTTTTCCAGTAAATCAAAGGTAGCTTCAATACTTACCCACTCTTTACTGAACAGCCCGCCAGAATCATTACTGGTTAATCGTAAATACAGCTTCTTGTCATCATCATTCAACGCCAGCTCGTACCCTACTTTCCCAGTAGATTTACTGGACAGTTTAGGTGCAAAACCAACTAAGACAGTTTGATAACTGGTATCAACATCAACTGACTTCTTGGTTTCATCAATATTAAGATCGGTATCTGTAGTAGTTACGGCTTCTTTATTTAACTCAGTCGTTACCACTGGTTGCTCGGTTTCTAGTTTGTTATTTTTCTTGGCCATGATATTGGCTCCTTCTTAAATGTAATATTGAATGTTATTTAGTACCTGCTCTGCATGTAACCTTGTGAGTAAAGGCAAGTCAGCATTACAGATGATGGTTATTAATTGTTGCGGGTTCATACATTTCCTCTTACTTAAAACTTATTTTCAGCTCCTTGGGCTTAATGACATAAAGACCGTTACCTGCATCACTAGTAATGGTCAGCATCATCTCGTATTCATCAGCCAAGTCATATTTATGCTCAGGGTTTTCGATGGCTTGTTTAATGAAGTGTGTCGTTATGTCGTTCAACCATTCATCCGGGATGGCCGTGTTACAGGTTCGATTAAAAATCACGATAGATGTCGGGCATTCTTTGTAAAAAGCTTTCGCCTCTTTGAGGTTAAAGAAAGGCTCAACCAAGTTATGTATGACTTGCTTAGCCACCCTTCTTGGCAAGGCCAATCTACGTTGGTTAGGTATGTAGTTTATTAATTGCATTATTTATCTCCGTAAACGCAAAAGGCCCACATCAATGAAGACGTGGGCCTTGGTTATAATTACTAATTGTTGTTATCGGCTAAGTTAACTCAGCATATCCGATAAGGTTTCACTGGTTTGCCGCATCGATTCAGTCGTTAACTTGGCATAGCGTTGTGTACTGATAATCGATTTATGCGCCAACTGTTCTTGCACCAAACGTAATGACACACCTGCACTGACTAAGTTACTCGCCACAGAGTGCCTTAACGTATGCAAACAGACACCATCAAGGTTAATCTGAGCACGCTTAAGCAACTTAATGAATGTCTTACGAGCTGAGCCTATCGGTTTCCCTTTAGCCCTTCCAGCAAATAAGTACGGGTTATCAAGTTTCAGTGGCACACGAGCGATAAACGCCAGCATCAAATCAGTTAAGTAGATGCTTCTAGGTTTACCATTTTTAGTAATAGGTATGTGAATGACACGATGTTTAGTGTCAACATCAATCAGCTTAATGTTCGACACTTCACTACACCTGAGGCCAGTTAACGCCAGCAGTGCAATATAGCCAGAAATTGTTTTGTTCGAATACTCCTGGCACACTTTTATCAGCCGTTTCACTTCATGGACGTTCAGAAATCTGGTCCGGGCATTGTTAAGTTTAAATAACTTCACTCGGACACAAACATCTTCGTCGACCACACCTAGGTCTAGTGCAATTTTCGTCATAGATTTTAAAATCATCAACGCCTGATTACATGTTGCAGGAGCATAGAAATTGCCGAATTTATTGACAGTTTCTGACAGCTTATGGTGTAACTGTTGTACTGCAAGCGTAGATAAGTCTTTATAAAGAATATGTCCGAGAGTAGGTGAAATCATCACCCGGTATCTGTACCTATCATCACTCCACGTCTTTTTGCGTTTGCTAATGTACGGTAAGTAATGTTGATTGAAGAAATCATCGATAGAAAGCCGATAGTTGGTATCGCGTTCAGCTTTAGGGTTAGTACCTTCTGATAACGATACTCGATGTTTTTGCGCTATCTTTCTGGCAGTAACAACATTGATATCATTAAAGCTGCCTAAACCAATGCTTTGTTTTTTGCCATGGTAGGTATAGCGAAAGAGGAAGCGTTTGTTGCCTGTCTTACCGACCAAACACTTTAAGCCAATGACTTGAGTATCGCTGAGTTCAAGGTCTGTTGAGTTGGAGTTGGTAGGGTTGTTGGGGATTGAACGGATGGTTTTGTCGGTGAATTTAAATCGTTTGGTTAAAGTGGTTGTTGTCATGATATTAATTCCCTAGAGGTTAATCTAAGGAATTAATATATGTTTAAGCTATTTATTAATACGGTATGTAATAAATACATTAAATAACTCTCAGAAAACTAATTGATATTAGTTAAGCTGCATGAGCCTTAAGCAAGGCAGCAATAAAAAAAGAATATTCTTTTTCAGTTGATGACTCCAACTCTAGTTCATTTAGCGCAGCCGTCTTGAGGGCCTCGTTGGTTGTTCGATAACACGCATTAATAGATTTTTGTATTTCAGTAATTTTATCTAGACGCCTCTCCAATAGTTCAGGACGATTTAATTCAATATCTCTTATTGAAATTTCTGAACGTTCAGAGCCATTTTTTATTAATAACAAAGCTCCTGCTGCAAAAAAATAGTCGGTTGGATTTTCACTATAGGGGTCAATATACTGTGTATCATTGTGAAACTTATCAGACTTAGCGTTGTTACACTTAGGGCAAGCATAACCTAAATTATCCCAGACGAACTCTAATTCAGGAAATTTATTTTCCGCTTTAGGTTTAAAATGCTCTATATGTGCGAAATCAATCTGTGAAATCTTGCTTTCACAGTACATGCACTTATCAAAGTTAGCTTTTTTCAGCGCATCTTTGTTTAAATGATGTTTATAGTTCCCATTTTGTAACGCTACAGGATAAGGACATTCGGGCCTCAGTATTTTAATCATTATAGTTCTCCATAACCTTTTGTAATGAGTATGGAAACATCCTATCAAGCCCGAGTTCAGATAATTCTTTTCTTAAACTACTAAAGCTCGACGGTGACGTATTATGACTATATCTAATTATCACTTCATTTAACTTTTCTTCGACCCAAATAGGCATCGTGAAAGATACACCAAGAACTTCATCTAAGATTTCGTTGGCTGTTTTAGGATTATTTAAAAAATCTAATATTTTTGATTCTATTTTATGATTATCGTTGTACGTTAGGGCATAGATACTTGACTCTTTAACGGAACCGACAACAAGAGGGCTATGTGTTGAAACAATAAACCTTGCCGTTGGGAATGCGCGAAGTAAGTCAGGTAATATTCTCCGCTGCATAATAGGATGTAGATGATTTTCGACCTCATCTATAAGTACTGTATAATGGGGGTTATCTTTAGACGCATACATGTATATTTGCCATGCTATATCAATCAACGCACTAATCCCACCAGATGCTGTTTCTAGTATAAATTCGTCATTGCCATCATTACAAATAAATACAATTTCCATATTTCTAATTTCAAACTCTTTGAACCCAAGAGTTTTTGGTAGTATTTTTCTTAATGTATCTTGAAATCCCTCATAAAAAGCAATCTGTTCCTGATCCTCCGGCATTATCGTTTTGTTATTATTTGTCACTCCATATCCATTAATAGCCCATCCAATAAGAGTTGTTTTCATCAAAAAACTAGAAGACTGCCCTCCATTACCAAAATATCTTTGACTATTAGCACTAGAAACTTCATTAAAAGCATTTTGCTTATTCTTCTTTGCTGTAGGGATATTTCCTAGTGCTTGATATCTAAAAATGGGTCGATGTGAAGGAATATAAAATGACTTTAAAGTTTGTTGCCCGTTGATTTGGATTTGATATTGTGCAGCGTTGGACTCATTAACTAATAAGCTAGCTTTGGCATTATTTGAATATATAATTTCACCAATATTATTCCCTTTGTCTTCATCCTCTCCATGAAAATATCTAGTTATAAACTTAATTATTCCTGTTTTTTTATCTTTTTTAGGGGTTGATAATGATTGCGCTTGCCACCCTGAATGTTTTGCAAAAACATTTAATAATGTTGTCTTCCCACAACCATTAGCACCAGTAATGATTGTTAATCTATCGTGAATATCTAGGTCGATATTTTTAAATTGCTGCCAATGATTCAATTTCAGTTTACTAAAATACATTTATACTCCCTTTTAAATATACGTTTATTGCGAGCTGACATTAATAAAGTTCACTCACTAAAAATATTCTTTATTAAGACCAATATTACATAATGTTAAAAAGTTATAAATAAAATTTATATATTTATTTGATACCATGAACTTGACTCAATTATATTCAGTAAGTATTAGCTAATTAAGTGAATACCCCCACCTAAACTACCGTACCCAGACCGTAACTCCCACAACCCCTCCAACTCAATAACCCCATGCCAATGCTCACACATTCACCAGCCCGTTAGTGGCACTTTACAGGAATGGGATCTACTTGGTTTTACATGCGTACAGGATATGCACAGGATCAATTTATGAGTTACAAAGCTCACAACAGGTTTCAGACTTAAACGATTGATTTTAAAGGGGAAAAATGGGGTGGCTAAAGGGATTTGAACCCTCGACAACCGGAATCACAATCCGGGGCTCTACCAACTGAGCTATAGCCACCACTGAGATACATAACAGGCGTTATATACGGGTGTTGCGTGCACTGTGTCAAAGCTAGGTTTGAACCAGTGCGCGGATTGTATATTAGTTACAGGATAATTTTCAAGTAATTCTAGATACAAACTTACTATATTTTATCATTTTTAAAAATTGTCTTACTTTTTCATTCAATATACAGGTGATTAGCATCGTTCAGCTGAGTAAAAAATCATCTAAGTATGAAAATAAATTAAAATCGTTTTTGATCTAACCCACGAATCTAAAAGTTTTTAACCGCTCGATATAAACTAAGTAACTTTTTTTGATACAAATTTCGATTTATTCAACTTTATTGACCGTTAATTTACCTTTTTTTTAAAAACCTGATAGATTTAATTTATATAAGAAAAAAAACTAATCAAATATAAGAAAATAAATTAACCAAATGAAACAGTTCATTACTCTATATAAATTTATATTTATTATTCTACTTACCCTAACTTCAGGCGTTTGTTATAGCGCAAATAGTTTGCCTGAAATTGAAGTAGATGGGTCTGAAAATGGTCAAACTATAGAAGGCAAAACAACATTTCTAATTGATGAACAATCACAATTAATCGCGGAACAAGTCTGGTTGAAAGAGGAAGGTTTTCAAGAAACCAAAAGTAATCCCCCTTGGTTAGGTAATTTTGCCGGTTCTGTGTGGCTTAAAACCAAAATTAAAAACTTAAACAATAATAAAATTGTTGTTTATTTAGAGTATCCCTACCATTTACCCTCGACTGTCGTTTTATATCAAAGAACGGAAAGTAGCGGCGAAGAATTTCAAGTCATTAAAAATGCACTATTTGAAAGTGGCGGCAGTCGTGCTATCGCCTTTCCCAGAGTCGCTCTTCCGCTTGAACTTGGTCCAAATCAAAGCAAAGAGATTTTACTCGAAACGTTCAGTGATGTCGCAACCCCGAGGTTCTCTTCTTTTAGGGTGTGGTCGACCACAACAATCGCTGAGGCTGCAAATATTGAACACCTCATTTTTGGTCTTGTGGTAAGTTTTATTGTACTGTCTTCGTTTCTCAGTTTTATTTTTTGGAAATTCTTAAAAGAAAAGTTTTTCCTTTGGTATATCTTGTTTGCCCTGAGTTCTTTGCCTGTACTCGGGCTGACCACAGGAATACTGAACCTTTATATTCCAAACCTGGGCTTTCATCCGCTTGGCACCATAGCCATGGTGGTAATGATGGCTGCAGGTGTGCAATTTATCAGGGTTTATAGTAATGCTTCATACCATTCATTAATCGCCGATAAAGCGATGCATATCTCGTTATCTTTAGTCTTAATTGCCTTACCTGTTGCCATTATCGGCTTTCATGAACTTGCGATGCAAATTCAACAACTGGCGATATTTATTTTTCCGGTAGCCATAATTGCCGCCATTTATTGTGGCGTTTTAGGTGAAAAGAAAATGCTCACTATGGTGTTAGCAAAAACATTATTCTTCATAATTTTACTAAGTACAAATTTGCAAACTTGGGGCTGGATTAGTCCTAGTTATGGTTTGGTATTTTTACCGACAATAGGAATGTTGGCACAGTTAACTTGTTTAATGTGGGCGATGTACGTAAAAGCTAAAGCTCATTACGAAGAAGGCTCGACCGAAGATTTAGACACAGTTTCAGTCGCTTACGAGCAAGCTTATGCTTTACAAGAGCAGGTTAAAAACCAAAATCAAAAATTAAAAGCCGCCAAAGAGCAAGCGGAATTTGAAGCTCGTACTGACATGCTTACCCATCTGCCAAATCGTCGTGCATTTATGAATTTAGCAACCATGGCGGTAGCACAAAGCAATAGACAGGATAAACCGCTGTCTTTTATTGCCTTTGATATTGATAATTTTAAATTGATTAATGATCAATATGGCCATCCGGCAGGCGATCAAATGCTAAAAGAAATTGGTGATTTAACCCGCAGTATCATCCGTGCCAGTGATTTTTGTGGTCGAATCGGCGGCGAAGAATTTATGATTGGCTGTCATGACAATACCATAGGTGATGCCTACAATCTGGCCGAGCGGCTTAGAATAGCCATTGAAGAGTGTGTAGTAATATTTGATGATTTAGAGTTTTCAACCACCGTTAGTATTGGTATCGCTCAGGTTGGAAATGGCGACACCTTAGATACCGTAATAAAGAAAGCCGACAAAGCTATGTATATTTCAAAAGCCGAGGGCAAGAATAGAGTCACCAATTACGCCGCTTAACGTCATTACTGTAGCCACTAAAATGTTATAGTACATATTTGTTAACTCACCACAACGAGTGTACCAATGTCATTAGAAAGCATCTGCAAGCAACTATCCGCTCAAGAGGGTGCTATTCCGCCGGTTGAATTATGGAACCCTCCTTATTGTGGAGAGATGGATTTAACGATAAAAGCCGACGGTCGCTGGTTTCATCATGGCAGTGTTATTGCCAGAGAACGGCTGGTAAAACTTTTTTCTACGGTGATTAAAAAGGAGCAGGATGGCTACTTTTTAGTGACGCCGGTGGAGAAACTAAAAATTAATGTCGAAGACCAGCCTTTTATCATTACTCATTGGCAATACCTGCCAGACTTAACGCCGAAAACTATCGAATTAACGACCAACACAGGTGATAAACTGATCATCAATGAACAACATCCTTTAAGCTTTGATCCGCAGGGTAATTTGCAAGTCAATGTACGCCGTAATTTATTTGCGGCAATACATAGAAATGTATTTTATCAATGGGCGGAGATCGCCGATTTAGTTGAAAAAGAAGATGGCCCACAATTGCTCATTCACAGTGCCGGCCATACGTTTAGTTTAGGGGATATTAATTAAGTAAAACCTGTTAGATCACTCGTGAGAAGCGTTGCTGATGCAACTTTGTTTTTAAATAAGCATCAAACGACATACAAATATTACGAATTAATAAGCGCCCCTTTGCTGCAACGACAATTTCTTTCTCGTTGTTAACTAGCAAATCATCTTTAATAAAGGTAGCTAAACTCGCGAGATCGTCAGCAAAATATTGATCAAAATTAATATCAAATTGCTGTTCAATGGCTGATTTTTGCAAGCTAAAATTACACATCAACTCTTTAATCACAGCAGCTCTGATCACATCATCGGTGGTTGTTACTATGCCTTTTTCTAAGGCATTACCTTTCGCTTCAACCATTTCGTAGTATTCATTCAAAGTTTTACTATTTTGACTAAAGCTTTGACCAATGGCGCTAATTGAGGACACACCTAGAGCCAGCAGATCGCAGTCACCAAGAGTGGTGTAGCCCTGGAAGTTACGATGTAACTTGCCTTCACGTTGGGCAATGGCCAATTCATCCTCTGGTTTGGCAAAATGATCCATGCCGATAAATTCATAACCAAGGTCGATGAATGATTCAATGGCAAATTGCATCAAGGCAAATTTTTGCTCCGCATTAGGCATCCACTCATCTTTGATTTTTCGTTGCGCAGCAAATCGGCTTGGTATATGAGCGTAACTGAATAACGAAATTCTATCCGGATCCATTATTTTTACCGCTTTCATCGTATTGGCGAAAGTTTCCACCGTTTGATGAGGCAATCCATAAATTAAGTCCAGGTTCACTGATTTAAAACCAACCGCTTTGGCGCGATGTACCAAGTCGGTGATAAACTCAGTGCTTTGCACCCGGTTAATCGCTTCTTGTACTTTTAAATCGGTATCTTGTACGCCTATACTAAGGCGATTAAAACCTTCATCAAATAAATGATCCACCAGGTCTAAGTCTATTTTTCGTGGATCTACTTCGATGCTCATTTCTACCGAGCCAGTAAAATTGAACGATGCCTTTAGCTTTGTGACTAATCGGGTAATTTGATCTTTCGTTAAAAATGTTGGTGTACCGCCACCCCAGTGTAATTGCTTAACTTGATAATCTTTAAACAGTGATGCTCTGGCATCAATTTCTTTAAATAAATAATTAAGATATTCATCCGACTTGGAAGTTTGGCGAGTAATAATTTTATTACAACCACAGTAATAGCAAAGACTGTGGCAAAATGGGATATGAACGTACAATGATAGTTCGTTAGTTGCAGATTTATTTACTGCAGTGACTAAATCAGCTTCACTGAAGTTGTCATTAAATTCTAAAGCGGTTGGATATGAAGTATATCGTGGACCACTAACGTTATATTTCGCTAATAACTCTGGGGAAAACATTTCACTATATGACATTGTGCAAACCTTTCTCTACTAAGGTTTGCAAGTATAAAGAGTTTCCGCTTACGCGACATTGATCGAGCGCAATGATTTAATCTTAAGGGCTAAGATTAAATAGCCGCTAATCGGCACATTCAATGCATTTGGTTGCCGCAGGCTGTACTTTTAATCGTGCTATAGCGATATCTTCACCGCAAGATGAGCATTGCCCATAGGAACCATTATCAATGCGAGTAATCGCATTAGAAAGCTGCTGTATTTCAATCTTTGCTTCCGATTCTAACGCATTCAATACTTCATCATTCTCTCTTTCACCGGCCTGTTCTGACCAATCAGCAGCTCTACCTTCGGCAAAATCTCCATGGATTGAGTCTACTCGAGTTTGAAGTGCTATGATTCGTTTAGTGAATTCTGTTTTTAGTTGCTCAGACATAATTCAGCTCCGCTTCTCTTATTGTTTATTTAGCATTTGTTGCAGTGAATGCGCAAAAGGCACAAGGTTAGCGATATCTTCAAATACCGCCTGTTCCAGCTCTTCCTCCACCTTCATCCGCTCTAAATCAAGTTTTAACTTTTCTTTTTTAGAAAGTTGTTTACGGGCATCAAGGATCGGCATATGGCTGATTTTGCTATATAGCTTAAATATAGCAGGAAATTTTATCTTTAACTGTTCACTTTGTTCAGGCAATGATTCAATTAACACCGATAAACGCCAACAACCTTCAGAGATCTCACACTGCTTTTGATCTATCGCCTTAGCGATTAATACTATCGAATTAACCGTTTTAACATCTCTTGCAACCTGCTTCTGCTGCTCTTGCTGGCTAGTCAATAAGCGCTGTTGTTTTTGTTGATGAAGTTTAAACATCAACAGTGTTGCATAGCCGGCAAGAATGATGATTACTACTGCAGCCAACCACAGTAATACAATGGGTAATGTTATCACGAAAACATTTACTCTTTAAAGTCAGATAAATCTGAACTGTCTAATTTATCCCAAAGCTCATCTTCCGGGTCAATTTCTTCTGTAGCTTCACTAACTTCACTAGCTTCATCATTTTCTAAGCCTAAGGTGTCAATGAGTTGCTGGTATCTTTCCAGGGAAGTTGCAAGTAACTCAGCTTCTTGTTCAGACACCTCTTCACCACTATCAACTTTTGCCGCTATCTGTTGTAACTCTACATTACCTTCAATGGTCAATAATTCTTGTTCCAAATCTTCTGAATCATCAATCACTTGAATTGGCGCTACATGGGTTTTGGCAGGCTGCTTTTGCTTTTTCGCTTTTTTTACCGGTGTTAGTACAATACCTAAATCAATTGGTTTTTTACTACCAATTCTGGGATCCTTAGCTGCGGCATTATCGCTGCTAATTGCATTATCTTTAGCTACTTGCTGTCTGGTACCGGCTTTATTACCAGAGGTCTTCCTAGCTCTCGGTTCTTTTTCTTCCAAGACTACCTTTTTGGGTGCACTTGCAGACTTCATCCGGCCTGGTTTACGTGATTTTTTGCTTCTGCTCATAACAATCTTATTTAACAATGGATTATTTATATTTTACGTCAAATAGCGACAAAACTGTTAGTTTTTGATCAAAAAAAAACGATAGGTAAAAACCTATCGCTTTTCGACAAATCATTTGTCTTTGTTCTGGTATTCCAGCCCTGAACCTATCCTTGTAATACTATCCTTATATTTTGCATCGTTTCCGTACGTTATTTTTTCTTTTCGGTCATCCTGACACCTTATGACTTGTCCCTAAACTCTTGCGAGTAACACATCCAATGTTAAACGATCTTCCTGATCTGCTTAATAATCCGTTAAGCTATCCTTATAGCATCCCTACCAAATTTCCAATGTTTGATTTCTAATTAGCTACGTCCTGTAACTAAGATAAAGTTTACTGTAGTTAGCAATGGATGCAATTGACTGAATAAAAATATATTGATTAACAAATAAGCAACACTGGTAACAAGTTGTTTATATTAACTTTAATTTTATATTTAGGAGATTTTTCCGCTAACAACACCAACATCTATGGTCAATGTCTTACAAATAAAATAGCAATATCTGAACTTAATTTTCACTCTTCAATTTTCCGGGGTAAAAAGATGATAGCTAAGCAACCGAGGCATAACGATTACCAAGGTTGGTTAGGGCGTTATGGCTTGAATGTTAGCAATGAGATAATCCTGTCGAGGGTAATTATTTCTGCTTTAAGCCTATTTATTCAGCTATACTAAAAAATATATCTTTATCATTGAGGCAAACATGGAAAACACCCCATTGGTTGCTACACTTATAAGTTCATTTTGACTATTGTCAAAATCATCTAAAAGATATTGACTTACGAACTTTGAAGGAACAAAGACTCAAGATGGCAGGAAGTAAACGTAACGTACTAATTAAGCTCAAATTGCTCCTAGGGCAATACAAGAACAACAAACGAGTACAGACTGGCTTATTAAAACTTGCTGAGCTTTGTGGTTCAGTGGCAGATTTGTCTTGCTTTTATCCTGCGCTACAAAAAATCATCCAAACCTATTTCCCAGCAGAAAACCTTTATATTCAATTATTTACTCAAGCAAATAATCCGCAGGGTGATCACTTTTATATTGATGAGTTAAATTGCTCCCCCATAGATCAACAACTGAACCCCGACATTGTCGATTTTATCACTAGCTTAGCTAAACCTGTGCTGATTAACCATGATCAAGTCGCCATTTTAGAAACTGAAAATACTGTCAGTAAAAGAGCGTTTCCCACTCGCAACCCAAAAACACGTTTGGTTGATGTCTGGCTAGCTTCGCCATTAATGGTCGAAGGCCTTACTATTGGTTTAATTGGCGTCAAAGGCTTTATCAACCCCAACCATCAAACCAAAATCAATCTGGAATTAATTAAGTTTATTGCACTCCATATTTCTGCCGCCATTCACCGTATTCGCGCCAATGAGCTATTAAAACTGTATAGCAAAGACATTGAAGACATTATTTTTGACCGAACCCAGCATTTACATCAAAGCAATGTTAATTTGCGTAAACAGGTAGAGCAGCATCGTCAAAGTGAGTTAAGACTTTACTATGAGGCTCATCATGACACCTTAACCAAACTGCCTAACCGGGCAATGTTTATCGACAGAGTGAAGCACGCCATCAAGCACATACAACGCCATATTGACCATCGCTTTGGTGTGTTATTTATCGATATCGACCGCTTTAAGATAATTAACGATACTTTAGGCCATCATATTGGTGATTTGTTGTTAATTCAAATTGCCGACCGCATTGCCGAGTGTATTCGTGGTAATGACATTTTGTCACGCTTGGGTGGAGATGAATTTGTAATTTTACTTGATAGCCTTAGCCATGCCGATGACGCTGAAGATATAGCGAGCCGTATTATCGAAGCCATAAGGCAGCCTTTCATTATTGAAGGACAGCAATTACTCTCAGGTGCCAGCATCGGCATTGCGATTTGTGATCGCAGCTATACCAATGCCACCGAAGTATTGCGCGACGCTGATGCCGCCATGTATCAGGCAAAAGCTATGGGCCGTGGTCGTCTGATGTTTTTTGCCAAAAGTATGCGCGAAGAATTATTAGCCAGCTTAACCCTAGAGCAAGATTTACGACAAGCGGTGTTAAACAATGAGTTTGTCTTGTATTACCAAAAAATATCGAATTTAATGCATAACAAAATCATTGGTTTTGAAGCTTTGTTACGTTGGCAGCATCCAACTAAGGGGTTGTTAGCGCCTGCAGAATTTCTCTCTACTGCAGAAGAAACCGGTCTTATCATCGCTATTGAAAATTGGGTATTGACCAGCGTGGCCAAGCAATTAACCATTTGGGATAATGAAGGTAAGTTAAATCATGTTTTTATTAGTATTAATTTGTCTGGCAAACATATCCTACAAAACAAATCCATGCAGCAACTAAGCCAGTTGGTGCTACAAAATTTTGTTGAACCACAGCGTCTGATCATTGAATTTAATGAACAAGCGTTTCATCAGCAACCAGATCATTCATTAATTAATTTAAAACAACTCAAAAAAACCGGAGTAAAATTAGCGCTCGACGATTATGGTTCTGGCTTGTCGTCATTAAACTATTTAAATAATTATCCCTTTGAATTTATCAAATTAGATCAATGTTTTGTCCGTTCACTAGGAGCCAATGATAAAAATTTAGAACTCACCAAAAGTTTGGCCCGCCTAGGGGAATCATTTGGGTTCAGGCTAATCGCCGAAGGCATTGAATCGCAAGCGCAGCTTGATAAAGTCATTGAAGCTGGCTGTGAATTTGGACAGGGATTTTTTATTGGTAAACCAGTCGCCGTAGAAAACGCTAAATCAATTGATGATATCAATCACTGCGCTTAATACCAATTTGGTATAGCACCAATTAAAGTAAGTTATTGCCCCTCAGCGGCTATACATTTACTTTAATCGGTATCAGCTCTAACTTATACGACTTGGTATTAGCCGTTCACTAGCCGGGCTAAGAAACACTTGGTTTCATTGACATTTTTAAATGAAAATAACTGTGAACATTTTTGATCCGTCACCACAATATTGTGCTTATTGACCGAAATGGATTGTACTGGTGATTTAATCGAATAAATCTTACCGTTATGTTTAAAGGACATAATAAAACTCTTTTAATTTGCGCCATACCCTTAGGTAAAACGGCGCATGAATATGAAAAGCTTTTTATTGTTTGATCAACTTGGAATTGTACTAATTAATGGAAAGTACTCATTTCGAGACGCATCTCGATAACTCAGACAACAATAAAGCTTAATTTTTGAAGTGATGACTGACTGCGAAAGGGAAAGACAAAACAAGGATTATCACTGCTGATAATCAGTTAAATAAACAAGGCGTGAATAGATAACGGCGCTACTTTAATCGCCTTTGTATAAAAAGTAAACACTTATTTCAATTAAAGCGCTAAAAGTCCAGTTTTATTCGACTTATGACTTTCAACCATACACTTTGACTCCTTGACTCCTTGATTCCTTGACTCCTTGACTCCTTGATTCCTTGACTCCTTGACTCCTTGACTCCTTGACTCCTTGACTCCTTGATTATTATGCTGCTTTTATCTTTACCCGTTACAAGGTAAAGTAATTGCTGTAATACCAATTTGATTAAATAACAAAAGAGATACTGCATGGAAGCCGATACTAGCCACTTACCATTTTGCTTAATGAATAGTGATGGTCTGCCGCAATTTGGCCAATTTGATCGCCCGATTAAGCATTTAGCGCTAAATCAGTTTCGCTATTTTGATTGTATGGATAAACCAGCCGGTAAGCTCAGTAAACACTTTCACTACAAACAATTTCAATTCGTCAGTATTAATACGGCAAAATACATCATTGGTGTCGCCATTGCCGACATTCGTTATTTAGCCAATGGCTTTATCTATATTTATGACATCGCCAACAACACCATCATTGAGCAAAGTTGGCTACGGCCACCAGGTATAGGTTATAGCAGCTGTGCATCGCCCAACAACGGTACTGCCTCGATAGGATCAGCTGCCAATAACATTGGTTTTGTTATCCAAAATGGTCAATGGCAGTTGCGGCTCAACAGTCGCCATATACAAGCCGATATCACCTTAACTGCTTTCGCCAAAAGTGATCCCTTAGCCATGTGTAGTCCAACAGGTTATAACGGTTGGACTTACACCCAAAAGCACAATGGTTTGCTGGTAACAGGTAAGTTAAGTATTAACCAGCAAGGACAAAATTTAAACCACGCCTTGGCCGGTTATGATTTTTCAGCGGGTTACATGCGCCGAGAAACCAGTTGGCGCTGGGCCAGTATTAACGCCAAGACAGATATCGGTATCATCGGGCTCAATTTAGCCGCGGGGGTAAATGAAACTGGCGACAGTGAAAATGTTTTCTGGCTTAATGGCAAGCGTCATTACTTGCCAGCAGTACAATTTGATTTTCAGCGCCAGCGCAGCAGCACACTCAATACCCAGCCCTGGCATATCCGCAGTGCACACCATAGCGTTCAAACCGCGAAGGTTGATTTAACATTTACCCCGATAAATAGTCGCGAAGAACGTCTTAATCTTTGGTTACTGAAAAGTAATTTTCGGCAATATCTCGGGCATTTCAATGGGGTGATTATTGACAACGACGGTAACGAAATTATGCTCAACAATATTCTTGGATTAAGCGAAGATCATTTCGCTTGTTGGTAGCTTACAGGTAGCAATGGCATTGGTATTATTTTTTGTTGGCGTTAAGCATAGCTCTTAAGCCGGCAACACCGGCCTTGCCTTTTTCTTGAGTCTCAACGGCGCTTTGTTTGCGTTGACTACTTTGCTCCCAGGCTAAATCGTCCTGTGGCATTTCGTATAAAAACCGTGAGGGTTCGGTGCGGATCACTTCACCATACTGGCGACGCTCTTGCGCATAAGTGAAAACTAATTCCCGTTTTGCTCTGGTAACACCAACGTAGGCCAAACGGCGTTCTTCTTCAACGTTATCTTCATCAATACTGGTTTGATGGGGTAACATACCTTCTTCCATGCCGATTAAGAAGACATAAGGAAACTCCAGACCTTTAGAGGCGTGTAACGTCATTAATTGCACTTGATCTGTGTCTTCATCTTCTTCGCCACGCTCCATCATATCGCGCAACGTTAAGCGAGTGACGATTTGTGCCAGCGTCATCGGCTCATCTTGCTCATTGCCAGCAAGCATATCGGTTACCCAGCTAAACAGTTGAGTAACGTTTTTCATTCGCATCTCGGCGGCTTTGGTGCTCGGCGATGTATCGTAAAGCCAATCTTCGTAGTTGATACTTTGAATAAAACTGCGCAGCACTGCCGCCGTATCGCCACGGTTGGCGTTATCTTCGGTTTCGACAATCATTCGGCAAAAGCGCTGCACATTGGCCAGGCCTCTGCCGGTCAAATGTTGTTCCAGTCCTAATTCAAAACTGGCGGCAAACATACTGATTTGTCGAATATTGGCATAAGTACCCAATTTCTCTAACGTCGCCGGGCCAATTTCACGCCTTGGCACATTGACTATACGCAAAAACGCATTATCGTCATCCGGGTTAACCACCAGGCGCAGATAGGCCATGATGTCTTTAATTTCAGAGCGCGAGAAGAATGAGGTACCACCGCTGATTTTATAAGGAATACGGTTCTGCATCAGCACCTTTTCAATCACTCGCGATTGAAAATTACCACGATATAAAATGGCGTAATCTTTAAATTTACTTTTGTTTAAAAATCGATGCCCCAGTAACTCCCCAGCTACCCGCTCGGCTTCATGGTCTTCATTCTTGGTTTTTATCACTCGCAATTCTGGACCATAAGCAAGCTCACTAAACAGTGCTTTATCGTAAACATGCGGATTGTTGGCGATCAGAATGTTGGCACATTTTAAGATGCGGCCGCTGGAACGGTAATTTTGTTCCAGTTTTATTAATTTCAACTGCGGGTAGTCTTCACCAAGCAGCACCAGGTTTTGCGGTTTCGCGCCACGCCATGAATATATCGATTGATCATCATCGCCCACCACAGTTAGGCGCGCGCGCTCACCCACTAAATTCTTTACCAGCTCGTATTGGCTGGTGTTGGTATCTTGATATTCATCCACCAGCAAATATTGGATTTTTTTCTGCCAACGCAACCGCACTTCTTCAAAGTTGCGTAATAACAGTGTTGGGATCATGATCAAGTCATCAAAATCCAGCGCATTATACGCCCGCATATTTTGGTGATAACGTTGATAAAACTCGGCAAATAATACTTCATCCGCGCCACGGACTACCTTTAACACTTGCTCGGGTAGTAACAGGTCATTTTTCCAATTAGAGATCGAGCTTTGCAAACGCGACAGCAATTCTTTATCACCGTCGAGCTCTTTTTCGCTAAGCTCTTTTAATAACGCTAAGCTATCTTGATCATCAAATAAGGTAAATCCCGGCTTAAAGCCTAATATTTTTATTTCACGACGAACAATATCGAGACCAAGAGAATGAAAGGTAGAGACCATTAAGCCCCGTGATAAATCGCGCCCCAGCATTTTAATGACGCGTTCTTTCATTTCCCGGGCAGCCTTATTGGTAAAGGTTACCGCGGCGATATTGCGTGCCTTATAGTCACATTCTTGGATCAGGTAAGAGATTTTTTGACAAATAACACCGGTTTTACCACTGCCAGCGCCAGCGAGCACCAGGCAAGGACCACTAACGTAGTTTTTCGCTTCATTTTGTCCGGGGTTAAGTTTCATTTGCAGTTCTGTCAAAAAATAAGACGGCAATTTTACCTGCTTTTTCGCTGAGCGCCTAGGGCTTGTTGATTTAATACTTTTATAACAGCAATTCACTGCTTTTTTGTTTACAATGAATCAATGTAATTTATCCAGAAGAGACGATGATGATTAACGCCAAGAAAATTGAAGATATTGCCAAACAAATTACTGAATCTATCCCGCCGGGGGTAAAAAATGTGGCATCTGACTTTGAAGCGAAAGCCAAACAAGTGCTGCAAAGCAAGTTGTCGCAATTAGACGTAGTTAGCCGCGAAGAATTTGACGTACAAACGCAAGTATTGATAAAAACGCGAGCAAAGCTGGATGAAATGGCAGCGAAACTCATTGAACTTGAAGAGAAGTTAAATCAACAAGATTAGCACTCAAAACCGGATTTGAGACAATAAACCGTCATCCCGTGCTTGCCACGGGACCTCCTAAACTCAAATAGTGCATGGCAGACTTAATCCTTACTGACATCTGCTCGTCGCCCGAAGCTCGTCGCTGCTTTTATTTACTCAAAAATGTCTGATACGCCGGATTATCAGTTTCTTCTTTGTAGTTAAAACCCAAATCTTTTAAATGCCGGAAAAAGGCTAATTGTTCGCTTTCCTGCACTTCAATCCCGGCGAGCACTTGGCCAAACGCTGCACCATGGTTGCGGTAATGAAATAAAGAAATATTCCACAGCTCACCTAAAGTATCTAAGAATTTCTCTAACGCTCCCGGGTATTCCGGAAACTCAAAGCTGAAAATACGCTCATTCTGAGGGGCCGTTGCTTGCCCGCCGATCATATAGCGTACATGCAATTTCGCCAGTTCATTATCGGTAAAGTCGCTAACCTGATAGCCTTGTTCGGTTAAATCGTGAATGATTTGCTCGAGCTCAGCCTTACCCTCGCTAAGCCTTACGCCAACAAAAATATGCGCTTGGCGTTGATCGGCATAACGATAATTAAATTCGGTGATCGCTTTGCCATTCAAAGCCTGACAAAAATGGCGGAAACTGCCCTTTTCTTCAGGAATAACGACAGAAAGCACCGCTTCTTTTTGTTCACCCAACTCACAACGCTCTGATACATAACGCAGTGAGTGAAAATTCATATTCGCGCCAGACAATACGGCGGCTAATTTTTCATTACCCGCGCTAGTTTGACAATATTTAGTCAGTCCAGCTAACGATAAGGCACCTGCAGGTTCAGCAATAACGCGAGTTTGCTCAAAAATATCTTTTATTGATGCGCAAATTTCATCACTTGAAACGGTAATAACTTGATCGCAAAAATGCTTAATAAGCGAAAAAGTATTGCTGCCAATGCGCTTAACTGCCACACCATCAGCAAATAGACCGACATGATCTAAATCAACCGGTTTTCCAGCGATCATTGCCGCCGCTAAACACGCTGAATCTTCGGCTTCAACACCAATAACTTTAGTATTTGGCGATAGCTGTTTTAAATAAACCGCCATACCAGCAAGCAAACCACCACCACCAACAGGTATGAATACCACATCGACATTGGGTAATTGTTGCATTAATTCTTTAGCAACAGTCCCTTGCCCGGCAATAACGTCGGGATCATCAAATGGGTGAATAATGGTTTTATTTTCTTGTTCGGCAAATTCCATTGAGGCTTGCTGAGCTTCATTAAAGCTTTTACCAATTAAACGCACTTCAGCGCCAAAGCGGCGAACATTGTCGACTTTTATATCGGGCGTGGTGATAGGCATAACAATAGTGGCATTGATGCCTAGCTTTTTAGCCGCTAACGCTAACCCTTGCGCATGATTACCAGCTGATGCGGCAATAACACCATATTGGCTTTGCTCTTTTGGCAATTGCGCAAGCTTATTATAAGCGCCGCGAAGTTTAAATGAATGAACAGGTTGCTGGTCTTCACGCTTTAAGTAAATTTCATTACCCAGCTTTGCTGATAATTTAGTACAACTAGTAAGCTCAGTTTCAACGGCAACATCATAAACTGGAGCCATTAAAATCCGACGTAAATATTCTAAACCAATATCTCTCATCGCCTGTTTTCCTTTTATAATAAGCGCCTCTGCTGCGATATTGGTCGCCATGATTTCACCTATTTAACCTTAATAGCCTAGCTGATCTAGTAATTCACGATTTCTAACAGCACCTTTGTCAGCACTGGTTGCTAACATTGCATAATTCTTTAACGCGTAACTAATTGGACGATCTCGATTCACAGGTTTCCAAGCATCTCTGCCTTTTTCTTCCATCGCCACACGACGAGCTTCAAGTACATCTTCAGAAAGTTCTAATTTAATCACACGATTAGGAATATCAATGTGAATAATGTCACCTTGCTCAACTAAGCCAATAGTTCCACCTGCAGCGGCTTCTGGCGAAACATGACCAATTGATAAACCTGATGTACCGCCAGAGAAGCGCCCGTCAGTTAACAAAGCACATGATTTACCTAAACCCATCGACTTTAAGTAAGTGGTTGGGTAAAGCATTTCTTGCATACCAGGGCCACCTTTAGGGCCTTCATAACGAATAACAACGACTTCGCCAGCCACTACTTTCCCATCTAAAACACCCGCTACAGCAGCATCTTGGCTTTCAAAAATATGTGCCGGACCAGTAAAGGTTAGGTTATCGTCTGATACGCCCGCGGTTTTAACAACACAACCGTCGTCAGCAATATTACCTGAGAGTACAGCTAAACCACCTTCTGTTGAAAAAGCATTTTCAACATTGCGAATACAACCATTAACTCTGTCATTGTCTAAGGTATCCCAGCGACAATCTTGGCTAAATGCTTTAGTGGTACGAATACCAGCAGGTCCAGCGCGGTAGAATTTTTTAACGTCTTCATCGTCTGTGACCGTAATATCATATTTAGCAATTACATCAGCTAATGTAGTACCTAACACATTTGGCACATCGGTAGTTAATAAATTAGCGCGTGCTAATTCACCTAAGATAGCGATTACCCCTCCTGCGCGATGGACATCTTCCATATGATATTCAGGCGTTGATGGCGCAACTTTACATAACTGCGGCACAATGCGTGATAATTTATCCATATCGCTCATGATGTAATCTATTTCAGCTTCTTGCGCTGTGGCGAGTAAATGCAATATGGTATTGGTTGAACCACCCATCGCAATATCTAGACACATAGCATTTGCAAAAGCAGCTTTATTGGCAATATTACGTGGTAAAGCTGATTCATCGTTGTCTTGGTAATAACGTTTAGTTAATTTAACAATTTCTTTACCTGCATCTAAGAATATTTGCTCACGATCGGCATGGGTGGCTAACATTGAACCGTTCCCTGGCAGTGCTAAACCTAATGCTTCTGCTAAACAGTTCATTGAGTTAGCTGTGAACATACCAGAACATGAACCACAAGTAGGGCATGCTGAACGCTCTACTTGGTCAGATTGTGCGTCAGATACTTTTGGATCGGCACCTTGGATCATCGCGTCAACTAAATCGAGTTTGATGATTTGGTCGGAAAGCTTAGTTTTACCCGCTTCCATTGGACCGCCAGAAACAAAAATAACAGGAATGTTAAGGCGCATCGCTGCCATCAACATGCCTGGGGTGATTTTGTCACAGTTTGAAATACATACCATGGCATCAGCGCAATGGGCATTTACCATATATTCTACAGAGTCAGCGATAAGGTCGCGTGACGGTAAGCTATAAAGCATACCGCTGTGACCCATAGCAATGCCGTCATCAACGGCGATGGTATTAAACTCTTTCGCCACACCACCGGCTTCTTCAATTGCACCAGCAACCAACTGTCCCATGTCTTTTAAGTGCACATGACCAGGGACAAATTGGGTGAACGAGTTCACCACGGCGATAATTGGCTTACCAAAGTCGTCATCTGTCATGCCGGTGGCGCGCCATAAAGCGCGAGCGCCTGCCTTGTTACGGCCTTGGGTAGAAGTTGCCGATTTCAACTTTGGCATTGTATTTCCTTTCTTATTAAATTTTTATTTTTATAATATGCTGTTTAGCATATTATTTTACTGGATCTAACCAGTTAGATTTCACTTCAGTGCTGCCATCAAATATGCCAAAGAAGGCATCCTGGATTTTCTTGGTGACTTCACCACGTTTACCATTACCCACTTGAATACCATCAACAGTACTTACCGGAACGATTTCTGTGGCGGTGCCACACATGAAAAATTCATCGACAAGGTATAAGGTTTCACGAGCGATCAGTTCTTCACGCACTTCATAACCTAAGTCATTGGCAAGCTTGATCACGGTATCACGGGTTAGGCCCGATAAAATTGAACACGAGCCTGGTGGGGTGTAAATAATGCCTTTACGCACTAGAAATAAATTTTGGCCGGCGCCTTCACTGACGTAATTATTAACGTCTAAGGCGATACCTTCGGTATAACCATGGCGATGCGCTTCTCTGGAAATAAGTTGTGAAGATAAATAGTTACCACCGGCTTTTGCGGCAGTCGGCATAGTATTTGGGGCTAAACGATTCCATGAAGATACACCAACATCAACGCCATTTTCCATGGCATCGGCACCTAAATAAGCTTCCCAACTAAATGCTGCTACCATTAAATCGGCTTTTGCATCTGCTGCCGGGCGCAGACCCATACCAATATCGCCTAAAAAGGCAAGAGGACGTAAGTAAGCCGATTTCAAGCCATTTTCGGCAACAGAATCACGACACGCTTGCATTACTTCTGCACGAGTGTATGGAATATCCATGCGATAGATTTTTGCTGAATCAAATAAACGATCGATGTGCTCTTCTAAACGAAAAATACAGGTTCCTTTATGTGTTTCGTAGGCGCGTATACCTTCAAATACTGATGAACCATAGTGCAATGCGTGACTCATCACATGTACCGTAGCATTTGCCCACGGCATTAACTCTCCATTAAACCAAATTTTTTCAGCGTTAACCTTAGCCATTCTTCTTTCCTATATCTTTAATACTGTAGCCATTATAGTTGTTAAACTAGGCCATGAATTTTTGCAGAGCCTGATCTTCGACTTTTATTTGTTCAATGTCGATTATTTTTAATAATTGATTTTTCAAATTATCTACTGATTTGTCACTAACTACTGACAGTTCGATGGTTAGTTGATCAAGTTCACTGACGGGAAACATAGTCATGCCAACGACATTAAAGCCTCGATAGCGAGTCACTTGTAGCAGCCTTTCCAAAACCACCGGCTGATGCCTGGCGGTTATTGTTAAGTTATGTTGTTGCATTAACCTATCTCCAAAATGTTAACTGACTAGCCCTAAAGCTCGCTGAATGAAATGAATAAATATGCAACATATTTATTTCACCGATTCAATCATAGCTTCGTTGGCAGCATTAGGTGGTACTAAGGGCCAGACATTGTCTAATTCATCTATTCGTACCTGTAATAGATAAGGCCCATCATGCGCGAGCATTTCTTTAAGTGCAGCGTCAACCTGCTGCTTGGTAGTGATCACCTGAGCTTTAATATCAAACGCTTGCGCCAACATCACAAAATCAGGATTGTCACTTAAATCGGTTTCACTGTATCGTTCTTCAAAAAATAATTGCTGCCATTGGCGCACCATGCCAAGGCGGGCATTATCGATTAGCACTATTTTTACTGGAATGCCGAAGCGCTTTAATGTCGCCAGCTCTTGCACATTCATCATAAAAGAGCCGTCACCCGATACGGCTATCACAGTATCGTTTGGTCTGGAGATCTGTGCACCAATCGCAGCCGGCAAGCCAAAACCCATTGCCCCCTGGCCACCACTGGATAAAAAGTTTTCTGGCTGGGCAAAAGCCATATGTTGTGCCGTCCACATCTGATGCTGACCAACATCGGTGGTAACCACAGTATTGTCTGGCATTAGCTGGCTCAGTTTGTTTAACAATGACGGCGCGAAAATTTTCTCGCCCGGATGATCATATTGCCAGGCAAAATCAGTAATCATCCGTTGGCAATATTGTTGCCACGGGGCGATATCGCTAGTCACTGCGGTGGCCGGTAAATTTACTTTTAAATCGCCTAATAACGCCACATCCACAAGACGACGCTTGTTCACTTCCGCCTGGTCGATATCAAAATGAATAACCTTGGCATTACTGGCAAACTCTTTTAACTTACCGGTAACACGGTCATCAAAACGAGCACCAACAGCGATTAATAAATCACATTTCTGTACGGCATAATTTGCCGCTTTGGTACCATGCATGCCAAGCATGCCTAAGTAATATTCATCGTCAGCGGCAACTGTACCCAAACCTTTCAATGTCGACACGCTCGGTATTTTAGTGAACTGACAAAAGTCTCTTAATTCACTCACCGCATTGGCCATGCCAACACCGCCACCAACGTAAAGTATCGGTTTTTTCGCCTGACGAATTAACGTTTTCGCTTGTTCAATCGCGAGATTATGATAAGAGTCGACTGCCGTTGGGGCACTGCTATTAATTGGACCTGAACCACGTACCTGGGTTTCGGCCACTTGAATATCTTTGGGTATATCAATCAATACAGGTCCCATTCGGCCTGATAACGCGATGCTAATGGCTTCTTCAATCGCAGCAGGAATATCTTCTACGTTCATCACTTGCACACAGTGCTTGGTAACCGCCAGCGATAAACCGATAATATCCACTTCTTGAAACGCATCACTGCCCATGGCAACGGTAGGCACCTGGCCGGTGATCGCAACCACAGGAACTGAATCGCTCATCGCATCGGCAAGGCCGGTAATTAAATTGGTCGCGCCTGGCCCAGACGTTGCCAAACAAACGCCCACTCTCTTACTGGCTCGGGCATAACCGACAGCAGCAAAGGCGGCACCTTGTTCATGCCGACATAAAAAATGCTTAATTGGGCTATCATAAATTGCATCATACAACGGCATAATGGCACCGCCCGGGTAACCAAATACGCTATCTACGCCGTGCTGTTGTAATATCTGTAATGTTAATTCTGCGCCAGTCATCTACTCGTCTCAATTGAATTGGCTTTTTAAAGCCTGAAAAATAAAAAACCCCCGGTTCTTGCGAAGCGGGGGTTGAATATTTCGTTATTTCTCTTAACTCAACACCTAGCCCGCAATGATGTAATAATCACTACGACGACACGGTTAATAATCAGGTGTAAGTTATTCATTGTTTAGCTTTGCTTAGTTTTTTAATAAATTTTTGCAAGTGGTGTATTTTTACCATAGCTAAATTTGGGTCACAAGCTTTTTTAATGAATAACTCATAACCAAATACTTATTCACCTTTGCTCAATAAATATATTTTTATCACGATTTCTTCAATTACAACTACAATTAACAGACAAGGATAGTTAAGAAATGGATTTTTTATGGCCCTATCATGCATCTACTCACGCGCTCGAATTGGATTAGAATCCCCGTTAGTCACCATCGAAATACACTTAAGTGCTGGTTTACCCGGATTCCACATAGTAGGTCTGGCTGAAACCTCGGTAAAGGAGTCAAAATCTCGGGTGCGCAGTGCCATCATCAACTGCGGCTTTGAATTTCCAGCAAGAAAAATTATCGTCAATTTAGCGCCCGCAGACCTGCCCAAAGAAGGTGGCCATTTCGATTTGCCGATTGCCATCGGCATTCTGGCCGCATCGGAACAAATACCCAGCCAAGAGTTACTCAATTACGAGTTTGCCGGCGAATTGGCCTTATCGGGGGAGCTGCGAGCAATAATCGGTGAAATACCCTTAGCCATTGCCAGTAGAAACAGCCAACGCATTTTGGTACTGCCCGAGAGTAATGCCAGACAAGCCTGTCGAGTAAACGGCGCAAACATACTCGCCTTGCGCCATTTAAACGAATTGTTTCCGCATTTTGCCCGGCAACAGCCGCTTCCTTTGATGCAGTATCAACCACTACAACAAGAGCATGTCGCGGCCGATATAAATAGTAATGACATCAAGGATGTCATGGGCCAGCCATTGGCAAAAAGGGCATTAGAACTGGCCGCGTCCGGGGCACATAACCTGCTTTTTATTGGTCCGCCAGGCACCGGCAAAACGATGCTGGCAAGCCGACTACCTGGCATTTTACCACCGATGACCACCGAGGAATCTTTAGAAACTGCGGCAATTCATTCGATTTGTTCACACAATACTGATAATGCCTATTGGCTAAAACGGCCGTTTCGAGCGCCACATCACACCGCCTCAGCGGCAGCTTTGGTAGGGGGTGGTAGCCAGCCAGTACCGGGGGAAATTTCATTGGCGCACAACGGCGTGTTATTTCTTGATGAACTTCCCGAATATAATCGCAAGGTGCTCGATGTTTTGAGAGAGCCAATGGAGTCGGGGGAAGTCACCATCTCAAGAGCATTGCACAAGATGACCTACCCAGCTAAGTTCCAACTGGTTGCGGCGATGAACCCCAGTCCGACCGGTTTTTATAGCGATAAACGCAGCACACCTGAGCAGGTACTACGGTATTTAAATAAACTATCTGGACCATTTCTGGATCGTATCGACATTCAATTGGAAGTCTGTCGATTACCCAAAGGCTTATGGAACAACACTCAAAATAACAATGAAAGCAGTAAAACGATAAGTCAGCGGGTACATAATTGCCGGCAAATACAACTTAACCGACAAGGCAAGGCGAACGCTTATTTGACCAGCCCAGAACTTAAACAGCATTGCTATTTAAGCGATGAAGATTGTGAATTTTTAGAATTGGCGGTGGAGAAGCTGGGGTTGTCGACCCGGGCGCATCACAAGTTATTGAAAATTGCCCGCACCATTGCCGATTTAAAACAACAGAAAGATATTGGTAAAGAACATTTAACTGAGGCGTTATCGTATCGGGCAATGGATCGACTGATCCGGCATTTAACCGAAAGTGTTAGTGGTTAAAGTTCAGCATTGATATTACCTTAATCTGGTAATATCAATGTAAATTCAATGGCTTCCAGTGTTTCTTTTTCCAGGCCTAACTTTGTTCGTAATTCATTCCAGCGTGGATCATCATGTAAATTGGAAAGCCAGCTTGCATTAAAGATCTCTGGAATATATGTTTGTTTTTGTTTGACTGCATGGAAAATCAATTCGAAAGCCGTTTCAATGTCGCCGGTCTCTGCGTAGACCATTGCCAGTATCGTTGGAGAATCTTTTGCTGAGGGATGCTTTTTAAATTCTATCATCACATTATCAAACTCTGCCTGTCTTCCTAATGCATGATAAGCGACCGCCTTTCCAGCAAGTGATACAAATTCAATTCTCTCTTGTGCAAACTCTGCTAAAGCAGCTTCTACATTACCCATCTCAAAATATGCATAACCCATTCGAAAATGTATCGCACCTGCATCTGGACTTAATCTCAATACTCTTTGGCTATATTTTATAGCTTCGCCCCAATTTTGATATGCCATATACCTCACACCAAGATTTGCTAATAACTTAACATTCAGCTGATCACGAGCTAGTACATACTTTAGACCTTCTATGGCTTCATCATATCGACCAAGGGCATCACCAAGAAAAGCAGAACTGATATGTCGAATGACATCTAAATTCTTGGGCCCAAGTTCCATTGCTCGAGTATAGTGTTTGATGGCTGAGCCCAAATCGTTTTCAGATACCGCTCTAGTCCCCAAAACACTATACACTTCTGGATAATTTGGATCTGCTACCAATGCCTTATTGAGTGCATCTTGCTCTTCTTGGTCAACCTCTTCAAAAGGACGTGCATCATATGGTCTATAGTTATGTATTTCTGCTGCAAGCCATGTCCAAGAAGGCGCATGGCTGGGCTCTATCTCTAATACAGCTTTATAAAGTTCGATGGCTTTCGCAACACTCTCTTTTGATGTTTGATTCGCTAGGTGACGTGCTTGTAAATATAAAATATATGCCTCATCGTCAATCTTTTGAACCTTAGGCATTTCTCCCAGTATTTCCAATCGAAGTTCTGCTACTACTTTGCCAGCAATCTCATCCTGAATGGCAAAAATATCATCCAATGGTCGGTCATAAGTCTCAGACCAAAGATGGGTATCAGTTCGAGCATCAATTAACTGAACTGTGATACGCAAGGTATTACCGGCCTTACGTACTGAGCCTTCCAGTACATGAGCAACATTGAGTTCTTCGCCTATTTGAGCAATTTTTATATCTTTATTCTTGTAAGAGAATGCAGAGGTTCTCCCAGCAACACGTAACTTCGGTAACTTTGCTAATAAATTAAGCAACTCTTCAGCGATTCCATCAGAGAAATACTCCTGGTCTTTATTGGGACTCATGTCGGCAAAGGCCAATACGGCAATGGATAAGTCGGAGGCTTGTAGTTCAGTTGGTTTTGTACTGGAACTCTGTTCTTTCGCTAGTTCTTCTTTACCGGTAGTGAAACGGCTTTCATAAATGAAGTAGGTTAAAGCGATAGCCATCAAGCCTATTATTATAAAGTCTAGTTTACGCCCTGTTTGGCTTGTAGTGGACTCATCACGTTTAACCTCAGACTCTTTTTTAATACCTTCAGCTGTTATTTCAAAGACCCAAGCGAGTATTAATGCAATTGGAAATCCGACCATCAATGCGATAATGACAAATCCTGGAATCCATTCAGGAAGAGTCATGTGGGGAACCACTGTATCCACTATTTGAATGAGCAACCAGCTAACCACAAGATAGGCGGTGCCAACCTTAAATACGTTGCGCTGTTTTAGTTCCGTGAAGAGTGAATCAGACAATTAAAGTCCCTAATTCTAATTATTATCCATTAAAGACAATGTACTGGTATTAGTGGAATATATCAATTATCGGGCTTTCTTGGTTCGGTTATATGGCACCTAATCTTGTTGTTGTGGTAATTTTGATCATAAACTTTCCACACTCTTAGGTCCGTGGTTAATGCTCAATGAAAGTCGCTAAGAACGCCTTTATCACCGGCTCTTCCATGCGTTTTTTCAAACAACAGACACCTAACTCAAACGGTTTGATTGCAGCAGTTGAGCTGATCCGACGCACCCGGTCTTTTACCGGGCTGTTTTCTAACACCACTTCTGGTGCGATACCGACACCACAGCCTAGTGCAACCATGGACACCAGCGCCTCATGACCAGACACGGTGGCATAAATATTGGGCTTGCCCTGGCCCTTTTGTCGATACCAATGTTCAAAACGTTTTCTGGCCGCGCCATGGTCGGGCAAGATGATTGGCATTTGTTGCCAGTTAACTTGCCGCTGCGCTAATTTTTGGCTCACCTGGCAATCAATGGTAGGGGCAATAATCGATAATGGAATTTGCGCCAGCGAGTAAAAATAACAGCTTCTTGGGAGCGATTCCGGGTAAGCGGCAATGGCAAAATCCACTTGCTGGTCTTTTACTTTATCCACCGCATTGGCGGCATTACCGGTATCGAGCATTATTTCAATGTGCGGATAAAGACGGCGAAAACCATCAAGTAGTTGCGGTAAATGGGAGTAGGCCGCCGTTACCGAACAATAAAGACTGAGTTTGCCGGTAAGCTGTGGTTGCTCTGCCTGTAATTCGCCTTGAAATTGTTGCCATTGCAATAATTGTTGATTGGCATATTGTTCAAATTTGCTGCCGGCAACAGTTAACTCTACGCTGCGATTATCTCGCTGTAGAAGCTTGCAACCCACTTCATCTTCAATGCGTTGGATCATTCGCGAAAGCGTAGATGGACTGACATGATGGGCATGTGCAGTTTGGCCAAAATGCAAGCTACTGGCTAAATGACTAAATACTTGCAGTGATTTTATATCCAAAACTCATTTCCTCAATCGTGAACCGTTACATTATTGCATATTTTGAAATGCAGTGATGCAAATATATCATTTTAAGCAACGCTAAGTTTGAGCTAAGCTGTGTTCATTGGCTACCAAATAACGAGTAGCGTTAAATTTCTGGAGAACAACATGGCGAATTATTTCAACACTTTAAGCTTACGCGATCAATTATCACAATTGGGTAAATGTCGCTTTATGAAACGCGAAGAATTTAATGATGGTTGTAATTTCATTAAAGACTGGAATATTGTCATTGTTGGTTGTGGCGCACAAGGTTTAAACCAGGGTTTAAACATGCGTGATTCCGGTTTAAACATTTCTTATGCTTTGCGTGAAGCGGCAATCAGTTCAAAACGTCAATCTTGGCAGTGGGCTACGGAAAACGGTTTTACCGTTGGTACCTACGAAGAATTAGTTCCACAAGCTGACTTAGTATTAAACTTAACGCCAGATAAACAGCATACTTCCGCAGTTACTGCCGTGATGCCACACATGAAGCAAGGTTCAACGTTAGCTTACTCGCATGGTTTCAACATTGTTGAAGAAGGTATGCAGATTCGTTCTGACATCACCGTTGTTATGGTTGCGCCTAAGTGTCCAGGTACTGAGGTACGTGAAGAATACAAACGTGGTTTTGGTGTACCAACGCTTATCGCAGTTCACCCGGAAAATGATCCTCAAGGTAATGGTATGGCCATCGCGAAAGCGTATGCCTCAGCAACAGGTGGCGATCGTGCTGGTGTACTCCAGTCTTCATTCATTGCCGAAGTTAAATCCGATTTAATGGGCGAGCAAACTATTTTATGTGGCATGTTGCAAACCGCTGCAGTATTAGGCCACAAGCAATTAGTTGCCCAAGGTGTGGACGCTGCTTATGCTCGTAAATTATTACAATACGGCATTGAAACTACCACCGAAGGTTTAAAACACGGCGGCATCACCAACATGATGGACCGTTTATCAAACCCGGCGAAAATCAAAGCCTTTGATATGTCAGAAGAATTAAAGGTTATCTTACGCCCATTATTTGAAAAGCACATGGATGACATCATCGACGGTCATTTCTCACAAACGATGATGGCAGATTGGGCCAATGATGACGCAAATCTTTTAAAATGGCGTGAAGAAACGGCTGAAACTTCGTTTGAACAAGCGGCAGATTGTGACACCGAAATCACTGAGCAGGAATACTACGATAAAGGTATTTTCGTAGTAGCTATGGTGAAAGCGGGTGTTGAATTAGCGTTTGAAGCTATGGTTGCTGCCGGTATCATCGATGAATCTGCATACTATGAGTCATTGCACGAAACCCCACTAATTGCCAACTGTATCGCTCGTAACAAATTATACGAAATGAACGTAGTAATCTCAGATACTGCCGAATACGGTAACTACTTATTTACCCACGCAGCAGTGCCATTACTAACCGATTTCACCAGCAAGTTAACCTTGGAAGAGTTGGGTCAAGGCTTAAGCGCGAGTTCAAATGGCGTAGATAATGTGCGTTTAATCGAAGTGAACGAAGCCATTCGCAGCCATGGCGTAGAGGTTGTTGGTAAAGAGCTTCGCGGTTACATGACTGACATGAAACGTATCGTTGAAGCGAATCAGTAATCATTACTGATTAATACCAAGGGCATTAATTCAGTGAGCATTTCGCGAAAATTAATGCACTTGGTATAAGAGAAATTCCTTGGCCTGCGGCAGATATTTCTCCGCCGCAGAGCATTTCCCCCACATTGCAATATCCGGCTTACACTTTTCTTTCCATTTCCAATAATATTTCTGAAAATTAAATTTCGGTATCATACTTGCAAAGCTTTTGCTCGCAGCAAAATTCACCTAGAATTAGCGCAATTGCGAAATAGCTGAAGAATCGAGTAATGAACAAGCCCAATAACAAAATCTTAGTGATCAACACCGGCGGTACTATCACCATGGCAGCAAAAGCCAGTGGTGAGTTACAAGCGGGTAAAGGCGAAGTACTGATTGATTTAATCGAAAGCCTGACTAGTGATTTATGCTCGAGTATTGAAGTAAAACCACTCACCGGCTCCGATGGTGCAGTGATAGGTACCAGTGATTCCAGCGAAATTGGCCCTAGACACTGGGATGCCATGGCCAGCATGATCATTTCTCATAATGATGATTATGATGGTTTTGTGGTACTACATGGCACGGATACTATGTCTTACACTGCATCGGCGTTATCGTTTTGCCTGGCGCAAAATACCAAACCGGTGGTGGTTACTGGCGCACAAGTACCATTAAGCAAACCCGGTAGTGACGGCTTGCAAAACCTGCGTTTGGCCTTGTATGTTGCCGATCAATCGGGAAAATCTTTACCTGCCCTGAGTGAAGTGATGATATGTTTTGCCGGACAATTATTGCGTGGTAATCGTTCACGTAAATCGAGTACCCGCTCTGCTGTTGGTTTTTCTACTCCCAATGCGCAAATATTGGGTGAACTGTTTCCAGTACCCACCATATTTAAAGAGCAATTACGTGCCTTGCCAAACGCCTATCCACCGCTAAACAATACTTCTTTGGGTTATAGTGACAAGGTATTAAGCATGAACTTAAACCCTGGTTTTACTGGTGAATTATTACTGAAAATCATCAAAGGTAGTGATATTGAAGGCCTGGTATTACGGGTATTTGGCAGTGGTACGGCCCCGAATGATTTTAATTTAGCGAAAGTGGTAGAACAGGCGCAAATTGAAACCAACCATCGCTTTCAATGTGCGGTAATTGTTACCGATGTTTACAACGGCAGTTTGGATATTCACCGCTATGCAGCCGGTAAAAATCTGCGTTCAGAGTTTATTATCGATGGTCGTGATATGACACCTGAGGCGGCGAGCACGAAATTGATGTGGGTATTAGGCAGCGATGACAGAAAGCAGCAATTGGTGAAATTGTTGGGGTCTGCGGTTTGTAATGAAATGTCGGCGAAATAAACGATCCCTTCGGAACGGAACCTCCTGACGCGTATCTAGCTTAAGCACGTTACGCCCTAATGAGGTCCCTGATGTCGCTTAAGCTCGACAATTTCTCCTGCATTGTTCAACTAGGGGTTTTGTGCCCATCCCCTCGAAATTAACCTTAGCCTGAATTTTTAAGTTTTTTCCTAACTCTGATCACCGTACTTCTACTAACTCCAACGGCTTCTGCCGTTTTATTAATACTAAAACCAGCTTCAGTAAATGATGCTATTCTATCATGTGCCTCTAAATCAGGCTGCCGACCGTGATAAAGTCCTTTTTGCTGTGCTTTTACAATACCTTCTTTTTGCTTACGTTCTCGTTCGCGATATTCTTTATATGCACTGGCCGCTAATATATCTAGCAGCATATTGTTAATAGCGCTAAGTATTGATCTCATAAAATCATCACTTGGAAAGCTTCCAAATGTTAAATGACTTGTTGGTAGATCTAAACTAACGACACTAATTCCTTTTTCATTTATTGAAGCTACAAGAATTTTCCAATCATCAGGGCTTAATCTTGTTAATCGGTCTATCGATTCAACTAACAGAACATCACCTGATTCAGATTCATCCAGTAAGCGAATTAGCTCTGGCCTATCTAAAGATTTACCAGATTTATTTTCTATATAAAAAGAAGCAATTCGTTTGCTGAAGCCAGAAACGAACTCTTTAAGTGAACTTTTTGCTCTGTTGGCATCTTGCTCGGTTGTCAATGCTCGTAAATATGCTCTTATGAACATTTTTGCCTAATTAGGTCTATTTAGATGGTGTCATATCATATAGGTTTATTTAAGTGGTGTCATTACGTAATTACCTGTGATATATTAATGGTATCTTTAGGGTGTACTTATATAGAATGTATATTTAACCAGTCTATTTTTTGAAAGAGGTGAATTGATGTCTTTATCACACGATAAATTAGCTAATAATCTAGCGACTCACTTAATGAGTGATGATCGTATGGTATGGGAAGATATTCCTGTAGGTAAAAGCGGATCTGTAAGGCCGGATGTACTAACTATTCAAAAAAGCTTTGCTAGCCCTAACCCTATTTCGTATGAAATCAAGGTAAGCGTTTCAGATTTTAGATCAGATGTTACAAGCGCGAAATGGAAAAACTATTTAGATTTCTCGTATGGCGTAATATTCGCTGTGCCAAAGGGGTTAATTAAAAATCAGATATTCCAAATGGTTGTGGGTTAATACACTTTAATGGATCATGGCATACAGTGAAAAAGCCTACTTTGCACCCTACAAGCTTAATAAATGATGAATTATTACTTAAACTTTTAATTGGTGGTTCTGAGAGAGAAACACACAAACCAATCATAAAGAATAGAGGCTTTGAACAATGGGTTCATCATGAAAAATTGCGTAAAAAGTTCGGTAAAGACTTTTCTGAAAAAATAAGGTTTCTTGAAAAATATGATGAACGGAAAATTGAAATAATCAAGTTAAGAAAAGAGCTTGGTGGTTTGTTTGGTGTCGATGTAGATAGGTGGAACTTTGGAGAAGAAGTTGCCTATCATATCGAAAACCTGAAAATATTAGCTGATGAAAATCAGCGAAAGCTAAAATTGCTAAAGATTTATTAAAAGCAAAAGAACAGCTAAATAATCGGTTTGATCGTAAGCGCTCAATGAACTAGCGGGGACTAGTGTTCTATTTCTTTCGCTTTAAAATTCCAGGGCAGTAGCGCTTCGATATCGTTCACAGTTTCTGCATAAGGCAATGCTTTGAATATTGCGTTGAGATAGTGATAAGGCTCAAGACCATGCAATTTCGCGGTTTCAATTAAGCCGTA
>MAAC01012163.1_pt1 | contig 35481 bp, 37 predicted proteins | sample 1115981 | NCBI WGS metagenome assembly MAAC01 (sample SAMN04961126, study PRJNA320927) | seawater metagenome | isolation source: sample BD02T64 sea water enriched with oil for 64 days | place: USA:Gulf of Mexico | collected 2013-07-27 | reverse complement strand
AAAAGCAATAACTGCACAAATTTGTTAGATATAGAATGACTATACCAGCACAAATTTTATTTATTATAGCTTCTCTGACATAGCTCTGAGGTGGGAATAAATTTAATGGAATTGGTATATAATTGTCACGGGCATGAAATTTTAACTAGTAACTGCCGTTCTAGTTAAGTCTAAATTAAAACGTATAAAGATAACGCTTTAAAACAGGGGCACTATAATGAAACAACTAATATCACTATTATTAATAATATTGATTACTATCATGTCTTGGTCTAGCTGTGCCAGAAGCAAAGTAATTAACGTTGCAGCCATTAATAGCTCATTTTACCCTGTGGCATTTACCTCATTTTTAACGCCAACGTTGACCACAATAGAAATAAACGAAAACTTAAATTTCCCTCAAGCTAAAGTAGTAAGTGAACACAATCGTTTTTTTGAACTATCAATTGTTTTTAATGAAAAGTTGCAGCAGATAATTTCTTTTTATACTCGGTCAAATGATAAAGATACTATTGATAATATCTTCCCTTCATTTACCAAAAAACAATCAACAGGTGAAGTGTGTCAAGAAACAGGTTAGCATCATGCTTTATTAATTAAGCAAAGATCGGCTAACTACATCAGCTAATGACATAAACGTTGCCTCACGCATACTAGTTTTACGCCATACAATACCAATTTCACGATATACCTCGTCTTGCATGGGTTCAATTTGCAACCCTTCTAACTTACCTACTCCTTTATTTACCGCCATTTTAGGTAAAAAGGTAACACCGTGATGAAACGCCGTCATTTGAACTAACGTCGCTAAACTAGAGGCTGAAAAGCTATTAATAAGACTCGCGTCCGCTAGTTTACATGCTGAAACTGCGTGTTCAGTTAAACAATGTTCTTTATTTAGTAGAAAAACACTTTTATTTGGTAGACTTTGATAATCGAAAGATTCTTGAAAACGATTTACTAACGCTTTATCGCCTGCAATATAGAAATCATCTTGCCCTAGTATTTTAGAAAAAAAGTTATTCTTGGGGATAGGAAAGGCAAGTATTGCACAGTCAATCTCTCCTTGCTCTAACTGCAGCAGTAAGTTTTCTGTAGTATCTTCTCGTAAATATAACTCAAGGTTTGGTAATCGCTTTTGACAAGCCTGTACTAAATCGGTGAGTAAAAATGGCGCAATCGTTGGAATACAGCCAAGATTGACACTACCACTATTATAACAACCTTGCTGTTGAGAAAACTCTGTAAATTCGTTGGCATTCAGCAAAAGTTCCCGCGCAAGCTCAACGACTCGTTTTCCATGACTAGTAAAAATAAAACGCTTATGCTCTCGCTCAAGTAACTGACAAGATAGCTGTTGTTCTAGTTTTAAAATTGCACTACTTAATGTTGATTGACTAATAAAGCATGCCTGGGCAGCCTTGTTGAAGTGCTGAAATTTATCAAGGGCCAATAAGTAGCTTAAGTGCTTTAAGTTAGGTAATTTATTATTGAATGTGCTATTGATACCAATTTGATTAAATTATTGCTCACTTGTACTGGTTAAAATAGTCCATGTCGGCGTTGCTCTCAATCCTAATAGCCAGCTATTACTCAATTGAGCGCCTTGCCCTGAAATATTTTTCCTACGCACAACAAGATCACAAACTTAATGAAACTGGTATAAGAGCTTAATAAAGTAGTAATAATTTAAATCAAGATGTCTTTAAAATCAAAGAAAAATACGATAAAGTTACGCAGGATTTATATTATAACAACTAACGGGGATAACTATGACACAAGCTGCAGCACGCCATTTATTGGTTGACACTGAAGAACAGTGCTTAGCATTAAAAGCCGAAATAGAAGACGGGAAAGACTTTGCCGATGTAGCCAAAGAACATTCTAACTGTCCTTCAAAAGCGCAAGGTGGTGATTTGGGTACTTTCGGTCCAGGTCAAATGGTTCCAGAGTTTGATAAAGTGGTATTTTCTGCGCCACTTAATGAAGTACAAGGCCCAGTAAAGACTCAGTTTGGTTATCACTTACTGGAAGTTACAGCACGTGATTAAAGGCGAATAAGCCTTAGATTAAGTTATAGACTTTACGCTACAGGTTTTAAGTCATAACAGCAAAACAAAAAGCCGCAACAAACGTTGCGGCTTTTTGTTTTCTGTACTTATAAAGTTATATTATTTAGGTAAAGACCGCTTGCATCATCCAGAAGAACAATATCGACAGTCCTGCACCAATTGGCAATGTAATCACCCAAGATACTACGATATTACGTACAACACCTAAATTAATAGCAGCAATACCACGAGCCATACCCACACCCAACACAGCACCAACTAGTGTTTGTGTAGTTGATATAGGTAAACCAGCTCCTGAAGCAATAACAACGGTACAGGCAGCAGCTAACTCTGCAGCAAAACCACGACTTGGGGTTAAATGAGTAATACCTTGACCGATAGTCGCCATAACTTTATGACCAAAAATAGCCAGACCGGCAACAATACCAAAACCACCTAGTGGTAATATCCACCAAGCAATCGCTGATTTCGCCGCAATTTGACCACCATTATCAACAATACTAACAACAGCAGCTAGTGGACCAATAGCATTAGCGACATCATTTGAACCATGAGCAAAAGCCATACAACAAGCCGTTACTATCATTAACACAGCAAATACTTTTTCTACATTAGCATAATGGGTTTTAAGTGCTGCTGACTCATCAAACTTAAGACGTTCAATAAACACTTTACCGATAATAGCGACAATAACAGCAGTGATGGCAGCATAAATAAAGCCATCAGCATTGCCAATATGTAAATCTATATGCTTAAGACCTTTTTTAATAGTGACTAGCGCCAAAACAAAACCGGCTAAAAACATATATAGCGGGACCCAACGTTTCGCTTGTTGCAGTGGGTTATCAGTATCAAAAATAAGCTTCTGCGCACTATTAAAGATAATAAAAGCAATAACACCTGAAATCAGTGGCGTAATAACCCAGCTACCAACAATACCACCAACCTTACTCCATTCCACCGCATCAGGGCTTACACCAACCGCGGCAAAACCAACGATGGCACCAACAATAGAATGGGTAGTAGATACAGGCCAACCTAATGCAGAAGCAATAAGTAACCAAGTAGCAGCAGCAAATAATGCTGAGATCATGCCAAAAACAAGTAACTCAGGTGAATCAACAAAGAAACTAGCATCAATAATGCCTTTACGAATTGTTGAAGTAACTTCACCACCTGCTAAATAAGCGCCAGCAAATTCAAATACCATAGCGATAATGATCGCTTGCTTTATAGTCAGTGCTTTTGAACCAACAGAAGTACCCATAGCGTTAGCTACATCATTAGCACCAATGCCCCACGCCATAAATAGGCCAACAACAGCAGCTATAATAACTAGCGTATATCCAGAGTTAAGTAAAATTTCCATTAGTTAAGCCCTATTTTCTTGCAAGAAGTATTTCTAAACGTGCGCCAACACGTTCAGCTAGATCGGCTAAGTCGCCAACCCAGTCAATAATTTGATATAAAAACATTACATCAACTGGGTTTAATTCACGTTCTAAAGCAAGTAAATCTTTACGCAAAATAATTTGCATGTCATCAGTATCATCTTCTATTTCATCTAATTGATTGATCATTTTTTCAACCAATACTACTTCACGGCCACGGAAGCCTGTTTCTAACAAGTCATCTAATTCGTTAATTGCTTCGGCAGCTTTTTCTGTTGCATCAATACAACGTGCTAAATATTTTGAGAATTGTTCTTGTAAACTCACAGGTATTTCTAATTTACGACCTAAAACACGACCTGCAATATCTTTTGCACGATTGGCAATTTTATCCTGTTGAGTAAGCAATTCGAGTAAATCAGCTCTGTCTACAGGCATAAACAAGCCACCGGGTAGCTCTAAACGTAGTTGACGCTTTAATGAATCAGCATCTTGTTCTAATTTGGATAATTTACGACGAACTTTAGCCGCTTCGCTCCAGTTTTGTTCGTAACAAGCTGTAAAGAAAGGAATAAGTTGATTGCTACATTTAACAACCAATTTAATATGTTTTTCTAATGGTTTAATTGGTGACTTTGCAAATACACCTATTATTGAATTTCTGGCCATAATGGTTTCCAGTTTATTATTTTTCGGGGCGGATAATAACGTATTTATCTAGCAATGTTAACTTTACTGGATAAGATTTACCTATGATGTAAAATTTATCGACTAGAATTATATGACACTTATATGACAGTTTTATTACAAAATAAAGACAGTCGCGAAAATGAATGCCAAGGGCTGAGAAGCTAATAATGCAAAAACCTCCATTATTTTATTATTTTAATTAGAATTTATAGATTAAAATATCAACTAAATATATCCTAAAGAGAAAATGCATTGATTTAAGCATTGTTTGTTTTGTTAGACTATCGGTAAGCAATAAATACACCATATAAAAAGAGTAAGTCAACTAGTTAGATGAGATACATTGAACTTTTACAATTTATTTAAGTAGATAAGCTTTAAGTAAATAATTGTAATAATTAACACTAATTCTAAAATAGAACCGCCATGAAAATAGAAAACTTAATGAGCAAAAAATTAATTACTTTGTCTATGGATGCTACTTTAAGCAAAGCCAAAGAGATTTTTGAAAACAAAAATATACACCATCTACTTATTACTGATGACGATGGATTATTAGCAGGAGTAATGACCGATAGAGATTTATATAAGCATTTAAGCCCAACCGTAGGTACCAACCAGGAAACTCATAGAGATACCGCTTTGATGCAAAAGAAATTGCATCAAATAATGACTAGAAATTTAATAACCTCACAAGCACAACAGTCATTAAATGAAGCCGTTTTGCTCTTTTACGATAACCATATTTCTTGCTTACCTATTATTGATGAACAAAATAAAGCAATAGGAATTATTACTTGGCGAGACATTTTAAAGGTACTCGCCTTACAATACAGAAAAAATAACCGTTAATTGGTTATATGGTTATATGGTTATATGGTAAATAAACTAACGGTTTTTATCGAAGTTGGCCTAAATAATAAAATAGAATATTAATCTTCTTTAGGTTCAAAACCTTCAATAGTTACGCCCGCCAAACCACCAGTACCACCTTGATCATTACTTCTTAGTTTAATCATTAGACGTAAATCATTAGGTGAATCAGCGTGATGAATCGCGTCAGCATAAGTAATCAAACTTTGTTGATATAAATTAAAGAGTGCTTGGTCAAAGGTTTGCATTCCAAGCTCATTGGATTTCTCCATTATTTCTTTAATGCTGCCTATCTCGCCTTTTTTGATCAACTCTGCAATATAAGGAGAATTCAATAATACTTCGATAACAGCAACACGGCCATTACCATCTCTGGTTGGTACTAATTGTTGAGCAATAATGCCACGAAGATTCAACGCTAAATCAAACAATAATTTACCATGTTGATCAGCAGGAACTAAATGCATAATACGATCTATAGCTTGGTTTGCATTATTCGCATGTAAAGTAGCAATACACAAATGCCCTGTTTCGGCAAAACTTAACGCATGTTCCATCGTTTCTTGACTACGAATTTCACCAATTAAAATAACATCAGGTGCTTGTCGCAATGAACTTTTAAGTGCGGCATCAAATGATTCAGTGTCTAAGCCAACTTCCCGCTGAGTGATCATACTTTTGCCATGTTCATGAACAAATTCCACCGGATCTTCAATAGTAAGTATGTGCCCGCGAGAATTCTTATTGCGATAACCGATCAAGGACGCCATCGAGGTTGATTTACCCGTGCCCGTACCACCAACAAAAAGCAGCAAACCCCGCTTTGACATTACCACATCTTTAAGTATTGGAGGCAAACCTAATTCATCAACATCAGGAATATCAGTAACAATACGACGGATAACCATACCTGCCATATCACGTTGCCAAAAAGCAGAAATCCGAAAGCGTCCTATGCTGTCGATAGAGATAGCAAAATTACATTCTTTTTCTTCATCAAATTGACGAATCTGCTTTTCGTTCATTGCATTATGAACCAAGCCTAACGACTCTTCAGCTGACAATACATGCTCAGAAATAGGCTGTAATTCACCATTAATTTTTGCACTAACAGCCAACTTCGCCGTAACAAACATATCAGATGCATCAGCGCCTACCATTTTTTCTAATAGTTGATGAAAATTCATTGAGTATTCCCGTTCATATATTTCTAAAATGTATTAAAAACCTTTAAATTGGTTTTTATCTACCGCTTTTTCCATCGCTGCTGCTTTAGTGATCATGCCACGATTAACTAGATTCTGTAAACATTGATCCATGGTTTGCATGCCATGAGACATACCTGTTTGAATGGATGAATACATTTGTGCAATTTTATCTTCACGAATTAAATTACGAATTGCTGGTGTACCAATCATAATTTCATGAGAGGCAACTCGACCACCACCCACTTTTTTAATTAACGTTTGAGAAATTACCGCGCGAAGAGATTCTGATAACATAGAGCGCACCATAGATTTTTCAGCCGCTGGAAATACATCAATAATACGGTCAATGGTTTTAGGAGCAGAGGTTGTATGTAATGTACCAAACACTAAATGACCAGTTTCTGCTGCGGTCATAGCAAGGCGAATAGTTTCTAAATCTCGCATTTCACCCACCAAAATAACATCGGGATCTTCACGTAAAGCTGAACGTAACGCAGCTTCAAAACTTAGTGTATCTCGATGCACTTCTCGTTGATTAATTAAACATAGTTTGTTTTCATGCACGAATTCAATAGGATCTTCAATGGTTAAAATGTGATCATTCTTAGAATTATTAATATAATCAACCATTGCCGCTAAGGTGGTTGACTTACCAGAACCTGTTGGACCTGTGACCAAAACTAAACCACGCGGTGTGTCAGAAATATCACGAAATATATCAGGGCAGCCCAAGTCATCTAACGATAGGATCTTGCTTGGAATGGTCCGAAATACTGCTGCAGGCCCTCGGTTTTGGTTAAAAGCATTTACCCTAAAACGCGCTAAATTAGGTACTTCAAAAGAAAAATCCACCTCTAACTTCTCTTCATATTCTTTTCGTTGGCGATCATTCATAATATCGTAAACTAAAGCATTAACATCTTTAGCATCAAAAGCAGGGATATTTAATTTGCGCACATCACCATCAACCCGAATCAATGGTGGTGACCCCGTTGATAAATGTAAATCAGATGCGTCATGTTGCACACTAAATGCGAGTAGTTCGGTAATATCCATAAAAAATCCTCGGTTTATCTGTTAAAGTACTGTGTGTTAAAAATATATCTATCAACGTCTTAGAATCAACTTAATTTAGCTAAAATACATGAACAAAATTAAAGAAAATATAGAAAAAATTAAACACCAAATTGATCAAGCATGTCATGCCATTTATGAAACTAACGATCAAAAAAGTAAATCTTCCTCAAATAATAGACAAAATCCAGTCACTTTGCTCGCGGTTAGTAAAACCAAACCTGCGTCGGCAGTAGAACAAGCTTATTTAGCTGGGCAACGAAATTTTGGTGAAAACTATTTACAAGAAGCTGTTGAAAAAATAGCTCAACTATCACATTTACCAGAACTTTGTTGGCACTTTATCGGTCCTATTCAATCTAATAAAACAAAGCAAATTGCGAAAAATTTCACTTGGGTTCATAGTGTTGATAGAGCTAAAGTTGCTATACGTTTAAATACACACTTTAATGAGTATTTAAATGAGACAAGCCAACCAAATTATTGTCAAGATAGCGCGCTAAACATTTGTTTACAAGTCAATATTAGTGAAGAGCCATCAAAATCAGGCATCATGGCTAATGAACTGTTTTCTTTAGCTGAAGTTGTTGATAACTGTGATAAACTCACCTTACGTGGCTTAATGGCCATTCCTGAAAAAAATACCAGTGCGGCAAGTTACGAAAAAATGCAGCACTTGTTTAATAAATTACAAGCCCAATATCCAACAGTAGATACGCTTTCAATGGGTATGTCGAACGATTTAAGTATAGCTATAACCCATGGTTCTACTATGGTAAGAATCGGTAGAGCCATTTTTGGTGAAAGAGATTAATACCAATCAAACTAACTAAGTGATCATTTTAAATGGCTTAAATACTCAATAACATCGTTGCTTTCAATCCCAATAGCTAGCTATTGCTCAATCAAGCGCCTTGTTCTTGAAAATTTACACTAATTAAAATTTGAACCCTTAATTAATCTGATTGATATAAACTGTTAATTACGACCAGCATAACCAGCAGGTGTAAAATTTAGGACGATAGTATTTATGAAAAAAATAGCATTCATCGGTGCAGGTAATATGGCACGCGCGATCATTATTGGGCTAATAAACTCAGGTGTAGCAGCAAAAAATATTATAGTGGCCAACCCTTCACCAGAAAAAAGAGTCATGCTGGCGAGTGAATTTGGCGTGCAACAAACCAGTGATAATATTGAAGCGGCGAAATTTGCTGATATTATAGTACTCAGTGTTAAGCCACATTTTATTTGTGATGTTTGTCAGCAACTAAGCAGTGCATTAGATATTACCAATAAATTGTTCGTTTCTGTTGCAGCAGGCACTACCGTTGCTCAAATTCAACAGGCATTAAACCATCAAGTAGCCCTAGTTCGGGTTATGCCCAATACACCAGCACAGTTAGGTTTAGGAATGAGCGGCCTGTTTGCTTCAAAAGAAGTAAACAGTGAACAAAAAGCAGCAAGTGATAAGTTAATGTCTGCTGTTGGTAAAGTTATTTGGTTAGAAACTGAAGATAAAATTAACGATATTATCGCGGTTGCTGGCTCGGCTCCTGCCTATTTTTTTCTCTTTATGGAAGCCATGGAAAAACAAGCTCAAACATTAGGCTTTAATGCCCAGGAAAGTAGAATGCTTGTACAGCAAACGGCTCTTGGCGCGGCCCAAATGGTTGAACATAATAGCGCCGCAATTAGCACGTTAAGAGAAAATGTCACCTCAAAAGGTGGAACCACCTTTGCAGCCCTTGAGCAGTTTAGAAGTGACGGCCTAGAGAAAATAGTAAGTAATGCAATGAATGCCGCTATTGCTAGAGCAGAAGAAATGGCAAAGGGCAATTAAAAATTGCGCGTTGCCAAGACAAATTAAATAACAAGCAAAAAAGAGCAATTTAATTTCAGATAGTTTATTCAAATACAAGCACGAAGCACTGAGTTGACTTCAGTCGAAGAGTACTTTAAACGCTGTAGTTGAACAGAATAACAAAGATAAATGCTACTTTAGGAGATATAATGGAAGCAGTAATATACCTACTTAGATTCGTATTTGATGCGTTTTTAATGATTTTGATTATGCGGTTTTGGCTACAATGGGTTAAAGCTGATTTTTATAATCCGCTCAGTCAATTTATCGTTAAAGTAAGCAACCCTTTGGTAGTACCTTTACGTAGAGTTATTCCCGGCTTAGGTGGTTTAGACATGGCAACCCTAGTTGTTGCTTATATAATCGCTACGTTAAAGTTTTTTACCTTAGCGGCAATAGCGGGTGAAAGCTTAGGTCCTTTGGCTTTTTACATTGGCCTATTGGTATTATTAAAACAAGCAGGTTTTTTACTTTTTGTTATTATGATCATCATGGCTCTCATGAGTTGGGTAGTGCAAGGATACAATCCTACTTTAATGATTTTTCATCAATTAACAGAACCATTTTTAAACCCAATTAGACGTATTATTCCTAATTTAGGTGGTTTAGATTTATCCATGATTGTTGCTTTTTTAGCAATGAATGTGATTAACATTCTACTTTCTAATTCTTTGCCTTATTGGAACGCATTATAATTCACAGATAAAAGGTGTCTATACCCGTATAACCTCAAGATACGAATATTACGGGTATAAACGCTGAACAACAAATACCTTTTTTCAGGTCTGTTCTATAATAGAGTTACAGATCTTATTAAAATCAACTAATCGGAGAGCCGCATGAAGAACTCAATAAAGAAACTCTTGCTTGCGATCACTATAAGCTTTTTTGCTATCGCATATGCTAGCGCTGAAAATATGAAAAAACTTGGTTCAATGAATGTACATTATATGGCTATTGGCTCCACTTTTTTTACGCCAGAAATAGCAAAGGTTTATGGTATAACCCGTAGCCGATATAATGGCCTTATTAATATTTCTGTACTAGATAATACCAAAGCAGGAAATCCTGCTAAAACAGTCAGTATTAGTGGTAAAGCAAAAAATAATTTAGGCCAATTTAAAACCTTAGAATTTACCGAAGTAAAAGAAGGTAATGCCATTTATTATTTAGCACAAATTAAATATAGTAACGAAGAAACAATGCACTTCACTTTAGCCATCAATGATGGAAAAGAGCAACAAACATTGAAATTTTCTCAAAAATTTTATGTGGATTAACACAGTATTGTTAGATTTCAAGTAACAAAACGGCAGATACTTTTATCTGCCGCTGTATAAAAGATAATTTTTACAATCACTAACTAATATACGTTATTATTACCGTCATTATCTTTTAAGAAAAAGTGTCAACATTTCATGTCAAAAATAGTTTTAGCCACAGGTAATCAAGGCAAAGTTAACGAATTATCAAGTTTGCTCGCTACACATCAATTAGAAATTATCCCTCAAAGTGATTTTAATGTGCCTGATGTGGCTGAAACTGGCACTACCTTTGTTGAAAATGCCATCATTAAAGCGCGACATGCGGCAAAAGTTACTGGCCTACCAGCCATCGCTGACGATTCAGGTTTAGAAGTTGACGCACTAAATGGTGCACCTGGGGTTTATTCAGCCCGCTATGCCAGTGATATTGCCGACAACCCCAATGATGATGACAACACCAACAAATTACTAAACGCCCTTAAAGATACGCCAGATGAGCAGCGCAGTGCACGTTTTCATTGTGTATTGGTTTATATGCAACACGAAAATGATCCTACGCCTATTATTTGTCACGGTGTATGGCAAGGTAGTATTAGCCGTACAAAACAAGGTGATCAGGGCTTTGGATATGATCCTGTTTTTTGGCAGAGTGACTTACAATTGTCTTCTGCACAATTACCACGAAATATTAAAAATAAGTTAAGCCACCGCGGACAAGCCTTAGCAAAATTAGTTAAAAAACTAACAAATATATCATCATAAAAGCATTATTATGAATACACCATTACTGACTACACCACCTTTATCACTCTACATTCATATACCTTGGTGTGTAGAAAAATGCCCTTATTGTGACTTTAATTCCCATGCATTAAAATCACAAGTACCCGAGCAAGACTATGTTAACGCCTTAGTTGCTGATTTGGATGCTGATATAGCGCGTTTTGATTTATCAGAGCGGCCATTACATTCAATTTTTATTGGTGGTGGTACACCAAGCTTATTTTCAGCAGCGGCGATTGAAAGCTTACTAGCTCAAGTTTTGTCTCGTTTTAAGCAAAACACTTCACAAGACAATTCTTCCCAAAGTCGTAATATCGAGATTACTTTAGAGGCTAATCCTGGCACCGTAGAAGCTGATAAATTTATCGGTTTTGCCAAGGCAGGAGTAACTCGTTTATCTATTGGCGTGCAAAGTTTTGAATCTGATAAATTAGTTAAGTTAGGCAGAATTCATAACGTGAGTCAGGCAAAATTCGCTGCAAAGCTTGCCCATGAATGTGGTGTAAAGAGTTTCAACTTAGATTTAATGCATGGTTTGCCAAATCAAAGTTTAGACAATGCGTTAGATGATTTGAAAACTGCCATTAATTTAAAACCCGATCATCTCTCTTGGTATCAATTAACCATCGAGCCAAACACTGCTTTTCATTCTAAGCCTCCTAAATTGCCGCAAGATGACGTTTTATGGGAAATTCAAGATCAAGGCTTTAAATTACTGAGTGATGCCGGCTATCAACAATATGAAATTTCTGCATTTCGCCTCGTAGAAGATAATAACGCTGATGATAAACAGTGCCAACATAACCTAAATTACTGGCGTTTTGGCGACTATCTTGGTATTGGTTGTGGCGCACACGGCAAGATTACTGACATAAACAATGGCATTATTCAGCGCACAGTGAAAGTTAAACATCCGAAGGGTTATCTTGATCCAAACCGAGCGCCATTAGATCACCTGAATACGGTGACGAGCGATGAATTGCCTTTTGAATATATGATGAATCAACTACGGTTGTTTTCTAGCTTTACTTTAGCCCATTATCAACAACGAACAGGATTAGCTGCCAGTACGGTATTACCTACGCTACTACAAGCAGAAAATAAAAACCTGATGACTTGTACTGATAATCGCTCTAACGAAGGCAAGTGGCAGGTCACGCAACTTGGTCATCGATATTTAAATGATTTACTGGAGCTTTTTCTCTAATGGCTTTAGATGGCGAAAATAATGCTGATAATAAAAGTTCAGACCAATATTTCATGGAGCAAGCATTTAAGCTAGCACAACAGGCTGAGCAATATAATGAGATCCCTGTTGGCGCAGTAGTAGTTCATCAAGGAAAAATTATTGGTGAAGGTTTTAATCAATCGATTATGCTTAACGATCCTTCAGCTCATGCTGAAATGCTCGCAATTCGCCAAGCTGGAAAGTACCTTAAGAACTACCGCCTGCTCGATTGTACCTTGTATGTTACGTTAGAGCCCTGCCCCATGTGCGCAGGCTTGTTGGTACATAGCCGTATAAAAAAACTTGTTTATGCAAGCCCTGATATGAAAACAGGTGCCGCTGGAAGCACTTTTAATTTAGTGTCTAATGAGCAACTAAACCATCAAGTAGTCGTTACCGGTGGTGTATTACAATCGCAATGCAGCCAACTGTTATCTAGTTTTTTTAAGCGTCGGCGCGCGGAAAAAAAACTACAGAAAAGTCAATAACTCTGCCTTCCCCCCTAATAAAAGCTAACGTTTTATATAAGCATTCTAAAATTAATGACGATATTCAATATACTGAGGACACGTTATATCTTTTAATTATTTGTAATGTTTTATTGTTTTTTTGGCTCATTAAGCTCTGTTACGACTTGATTAAAATAAAACTGTCGACGAGTGTTAATTTTATGATGTTGTACTTTTAAGTGTTTTCTACGCGCACTGGCTGATATTTGTCTTCTTATTTTCATCTAAATTCTCTTTATCTTGTTATATTAAATAATAATTTCAAACTCATTATTGCTTTTCAATATGACATTCATATGACAAGATAAAAATAACTACATACGACTCCGCGACTTCAAAATACTTAATTATAAGGTTTAATTATTGAATCTAAGTGTTTGGATTAGTCTGTTGACTCTATAACAGAAGTTGCTGTTATTTCTTTAGCAGCCTCGGTTGCTTTAGCATCCAACCAAGTTAGCGTATCGTAATAGCGGCGAATATTTTCCACATAATGCACAGGCTCTTTTCCGCGAGCATAACCATATTTTGTTTTTTTATAATATTTTTTTTGTTGTAATAATGGCAAACGTGTTTTTACTTCAACCCAACGATCGGGATCGCCACCTTGCTGTTGTGTAATAATCCTCGCATCATTTAAGTGCCCAAAACCAACATTGTAAGAAGCAAGTGCAAACCACACTCTATCTGGGCTAGGAATTCTATCGGGCATTTTATTAATCATACGCTTAAAGTATTTGCTACCACCGCGAATGCTTTGCTCAGCATCTAATCGACTTTTAATACCCATTTGTTTAGCCGTACCAAGCGTTAACATCATCATGCCACGTACACCAGTATGAGAACGAGCATGTGGTCGCCAATGAGATTCTTGATAACTAATTGCTGCTAATAAGCGCCAATCTATTTCTTGAGCGTATTTTTCAAATAAGGGTTGATACTTAGGTAGTTTTGTCGAAACAGCCTTAATAAAAGTGCGCGTATCAACATAATCAAACTGTTCAATATGACCATAATATTTGTCATCAAGTGCTAACAGTGTGCCGTTATGATGTACTTGTCCAAAAAACTCGACCAAACTGGCTAAAATAGCATCATCACCATTTTTATTCACCATCCAAGCCAATGGCTCAGCTTTTTTAATGGTGAATCCGACACTAACTTCTGGGTAGTAACGGCGGTTAACCGCCAAAGCGTTGCTATCGATAATAGTATAATCAATTTCGTCATTCAGTATTTTTAATAGCAATTCTTCACTGTCAAATTCAGATGTTTCTATCCAATTAAGTGCACTATTTTTTTGCTTCAACACTTCTAAATTTTCAACATGACTTGAGCTAGCTGAGATCATAAGCTTACCCGTTAGATCACTCAGTTTTCTTGGCCTCACTTTTCCTTGTTTAAAAACTAATTTCTGGCTAACCTTTTCATAACTTGGTGCAAAGCGAAAGCGAGATAAACGTTTGTCTGTTACCGAAAGTCCAGCAGCAAGTAAGTCAACTTCACCCGTATTAAGTTTTATAAATAATTCGTCAAGGGAATAACTAGGTACTATTTTTAAATCAACATTAAGATATTCAGCGTATTTTTTTGCCAAGTCATATTCAAAGCCAGCAAAGCCATCCGCTTGAATATAATAGCTATTAGACCCAAACAAAGTGCCAACACTGACATAACCTCGTTCAATAATACGAGAAAAACTTGCTGATTCTTTCTTCTCATTGCACGAAAAAAGCAGTGGAATTAACAAGAACATAAATAACAATTTATTATTGATTTTTTGAGTCCAGTTTTTAAAAGGCGAATATTTCATAAGCTTAATTGTGTCGCGTATTGCCTTGTTAGCCAAGTACTTTTTTTTCAGACTGTATTTTAATGGTTTCTTACGTTTTTAACGCTTACTAAAATGTAAGAATTAAACTATAATACGCGCGAAATTTTCAGCTCTTGTGTCAAGCACTGAACTGAATAACAACCTTACATAAAACTTGGTGATTAATCCTATGACGATGTTGATAAAAAACCTTCGTGGCGCTCCAGCACTTTCTGACTTTAGAGTAAATAAATTATTAGCTCAGTGTGCACAATTACAATTACCTGTAACTGAAATATATGCTGAATTTGCCCACTTTGCTCAACTTAATGATGAGCTAGCCACTATTGAAGCAAAGGTTTTACAACAGCTACTAACCTACGGCCCAACTATTGAAGAGCATGAACCTCAAGGCCAGTTTTACTTAGTGACTCCACGTCCAGGTACAATATCGCCATGGTCATCTAAATCAACCGATATTGCCCATAATTGTGGTTTAGCTAAAGTAGATCGTTTAGAGCGTGGTATGGCTTACTATGTTAGCGTTGAAGATGGCGTAAAATTAAGCACTGAACAAGAACAGCTTCTTGTCAGCTTATTACATGATCGCATGATGGAAAGCGTATTTGCTAACTTTGCTGATGCCGATAAATTATTTGTTAGCGCTGAGCCAGGTGAATTAACCGCCATTGATATTGAAAATGGCGGTAAAAATGCGCTAGTAAAAGCTAACATTGAACTTGGTTTAGCGCTTGCCGACGATGAAGTAAATTACTTATTTGAGAACTTTACTAAGTTAGGACGTAATCCACACGACATTGAACTTTACATGTTCGCCCAAGCTAACTCAGAGCACTGTCGCCATAAAATATTTAATGCCGACTGGACTATTGACGGTAAAAAGCAGCCTAAATCATTATTTAAAATGATTCGTAATACCCATGAAATCAACCCTGATTACGTACTAAGCGCTTATAAAGATAACGCTGCAGTAATGGTTGGCAATAAAGGTGGTCGCTTCTTCCCTAACCCAGAAACCAATGTATATGGTTATAACCATGAAGACATTCAAATATTAATGAAGGTAGAAACCCATAACCACCCTACTGCTATTTCACCTTACCCTGGCGCTGCTACGGGTAGTGGCGGAGAAATTCGCGATGAGGGTGCTACTGGTATCGGCTCAAAACCTAAAGCGGGTTTAGTTGGTTTTTCAGTGTCTAACTTACGTATTCCTGATTTTGAACAACCTTGGGAAACAGATTTTGGTAAGCCTAGTCGTATCGTTTCAGCCCTAGATATTATGATGGAAGGGCCTTTAGGCGGTGCTGCATTTAACAATGAGTTTGGTCGTCCGGCTATTTTAGGTTACTTCCGTACTTATGAAGAACAAGTTAACTCTTTCAATGGCACTGAGGTCCGTGGTTATCATAAACCTATCATGCTTGCTGGTGGTTTGGGTAATATTCGTGATGAACACGTACAAAAACGCGAAATTATCGTTGGCGCGAATTTAATTGCCCTTGGTGGCCCTGCCATGAATATTGGTTTAGGTGGTGGCGCAGCATCTTCAATGGCTTCTGGTCAATCAGCAGAAAATTTAGATTTTGCTTCTGTGCAACGTGAAAATCCTGAAATGGAACGTCGCTGTCAAGAAGTTATCGATAAGTGTTGGCAACTAGGAGAGCAAAACCCAATTGCCTTTATTCATGACGTGGGTGCGGGTGGTTTATCTAATGCTTTCCCTGAGTTAGTTTCAGATGGCGGCCGTGGTGGTGTGTTCGAACTTCGTAATGTACCAAATGATGAGCGCAGCATGGCACCTCATGAAATCTGGTGTAATGAATCTCAAGAGCGATATGTTATTGCAGTATCGGACAAAAATTTAGCGGCTTTCGAGAAAATATGTCAGCGTGAACGTGCGCCATTTGCCGTTGTTGGTAGAGCAACTGAAGAAGCACAATTAACCGTTACTGATGCACACTTTGCCGGCAACGACAAATTAGATACACCGATTGATCTACCCCTTGATGTATTACTAGGTAAAACCCCTAAAATATTTAAAGATGTACAAACTGCGACAGCCACTGGTGATCAATTAAACGTTAGCGAAATTAATATTGAAGATGCTGCAAATCGTATTTTGAGTTTACCAACAGTTGCTGAGAAAACTTTCCTAATTACCATTGGCGATCGCAGCGTAACCGGTATGGTTAACCGTGATCAAATGGTTGGCCCTTGGCAAGTACCTGTCGCTGATTGTGGTGTTACCGCTTCAGCTCTTGACTCTTATCACGGTGAGGCAATGTCATTAGGTGAACGTACGCCTGTTGCTTTATTAAACTTTGGCGCTTCCGCTCGTTTAGCTGTCGCTGAATCACTAATGAACATTGCCGGTACCGACATCGGGGATTTAAACCGAATTAAGCTTTCAGCTAACTGGATGTCTCCTGCTGGTCACCCTGGTGAAGATGCCGGCCTTTATGAAGCGGTTAAGGCTATTGGCGAAGAGTTATGCCCAGCACTTGGTTTAACCATCCCTGTTGGCAAAGACTCAATGTCGATGAAAACTAAATGGCAAGAAAATGGTGCAGAGAAAAGTGTCACCTCACCGATGTCATTAATCATCACTGCTTTTGGTGTTGTAGAAGATATTCGCAAAACAGTGACCCCTGAATTAAGAACAGATACAGGCGAAACGCGACTTGTTGCCATTGATTTATCAAAAGGTAAAAACCGTTTAGGTGGTTCATGTTTAGCACAAGTTTATAAACAACTTGGCAATGAAACTCCGGATGTTGATAGCCCTGAAACATTGAAAGGTTTCTTTAATGCAATGCAAACTTTAGTTCGTGATGAAAAGCTTGTCGCTTATCACGATATTTCAGATGGTGGTTTATTTACTACCGTTTGTGAGATGGCATTTGCGGGTCACACCGGTGTTGATATTGACTTAACTAAATTAACGTCAGCTTCAGGCAATGATGTTGATGTCTTATTTAGTGAAGAGCTCGGTGCAGTAATACAAATTCGTGAAAGCGATGTAGATGCTATTCACGCTATTTTAGCCGAGCACGATGTATTAGATTGTTGTACTAACATTGGCCGACTTAATAACGAAGACACTATTCGCTTTACCCGTGATGGTGAGGTAGTGCTAGAAAACTCTCGTACTTATTACCGTACTACCTGGGCACAAACCACCTATAAAATGCAATCAATGCGTGATAATCCTACTTGTGCTCAAGAAGAACATGATGTGAAGTTTGACACTGAAGATCCAGGTTTACAGGCCAATTTGAGCTTTGATATTAACGAAGATATTGTCGCAGATTTAATTGCTAAAGATGCACAGCAAGGGTCTAACCCGCGCATTGCTATTTTACGTGAGCAAGGTGTTAACTCTCATGTTGAAATGGCAGCAGCGTTTGACCGTGCAGGTTTTGTTGCCATTGATGTACATATGTCAGACATACTTGCTGGCCGTACTGACTTAGCTGATTTTAACGGCTTAGTTGCTTGTGGCGGCTTCTCATACGGTGACGTATTAGGAGCTGGTGAAGGTTGGGCCAAGTCAATTTTATTCAACCCGAATGCCAAAGCCATGTTTAAAGCGTTCTTTGAACGTGAGGATACCTTCTCATTAGGCGTGTGTAATGGCTGTCAAATGATGTCTAACCTAAAAGAAATTATTCCTGGTAGTGATGCATGGCCACGATTTGTACAAAATAAATCAGAGCGCTTTGAAGCACGTTTCTCATTAGTAGAAATTCAACAAAGCCCGTCAGTATTATTTGAAGGTATGGCTGGTTCAGTAATGCCAATAGCCGTTTCGCACGGTGAAGGGCGCACTGAATTTAGTGATGATGAAGCCATTGATGCAACAAATAATTCCGGCACAGTATCAATGCGTTATGTTAACAACTATGGTGATGTTACTGAAACCTACCCGGCTAATCCAAACGGCTCAGTAGATGGTATCACCTCGTTAACGACAACGGATGGCCGTGTTACCATTATGATGCCGCATCCTGAACGCGTTTTCCGTACGGTTGCAAACTCATGGCATCCTGATAGCTGGGGTGAAGATTCACCTTGGGTGCGTATGTTCCGTAACGCTCGCGCCTTTATCGGTTGATCTTTTTGCTATTAAGCCTAAATCATTTGTCAAAAGTACTCACTGACATTCGTCAGCTCCGTGCTTTTTCCTCTGATTTGGGCTAACTAGCGGCAAGATAAACAATAAACTAGAACCGGATAATTTCTGTTAAGAAATTTTCCGGTTTTTTATTACTTTTTAAATCAAAGAGAACTCTGCTAAAGTAATTTCACTTTAATAATAATAACAAGTGAAAATTATGAAAGATCATAACTGCTCACCATTAACTGACTATATTGAATATCCACCAGCAGAAATGCTTGAGCGCTCAGAGCAATTTTATCAAGACATAAAACGTCGTCATTCAATTCGCAGCTTTAGTAATAAAGCAGTTGATAAAGCTATTATTGAAAACTGTCTAAAAGCGGCAGGAACAGCGCCTAGCGGTGCTAACCATCAACCTTGGCACTTTGTTGCAGTTAGTTCGCCTAAAATAAAAAAACAAATTAGAGAGCAAGCTGAGCATCATGAACGTGGTTTTTATGAAGGACGTGCCGGTGAAGAGTGGCTTGGTGCCTTAAAAGAGCTAGGCACTGATGCTAACAAACCTTACCTAGAGCATGCGCCATGGTTAATTGCTATTTTTAGTCAGAAAAAAGGCGGCATAAGTGAAGAAGATAAAAACACTAATTACTATGTGCATGAATCAGTTGGCATAGCGACAGGTTTTTTAATTAATGCCTTACATAATGCAGGCTTAGCAACGCTAACCCATACACCAAAACCAATGTCATTCTTAAATAAAGTGTGTAATCGCGGTGACAATGAACGTGCTTACATGTTATTAATTGCGGGTTATCCTGCAGATGATGCAAGCGTACCAACGCATGCACAGGTGAAAAAGTCGCTGGTTGATATAGCGACTTTTTTATAATAGATCGGGACACATGGGATGAACGAGTACTTAGCCCAGTAACATTCCTAAACCATCAGTTAACATTTTTTTAGCTTTTTGACCTTGCTCAGTATTTAAGTAGCTTTGAGCACTAGAAATGAAGTTACTGATCATTTCTGGTTTTAAACCTAAGGCTTCAAATTGTTTTTTTACATCATTAATTGACTTTAATGAGTCGCTATATTCTGCAGCTTTATCAAGTAATCCACTTAAGCTATCACTTGAGCCTGAAGTAAGCTTACTAATATCAGGCATTTGGCTAACTAAACCCTCGGCACCAGGCAATGACTTGGCAAGTTGACTAAACTGCTCTGCTGAAACGTTATTTTTAACATAATTTAAAATAGCGCCCATACCACCAGATGCTTGGTCAGTATTAACATTTAACGCGCTAGTTAACATACCAACTAAACCTTCTGCACTTGGCATTGCTGAAGTATTGCTATTAACGCTTTGTTCTTTAGTTTCACCTAAACCAACTAAGTTTTTCAGGCTGTCAAGCCAACTTGTTTCTTCTGCCAAAGCAGAAGTACTCAATGTTGAAATCGTTAGTAACACAATCAATTTTTTCATAGGGGGCTCGTCATTGTCATCCGTAATTATTTTGTGGCGGTAAGTGTACAACATTTTATATAACGGTATATAGCCCTATATTTACATAACAATTAGTTCCAGCGGCTTAATCCATATCGACATCGAAAATCAGCTAAGTAATGCATGTTAAAATATATTGTGAAACGATAGCTAGCAGGATAAATATGTTGTTCATTCTTCGCCTTTTTAATGACACACCAATTATCAGACAATATATTGCCAAGTTAACAAAAACGTTAACAATGAGTACAAGTACATTTCAATTAATCAAACAAAATCTAACTGAATATCAGTACAGCCTTTTTTACAACGAACACCTGAGTTTTCACTACCTACAGTGGCACTGTCTTTAGGTGTTAGTAAACAAAGTGGCTGATGGCATGTTGGGCAAAGCACTGTTTGTCCTGCCATCACTTTTTTCAATAGCCGTCTTTGGTCGGCAAAGGAGTTTTTACTTTTCTTTTGCAATTGAGCAAACTGCTTAATATCAATCATATTGTTTCCAAACCTTCATTGTTTCTTTAACTACAATAAGTAAAAATCACAAGCAGTAAAAGCCATCAAATTTACCTTGAAATGGTTCGCTACTCGTTTCAAGTAGCTTTTGATAGGCAGTAATATTTTCATAATTTAGCGACATTTCTGGGTAGGCGGTAATTTCCCATGGTAATGCTTCATTATCTTGAAATGGTGTAAATGATAGCTTTTGATTGTTCTCTAATAATAACTGGCCAAATTGTAATGCTAACGCTTGTGAAGGAAATAACACGGAAAACTCTAATTCTCTTATTCTTTCTAAGTCATCCCCAGCTTGTTCCATTTTCCATAAAGTTTCACCAGTTCTATCGTCTGGGAAAAGGGTTAAATCACGATTCATTTTCAACTTTTGTTATTCACATTTAAAAAAGGAAATTATTAAAATTCATGGTACCTGATAACGCTTAATGGGTAAAAGTGTTAAGCTCATCAATATTGATTTATTTCTTTTTATGCCGTTTATGACCCTTATTTTTGAGCACCATGTAAAATTTGATACCATTACTAATAATAGTATTGATGATACTAGCACCGCTTTAACCGCACTTTTCGATAGCCTTGCCAAAACAGACCATGCCTTAAGTAAAGCGCAACTTAAACAAACAATTAGTAAAGGTGCATTATGGCTAACTCGGGGTAAACATACTCAAAGACTACGCCGCGTTAAAAAAACATTGCAACAGGGTGATGAGTTGCACTTTTATTATAATGAAGCGGTGCTTGCTAGTGAAGTTCCAGCGGCTGTTTTAATCAGCGACGAGTCTGATTATAGTGTTTGGTATAAACCCTTCGGTATGCTTTCTCAAGGTTCTAAATGGGGTGACCATTGCACTATTGCCCGCTTTGCACAGCAATACTTTCCCGCTGAACGTGCTGTTTTTATTGTCCATCGTTTAGACAAAGCCGCAACAGGGTTAATACTAATAGCCCACAGTAAAAAAGCTGCACAAGCTTTGTCTTCAATGTTTGAAAATCGCACCACTAGTAACAATGCACTTGAGAAGTATTACCAAATAATTGTCCATGGCAATCATAGCCTAAATGAGCAGCCGCAAGAGATCACCACAGAGGTTGATGGTAAAAGTGCGCGTAGCACATTTCGCTGTTTAACTTATGATAAAGCTAAAGAGCAATCACTTATCGAAGTGAAAATTGATAGCGGTAGAAAACACCAAATTCGTGTTCACGCTGCCAGTATTGGTTTGCCTGTGGTGGGTGATAGACTGCACGGCATAGCGGATAACAATGAAGCACGTAATTTACAATTGTGTGCGGTTAGCTTGAATTTTATTTGCCCGATGACGCAGCAAGAGCAATGTTTTCAATTGCCTGAACTATTAAGGCCTCAGCTGAAATAGCGGTACCTTAAATAACTTAATTTAGACATAAAAAAAACCGAGATAAGCTCGGTTTTTTTTAACTCAATGCTACTTTAACTCAACTAGCATGCATTACCACTAGGGTCACTCGTAATACTAGTAATACTAGGCCTTGTTTCTGCGTTACTGACACCTGATGCATCATATATAGCACGACACTTATCACCATCTACAGCATCTTTATGTTCAAAGGTACCTTTAGAACCACTAACTTCAATCATATCCTCTAACACTAATAAACTTGCTATAGAAGCATCAGTTGGCCATCCATACACTAAAGCAATTGATGAGCCTGCAACACTCACTGCTCCTGTACTTTTTATTTCTCCTGCAACCAAAGCTTTAGCATGCGCCATATCAGCCGCTGAATTAATAGAGCCCTTTACCGCCTCAACAACAGAAGCTTTAGCATCAGATGTTAAATCAATAAATTTAGGTGCTGCGGTAACCGCTAAAATACCTAAAATGACAATAACTACCACTAACTCAATCAAGGTAAAACCTTGTTGCTTGTTTATTTTTTGAGAATTTACTTGCTGAGTGTTTCCAAATGTACTTAAGCGCATTGTTGCTTTCCTTGTTGATTCAATTTAAGTTTTTGTTTTTTTCTTTTTTCTGAAATATTAATTTTTATTGATAGTTACCACTACAGAGCTATTAGCATTATTGTAAAAAAAATTATTACCTACGGTATCATCTGTTGGAGCAGTAAAAATACCATTATCACCTTGCACTAATGTTTCTCTCAAAAAGTAGCCACAAAGGTTATTATCGACAATAACAAAATAATTGATACTGCCATCGTTATTTAGCGTATCAATATTATCGGTGATTGATGGCGGTTGAGCTAATATACCTTGCCAAACTTCGATACACGCAGTGCTATCCATATTAGCACCGGTAGCGTTATCAGCGTCAAAACCAGTGGGATAGCCAGGTCTAATAGCGTTATTATCACCCGGGGTTGTTAAGAATAATTCTACACCATCATAGTCAACACGATTGACGCTATTTTCAGTTGGACGAGCCTCAGCTTCCCATTGTGCTCTAGCTAATGAAACGCCAGTTGCAAAACCACCTGCCATACCTTCAATATTAGCTTGTTTAGCTTGTTCGGTTAAATCTAAAAACTTAGGGATAGCGGTAACCGCTAAAAAGCCTAATATAACCACGACAATAACCAACTCAATTAAAGTAAAACCTGCGGCTTGCTTTATAGTTGATTTATTCATTTGAGTTCGATTATTCATACCAGCCTCATATTTACTTAACCCTACTCTTAACTTAGTTTGATTGTAACAGTGATTTATTTACTAAGTCACTTATTTAACGCCATTAATTATATTTTAGAGCAATTTTTGATTAAAAACTTTTAATATAATTGAGTTACTTTACTCACCTTGCCGTTCGCACGATTATAATGAAAATAACTGCCATCAAGCAAAGCATACCGACACTGCACTTTTGTCTGCACTTCTTGTTTATTAGTATTATCATGAACCTCTATTGCACTAATAGAAAACTTCATTAAGCTCATTGGCGCTTCCATGACTAACTGCCAAATAGCGTCGCATGCTAAAGTTTGTTGTTTAACATCTATCCAACCAGCTTTATTAACCGGTATTGCTTGTTTATCTTTTTTATTAAAAGAAGCAAGTAGCACAGTATTTGGCTGCTTATCCATTAACCATTGCGCATGCACTGCACTCACTTTAGTATTAAAACTTTGCGCTAACGTAGTAAAACCCGCATGAGTGAATTGCGGTTCACTTTTAACAAAGTAGTTAATAAAAACCGCCATCATTACCCCAACAAGCGCAATAATAATTACAAACTCTGCCAGTGATTTATCCCTTTTTTCACTATTGGTTGTCATTTAATTAAAGTCTCGCATCGCTGACACCATATCCCACCACATTGAGGAGAATATACTCGCAACTCGAAACTTTTCTGACTCGAATACTATTGCTCACTCTGATTACTTACCTTGCATCGCTGATGCCATATCCCATAACATTGAGGTGAATATACTCGTCACTCAAAACTTTTCTTACTCTCATACTTTTTACTTACCCTGCATCGCTGATGCCATATCCCACATCGGTGTAAATATACCTAACGCGAGTACTAATACCATCGCCGCTACAACTACCAAAAGTAATGGTTCTATTCGAGCGGTTAATGTACTTAAATCGTAATCGACTTCTCGTTCATAATAATCACCTACTTCTTTTAGTAACTCGTCAACACGACCCGTTTCTTCACCTACGGCAATCATTTGCAATACAAGCGGTGTAAATAAAGTACTGGCAATTGCTGCACGTAACAAACTCTCACCACTCTCAATAGCTTGACGCATAGCAACAATTTTTTCTTGCATAAAGCTATTATCAACCGCGTCTGCCACAAGGGTTAAACCAGTTGTCATCGGAATTCCCGACTTTAATATAATACCAAAACTATGAGAGAATCTAGCCAAAATAGAGCGTTCAATTATACTTCCAATGATGGGTAGCTTTATTTTTCGCTTATCCCACTGATAACGACCTTGTTCTGTTTTCAGTGATCGGTGAATAGCAAAATAAGCGAATACACTAGCAATTAGCATGTAAGGCCAATAATTTAAAAATAAATTAGAGCTAGTGATTAAAAATTTAGTCGCTAGGGGCAAGTCTGCGCCCAGTTTGGCAAACATATTGGCAAAGGTAGGAATAACAAATATATTCAAAATAACCAAGGCTGCACCAAGAGCAATTAACACCATACTAGGGTAACGTAATGCGGTTTTAATACGCTTTCTTGTTGCTTGTTCGCGTTCTAAATACGTTGTCAGTTTTAAAAATGACTCTTCAAGTTGACCGGTATTTTCACCCACATGAATCAAAGAGACAAATAAAGAACCAAAAATATCTGGATGCTGATTTAATGCCGATGAAAGGGTATACCCTCCTTCTAATTGGCTTGAAATATCATGCAACGCTTTTTTCAGAGGGGTTGAATTACTCGCTTCTGCCATGCCATTTATTGCACGTAAAATTGGAACACCAGAGCGCATTAAGGCATACATTTGCCGAGAGAAAATAATTAGTTCATCTAACGTAACCCGATTAAAACCAAATATTTCACTAACATCTTTACTGGCAAGACTGCTACTTTGCTTTTTAGTCGTCGCAGAAATAGCAATAGGAGTAATATTTTTACGCAATAGTTGTTCAGCCACAGCTGAGGTATTTCCAGCTTCCATGGTACCTTTTACTTGGCTGCCGCTAACATTACGACCAGTATATTTAAATGATGCCATAAATTACTCTTTGTTTGACCTAGTTCACATCTATCGTTTCAACTAAACGCAACACTTCTTCTACTGTCGTTACGCCTTGCGTTGCATAGTCAAAAGCAGATAACGCAAGCGGAGTAAAACTTGGGTTAGCCTTTGATAACTCGGTAAATGCTTGTGTATCATCACGCTTAAGTGATGCCATCATAGGCTCATTCATTTCTAATAATTCGAAAACACCAATTCGGCCTTTGTAGCCCGTATACTGACAACTTTGACAACCTTTGCCCTGAACAAATTTGGTGCTATTCACTTGTTCACCCGCTAAATTAGTTAACCATAATAACTCTTGAGGATCAGGTTTATGCTCTTCCACACAGTGCTCACAAACACGACGTACCAAACGCTGAGCGATAATTGCCCGTAAGGAGCTGCCCACCAAAAAACCCGCCGCGCCCATATCAAGCAAACGTAAAGCACTGGTAATAGCATCATTAGTATGTAATGTTGATAACACTAAATGCCCGGTTAATGCGCCTCGTAAACCAATTTCAACTGTTTCTTGGTCGCGCATTTCTCCTACCATCATAATATCAGGATCTTGACGTAATGCTGTACGTAATACTGTAGAAAAGGTTAAACCTATTTTAGGATTTACCTGTACCTGATTTATGCGCGGTAAGCGATATTCTACTGGATCTTCAACGGTAATGATTTTTTTACTGGCTTCATTTAATTCACTTAAAGCGGCATACAAGGTAGTGGTTTTACCACTACCTGTAGGACCTGTAACTAGTACCATACCATGAGGGCGAGTAATTTGATGACGAACACGTTTAACTAAATCATCTGACATACCCGTTTGATCCAACGATAACAAACCCGCTGATTGATCAAGTAATCGCATAACAACTGACTCACCATGCTGTACTGGCATAGTAGACATACGAACATCAATATCATGCCCGGCAATTTTTAAATTAAAGCGGCCATCTTGCGGAATACGTTTTTCAGAAATATCTAAGCCTGCCATCAGCTTTAAACGCAGCACCATAGCAGAAGCAATTTTATTTTCTTTAAGGATATTTTCCTGTAAAACACCGTCAATACGTTGACGAATACGTAGTTGGTTTTCATCTGGCTCAATATGGATATCCGAAGCACGCATTTGCACGGCATCTTCAAACACCGATTGCAGTAATTTACCTACGGTGGCATCACCCGTTTCATCAATAAATGAGGTTGATAAATCGAAGTCAGATGACTGTTCATGCTCCTCTTCTAACTGACTAGCAAAAGACTCAATGTCTGCGGTACGACGGTAAAGACCATCAAAAGCATCAAACATTTGCGTGTCCATCACCACCGCGAGTGTTAAACGTTTTGGTGCGAGCATCTGTTCTAGCTGATCAATCGCATTCAAATCTGCGGGATCACTCATACCTATCAAGACAGAATCACCTCTGTCTTCTATTATCAACGCTCTTAGACGCCTAGCGTGTACTTCTGGTAGCAAGCTAGCTATTTCAGCAGCAATACGGCGTTGACTAATATCTAAAAAGGGTAAATCTAATTGTTGTGCTAAAAATTCTAACAATTGTCGCTCAGATAAATAGCTTAATTCGATAAGCGTATCACCGAGTTTTCGACCGGTAGCTTTTTGGCTGTTTAAAGCCTGCATCAATTGTTCATTCGTAATTATATGCTCATGAACCAAAAGGTCACCCAAGCGCATTTTTAATTTGGGAGCTGCCATGTTCGTTATTCTCCTAGAGCTTGCATGCGTTGCTGAGCAAATTCAGCTGAAGCAACTGATAAATCAGATTTTGTTAAGGCAAGCGCGTATTCAGTTACCGCTAAGGGAAACTGACTGTCTTTGTCATAAACAATCGCTAAACCTAAATGCCAACGGCCACTATATGCTTGCATGTCGATTAAAATTTTATACGCTTGAATAGCACTTTTATATTGCTCAATTTTTTGAGAAACATTAGCTAACATAACTTGATACTCTTGTTGTTTATTCATCGATAAAGGTTTTAACGTACTATACGCAGCTTTGTCTTGCCCTTGTTGAAGATGAATTCGCGCCTTCAACAGTCGTAATTCTGCATCGCTTCTATCTAACGAAATACCTTGAGATAGTAAATTTATAGCGTGTTGATATGACTTTCGGCCAAACCATAAAGCGGCAAGCTTTTTACGTGCTTGTTTTTGTTTGGGATCAACAATCAACACGTCTTCAAATAACTGTTCCGCTTTGCTTATATCATTAATATTTATTGCTTTTTCTGCACTCGCTAATTTTTTAGCTATCAACTCTTCTGACGTTAATTGGCGACGAGATACTGACATTTTGCTTTTAATTTCCGCTTTAGCTAATGTTGGGCTAACAGGTACAGTATTAACAAGCTTAGGCTTGGTATGTTCAGGTTGAACTAGCGATTTTATCGCAACAGTTTTTTCAGGTGTTGACTCAGAGAACTTAACCTTCTCTTTAGCAATCGGTTGTTGAGGTAACGCTATTGCTAGGTCTGCTTTATTTTTTGTCAGCGAAACTTTTTCTGATATTAACTCTTGTTGGTCAAGCCGTTGTTGATCAGATAATAATATTTCAACGTTTTTTTTGGGGGAGCTTTGGCTTACATTGGCTATTGGTTTTTGTATTTGTTTCTTAACTGGTATTTCATTAGACGCTATTTGCGCCTGTAAATTCCAGATATAAAATCCAAGTAGATTTAAACTAACTAACACCGCTAAACTAATTAAAATTATTTTTATCGTTGATGGTTTATGACTGATAGCTACAGGCATAGCAACATGTCCTTGCTCAGGTGCACGTTGCTCTAGGTCTTTAAGCATCTGATTAATTACACTCACCCTGATACTCCTGATAAATAGAGAGAATAGGCAAAATACCCCAACACTAATAACAACGTAGTAAAAGCGCTAAACCAATACATATTCTTTCCACTGAAACGTCCAAGACGATATGTACTTAGGCTAATACTTTCGGTATCTTTGATTGCTGCTGCTAACTGTTTTTTAGTCATTTTATAATTACCCTGCCCATAACTTAACATCAACATTTTATGACATAAAATATTGACTAAACGCGGTATACCTTGGCTGGCCTTGGTAATTTTTTTACACAAGCTAGCTGAAAATAATGCGGCCCCTTTATAGCCCGCAATTTGCAACCTATGCTGTATGTATTGTTGAACTTCTTCTGCTTTCATCGCCCGTAATTGGTAAGAAAATGTGATCCGTTGGCGAAGCTGTCTAAACTCAGTTTGTGCTAAACGTTGATCTAACTCTGGTTGAGCAAACAATACTACTTGCAGTAACTTACGTGTTTCTGTCTCTAAATTTGTAAATAACCGTAATGCTTCTAAACTTTCTTCTGGCAATGCCTGAGCTTCATCAAGTATTAATACAACCGAATGACCTTTAGCATGTAATTCTAATAATCGATTTTGAATACGCTGTGTTAATAACTGTACCGACATACGTTGGGCTTGTTTAACGCCTAATTCAATAGCAACTGCTCGTCGCAATTCATCTGGATTTAAATAAGGGTTAGGTATATAAGCGGTAACAAAGTGTTCCGGTATTTCATTAAGTAATTTACGGCATAATAGTGTTTTACCTGTACCCACTTCACCAATAACCTTGATGAAGCCTTCCCCTGTTTTCAACGCCGTCATTAATACCGCAAGTGCCTCGTTATGAGGCTCAAGCGCTAAAAAAAAACTCGTGTTTGGTGTGAGTGTAAAAGGCAGCTCTGTTAAGCCAAAATGGTACAAGTACATAAATTACAAACTATATTATTGAGCAATTACAGATTCATCTTCTTCAGGAAACCATTTTTGCAATAAAGAACGAGCATCTTGTAGTTGTGTTTTCCAGGTATTTTGACCAATAACAACAGGCTTAAGTAAAATAACTAATTCACGCTTTTGCGTAACCTCACTCACACTTTTAAATAGACTACCCAGTAACGGAATATCACCGAGTAACGGTGTTTTAGATTCTTGGTTTGTTTGATAGGTTTCAATTAAACCACCAATAACCACTATCTCACCTGATTTGGCTCGAATAATAGTATCCGACTCTCTCACTCGACTTTGTGCTAGTGGCAAAATCAATTCTTGCCCACCAAGCTGAATAACTTTATTTTGTTCGGCTGTTAAGGTCACAGAAGGATGTACGTGTAAAATAACGTTACCATCTTTGTCAATTTGCGGCGTAACATCTAAAGCAATACCAGAAAAGAAAGGGGTTAACTCAACCTGTGGTGTAGTAGTAGTTGATGTACCTGTAGTCGTTGTACTAGACACATCCGTAACAAAATACTCATCTTCACCCACTTTAATCACTGCTTTTTGGTTATTCGTGGCGGTAATTCTAGGGCTTGATAATACTTGTACATTACCTTGGGTTTGCAGCAAATCAATCACACCACTAAAGTCAGCACCAGAGAAGCTTAGTGAAGTAGCACCACCAACTTTACCAGAGATAGCATTACCCGCAATCTTTCCACTCGTGCTAAAGGTCAAATCAGTACTACCTAAACTACCGAGTACTTCATTCCAACGAACACCTTGTTGGTATTCATCATTTAAGGTTACTTCCATTATTTTAGCTTCAATAATAACTTGGCGGTGTAAATGCGTTTCAGTATCATTAATAAACTTTTTAACTGCCGTTATTTCTGTGGGTAACCCACGTACCGTCACTAAACCTGCTTGTGGTGAAATAATAACTGAACGACCATCTGTCGTTCCCACAAAGGCAGTTAATGTTTCTTTTAGTTCAGTCCAAAAATTGGATTCATTTTCAGTATAAATATTAATACCGCTATTACTATTTTGACCGTTTTGGCTGTTTTGGTTATTGCCACTACTTCCGTTGTTGCCCCTATTATTACTACTATTCCTGTTGTTACTGCTATTACTATTTGGATCGTTTTCTGACACACCACCTGAGTTAATACTCGTGCTAGAGGTACCAAATCTTTTTAAAAATAGATAATTAAGTGCAATAGTTTCAGTGCGTATACCCGCTGGATAAACTTGAATAATATTGCCATTTACACGAATATCAAAACCATAAATATCTTGAATTACCTTAATAGCTTCAGTCAAGGTAACATCAGTCAAATTCAAAGTAATGCTACCACTAACGTCCGGGTGAATAGCAATACTATAAGCAGAACCTTCTACTATAGCAGTGAAAAAGTCTTTCGCCGCTACTGAGGTTGCTGAAATTTCCAGTCTTTTCTCTGACAACAAACTTTGTTTCGCTTGTGTCATACTTTGTTGCATTAGCTCTTCTTGTACAGAATTTGGTACTTGTGTTAATGGCTTGGGGATATTTAACGCATTTGTTTCACTAATTGCTTGCTCTAAACCTGCTTTCATATCTACAGGCTGATCTGGCGTGCTTTGACACCCAACAAGGGTTAACAACAGAGTAGATAACGCTATTTTCATTTTTGACTGTTTCATAATTCAACTTTTTTATTATGCTTGAATTTAAGGATTCTTTACGAGTATTTTCTCGCTAGTAAGCTTTAACTTTTACCACATTACTCTTAAATATATGTAATTTAAGACGCTGTGTTTTGCTGCGCAAGATCACACTTTGATCATTAACAGCAATTAATTGATATTCACCTATGTAATCAAGCGTTTTTAATACTTTGCCATTAATCACTACAGTATGAACACCGTCACCATGAATAATTGACTCTAAAACCAATTTTTTTCCATTAGGAGTAACGGATAATGCGGCGCTATGACCAAAAGGACGAGTTGGATCTGTGTCAGCTAACACATTAGTTATCGGACAAATAAAACCACAAACCAATAAAAAAATAGTAGTAAATTTAAACACCGACAAACTCCTTTTTAGTACCTAAACTATACATTTCAATTTCTAGCTCACTATTAGGGTATTCAATTAATTTAAAGTTAAAGTCTTGCCAGAAAAACTTCCATGGTAGTTTTTCAAGCTGCGTTAAATAGTCACGTAAATCAAAATAACGGCCAGAAAGTGTGATCTTAATGCCATGACGATATAAGTTTAAACTAGCAGATTTCTCATTGGAATTAGTAGAGGCTACGCGAGTATTTGATGAAGAATTAGGCGCAGGCTTAGACAAAAGAGGCTTAGCACCAAGTAATTCAAAAGACAATAATGACACACCTTTTTCAAGCTTTAATAAATCCAATAAGGCATAACGCATCTGTATTGGACTCATTAGATCACTGGTTAACGTCAATAGTTTTTTATCAATTTTAGCTAGCTTGGATTCATATTGAGTGATTTTGTTTCTTGTATCGTCATTAGGGTCGCGCTGTAAAGCTGCTTGCAATTCCAGCACTGACATTTTTAATGACTGATTACTTGAACTAATTTGCACTATCTTTTTACTCGCATGATTGTTACTAACCATTTTATCATCAATAAACAAGTAAAATATAATAAAGAATATGGCGACTAAACCAGTAAGTAATATTAAATATTGCTCTCGAATTGTCAACTTTAAGAAGCTTTCACTACTTCCTTGCCATTGTTGTCTCATGGTAATGACACCTCTTGAGCTTTAGAACTAACCATAAACTCGGTAATATGCTGTTCGTTTTCCGACAGTTTAAAGTGAGAAAATGATTTACCCGATAACAACAACGAATTTTCAAACCCTGCTAACCACGCTGGTACAGCTTCAGGCGTCAATGCTAAACCAGAAAAAGTCATGTTATCATTATTTATATTAATAGTTTGTAGGCGAATATCTTGATGGTGCAATTGTGCTAATTCATTCATTGCGATAGCAAATCCTGCAACATAGGTTTTATTTGGGTTTGTTAACTTTTCATGCAACGCTTGTTTATTGTTTATCAGTAATTTAAGAGTGGTTAATTTTTCTGCAAATTGACTATCAACTCTGCCTGATGTTAGCTCTGTAGTTAAATTTGCGAGTAATTTATCTTGTTTTACTTTTTCTTTTTGCAAAACATTTAGTTTTTGTTGTATTGATTGGTGCTGAAAACTAGTTACTACGCCCCACCCCAACATTAGCATAAAAGCAGTAAGCCACAGTAAAGCCACTCTTGGCAAGGTTAATAATACTTGTTCAGGTAAAAGCTCGGGCTGTAGTAGGTTTATACGATATTTATGAGCTGCACTGTTTACATTAAGGTTAGCTGACATGTGTTGTCTCCTGAGCTTGCTCGGCAATTTTAGCCTCGTGCATCGTAGCACCGATAGCAGCCGCATAACTTCTGTACTGCTGATAAGCTTCAGGTAAATCTAACAAGGTTACCGGAATATGAGAATTTTCAGCTAATTTTCGAGCAAAGAAACTCTCATTATCCATAGGTAATAATACTTTAATTTCTTTAATGGGGGCTTGCTTTAATTGACGTTCAAAATAATCAGATGAGCGTTGAACTTCTAACGCTAGGTTATCAATGACTGTCATAGCTAATTCATCTTCAGTTTTATTCGCTATTTGCCTAAAACCGCGTAAACGACGATGAAAATACAATTTACCCTGTTTAACAATTAACAAAATAATTTCTTCATTGGGTTGTTGGCAAACCAACAAACAGGCATCACTTTGAGTTGGTAACAAATTAGCAAAAGCAAACTCTACCGTAGTAATATTGACAACTTCAGCACCATCTTTGTTTGTCGCTGCAACAATTTGTTTAAGCTCATTAATAGGCGCACAAACCACATGAATTTTTTCTTTACCACCAGCCAATAATGGACCGTCAAAATAATCTAATACCATATTATCAGGCGAGATAGTAACTAAATCTTTCACTTGCCATTTTAATGCCGCATTTATTTCAGCCGATGGGACGTTAGGTTTATCAATTTGTACAATTTGCGATTGTTGAGCGCTAAGCACTATATGGCACTTACCAGTATAATCAAGCTCTGTAATTACATGCGAAAAATCTAACTGATTCAACTTTTTATGATGGAATGTAGCATCTGAGACAGGGGGGCTGTCTTCAGATGTTGTTACTACTAAAGCAGGTAGCGAACATAAAGCGATAGACTCTTGCTGTAGAGAAATGCCAACCAATTGATCTGATTGATTTTTTGAAAAAACATTATTTATTCGTGTTAATAAAGACATGTATTTATGTGTTATATTATTATTAAAATGAAAGACTTAAAAAGTACTGTTAACATTATCCTGTATTGGAGTACTGCTGCAAGTATTATTGTTGATTTTAGCTTTTATTAACATTTCCACTTTACTATATAATTGATCAAGATGGCTATTTTATCTAAGTTACAACCGCTACATCATCCCTTATTCAAAAAGCACAATGTGCATGTTGAAATAAAACGTGACGACATTATTCACCCAATAATTTCAGGTAATAAATGGCGCAAGCTTAAATACAATTTACAACATGTAATGCAAACACAAGATATCAATGGTGTACTTAGTTTTGGTGGCTGCTATTCAAATCACATTCATGCGTTAGCATTTGCTTGTTTTGAGCAAAACATTCCTTGTGTTGGCATTATTCGTGGCGAAGTAGAATATGCTAATAACTTCACCTTATCTTGGGCAAAACATTGGGGTATGAAACTCTTTTTTATTGATCGAAAAACTTATCGTCGCCGTCATGACAGTAGCTATCTGACAGAGTTACAGCAAAATTTTCCTGGTTATTTTATCGTGCCTGAAGGAGGCAGTAATAAACTCGCTATTGCGGGTGTTAGCGAAATAATCACTGAACTAGCTCAACAAACTGAATTTGATACCTTATTAACGCCTGTAGGCAGTGGTGGTACACTAGCAGGACTTATTGCTGGCGACGAGTTAAACAACATAAGGCATAAATTACTAGGTATTACCGTACTTAAAAATGCCGAATATTTAAAAAGTGAGATAGAACGCTTATTACCTACAACAGCAAACTCACATAATAGATGGCAATTATTAACCGAGTTTCACCGTGGTGGTTATGCTAAATTTAGTCTAAGTGATATCAAACGTATAGTAGAATTTAACAAAGTAACAGGTGTTGATTTTGAACCTGTTTATTCAGGAAAAATGATCTTAGCTTTTATTGATTTACTAGAACAAGGTTATTTTAAAGCTGGTGAGCGGATAGTTTTATTACATACCGGTGGTATGCAAGGACTTGGCGGTATGATTGAACGTGGAATACTTAATACCGAAGATTGGCCAGTGCCAAAGCGAGTAGCGAGTAGCGAGTAGCGAGTAGCGATAAGTATAATACTCATTGTTGATCATACAATAAAAAAAACACCGCATCTCTTATCATTAAATAAGAAAGTGCGGTGTTTTTATTTAGCTTTATCGCTGCTTGTTACGCTTTACAATAAGTAACTCGAAACCCGTAGCTTAAAACTAAAACTTACGCTTCAGCAATAACAATCACTTTAACGCTAGTATCAACATCGTGATGCAAGTGAATAGCGATTTCAAATTCGCCTGTTTCACGGATTGCACCTAACGGCAAACGTACTTCAGCTTTAACAACTTCAACGCCAGCAGCGGTGATTGCATCAGCAATATCACGAGTACCAATAGAACCGAATAATTTACCTTCTTCACCAGATTTTGATGCGATTGTAATTTCACTCAATTCAACAAGTTTAGCAGCGCGTGCTTCTGCAGTTGCTAGAACTTCAGCTAGTTTAGCTTCTAATTCAGCACGACGTGCTTCAAAGTGCTCAACATTAGCGTCTGATGCAAAAACTGCTTTACCTTGTGGTAATAAGTAGTTACGTGCATAACCTGATTTAACAGATACCTTGTCACCAAGGCCGCCTAATTTGGCGATTTTGTCTAGAAGAATTACTTCC
>MAAC01015384.1_pt1 | contig 35498 bp, 30 predicted proteins | sample 1115981 | NCBI WGS metagenome assembly MAAC01 (sample SAMN04961126, study PRJNA320927) | seawater metagenome | isolation source: sample BD02T64 sea water enriched with oil for 64 days | place: USA:Gulf of Mexico | collected 2013-07-27 | reverse complement strand
ATTGAAAATAAACAAATAAATATAATTTTTTTCGTTTGAGAGATAACAGGCATCTTCTTTGCAATTTCAAAACTAACAACAATAAACTTAATGAGTAATACATGAAAAATACACTACTAAAAATCGCTCTTGCTTCAACACTGTTAACTGCCTCTGTTACTTCTTTTAATGCTTCTGCTGATGGTCTTGCTGGCGTTGAAGGTTTAAGTGGTAATGCCGCTGTGGTATCACAATACTTTTTCCGCGGTATTGCACAAACAACAACGGCTTCAGCTAGCGGTGGTTTTGATTATGAAAAAGGCGGTTTTTACGCTGGTACATGGGCTGCCGACGTACAAGACGGTATTGAAGTAGATTTTTATGCTGGCTACGGCATAGAAACAGAAAGTGGTCTTAGTTTAGGTGCTGGTTTTACTACTTATCAATATACTGGTGGTTTTGATTCTGCTTATAATGAAATTAACCTAAGTGCTGGCTACGGCATATTTTCACTTGGTTATAACGTAGGTACTCACGAAGAAGATAAAGGCTTAGGAATCGATGAAGCCGATTATGACTTTCTTTCTGTAACAGTAGAAGCCGAGTCAGGACTTTATGCTACTTTTGGTACTTGGGGCAAAGACTTCTCAGGTGATTATGTAGAAGTTGGTTACGGTACTTCTGTAGGTGGTTTTGACCTTGGTGTTGCGTTAATCTCTAACGATGAAGATTTAGATCTTGAAACTGGTGCTGGTGATGAATCATTGGTATTTAGTATTGCTGCTTCATTCTAATACCATTTTCACTAGCAGCGGTAAAAATCCGTTGCTAGTGAACTCTCTTAAACTGTTCCCTCTGAATTTTTACCTCTAAACTTTTACCTCTAAAATAATACAATTTTCTTCATTATTCGTGGATCAAAGCTTCCCTAACTGGCATCTTCATAATACTTTGCATAGGGATCAACGATGCTATCGTTGTAACAGCAATACTAATAGGCAAGGTATAGACAAATATCAGTGGATTCAATACCAGTTCAAAAGGTGTTTGAATCAGTAATAATCCTAAAAAATAAGCAACAGCTAAACTTAACGGTAATGTCACTATACATCCCAAAAACCAAGCAATAAAACCAATAAACACCGCTTCAGCAAATATCATTTTTGCTAATTCACTATTAGCCGCTCCAACTGCTTTTAATACCCCTGTTTCTCGTGTTCTTTCAATAATATTTGTCATCATGGTTAACATAATACCGTTGCAAGCAATGAAGATAATGATAAGGGTCAATAACATCATCAAATAAAATATTATTTCGAAATGGTCTTCGACCACATCGACACTTTGCCATGCAGTATTTATGTAACTAAAGGCTAAATCCTGCTGCTCAGCTAATTTATATAGGTCTTTTTTTAATTGTTTCAACGACGATTTACTGTGACTATCGGCAGTAATATATACACCATTGGCTTTCATTAAATTTGCATTACTACTGGTATAAATACTAGCAGAGCCTATGTTTCTAACAATGCCAACAACTTTGAACGATACTATTGTTCCTTTCGTTTCAATTTTAACACTCTCACCTACCAATAATTCGGGCATATGTTTGATGACCATTTGGCTAACGACCACCTCAGGTAACTCTGCGGAATTGCCAGCCCTTAACCATCGACCTTTGATAATAGGCATGTTAAGCATCGATGAAGCGGGCTGTAAATCAGTTAAGGTGACTAATAATTTATGCGCTTCAAAAGGCTGTACTGCTCGCTTTTCGGCATCAATATGATCATCCATAATTGCCGCAGGTGAGCGATTAAATGCTTCTGTTGAAATGATACCATTGACACTCTTTAGCATCTTGGCCATTTTTTCCACGGATACCTCTTGTTTGAGTTTGACCTGCATACCCCAATTTTTAGAAGCTTGCTCAACGGTTATTGCGTTATCCATAGTCCGAGTGATGTTGAAAGTGGCTATTAGAAATGCAACTGAAAAAGCCAGTACTGCCAGGGTTAAGACAAAACGCTCTCGATTACGCATACTGTTTCGAATAGCTAAAGAGATTGCAGGGCTAAAATGGGTCAATTTAACAATCAAGCGCTCAAAAAAAGTATCTATGTATTCACTTTGTTCACTATATTCTAAAAGTGTTTCTCTGATGGTAAGTCGACTGGCGCGTTTTATTGGTACAAAAGCCGCTAACAATGGTATTCCTATTCCCACCGAGACCTGTACTAGTAGCACCCAAAAAGGTACATGATAGCTTTCAACATTAAAGTTCATCATTGGCAATAACATATCGACATACCAAGTTGCGACATAAAATGCTAACGGCATGCTTAACAACATACCAACAAACCCCAGTAAAAGAACTCCACGATAATAAATAAGGCTGATTTGATTTTCGCTCGCGCCAAGTGCTTTCATTACACCAATTTGAGCGAGGTGTTTACTGAGTTTTGCTGAGATCAGGTTAAACACTAAAACAGCACTTAATAAACAACACAATACAGCAAATACTTTTTGGATCATAAACATGCCCCCTGTAATATTGGCATGTGGGTGCTCGCCTGGCGGCGCGACATTAACACTAGAGACGGGGTAATGATTAGTCACTAACCATGCCTTTAACTCACTACCAACTAGCGACATTTGTTGCTTACTTTGGCTTTGTTCGTTATCTATGTTTTTTACACTGACTTTTAATTGATTAAAATAGAGCTCCCCCCCCATATCCACCAATGTTTGTGCTGAAACATATCCATAAACAATATTCTCCCACTCAGCTTGAGCAAGGCCTACATCATGTGCAGTCCCAGCCATTGTCAATGTCGCAGATAAACCAGCTGAGGTTTTAAGTTGCACTCTTTCGCCAAGATCAGCACCAAGCACAGTAACGGCTTGTCTTTCGATTAGTATCTGATTTTTTTGCGGCGGCCAACTTCCCTGATCTGGTCGTAAAATATCTAACTTAATATCGTTATAGTCATTTAAGACAAACAACAATAACGGCTTCCACTCCCCGGCAAGGGTTTTTATTTCGCCAAAAATAAGCCGCCTCGCATCTACTTGGTCTGTTGCAGGCTGTTGCTGCACTTTTTCAAGTAATTCTGCGGTAAACTTTTCAATATTAAATGAGATTGCAGTTGGGTTTGATTTTAGAAAGTCATTGCTCATTTCCCGAGAAAGAATGGCATAACTATTTAATATCACCCCCAAAGTAAAGGTACTTAACGTAATGGATAAAATAACCAGAGTTGAACGCCCTCTGTTTTGCCAGACGTCACGCCATGTTTTTAACCATAAAGTATTAAGCATGCTGTCTTACCTCTTCTGTTGATAGAGGTCTCGAAGGACTATTTTTTATCTCTCCATCGACAATATGAATGGTTCTTGAGGAGTATTTTTGGCAATCAGGATCATGTGATACCAATACCACGGTTTTTCCCTGCTCATTAAGCTGGGAAAATAATTTAAAGATTGTTTTTGCCGTTGCTGAGTCTAAATTACCGGTTGGTTCATCGGCTAGAATAATATCTGGGTCATTGGCTAAAGCACGAGCAATGGCGACACGTTGCTTTTCTCCGCCAGACAGAATTGACGGGAATTTATTTGCCTTATCCACCATACCCACTTTTGCAAGTAATTCTTCGGCACGGACTCGACGTTTAGTCGCAGGGATAACCTTACAAAAGTCCATCGGTAGTATGATGTTTTCTAGTACCGTTAAGGTGGGTATTAACTGAAAGAATTGAAAGACTAAACCAATATTTTTACCTCGCCATACATCTAGCTTATTAGCACTCATATGGGAAATATCAGTACAATTCACTAAGACTTGCCCACTGGTAGGTTGGTCAATTCCAGAAAGGATGTTCAGTAATGTCGATTTACCACTACCTGATTTGCCAATAATACTAACAAAGTCACCTTGATAAATGTCTAAGTCAATGTTGTTTAATACCGAGAATTGCTGTTCTTGATTATGGTAATTTTTTGAAATACCTGTACTGGTAATTATTTTTTTCATTGTCTTTTCCAAAGTTTAAGTAAGAAACTAAGGAAACTATGACAGCCTAAAAATAGAAGGTCGTCTCAGCCAATGCAATGAGACTTAAAATAGAAAATTTAATAAAACTCAGCTTTTATCTGGGTTAGCGCTCGATTTTCGATATTCGCTAGGGGTTTGTCCGGCATTATTTTTGAAAATTCGATTAAAAGTGGCTTTGGAATTAAAGCCAGCAGAAAATGCTATCGATAAAATTGAACTGTCGTTATTATTGGGATCTGTCAGTTGTTTTTTAACCTCATTAATACGGTAGCTATTAATAAGGTCATAAAAATTGTTACTTTGTTCATGGTTAATCACTTGTGACAAATGATGAGAAGATATCTGCAATTGTTCAGCTAAAGATTGTAAGTTTAACTCTGGGTCAATATAGGGTTTTTCTTTATCCATATGTTTTTGCAACAATGCGTAAGTATTAATAATCTGTTCATCATTCAAACTAGACTTTTGATATTTATTATTAGTTTTATCCCTCCCCTCATTATTTTTATTATTAGATTGAACAGTTAAAAATTCATCACTATTAACTGAAGGACTGGATGAAAATTTGGCAAATATTTCCGGTCTAGATAATATTTTAAAGACAATAAAATAAGTGATCAGCGCTAAAATAACGGCTAAAGATTTATTAATCGGTAGATAATAAATACCATGATTAAGTGCATAGACAATTGATAAGGCAGAGTAACCGAGTAACAAAGCAAATAGACTTTGCTCAATCCAAGCCTCATTTATTCTATCGATACTGGAGCATGATTTTTTCAGTTGTTCGCGGTATTTTTTCAATAGCAATCGACAGATAAAATAGTAAAACCAAATCTGCACATAGACAGCAAGCGCCAACCAATTGATTTGTCCAAGATAGAACCTTTGATTGATAGCTAATGATAAAAATATCACAATAATCACAAAAGGGGCTAGATGCAGAACGTGTTTGAAGGCGGCAAGCTTAATTTTGCATAACCTGCATAAATAGAAATAATATAACGGGCCAATTAACAACTGAAAGGGCTCTGATAAGCTATGAGTTAACGGTTGTAATTTTACAAAATACATTGCTATTAATGAGTTAGCAGTAGTACTTAAGGAAAACGTTAGCAGAATAAAACACAGTAGGTTAAGTAAGTGGTTTTTATTGTGATTGATGTTAAAAATTACCAGAGATAATAATAAAGCAATGATTATGCTTGAGCTGATACCGACAATATAAAAGTGCTGCAGTATGCTATTTAACATGGGGTTATAATTTAATAAGTTCGCCTAAATGAGAATAGTATACTTAATTCGTTTAGAGATGTTTGATTTCAGTGGAAATAAATTGATTCAAATTGCTATGATATTTTAGTTTTAACCAAGTCTGTCTCTTGATAAAATTAACTTCATCGATAAGCGAAATGATCATACCATGTCAAAAAAAGAGCAAAATAGCCCCAAAGATACTGCTGAAGAAAGCTTTTCTATTAAAAATGTTATTGGCAGCGTTGCCGCCGCTTTTTTAGGCGTGCAGAGTAATAAAAATAGAGAGAAGGATTTTACTAAAGGAAAGTTTAGTCACTTCGTTATTGTTGGTTTAATTGCTGTGATGTTATTTATTGGTGGATTAGTTACTGTTGTCTCTTTGGTGTTACCTTAAGCCCCTTATCTACAAAGGGGAAATGCCAGAGCTTTTTATCATTGATGACAACAATTAATTTTTACGCTTCATTTTTTATAAAGCGCCATTAATTCTGCCACTTTCTTGCGGCCTCCGCCTTTTTGGCTAATAGTGCGCGCCACTTTAAATGACTTGATTTTACTTGCACCTTGGTAGATTTTTCGTGTCCAAATCGTATCATGATTACTAATGAGAACACTGACGTTTTTATTTTCTATAACCTCTTCCGCAGCATTTGCTAAATCTGCTTGCTCATCTAAACCAAAGCCATTGCCGGCATAACTGGTAAAACTAGCCGTTTTACTCAAAGGTACATAAGGTGGATCACAATAAATAACATCGCCATTTTTAGCACGTTCGAAGGTTTGTCGGTAACCTTCACAGATAAATATCGCCTTTTGTGCTTTTTCGGCAAAAAATAATAATTCAGCTTCTGGGAAGTAAGGCTTTTTATATTTGCCAAAAGGTACATTATAGCCACCAGACTTATTGTATCGGCATAAACCGTTATAACCGTGGCGGTTTAAATACAAAAAAAGTAATGAACGATAATACTTATCAACCGTGGCATTAAACTCACTTCTTAAATGGTAATAGGCTTCAGCTTGATTATTTTCTGGGTTAAATAGTTTTTTTACATCATCAATGAAAACTTGCGGTTTCATTTGAATAATTTGATATAAATTAATGAGATCTTTATTGATATCGTTTAAAACATAATGCTGATGATCGCTATTTAAGAATACCGAACCGGCTCCAACAAAAGGCTCAATTAAACGGTCACCTTCTGGCAGCATTTTATTGATAACATCACTAAGACTATATTTACCGCCAGCCCATTTTAGAAATGCTCGATGCTTTTTAACCATTCAACTTAAAACCCTAATACAACCCGCTAGCCTTATGGCTAAGAAGTGGGGATTGTAACTTGATTCTTTATTGATTGGGAGCGTTGATAGTAATTGATTTCACTATTAATCGTTGATATTTCTTTGATCCAAGGCGATCTATCTTTGATCGTTTGTGGTAACTCAATATAAGCTAGTTCAGCCAGTTCTCTGGTTGGGAAATATTTGCTTGTTAATATCGTCATTAAACTGTCATTGACTAGTCGCTGATATTGATGAAAGGCCATCTCATTATAATCAGCTAAAAATTCATTTAAGACCTCTTGTTGAGTAAAGCCTGATATTTGAATAACGTAACCTTGCTGTTGGTTTAAATATAATGCACTACCATTTAGCTCATCGATAATTATTTTCGATATTGTGCTGGTTTGGTTATCTTCGGCTTCGATAGTTAAATCGGCTATTACTGGCGTAACAATAGTATTTTGAGCTGCTGACAATAATTCTGTAGACAGTGTATGACTGTCATCTTCAATAACAACATCAGCGGCTTGTGATATTTTTAATGAATGCTTACTCACCGCATTGTTATCAATATCAAAGTTCACCAACGCATTGAGAATATCTTCAGCTTCAGCTTTTTCTGGCATTACTTTTATAGGCGCCGTAGGGGTGATTGTTTGACCATTTAACAATAAGTATATTTCTTCAACAGAAGCTGAAGTTCCTTCAGTGGTTTTGTTGCTTCGTAAGCCAATGCTTCCAGTCAAAGAACTCTCGTTGGCAAAAGTTGGTGAGGTTATCGCTATAGCACCGGTTTTATTAGCATGTTGTTGACTGCCGTTAAGGATGTCTTTTGAAAAATTAAAGACATCACGTTGGTATAAAATACCGACCGTTATTGCTGAAACTAGCGTTAAAGCACTAAAAAACATCAGCCATTTTTTCAATGGTGTTAATTTAAAGAAAGTAGACTGCGTGTTAAATAATTTTGCATTCAGCGCAATTAGTTGCCCTGTTTTTGCTGAAATAATGGATAACTTTTTATGAAATAATGATTGGTTTTGACTAACAACTATACCGGCTTGGGGAGTCGCTAACATTAATACATTAATGTGATAATCTGCTTTTTTAGCAATTTCTGCAAGTTGAGCTAATTCATGTATCAACTGTAATGAAAGGTGTTGGGCATTATCAATAACAATGCTTACTGCTTGTTTATTTTGTTTAACTAAGTTTATTAAGCTTACTGCTACTGATTGTTCGGGATCAAACAATGTATTGCCAAATAATTGCTCAATGATCCGACACCGCACTTGTAGATCATTTAGTTTTGCAGACATGGTGATATAGGCTGCATTTTGCTCAACAGCAAGATTAGCGAGAAATTGGCTGCCAATATCCGAACAAAAAGAGATTTGTTCATCAATCACCATAACCGCTTGTTTCGAAAAACGAAGTATATAATCAACACGAGCTGTGGCACTAATTGTAGTGACACTCTGAGGTTGTATTGGATTTTCTATCGTTTGTGCTAGCGCCGACATGTTTCACCTATCTGTTTTCTACAGAATTTGCTGAAGCATGTCCTCACTAATATCATCACGCATAACTGACTGACCGATGCTGGTAGGGATAATTAAACGTAGCTTACCGCCGATATTTTTTTTATCTCTTCGCATATGTTTAATAAACTCATCAAAGCCCATATTTTCTGGTGCTAATAACGGTAAATTAAATTCAGTCAATAAATTTTCGATACGACGAAGTTCTGACGCTTCGAGCAAATTCATTGCTACTGCTAACTTAGCAGCAAGTACCATGCCAGTAGAAACCGCTTCGCCGTGTAACCAGTTTCCATAGCCTTGTTCAGCTTCAATCGCATGTCCGAAAGTATGACCAAGGTTTAACAATGCCCTGACACCTTTCTCAGTTTCATCAGCAGAAACAATATCGGCCTTACATTGACAACATCTTTCGATCATTTGGATCAGTGCGGCTTTATCACCCGATTTAATGGCTTGGCAATTGTCTTCTAGCCAAACAAAAAAGTCTTTATCACCTAAAATACCGTATTTAATAACCTCAGCCATTCCTGCTGAAAACTCACGTGAAGGTAATGTATCTAAACTATCGATATCAATAATGACGGCTTTGGGTTGATAAAAAGCGCCAATCATATTTTTACCTAAGGGATGATTAACGGCAGTTTTTCCACCTACTGAAGAGTCTACTTGAGATAATAAGGTTGTTGGTATTTGAATAAAATCAATGCCACGTTGATAACATGCCGCTGCAAACCCGGTGATGTCACCGATAACACCGCCACCTAAAGCTATCAAGGTGGTGTCTCTACCATGAACATTAGTTAATAAATGTGACATGATCTTTTCAAAATTAGCTAAAGACTTCTCCGCTTCACCATCAACAAGGATCACTTCATCCACCTGATAGTCAGTTAATAGGTCTTTGAGTTTATTCAAATAGAGGGGAGCAACGATTTCATTGGTAACAATACATACTCGTGTTGCCCGAATATGTTGTGATAGTAAATTATTTTCATTAAATAATTTACTATCAATATAAATAGGGTAGCTGCGCTCACCCAAGTCTAATTGTAGGGTCGCCATAATATTAGAAATCTAATCGTTCAACAATTTTTTGTGCAACAACTTTTGCACTTTGATCATCTGTTTGTACAATCACATCAGCGATGTCTTCGTATAGAGGGTTTCTCTCTACCGCCAAGTTTTCTAAAACCGTACGAGGATCAGCTGAAGTTTGTAATAAAGGACGACGACGATCACGTTGCGTACGTGCAACTTGTTTATCAATGGTTGTTTCAAGATAGACCACAACACCACGTGCTGATAATCGATTGCGGACAAGATCGCTAACGACCGAACCACCACCAGTTGCTAAGACAATACCTTGCTTTTCAGACAAATCATCAATGACTGTTTCTTCTCTTCTACGAAAGCCTTCTTCACCTTCAAGATCGAAAACCCAAGCAATGTCGGCACCAGTGCGGCGCTCTATTTCTTGATCAGAGTCAAAAAACTCTAAATGCAGTCTATCTGCTAATTCTCTACCTATGGTACTTTTGCCTGCGCCCATTGGGCCCACTAGGAAAATGTTACGTTTTTCTGCCATGAGATTAACTTAATACTCGTTATAAATTGCGTTTCAGGTAAGAGGGAACCCCCTCGAAAATTTTAAGGGCGTAATTATCGCAATTGTTGGGTATAAATTGCAAGTAAGCAATGGCTAAAACACCGCTTACTTGCAAATTAATTTAAAATCGCTCTGTTACAATACGTGGAGTAACAAAAATCAATAGTTCTTTTTTCTCATTAAAGCTATTACTATTTCTAAACATCCAGCCAAAATAGGGGATATCACCCAGTACCGGAACTTTTGAAACACTGCTAATAATAGCTTGTTGATAAATTCCGCCTAAGACGATGGTTTCACCATTATTAACGAGCACTTGTGTACCAATCCGTTGTGTATCAATTGCTGGTGCGCTACCACTTTGCACATCAGAAACGGTATCTTGGGTAACGACCAAATCAAGAATAATTCTATCATCAGGCGTAATATGAGGAGTCACGGTTAAACTTAACACCGCCTTTTTAAACTGTGTTGATGTTGCCCCACTTGATGCAGCCTCTTGATAGGGAATTTCGACACCTTGTTCTATATATGCTTCTTTTTGGTTTGATGTGGTTATGCGTGGACTGGCAATTATCTCACCTTTGTTTTCTTTTTCCATCGCACTCAACTCAAGATCTAAAATGGTACCATCGGCTAAACGCGCTACTTGAAAAGCAAGGCTACCGGCAGAGGTTGCCACAGGTAAATTGACATTTAACCTTTCAGCTAACGCAGGAGCTATTCCTCCATTTGCAGAACTCGCACCTTCAAGTGTACCCGAACTGCCATATTCTCCATCGGTATCAGTGACTCCCCAACGGATACCAAGCTCTTCGTTTATACTGTCTTTGACGGTTACCATACGTGCTTCAATAACAACTTGTCTAATAGGGACATCAAGCACATTAACCATACGTTTGATGTCTTCAATGCTATTTGCCGTATCTCGAATCAACAATGTATTGGTTCTTTCATCAACACTAACACTTCCTCGAGTTGATAAAATCGAATTGTCTTCGCTTTTAATTAATGCAGCAAACTCTATCGCTTTAGCATAATTAACTTGTACATATTCAGAATATAAAGGCGCTAACTCAGCGACTTGCTGCTTGGCCTGAAGATCACGCGCCTCTCGAGCAGCTAATTCATCACTTGGGGCAACCATTAAAATATTGCCTTCCATGCGTTTATCTAACCCTTTAACTTTAAGGATGATATCTAGCGCTTGATCCCAAGGAACGCCATCAAGTCTTAAGGTTATATTACCGTTAACCGTATCACTGGTGACTAAATTAAATCCATTGTAATCAGCAATGATCTGCAATACGGTCCTAACGGGAATATCTTGGAAGTTTAACGAGATAGCTCGGCCAGTGAAGTCATCTGAATCTCCTAAATAACCAGGCAATTTAATTTCTTCTGTAACCGTTAAAGAAAATACATTATTGAGCTGTTGATGCTTAAAGGTAAAGTTTCCGGCTATATCAATCACTAAACGGGCATTATTACCTTCTTTAAATGTCTCAATACTACTAACTAAAGTACCAAAATCCGTGACATCTAAAGTATATAATAAGTCTTCTACAATCTGAGTATTATGAAACTCTACATACAACTTGCCTAATCTGTCACTAACATCAACAGCCACCATGCTATCATCAAGGTCAACTATAAGTTGTGCTTCATTCCCTTGCCCTTTTCTAAAGTCAATCGAAGCAATATTGTTAATGAATTCACCACCAACAGGTGCAAGACTCCCTAGCGATGCCGAAACAATATCCTTATTTAGCACCAGAGAAAATTCATTGTTGTGTTGACTGACATCAAAGATTGATAATTGATCCAAATTGACTGAAGCCACGACCTTACCGGCTAGCTTTTGTACAGTGATATCTCTCACTCCCGCGTGTGAAATAACCGTTTTGAGTAAATTATCAGAAAAATTATTCGCCTCAAAAGTAATATCAATACGAGCAGGGTTCATTGATGTTTTTACGATTGGCTGGCTGACTATATTTTCCGTCAATGAAAAAACTAATTCAATTTCATCATTTTGCATGGTGTTATAACTAACACCAGTTAAATCTGCACTGACAGAGGTGACGGAAACAAGAGTAAGCAACATCAGACTGATGAACCTTTTACTCACGCGAAAAAAACTATTTTTATTCATTTGGTTAACTTGCAACATTACTTCCCTTGCCCCTCTGCACCTGAATCAACTATAGCGACAATTGTTTCTCGCTCCACCCAACAGCCAGCGCCATCAGGGATCAGTTCAATGACTTTAACATTGTTCTGGCTTACATCTGTAATCCTACCATTATATAAACCAAGATAATTTCCTACTGCAACCCGATGTAACGTTGCATCTGATGCTTCAACCAGCGCCCAAGTAATGCCTAATTCGCCTAAGGTTCCTCTCATAAGCAAATTACTTAAAGAAAACTTTTCTAACGGCTGTTTTCTCCGCCTAGGATCAGGGCTTAAACAACCCGACATTTGCTGAATTTTTTCCTGAATAGCTTCCGGTCTAGGCACGTCAAAAGGGCTGCGTAATGAAGAAACAGAGTAATCAAAATGGTTAAACTCTGGCACACTCGGTATCGGTTCTATGCTTTTAGGCGTATTAGCTTGCACTTCTGCAAGATGCACTTTTAAATCAGAGGTGTCATCAAAACACCCAGTAAGCGCAAATGAGATAAATAGCGCGACTAACTTATTCATTGTACATTCGCCTCTCTATAACGATAGGTTTTTGCTTGTAATTTCAAGTTTAGTTGGCCATTACTCGTTTTATTTATATCAATATCAAAATCATGCAAGGTAACAATACGGGGCAGCCCCGCGATTTTACTAACAAAATTACCAAATTCATGATAAGTACCAATAACTTCCATATCTATAGGCAATTCAATATATATTTCTTGAGTAATTTCAGGTTGCCAATTAATTTTAACAAAATTAAGGCCACTCGTGGTGCCAACAAAAGTAATGTCGTCCAATAGACCAGGCGTTTCATGACTTTCTGGTAAACTCTTTAGCTGTGCAGCAAATAATACTTCCGCTTCGATCATTTGCTGTTTAAACAATTCTAAATTAGCCGCAACATGATACTTAGCTTGATACTGCTGCTTAAGGGTAGTCTCTTCTGCCTTTACGGCATCTAATCGAGTCAACTGATCACTAACCATAGCAACATAGCCTAAACCAAAAACAACAATAGCAATAAAGACTGAGAAAACACCTTTCGCTAACGGTGGCCAATTACCAATATTGTCTAGCTCAAGGTCGTCAAATTGTGAAAAATCTATATTCACTTGCTTGCTCCTTGAGTTTGTTCAGTATCAATTAATCCCTTAATGCGTATACGCATCTTAAAATCACTCAGTATTTTACTTTCTGTGTCATTCGAAATAATGGATTCCAATACCGCATCGGTAAATAAATCTGAGGTATCAATCTTTCTGATCATATTTGCTAAATGATTGTTAGATTCACTTTTACCAAACAGTTGTAAACTATTGCCCTGCTTTTCCATTTTAGTTAAGTATATGCCTGTCGGCACTATTTTAGCAATTTCGTCAAGAACTTGGGTACCGACATTTCGACTACGTTGTAGCTGTTCAACAACACTAGTGCGCTTTTCAAGCTCAGATTTTTTTTCGTTTAAGGTCTTAATTTGGCTAATGCGAGCATCTAAAAGTTGAATTTCATGTTTTAGATACTGGTTACGTGCATTCTGACCATCAATGCGCATTTGATAAAATTGATTGACCAAAAAAACGAGCGCAAAAGATGTTAATGCCACTAGGGATATAGCCGTGAAAAATTGGCGCTGTTTTGCCTTTTCAGCTTCTTCTCGCCATGGGAGTAAATTTATATGTGCCATGATGAAAAGCTCCTTAATGCTAAGCCCGCGGCAACCATATATTGAGAAGCGGTTTGGCTCAACTCATGTTCATCTGCTGACGAAATATTATTCATTTGAGCAAAGGGATTGGCAATAACGGTATAAATCCCTAACTCTTCATTAAGTAATTCCAGGATTCCTTCAAGCTGAGCACAGCCACCTGATATCACTAAATAATCAATCTTCTCTTTGCCACTTGACGTTAAAAACATTTGTATGGCACGCCGTATTTGTTGCACAAGTACGGTATGAAAGGGAGCAAGCACTTCAAAAGTGTAATTAGGCGGTAAATCATTGCTTATTTTATCGTTTTCAGCTTCTTCAAATGACTTATTGTAATAAGAAACAATCGAGCGGGTATATTGCTCTCCGCCAAACAGCTGATCACGGCTATATAAATGTTCCCCGGCTTGAGTGACAGAAAACAAGGTCATCAGCGAGCCAATATCGACTATCGCAACGGTCTTATCAAAAGCATCATCCGGTAACAAAGGTAATACTAAATCATAGGAACGGCTAACAGCATACGACTCAACATCAATAACTTTAGTATCAAATCCACCAGCTTCTAATGCAGAGACTCTAGCCTCTACTGACTCAGTACGCGCAGCACTGAGTAAGACATTAATTTTAGTTGGATCTGATTCATTAACATCTAAGGGTTCAAAGTCTAAACTGACTTCATCAAGTGGATAAGGAATTAAACTATCGGCTTCAATTTCAATTTGGCTGGCAAGTTCTTGCTCGTTTAGAGCAACATCCATGTAAATCACTTTGGTTATAACGGTTTGACCTGATACCGCCGCAGCCGCATGTGTCGCTGAAGACGTAATTTTGGTACGTAATTTGGCAATAACATGACCAACCGCTTCAATATCTTGAATTTCTCGATCAACAATAGCCCCTCTAGGCATAAGCTCAGTGGCTAGTGCTTCTAAAGTATATCCTTCACTTCCCTGACTGATCAGAACAGCCTTTGCAGAGTGCGACCCTATATCGATCCCAACCACTAAAGGAGTTTTCTTTTGTAACAGATTTTTCAGCATAGCGTCCTACTAAATCATTTTATTATAATAAGATAATGATAATTTCCGTTAAATGCATTTATTACATGCCTTTAAAGGATATACTAGCAGTATCGAACATTTTATCTATTTTATTGAGCATTTATTTTGTTTTCTTTCAAAAAAGTTCTAAAAATTGGCCTGTTTTTCTCCCTTTTTGGCTTATTCGCTTTAGTTTCTGTGTATTTGGCATTACGTGGCGAATTGCCGAGTGTTGATTCATTGAAAAATATTCAGTGGCAATCACCGATGAGAATATACAGTGCCAATGGTCAGTTGATGAATCAGTTTGGTGAGAAAAAAAGAATACCCTTGTCACTGGATAAAATGCCAAAACAGCTCATCAATGCGATATTAGCGACAGAAGACGATCGCTTTTATTTACACTTTGGTGTTGATCCAATCAGTATGTTTCGTGCGGTAGTGGGTCAACTGACCGGACAAAATAAAGGTGGTGCAAGTACCATCACCATGCAAGTTGCCCGTAACTTCTTTCTAACGCGTGATATCACTTACATTCGAAAAATCAGAGAAATTTTCACCGCCTTCCACATTGAACGCCTACTCAGCAAAGATGAAATTCTTGAACTCTACATGAATAAGATCCCATTAGGTCATAGATCTTTTGGTTTTGGTGCTGCCGCACAAGTTTATTATAATAAAAACGTTAACGATTTAACTCTCGCACAAATAGCCGTATTAGCTGGATTACCTAAAGCCCCCTCAACAATGAACCCCATCAGTCGTCCACTTAGGGCTAAGGCACGCCGGGCAGTAGTCTTAAAACGTATGCTAGTCACTGATTACATCACAAGCCAAGAATACCAACAGGCCAATAATGCCCCTATTACCGCCAAGAAATACGGCGCTGAAATTGAGTTAAACGCCCCCTATGCTGCTGAAATGGCACATCAAAAATTGATCGAACGTTATGGTAAAGAACAGGCTTATACTGGCGGCTATAAAGTTTTCACCACAGTTTCATCAAAATTGCAAAGCGCAGCGGAGCAGGCTGTCATTAATAATCTACTTGCTTATGATAAAAGACATGGTTATCGCGGTGCATTATCTTCTCTTCGTCCAGTTAAGCCAAATAAAGATGAGCCGAGTATTGAGGAAACCGATCCTCTCAATGCCATTGAAATTGAAAAAGTACTAAATGAAACCATCAGTTATCAGTCATTAATACCCGCAGTTGTCACAACAATAAATGAGCAAGATATCGAGATCACCTTAAATAACAATCAGGTCGGAAACATTGATTGGCAAGGTTTAGCATGGGCACGTGAGTATATTAATGATGATAAACAAGGTGATGAACCTTTATTTGCCCAAGATATTGTTAGTTATGGCGATGTTATCTATGTCATCAAAATTGATGATAAATATCAACTAAGCCAATTACCTAAAGCCAGTGCTGCACTCGTTTCATTATCACCTGATAATGGTGCAATTAAAGCAGTGGTTGGCGGTTTTAGCTTTCTACAGTCACAATTTAATCGTGTCACCCAAGCGAAACGACAAGTCGGTTCAAATATTAAACCCTTTGTTTACTCAGCGGCGTTAGACAGCAACTTCACTTTAGCCTCTTTAGTGAATGATGTTCCCATTAATCAATGGGATAAAAGTTCAGGGGTTGTTTGGCGTCCAAAGAACTCTCCCGAAAATTATAGTGGTGAAATTAGAGTAAAAAGAGCCTTGGCTCAATCCAAGAACGTTGTCGCAGTAAGATTACTGAGGGAAGTTGGCCTTGATAGAGTGATCCCTCATTTAGCATCATTTGGCTTTGCACCGGATGAACTACCAAGAGACGAGTCTCTTGCACTTGGTTCCGCCTCATTAACACCGCTTGAAGTAGCAACGGGTTTTGCAGCTTTTGCCAACAGCGGTTTTTTAATTGAGCCTTATTTAATCGAACGCATCGAGGATTCCTTTGGCAATATTGTTTATCAAGCGAACCCCGCAATTGCTTGTGATATTTGTAGTCAATTTGAAAATCATGGTGAACTCACTGCCGAACTAAATAGCGATGTAGCAACTTTAGATTTCGATCAAATCGATTTAGCTGCTGATTTTGATAAAGAACTGCCCTTGATAAAAGCTCAACGTGCAATTAGTGCTGAAAATGCCTTTTTAATTACCCAAGCGTTAAAAGAGGCGATTTGGGGAGCAGATTGGTCAGCATCTATACCTTGGCAAGGAACAGGTTACAGAGCGAGAACATTAAAGCGTAGGGACATAGCAGGAAAAACCGGCACGACTAACGAAGCTAAAGATGCTTGGTTCTCAGGGTTTAGTCGACGATTAGTCACCACATCATGGATTGGCTTTGATGATCCCAGTAAAAATCTTGGTAGCTCAGCATATAATAACAACTTAGGTAAAAACCAAATTACTGGTAAAGAGTTTGGCGCCAAATCAGCACAACCCGCTTGGATCTCATTTATGAAAACCGCGTTAAACGATTTACCTGAAGAACCCTTTGTGCAACCGGAGAATATTATTTCGGTTCGTATTGATAAAACCAGCGGAAAATTAACTAAAAAAACAGATCGTAGCAGTATTTTTGAATATTTTAGTATTAACTCCGTACCAACCGAATATATCAATAAAGATAATAGCGATGAAATTTTCGATAACAACCTTGATGAAGATGAAATTTTCTAACTAATTGGTCAACTTTCAATATGTTGAAAACTTCTTTCGTTTCGAACCTAAATAGCCACTTGAATAGGGTGGACAGGCTAATATTTTCAGTTTTTGTTGTATTATTTACAACATTTTAGAAAATTATTTTTTTACTGAGTCCTTGATTCTATCTAGCCTTGCTCTGATAACTGTCATTTAGAAGCCTTATATTCTTTAAATCACCCCGCCATAACTGAAAGTTCTAATGAAAACTTTCATAACGAAACAAATTTTTCTTTCGTTTTACTAAATGATCGCCTAAAATGCGCCATAATTACACTCATCTATATTAATATCGTCATCCTTTAGGAGCTGACTAGCTATGACCGTTTTGCAACACAACATCGATTTATCACAATATGGCATTAATAACGCAACAGAAGTTGTTTATAACCCGTCTTATGATTTGTTATTTGCCGAGGAAACTAAAGCAGATCTTGAAGGTTTTGATAAAGGTGTAGTCACTGAGCTTGGCGCGGTTAATGTAGATACCGGTATATTTACTGGTCGCTCTCCAAAAGATAAATATATTGTTCGTGATGATGTTAGCCGTGACACCGTATGGTGGTCTGATCAAGGTAAAAATGACAACAAGCCGATGAGTCAAGAAACCTGGTCTCATTTAAAGTCATTAGTAACTTCACAATTATCTGAACAACGTTTATTTGTCGTTGATACTTTTTGCGGTGCTAACGAAGATACCCGACTTAAAGTACGTTTTATTACCCAAGTTGCTTGGCAGGCACATTTTGTTAAGAATATGTTCATCCGACCTACGGATGAAGAGCTGAAAGATTACCAACCTGATTTCATCGTGATGAACGGTGCAAAAACCACTAATGATCAATGGCAAGAACAAGGGTTAAACTCTGAGAATTTTGTCGCTTTTAATCTCACTGAAAAAATTCAGCTCATTGGTGGTACTTGGTACGGCGGTGAAATGAAAAAAGGTATGTTCTCAATGATGAATTACCTACTACCATTGAAAGGCATTGCCTCTATGCACTGTAGTGCTAACGTAGGTAAAGAAGGCGATGTTGCAATATTCTTTGGCTTGTCTGGTACCGGTAAAACAACGCTTTCAACCGATCCAAAACGTGAATTAATTGGTGACGATGAACACGGTTGGGATGACAAGGGTATTTTCAACTTTGAAGGTGGTTGTTATGCAAAAACGATCAACTTAAGCAAAGAGAATGAGCCGGATATCTACAATGCGATTCGTCGTAATGCATTATTAGAAAACGTCACCGTTGATGCTGATGGTAAAATTGATTTTGATGATAATTCAAAAACAGAAAATACCCGTGTTTCATACCCTATTGAACATATCGAGAATATTGTTAAACCTATATCTCGTGCAGGTCATGCTAAAAAAGTTATCTTTTTAACCGCAGATGCATTTGGTGTATTACCTCCGGTAGCTAAGTTAACACCAGCTCAAACACAGTATTACTTCTTATCAGGCTTTACGGCTAAGTTAGCGGGTACAGAGCGTGGTATTACAGAGCCAACGCCAACTTTCTCTAGTTGTTTTGGCGCAGCTTTCTTAAGTTTGCATCCAACTCAATATGCGGAAGTTTTAGAGAAACGCATGAATGATGTTGGTGCTGAAGCATATTTGGTAAATACCGGCTGGAATGGTACTGGCAAACGTATTTCAATTAAAGATACCCGCGCAATCATTGACTCAATCTTAGACGGTTCAATTGATCAAGCAGAAACCAGTACTTTACCTTTATTTAACTTAAGTGTGCCAACGGCATTACCTGGAGTAAATACTGAAATACTTGACCCACGTGATACCTATCAAGATGCGGCCGAATGGCAAACCAAAGCACAAGACTTAGCTAATCGTTTTGTCAGTAACTTTGAAAAATTCACGGATAATGAACAGGGTAAATCATTAGTCGCTGCAGGGCCTTCGCTTTAAGTTGATTAGCTCTTTGTAGACCATAGCGTTCATCCTGAACATCGTCACTCTTTGCCTTCGACGTGCATGGAAGCACTAATGCCGAGAAGGCATGGATGCCTTAGAACGGCCATGGCACCGTGACATACCGTTCATCCTGAACATCGTCACTCTTTGCCATCCATGGCACCGTGACATACCGTTCATCCTGAACATAAAAGCCGAATAATGTTCTCATTATTCGGCTTTTTTAGTAAGTCGTCTTAAGCTTTTAGAAGCATTAATGTGTTGTCGGTAATAATACTTTCGCCGATAAGCCACCTTCTGGGCGATTTGTTAGTAAAATTCTACCTCCGTGGCTATCAACTATACGTTTAATAATAGCTAACCCTAAACCACTGCCTTCAGTCCCGCGAGCTTTATCACCTTGGGTAAAAGGTTGGAATAAACGTTCAATATCAGCCTCTGGGATACCGGGGCCTGAATCGCACACGGTAAAGTAAGTGAAATTTCCTGTTTCATCTTTACCTGTTGCCAGAGTGATATCATCATCACTATAGCGAATTGCGTTTTGAATTAAATTTGCCACCACCCGCTTCATCGCCACATAACGTAAAGGAATTTTGGTTATAGCTGCCGAGACAAAAGAAAAGTTTCTACCGGTCACTGACTCCGCTTGAAGCACTTCACCTATTAGAACATTGAGATCATCAAACTCCGCTTTGTCTTTACTATCATGACGAATATAATCGATGAATTGATCAATAATAGTATTCATATCATCAATGTCGCAATCAATACCTTCTTTTAAAAATTCATCTTCTTTCGACATCATTTCAGTCGCTAAACGAATACGAGTTAAAGGAGTTCTTAAATCATGGGAAATACCAGCCATTAGTAAATTCCGATCGTCTTCTAATTGCTTGATACCTTTGGACATATGGTTAAACGCTTGAGTTACCGAGACTATTTCGGTGGTACCTCGTTCAGCTAAAGGCTCAGGAAAGTCTCCTCGCCCAACTTCTTGGGCAACCAATTGTAAAGACTTTAACGGTCGATTTAATTGACGAACAAATAACCAGCCACCGATGACGCTAAGGCCACCTAAAATCATAAGTACAATAATTAACGGTGTATAGTTTGCTTCTTCTAAACCTGTTAAAGGTATTTTTACCCAATAATTGGGAGCTTGGGGGGGTCTTATCCAAAAGAGATATTCATCACCTTGTGAAATGCGGACTTCGGCAGGACCTTCTAATAACTCAGACATAACCTGAGATTTAAATTCATAATAAATTGCATCAGCTAAGCCCAATGGCAGAGCATCTTCTTCACTATAAACACCAATACCCGTTTCTCGTTGGAATGCCACCGCCATAGCAGGGCTTGATACCGGTTCTTGGACATCAATAAAAACCACGCGTACTTGTTTGGCTAACAATTGGTCAACTTGGTGTGAGTTAGGTTGCACGATATAAATCATTATTGAAACCAATGAAACGGCTTGATTTATCAGTAGCAAAACACCAATAAGTAAAATTGTTTGCCCAAAAGCACTGCGTGGCAATATTTTCATATCATCTGACTACGGTTAGGTTTATGCGACCGCTTTTCCTTCCGGGACAAAAACATAACCCAGACCCCAAACGGTTTGAATATAGCGAGGTTTAGCCGGATCTTCTTCCAACATTCTGCGTAAACGTGATACCTGAACATCAATACTGCGTTCTAAAGCAGAATAATCGCGACCACGAGCAAGATTCATTAATTTATCACGAGAAAGTGGTTCTCTTGGATGAGTAATCAAGGCTTTTAAGACTGCAAATTCACCACTGGTAAGTGGCATATTAACATCACCTTTTAACATCTCTCGAGTAGCAAGGTTCAATTGGTATTCACCAAAAGCAATAACGCTTTCTTCTTGAGCAGGTGCACCAGGCGCATCTTGTACTCGGCGTCTTAATACGGCTTTGATCCGAGCTAATAATTCACGAGGATTAAAAGGCTTCGGCATATAATCATCGGCACCTATTTCAAGGCCAATAATACGGTCTACTTCGTCGCCTTTCGCTGTAAGCATGACAATCGGAATATCATTTGAATTTTGACGCAAACGACGACAAATAGATAAACCATCTTCCCCTGGTAACATCAAGTCTAAAACCAGAATATGAAAATTTTCCCGCTCTAATAAGCGATCCATTTGTTCTGAATTAGCCGCGCTGCGTACAACAAATCCTTGCTCAACAAGATACCGCTCTAACAATGCACGCAAACGCATATCATCATCAACCACTAATATCTTAGGCGTTTCGTGTCCCATACCTTTCCCTTAATAAATTTTAAGCTATTGCTACTATAAGCTATTTGTAACAAATTTAACAAAGTTAGTCAGTTAAATACTATTGCTATTTGTTACAAAGTATTAATTAAGCTGTTTATAAACATAGTGAAACATAGTTAGTGATTTAAATACGAAAAGTAGGGTAGAATATTAAAATGAATATTTGGATCCATTTTTTCAAAGCACCAAAACGTGTACTCACCATTAGTCGAAGACGCCAAACGGTAAAGTTAAAGCGTCAGCTAATACGTGTGCAAATTGCGCTTGCTCAAGAAAAAAATGAAACCAAGGAAATGTTAGGGATCTACCGTCGTTATACCATACGACAGGCAAGCCCTGAAGAAATGAAACTCGCTAATCAACAATTTATAGATGTATTAAAGGGTTTAGGTATTGGTGTGTTTGCCATTCTACCCTTTTCACCTATCACCATTCCAATTGTCATCAAGTTAGGAAAATGGGTCGGTGTAGATATTCTACCAAGCTCTTTTAACGATGAAACCAATCGAAAAAAAACGGTTATTTCAAATAACCAATCGCCTGATCAGTAACACATTGAGTAAAGCTTTGTTGGCGCTCGGCTTTTGACAGTTTCGCGATAGCTTGACGAACAAGCTTTTGTTTAATATCACGATCTTTTTCAGGGAGCTGCTTTAATTGTTCATCAAAACAAGCTATCAGCCCAAAATTAATCGCGGTATCTGAACTGAGTGCTTCTCCCTTTAAACATGTCCGTAATCGTTTGGCTAACTCGTTTCTCTCCATCTTTGTGATCAAGGCTGTTACTTGATAATTATCTTTATCTATTTTTCGCTGTTGATTACATGCAAAATACATATCAGCCACGGCAACCACAGGAATAAGCTTTTCGTGTTGAGCACTAAACTTATCTTTTAACCATTTGCCATGTTCTTTGGTTATTTCTTCTGCAGATAAACTACCACTAACCAAGAAAAATAAAGTTAACGTGGTGAATAGGTATTTCATATCAATCCTTTATCATGGGTAGTTATACCAATGCTATTATTTCGGCAATTCTACCTTAGCAATACAGCCAGAACAATCAGTACGATTAACTATCGTCAGGTAGCCTTGATGTGCTTCAATAATTTGCCGGCAAAGCACTAAACCAATACCGCTGCCTTGTTTTTTAGTGGTGTAAAATGGGGTAAACAAATTTTTCTCATTACTAACGCCGCAACCTTGGTCAATCACCTCAATAATCACTGCATTATTCTTTTTAGATAACGATAGTTTAATTTCACCATCTTCACTTGCCATTGCCTCGTCGGCATTTTTAATAAGATTGATCAACACTTGTTCTATTTGTATAGGGTCAATTGTTATGGTGATATCGATTTCGGTAACTTTAATGGTTCTTTTTGCAAACAATGCCACCATCTTATTCAGTAAGGCATTAAGGTTGCAGCTCACTTTTTTTGGCTCAGGCAAATGGCTCAATTTACGGTAACTATCAACGAAAATCCGCAAACTACTAGCTCGTTCTTCAATAATGCTCAAACTGTCGGTTAAATTTCCAGCAAAAACAGGCTCTAAGGTTTGTTTATTTGTTAGTGATTTTAGCGTGCCTGAAAGTGATGCTATTGGTGCTAATGAATTATTAATTTCATGGCTCAATACTCTGATTAAATTTTGCCATGCTTGCCTTTCATGCTCTCGCAATAAATTATTAACATCGGTAATAAAAAACAATTCGTGCTGATGGCCATGATCACGATATTGATCACGGATCACCTGAAACTGTCCTTTACTGTGGGCAAAGTTGAGCTCAACTACTTGATGACTTTCTACAACCAATAAACTTCTCGCGATATTATCTAACGGCATATTAAGCACTTGTGCTAATTCTACATTCAATAATTTTTCTGCTGCAGGGTTTAATAAAGCGAGATGATGATTATCATCAATGGCGATAATGGCGACATCAATATGCTGGATAATTTTCTCAACCAACAAACTACTCTCATAAGCAGCAAAACGTTGATTGGTTAACGTATCAGCCAAGGCATTAATTTGTCCAACGAGTTGACCTAAAGCGTCATCTTTACCTTGCCGCCTACCACGTAAAGAATAGTCACCAGACACCATACCTTCTAATAAGTTAGAAAGAGTTCGAAATTGATAATTGATTTTACGATAAACACTACTGGTGCAGTAAACAATCAAACAAAAAAGTGTCAGCACTATCAGAACAATTAAATTGAAAGATGTCTGGTAATACCACAAAAAGAAAAGCAGCAGGCTGGTCGGTACTAATGTAGCGATCAGTACATATTTTAATAGCTGGCGTTCAAAGGTAATTTGTTTACGGCTTTGCAACGGCTTTCCTTCTTATTATTGAACCATCATAGGGGTTATAACTTATATTTATCTATTCTGCGATAAAAAGCACTACGACTTAACCCCAAAGATTTTGCCACTTCAAGCATATTACCTTTGAAAAATTCGATACGTTTGTTGATCACTTCTTTTTCTATCGCTTCTAAAGGAAGATTATAATCAACAGACTCATTTATTTCGGGCGATGTTTCATTAAGCAATGGCTGGTTAGTGATAGAAAGATGCTCAACAGAAATCTCTTGCTGGCCAGATAAGACTACCGCTCTTTCTATCATATGGTTTAATTCACGAATATTACCCGGCCATGCATAATCCAATAGGGCTTGTTTAGCTCCATCGGATAAGTACAGTGACTTCTTTTGATATTTATTAGCAAATTTAGCCAGAAATAAAGTTGCCATGGGCAGAATATCAGCTTGTCTTTGTTTTAAAGCAGGTAAAAGAATTTCAACGGTATTTAGTCGGTATAATAAGTCTTGTCTAAAAGCACCATCCGCAACCAGTTCGGTGATATTGGCATTAGTCGCGGCAATGACTCGTGCATCTGAATGCTGAGTTTTACTCGCACCTACTTTTTCAAACTGCTGTGATTCTAAAACCCGTAACAATTTGGCTTGTTGTGATATCGGGATATTACCAATTTCATCAAGAAACAAACTGCCTTTATCGGCTAATTCAAAACGACCAATACGTTGCTCTTTAGCATCGGTAAACGCGCCTTTTGCATGACCAAACATTTCACTTTCAAAAAGGTTTTCAGTGATTGCGCCCATATTGACGTTGATCATTGAATGGCTAGCACGCTCAGATGCCGCATGAATATATTCAGCTAACAGGCTTTTTCCCGTACCATTTTCACCGGTGATCAATACATTAATATCACTTTTAGCGACTTGTTCGGCCATTTCTAAGACGTTTTTCATTGCTGATGATTCAGCCACTAAATGCTCAAAACGGCCTTGCTCCGCTTTTAATAAATGATTTTCTTGTGATAGTTTTTCGGTTTGATGGAGCTGCTCTGCCAAGAGAATTTGTGTTTCAGCGATGGTTAACAGCCGATCATTTTCCCAAGGTTTTTGAATAAAGTCACTGGCGCCATTTTGCATTGCGTTTACCGCCAACTCAACGGTTGCCCAACCAGTCATGACGACAATAGGTACTGCGCTGTCAATGTCATTAAGTGCAGATATTAACGCTAAACCTTCTTCGCCAGAAGTGGTATCTAAATCAAAATTAAGATCAAGAAAAACACAATCAAAATCATTAGATTTAGCTAATTTTAGTACTTGTTCCGGGTGTGAAGCTAAGGTGACTTGATAGCCTTCACTGGTTAATAACAGTTTTAATGCAGCAAGAATATTATGATCATCATCTGCAATTAATATATGTTTAGTCACACTGTTGCCCTTTAAATTCATCGTTTTCAGAAATTGTAAAGTGCCCAAGTTATTGAGCACTGATTTATCATAATTCACAAATCCGATTATTCATACCTTAAGGCAGTACATGGTTCCATTTTAATGGCACGTTTTGCCGGCACAAATGTCGCAGCAGTCACCACAACACTAATCACCACTGGAATAAAGACAAATACCCAATAATATTGGTTACTATCAGGACCAATCAATTGCACTATGCCTTGGCTCGCTAAAAAACCTACCGGTAAACCAAAAAGTAAGCCAAGCGCTAATTGCCACCAACCTTGCTTCATCAACATCGACAAAACTTTTTCATCACTTGCCCCTAATGCCCGTCGAATACCAATTTCTTGGGTTCTTCTGCTGGTTGAATTAGCTAATACACCGTAGATACCACTCGATGCCAGTAATAACGCACACAAGGCAAATACAGCAAATAAATCTCTAACAAAGCTCATACCACCGGTACTGCGGCGTAATTCATCTTTTAATGAGTTTATTCGATACGCTGGTACTTCTGGATCAACACTTGCGACAGCTGAGATAAGCGCATCACTATATTGCAAAGCATCATCTTGAACATCGATAAAAACCGACATAAAGCGACGTACTTCTTGCTTGTATGGACGATAAGCTGTGGTTCTATATTTTACATTTTTAAACGGTTGACCATGGATAACATGTTTGACTACGCCAACAACGGTTAACCAAGGTGCATCTTCAGTTTCGGTATAACGAAAGCGTTTGCCTAAAGCGCTTTCTTCTGGCCAAAATTTGTTTGCCATAGAGTCGGTAATTACAGTGACAGGCATACTGTCAGCACGATCTCTACTATCAAAAAATCGTCCGGCAATTAATGTCATGCCCGCCGCTTGCATACTGTCTTCAAAAGCCACCGCCAATCCTGTCCTAGGGTATTGATTTTCAACAACTTCGTAGCCTTCAGGTTCAAATGATAAGTAACCTACGCCATTACCCGGTAAACTTGAAAAAGCACCCGCATTATTCACGCCAGGAATTGTCTGTAACTTCTCAATTAAACGTTGATAATACTGTTGGCGTTTTGCATCGTCCTGATAGGTAGCAGTAGGCAAACCAATACGAGCTTTTAATTTTTCATTAATTTCAATGCCATAATCAGTATGATTAACGCCTTGTAGCAAAACAAACAGTACGCCTGAAAGACTAAGTAATACGCAAGATAACGCCACTTCCAAGGTCACTAAAAAGCGATTAATACGACCCGCTTTTTTACCCATTGAGCCACGTGTTCCGTCTCGTAAAACCGAATTAAAATCACCTTTCGACATCCGCCACGCTGGCACTATGCCGGTAACAAAAGCGGTAACGACAATTATAACAATCGACTGAATCACCAGCTCTGTATCTAATGACATTTGCCACCAAAATGGCACTGAAATAGGTAGCATTTTAGGTAAAATCATCTCTAATAGTTCTAATCCCCATGCGGCTAAAAATATGCCAAACAGACCACCTAAAAAACAAATAAACAAACTTTCCCACATCATTTGCATAATAAGTCGCGCTCTTGGCGCACCTAAAGCAACACGAATAGCGGTTTCTTTGGCTCGCTCATTAGCACGGGCAAACAGAAGGTTGCCAACATTAATACAAGCTAAAACCAAAACAAAACTCACGGCAGTAAGCATCAAACCTATGATCATATTTGCACCATCTCCCATCATCCACTTTTGAAAAGTATCAACATAAGCGCTACTTTTGCTATTGGTTGCTGGGTATTGTTGGGCGATGTTTGCCATGATCGCTTTAACTTCCTGATTAGCTTGTTCTAAAGTAATTTCAGGTTTTTTCTTAACATAAATGCCAACATGCGCCGCTTCACTACGTTTAACACGGGTAGCATCTTGAGTAAGTGGCATCCATAAATCCGTCGCTAAAGGAAATTTATAGTTTTCCGGCATCACGCCAACAATCAAGGTATCAACGCCATTAAGTTTCGCTGTTTTGCCGATAATGGCGGCATCAGCATTAAAATAATTTTGCCAAGTATCAAAACCTATCACAGTAACGGGCTCTGCCCCGACAAAACTGTCTTTTTCGGTAAATGCGCGTCCCATCAAAGGGTGAGTACTGGTATAAGTAAAGATGTTTGTCTCAGCGACAACCCCTGCAAAACGCTGTGCTCTATCGCCGTTACTTAAGTTTGCCGTTGCATTATAATAAGCGCCCATTTCGGAATAACTGTTACTTTGCGCTTTAATTTCGACATAATCAGGATATAAAATTGAGCCACCATTGTAATGAATACCGTCATATTCCAATTCAATGATGTGCATTTGTTCGCCACCATCAAACGGTAAAGGACGAGTCATTATCGACGATATAAAGGCTAACATAAAAATTGATAACCCTAATCCTGCAGCCATGACTGACACCGTTAGCGAAGAAAACGCTGGGTTTTTTAGTAGCATGCGATAAGCGTACTTAATATCAAATAACCATTTCATTGTTCTATCCTCTCTCTGATACTATGCCGCTTGCACGCCACGTTCAATTGGGTTATCAGCAATAACTTTGCCATCTAATACTTCAACCAAGCGCTGAGAACGTTGTGCGGAACGTGGATCATGGGTAACCATGCAAATTGTTGCCCCTTCTTGATGTAAAGTATCTAACAAGCTCATCACCGCTTCTGCATTTTTACTATCTAAGTTACCCGTCGGTTCATCGGCAAGAATGATGGAAGGTTTGCCGGCTATCGCTCTTGCTACTGCAACACGTTGCTGCTGGCCACCTGATAATTGTGAAGGAAAATGATTGGCACGATGCGCCATATCAACCTTTTCTAAAGCATTTTTTACCGCTTCTTTCACTTGTGCGCTTGTATAGTCATCACGATAAGTCAGTGGCAAAGCGACATTTTCTTCAACTGATAAATCACTGATCAAATTAAATGATTGGAAAATAAAACCAACTTCTTTATTTCTAATTCGAGCACGTTCAGCATTAGAAAGATTAACCACTTGATGACCATTAAGTTTATATTCGCCATGGGTAGCAATATCTAACAAGCCTAATACCGATAATAATGTCGACTTCCCACAACCTGACGGGCCAGAAATCGACACATATTCACCTTTACTAATGGTTAACTGAATATCAGATAATGCATGTGTTTCCACTTCATCGGTATAAAAGACTTTTTGTAAGTTATTAAGTTGTATCAAAGTTTGCTGTGTCATCAGGTTATCCTTTTCTATATTTATTGGTGATACCAAGTGGATTAATTTAAAGCCTTAATTCGAAGACTTATTTTAAAGCGATGTTATCAAAACGTTGAATGTCTTCGTTTTGCGAAATTATGATTTTCTCACCCACGGCTAAGCCGTTAAGTATTTGAATTTTTTGTACAGAACCGCGGCCAAATTCAACAGAAATACGCTGCGCACTATCTTGCTGTGGGTTAACTTTAAATAACGTGGTTGTTCGGTTACTTTGCGCAAATGGTGGACGGCGAACAAACAGTGCATTAGGTAAGTGAGCGACTAATATTTCACCATCAATGCTTAAATCAGGACGAGCATCGTTGGGTAAGGGTTGAGATAACTCAACATCAACCTGTACGGCACCATTATTTACCGCTGGAGCGATACGAATGACCTGGCCAATGATTTTATTATTACGAGTATCAATGGTAACTTCTTGCCCTATGACAACATCACGGATCGCCAGTTCAGGAATTTGTAGTTCTGCAAGGAGCTCATCTTGTTGTGCTAATTTAGCTAAGTTACTACCCAGAACAACTTGTTGGCCTGCTTCGACCGCAACCACCTGAACCACACTGTCGATACTGGCTTTTACCTGCAAGTTATCCACTTGTTCCTGCATACTTTCTAGTGTTTTACGCATTTTGTTTAATCTTGCGTGCAAAGCATTTTTTTGCGCAGCAACATTTTCACGCATTTTCTCTTCACGTTGCTGTTCAATCGACCAACGTTCTTTGGTTTGTCTATTTTGAAGTTTGGTTTTTTCGAAATCGAGTTTTGACACCACTTGCGCGCCGCTATCAAACAACTCCTTTTCGGCTTTTAAACGCATGGCTACTGTTTCAAAATCTAATCTGGCATTAAATACCCGTGCTTTTTGATCGAGTAGTTGTGAATCAAGCGCAACTAAACCTGCGGTGGTTTCTGCTTCTTGTGCTTCTAATTCCCAGCGAGTTTCTTCTAATTTCCGTTCAAGTATGGGATTAGTTAACTCAATAAGTAAATCACCCGCTTTTACTTGTGCGCCGGGCTTTACTAATACTCGCTCAGCTCTGCCATTTACATCAGATGCTATCCAACGGAATTCTTTAGGAGTGAGTACGCCAGGCCCTCTAACCTTAATCGTGAAATCACCTTGTTCAACTTCGGCAATTGTCAGCTTACTTTTATCCGTAGTGAAGCTGGTAGTGGCTACGGTTTGTGTTAAGAAAAAAGCTATCGCGCCAGTAACAACGACCATAAAGACCAAACGATTTCGCTTAACAAATGAAACTTTTTTATCTCTGACAATATCCACAACAACCTCATCTTTTATTATTAATAACTGTAAAGAGCAGGAATCGCACCAACAATCATAACCAACTGTTATTAAAGGAAAATGTAGAATGGTAATATAGAGGGTATATTGTCAATCCCAAAAATGGGATAAAAGAAAGCAAAAAGCCATCCCAAAAATGGGATGGCTTTCAATATGATATATTTGCTCTTTTACCAAAGAACTAATTTAGAGCTATACCGATAGTTTTAAACCGACATAGGCTTAAACGGCAGATCTCGATAACGCTTACCTGACGCGGCAAACACAGCATTGCCTAGTGCAGGAGCAAAGGGAGCCACACCTGGCTCACCTAAACCGGTAGGTTTGTGATCAGACTCAACCATATGAACATTTACTTTTGGCATTTCAGTAATACGCATCACCGGATAGTTATGGAAATTAGAGTTCACTACCGCACCTTCTCTAAAGGTGATTTCGGTACTTAACGCTAATGACATGCCCATAACAACTGCACCTTCCATTTGTGCTGTAGCGCCATCTCTATTGAGTATTTGACCACAATCAATCACACAATCAACTTGCAGTACTTTAATATTCTCTCCATCAGATTCTACTCTCACTGCCATCGCAACATAGCTTTGAAAGCTATAATGCACGGCTAAACCTATCCCCTGACCTTTAGGTAAGTTGGCTCTTTGTTGCCAACCGGCGTTGTCCGCTGCAATTTGTAAAGCATTTTTTGAACGACTGACTTGTTCTTGTTGCTTAGGTTTTTTATTGGCATCGTAAAGTTGATTTAAGAAGCTTAATGGATCTTTGCCCGCTTTATAAGCAAGTTCATCGGCAAAAGTACTGAATGAAAAACCATAAAAAATGGCATTCACTGCGCGGTACCAACCTATACGGGTATGGGCTTTAGCATCACCTATTTCACTTCTAAAATTTGGCAAACCAAAGGGATATTGATCAACCGCTTTAACATCACCTTTCCTGGGTTTTACCACCGAGGGGTTAAATATTGAAGCTATCGGTGGAAACGCGGTACGGTGTAACCACCCTGTCACCACTCCTTGTTCATCAAGAGAAGCTTCAATGTGTTGAGCATTAATTGAATGATAGTAACCCGTGCGCATATCTTCTTCACGAGACCAGGTTAGTTGAATCGGCAGGCCTAATTTTTCAGAAATCACCGCGGCTTCATGCACATAATCACATTTATATTTACGTCCAAAAGCACCACCCGCCATGGTGACATGAACAATAATATCTTTAGCTTCACGCTTTAAATATTTCCCTAATACCTCTTGAATATCTGCAGGAGATTGGGTTGCTGCCCAGACTTCACATTTATCTTTTTCGACAAAAACAACACTGGCATTAGGCTCCATCGGCGAATGGGATAAATGACCACCGGTATAGGTAGCTTTAACAGTTTGAGTAGCATTAGCGAAGGCGGTTTTAATATCACCACGCTCTGTCGCTAACTCCGCGGGGTTTTCAACGTTTTTAACTAATTGTTGTTTATATACTTTAGTATCGTAAATCGCATTTTCACCTAAATCCCACTGAATATTCAAGGTTTTCAACGCTTGTTGTGCCGTCCAGTTATTATCCGCGACCACTGCAACACCACCAATAGAACCAAAAGGAACTTCTAAACGGTCAACCACTACCACATCAACAACACCTTTCATGGCTAAGGCTGCAGTTTTATCAAATGATTTAAGCTTGCCACCTAATACTGGGCAATGAGTAATCGCTGCATATTTCATCCCTGGTAACTTAGTATCAACACCATAGATACGCTCACCAACCACCACTTGACCTTGGTCATGTCTCGGTAGTGCTTTACCTATATAGTTATATTCAGACTTTTCTTTTAAGCTAGGCTTGTCAGGTACAGATTGGTTAGCAGCAAGGCTAGCGAGTTCTCCATACGAAAGTTTTATTCCGGTATTTTTATTAACAACAAAATGATTTTCGGCTTTACAGTCATCCGCAGTAATATTCCAAACTTTGGCTGCCGCAGCAATTAACATGAGTTTAGCCGCAGCACCTGCTTCACGCATGGGTACATACATTTTGCGAATACTGGCTGAGCCACCAGTACCTTGGGGGCCATACTTTTTATCGCCATCTGCTTGTTGAACAGTTACCCGACTCCAGTCGGCATCCATTTCATCGGCAACCGCTGCGGGTAACGCAGTGCTAATGCCTTGGCCCATTTCACAACGACCACAATAAATCAGTAAGTCACCATTTTCTTGTAAGTGAATAAAAGCATTGGGATTAAATGCAGCTTCACCTACGTCATTACCAAACGCCATTGCTTTCATCGGTACAGTAATACCAAGCACTAAACCGCCACTTGCGACACCTGTAGCTTTTATAAAATTTCGACGGCTGATATTTTCAATTTCTAATTTATCGTTTTCTATTTCATCGCTGTTTATTTTATCAAGAAAGGACATTATGAAACCTCCTTGGCTAGTTCAAAGGCGGCTTCACCAATCGCTTTTTTAATGCGTTGATAAGTACCACAACGACAGATATTTCCTTGCATTGCCGTGTCAATTTCATCTGCGCTAGGTGTTGGATTAGTCGCTAAAAAACCCGCAGCATTCATAATCTGTCCTGCTTGGCAGTAACCACATTGCGGAACATTATTAGCGAGCCAAGCTTTTTGTAGTGGGTGATCACCGTTTTCAGATAAACCTTCAATCGTGGTGATTGTTTTACCCGCTAACATGCCAACGGGTGTGATACATGCCCGTGTTGCTACGCCATCAACATGTACAGTACAGGCGCCACAAAGTCCTGAACCACAACCAAACTTAGTCCCTGTTTTCTCTAATCGGTCTCGTAAAAACCACAATAACGGCATATCCTTGTCGACATCGATAGCGTATTGTTCACCATTTATAGTTATTGATTTATCCATAATTGCCACTTATTGTTGTTTGAAATGTCAGTAATGATTAAAGCTATCATCACCACGTTTTTTCTAATGATTATTACGATTGAAGCGCATTTTTATAAGATAAACAACACAAAATTCACATATTGTTACAAGCGATGTAACTTCCATATTATTTAGCGTAAATTAGCTATAGTCGTTTTTGTCAGAATGTTACGGTAAAGACTAGAGCAATATCTGTCTCTTTTAGTTAAGTTAACTTTAACCTTGCCAAGTAATAATACAATTTCTTAAATATTAATGGTTTTGCCAACAAAATAACGGTTTTATTGATATTATATTGTATGCCGGAATTTATTAAGAAATTTGTTAGGCTAAATCCCAACCTACAACAGTAGATTCATTTTAAGGATAATAATAGTGAAAAAATTCAGAGTACTGATCATTAGTTTATTGGCAATAATCACCAGTAATTTTAGTAATGCCGATACCTTAAGTGATTTTGAAGCACAAATTGCCAGTCATAAAGGCAAAGTTATTTATGTCGATTTTTGGGCATCTTGGTGTGTACCCTGTCGTAAATCTTTTCCTTGGATGAATGATATGCAAAGCAAACACTCTGGCGATGATTTCACCATTTTAAGTGTTAATCTAGATGCTCAAACTAATCTTGCCGAAACATTCCTGAAAGAGACTCCCGCGAAATTTCCTATTTTTTATGATCCAAAAGGCAAAGTAGCTAAAGCATTTAAACTAAAAGGCATGCCAAGCAGTTTTGTTATTAACAAAGCAGGAAAAATTGTCAGTGCTCATGTTGGTTTTACAGAAGAAAAGAAACAGAAATATCAACAGGAAATTTTAGACTTAATCGCTGAGTAAATTGAATATGAAACGCTTATTTTTCGTGATGGTTTAGCCAAAAGGTATTGTTTTCATGGTCATTAGAAAGCAGATATATAAGATAGTCCGTTTGTTAACGTATTGTCTGTTGTGTCAATTATTCGCTGTAAAATTACTCGCACAAGAGTTTATTATCGGCGTTGAAGATGTAACCTATTACCCATTATATGACTTCAAATCAAATCGCGATACTTTTTCAAGAGAGCTATTAAATACGTTTGCCGCGACAAAAGGCTATACATTCACTTTTTTACATTTGCCGATAAAACGCTTCGAAAGATGGTTAATCGAAGAAAAGATAGATTTTAAATATCCTGACAATGAACGTTGGTATGCCGAGCCATCTTTACGCGATAAATTTACCTTTAGTCAATCAACCATTAAGCTGATCGCTGGTACTACAGTGTTAAAATCGTCACTAAATAAAGCCCCCTCGGAATTTAAGATTCTTGGCACATTATTAGGTTTCTATCCAAGCAACTGGATTGACGAAATTAACAGTGGCGAGGTGGAATTGCATGAAGATAATTCAGCAACCATTTTAATCCGTCAGCTACTCGCTCAGCACCTCGACGGATTAAATCTCGAGCCAAGCGTTATCAACTACTATCTAACAAAGCTTGGCAAACCAACAGAACTTGTCACCATTGATAAACAATATAAATACGATGTTTATGACTATCATTTCTCGACGATAAAGTACCCTAAGGTGATTGAAGAATTTAATGAATTCTTAAATAACAATGAAGCTTTGTTGGCCAAAATGAAGAAAAAATATCATATTATTGATTACAAACCTTACTTGAAGTGAGGCTTTCGCTTTTATTTCCTACGAGTTTACCGATGAAATTCTCGACATCTCTTTGGTAATGTTCAGCATTAAAACCCTCTTTGCAGTCAGCATGAACAAAAGCGCCAAAACCCATGCCCAAATAGCCAAACGTATCAACAAAAGAGTTAAGAAACGACTCGTCGGGTTGTTTGCTAATCGAAGTACTGACTACGTAGCCAACTTTATTCCTCAGCGCTCTGCCAACATCTTTAAGCTCATCAAGTGACAACAGGTCAGAAATTCTATCAAAGAATATTTTCATAGGTGCACTCATTGCGTACCAATATACCGGCGAGGCAAATATTATATTTTCGTATTGTAAAATTTGATGAATAGTTGGCAGAAAGTCATCTTGTTTATTTTTATGCTCATAATCGAACGGGGATATATTGAGAGTATTAAGATCAATAACGGCTATGTCTAATTCACTGGCAATCCAGTCAATCATTTTACCGGTATTACCTTCTCGTCTAGCACTACCAATTATGGCAATTGTTTTTTTCATTGGACCTTCCTTTACGTGGTAATTAATTTGAAGGAGTCAACTATAAAACCTTAAGTTAGGTTGAGGTAAAGAGTTTTTTTAATTTTATTTTTCTTAGTGTTATGGATGGCACCACGGAACCCGTTCATCCTCGGCTCTGGCATCCTGCTTCGCTCTACCTCCTGCATCCATGCAGTCGTGAACATCGCCGCTCCTGTGCATCCATGCACCCGCGTCATATCGTTCATCCTGAACATAAAAGCGCTTCAAGTGAAGCGCTTTTATCTTTTTCTAATGAACAGTCGGGGTTATTAAAGTATTTTCAACGCCTTAACACATCGACCCACATTTTGATGACGAGCTTTTACTGACTTCAAAGCTTGCGCCTTCATGTCTTTATACTCTGTTACACGTTCTGCTAGTTCAGCC
>MAAC01009380.1_pt1 | contig 35538 bp, 38 predicted proteins | sample 1115981 | NCBI WGS metagenome assembly MAAC01 (sample SAMN04961126, study PRJNA320927) | seawater metagenome | isolation source: sample BD02T64 sea water enriched with oil for 64 days | place: USA:Gulf of Mexico | collected 2013-07-27 | reverse complement strand
GAGCAGAGCCTGGCGAGCAGCGGCCAAAATTATTGGCCTTCATTCTACTCTGCGCAGAGCTCGTGTGGTGAAAATATTTAGCTGGTTTTTAAGGGGCTTTAGTCGCCAAGGGGTGCGGCCAAAGCCCTTTCAATGAAGGGTTATTTGAGCTTGCGGGCAAACAACTCAAAGGCAATATCCCAGTGGCGTTCGGCGGCGTCGTGGTTGTACATCATGCGCTGGGGGAAGGCGAAGCCGTGCTCGGTGTTCGGGACTTTTTCCAGCACGTAGTCGATATTGTTGTCACTCAGGCAGGCATCGAGGGCTTTGATCTCGGCATCGGGCACGTAGGGGTCGTGGGCGGCGAAGCCGAAATACAGGCTGCAATCGCTTTCGATATTGGGAATCAGCAGGTGGGCGGAGTCACTCTGCCCAGTCACGTGGGAGACGCCGTAGAGGGATGCCATGGCTTTAAAGCGCTCGGGGAAGCTGCCGGTCACGGCGAGGACAAACTTGCCGCTCATGCAATAGCCGATGCAGCCCATGGGGCCGGGCAGGGCGTTGGGGTGGTCGTCGAGCCAGTCAATGATGGCACGGGTGTCGCTAATAATCATGCCGTTGGTGTGGGCGTCGAGCATCGCCATCATCTGGCCGCCGGGATCGCGCACGCCGTAGCGGTAGTAAAGGTTGGGGATGATGGCGATATAACCCTGGGCGGCGATGCGGCGCACAAAGTCGTAGAGCTCGCCGCGTACACCGGGGGCGTCCATATAGAGCACGACGGGAGGGTAGGCGCTGTCATTATCGCCCTCGGGCCAGGCGACAAAGCATTCCATCTCGCCGTCGGGAGTGGTGATGTTGACGAAGCCTTCGTTCAAGTTTGTTTGCTTGCTCATAAGTGGGTTCTATCCGTTTTTTAAAAAGTCAGTGTCCGTGTGGGTTTGAGTCGCTGTTCTAACTTGATACTAGGGCTCGTTACAGCCGTCAGACTCAAACCTGCTTAGAATTGATAACACCTTCCGCTTCCAGGGCAGCGATCTTCTCCGTGGAATAGCCCAGCACTTCACTGAGAATTTCATGGTTATACTCGCCCAGAAAACCGGCAGTTTGCTCGGGTACGTCTGGGAAGGCCGAAAAGCGCAGGGGGGTGCGGGGGATTTTCAGCGGCCCCCAGACGGGATCGACCACGGTGCGTACCATCTCGCGGGCTTTGGTATGGGGGTGTGCCATAACTTCCGGCACGCTGAGTATCGGGGCGCTGGGTATACGCTCATCCTGTAATAATTTTAATGCCTGGTCGGGGTCGCCAATGGTGTCGAGCCAGTTTTGTACGGCTTCGTTGATGGCCTCTTTGTTAGCGCCTCGGGCGGCGAGGTCGGCAAAGCGGGGATCGCTGAGCATATCTTCACGGCCCATGGTTTTTGCCAGCTTGTCCCACTGGGCGCCGAGTGCGAGCACGAAAAGATAGCGCTCGCCACATTTGAAAATGCCCGCCGGTGCGGCTACGCCGTGGCTGGCTCCCGCGCGTTTTGGGACATAGGCGCCGCCCGAGGCATCGTAGAGTTGCACATTCATTTCGTGGTAGCTGAAGAGAATTTCCTGCAGGCAGAGATCGAGGTGTTGTCCCGCACCACCGCGAAAGCGATGGAAGAGGGCCGCGACGATGGCGGCGTAGGCGTGAGTACCGCTGGAGACATCGCCAAAGGTGAGGTCGGCAAACACGGGTGGCCCGTCGGGTTCACCGTTCATGTCGAGAATGCCGGCATAGGACTGGCCAATATAGTCGTAGCCGGGCAGTGACGATAGTGGGCCGTCCTGGCCGAAGCAGGAAATGGAACACATCACCAGATTGGGGTTCAGGGTCTTTAGCGTTGCCCAGTCCATGTGGTGGCGTTTCATGACGCCGGGGCTGAAGTTTTCCACCACCACGTCGGCATCTTTAATCAGTTCGTGGCAAATCTTCTGTGCCTCGGGCCGGGTCAAATCCAGGCTCATGGTCTTTTTGCCGAGGTTGTGTTGCACATAAAAGGCGCTACGGCCCTCTTTGTGCATGGGCAGCGTGCGTGCGGGGTCGCCCGTTAGGGGCTCGATTTTGATCACCTCGGCGCCGTGCTCGGCCAACATTTTGGTGCAGTGGGGGCCTGCGACAAAGTGAGAAAAGTCGATGACTTTAATGCCCTCGAACATGGATTGGGGGGCCATGGCTAACTCCTGTTTTTCAATCGTTATTATTCTTTGGGGCCGTTTTTAAGGCATTTTATGGATGGACGTTTATTGACGCAATTATTGAGGGGAAACATCGGGTGCCGAATAAATATTGGCACCCGGTTCATCTATTAAGCGCTTATATGTCTTTTTGGCTTAATACCCCTGCAGTATTTAGTTCAGCAATTTTCTCGTCTGAGTAACCCAGTTGCTCGCGCAGAATTTCTTCATTGTGCTCGCCGAGGAAACTCGCTTGCAACTCAAGTCGCTCGGGGTACTGGGAGTAACGCAGTGGCGCACCGGGGATTTTCACCTCGCCAAAGGCGCGGTCCTTAACCGTTTGCACAATGCCCCGTTGCTGCATATGAGGATGCTGCATCACCTCTGGCACACTCAATATCGGCGCGGCAGGGACGTGGTTTTCTTCGACAAGAATACGCACGGCCTCGGTGACGTCGCTCACCGTGCTGAGCCAGCGTTCAATCTCGGCGGTAATCGCATCCCGGTGGTCGTTGCGTGTTAAGGGAGTGGCGAAGCGGGGGTCGTCGAGCCACTCTTCTTTGCCGAGTAATTTCAGTAGGTTATTCCACTGGGCACCCAGGGCAACAATAATCAGGTAATCCTCTTTGCATTTAAACAGGCCGAGGGGCGAGATAAACGCGTGCTGATGGCCGCTGCGCTGAGGCACCTGGGCACCGCCTGAAGCATCGTAAACCTGGACATTCATTTCGTGATAGCTGAAAAGGCAGTCGAGCAGAGCAATGTCGAGGAACTGACCACCGCCGCCCATGGCCTTGTGGTAGAGGGCGGTAACGATGGCGCCGTAGGCGTGAGCACCGGTGGAGATATCACCAAAGGCCATGCCTGAAAGTGCGGGGTAGCCATCGGCTGCACCGGTCATGCCGAGTACGCCGGAATAAGCCTGGCCAATGTAGTCAAAGCCGGGCAACTTTGACAGAGGGCCTTCCTGACCCAGGCAGGAGATGGAGCACATGATGACATCGGGATTGATCTTGCTGACCGCTTCCCAGTCCAGGTTGAATTTTTTCATCACGCCGGGGGTGAAATTCTCAATCACTACATCGACGGTTTTAATCAGTTCGTGGCAAATGTCCTGGGCTTCTTTCGTCCGTAAATCCAGGCTTAAGCTTTTCTTGCCACGATTGTGCTGGATGAAATAGCCACTGCGCTCCTCTTTAAGGACGGGCAGGTGGCGAGCGGCCTCGCCCATTTGCGCCTCAACTTTAATGACTTCGGCACCGGCTTCGGCCATCAGGCGTGTGCAGTGTGGCCCGGCTACAAAGTGGGAGAAGTCGAGAACTTTGACGCCTTCGAGAACGTGCTTTCTGGTCATGGAGTTTGCCCTTGTGTGTTTGAGCCGCGAAAGGTTTCTACTGGCTCAGATCAATGAATGTGCTTTATTTCTGCATTGCCTCGTTCTATGAGACACATTAGCTCTTATAATTTACGGCTCATTTGTAGCCTAAAGCACTGCAAAATACCAGCGAATTGCGGCCTTGTATTTTAGGCTGCGGTTTGGCATTAATGAAAAGGGTGAGGAATAGATTCAATGGCACGAGCTTATGGTGATGGTGATGCGTCGTTTCAGGCGGCGGGTGGACAGGCTGGCATTAAACGTTTGGTGGATCGCTTTTACGACTACATGGAGAGCGTGCCGGAGGCTGCCGCCATCCGGGCCATGCACCCCAAAGATCTCGAGGTGACGCGGGATAAGTTGTATTGCTTTCTCTGTGGTTGGCTGGGGGGTGAAAAACGCTTCGCCCCAAAATACGGGCCGATTATGATCCCTCGCGCCCACGAGCATCTCGATATTGCCGAGCCTGAAAGGGATGCCTGGCTACTGTGTATGGAAAAGGCCGTCGCCGAACAGCCCTACGCCGAAGACTTTAAAGCCTATTTGATGCGCGAGCTGTTGGTGCCCGCCGAGCGCTGCCGGATTTTTAGCCAGCGCCGACTAGAGGCTGAACAAGCGGGACGATAGATCTGCTATTTTAGGCTTTGTCTATTCCCATTAAGTCTTTTACCGCAGGCTTCATGATTTTGCCGTTGGCATTGCGGGGCAGGGGCTCGTGATGTTGTTCAATGCGCACCGGGACTTTAAAGGCGGCGATTTGAGTGGCGACATGGGCCTGTAAGTCTTCGGGCGTGAAGTCAGCGCCCGGGCGCAGTTGCACGAGGGCAGCTACTTCTTCACCCAGTACCGGGTGGGGAATGCCGACCACAGCCGCGTCGATGACATCGGGGTGGTTGAACAGGGCGCTTTCGACTTCAATGCAGTAAATATTTTCACCGCCGCGCAGCAACATGTCTTTGATGCGGTCGACCACATATAAAAAGCCCTCCTCATCGACATAGCCGAGATCGCCGGTATGTAGCCAGTTGTCGACGATGGTACTAGCCGTGGCCTCTGGGTTATTCCAGTAGCCCTTGATCACCTGGGGGCCTTTGACGCAGATTTCACCGACTTCGCCAGCGGCGCATTCAGCACCGTCGCCAGTGATGATTTTGATGGCGCAGATGGGCGCTGCCAGACCGACACTCTCGGGGCGGGCGATATAGTCTTCGGCGACATTCACCGTGCTTAAAGCGCTGGTTTCAGTCAGCCCGTAACCATTACTGGCGCTGGAATTGGGGAAGGCTGCTTTAACACGGGCCGCCAGTTCCGGTGCCGGTGGCGCGCCGCCAAAGAGTATGCTGCGAATGGTTGAGGTATCGTGAGCGGCGAGAATGGGTGACTCCAGTACTTGCAGGGGCATGGAGGGCACGCCGCCGAAGGCATTGAGTTTTTCTTTTTCAATCAAGCGGATGGCGTCGTCGGCATCCCACTTATACATAAAGACAATCTTGCTGCCCATAATGGTGCTGCCGCAGAGCATCGCCAATGAGCCGGTGACGTGAAACAGGGGCGCGCTGATCAACTGGCCCATTTGCTCCGTGGGCTGCACCGGTTCGCGACCGTAGCGGTATTCGGTGCGAACGCGGAGATACACGCCGCTGAGCTGATTACTGCAAATATTGCGATGGGTGTTGACCGCGCCCTTGGGTTTGCCGGTGGTGCCCGAGGTGTAAAAAATGCTGGCATCGTCATCGGGCTCAATGGCAATAGCGGGCAGGCTTTGGCCGCTATTGAGGGCCGTCATCAGCGCGCTAAATTCGTCAATATTATCGAGGGGGCTATCCTCACTTCTGACTTTAACGATGTGCTCGAGTGTTGGCATACGACCGCGTGTATCGGTCAATGCTTGCGCCCGTTGCAGATCGGTGAACACCAATCGCGCACCGGAGTGTTCGAGGGCGTACTCTAGCTCCGCGCCCGTCCACCAGGCATTGAGAGGCACGATTACCGCGCCGATGGCGGTCGTTGCCCAGAATATCACCGGCCACTCGGGATAATTGCGCATCGCCAGCGCAACACGGTCGCCCTTCTTAATGCCGTATTGTTCGATCAGCGCGTGGCCCAAGGTAACCACCTGCTGGTAGTGCTGCTCATAACTCAGCCGCTGGTCTTCGTAGACCAGGTAGTCGAGCGCGGCAAATTGCCGGCTGTGTTCGACAATCGCCCGTAAGTTGGGGAAGGCGTTTTTCCACACGGCGGTCGTGGTGCCGCGAATCTCGACCTCTTCTATCTCAAAGGGTGAGCCGGGGGCGGTGAGTTTTTTGTCGAGTCGCTGAAAATCAATGGCCATAGTTATTTTGATTTATTATTAGTTAAGGGAGGCGAGGTGGATCAGTATTTATTTTGAGCTCAGCATAATTGAGTGCTTGAGCTAAGACAAACGTGTGGCTATAAGACTGGCAAGCGATGTTTGTATTGGCCCTGCTGGAGTGGGCTTTCGGCTTAGGCGTGAGTGGGGCCGTAAAGACACAAATGGGGGTGAGGGGGCAATATGCGAACGATGGTGGCTCATTGCCGCGATGAGTGTAAAATACTAGGCGAAAAAAAAAGGCCCTTAAGAGAAACTCTTAAGGGCCTTTTCTGAATTTGGCTCCGCCTGCTGGGCTCGAACCAGCGACCCAATGATTAACAGGTAGAGTGCATCTTTTAGCATTCAATAACTTACGGTGTAGGGTACAGTTTAGGGTACAGTTCGGGGTACAGTCAATGGAGAAAGTGAGTCTTTTAGAAAGGCGTTAAACACACGCCTCGTTTGCTGTCAAGCTACCCCTCGAAAGCGCGTGGTTTCCCGGTAAGTTGACAAGTTGCTGGCTTTTAGTGTACGGGCTACTTAGTAAGCATGGCCAGGAAGTCGTCGACCACTTTCACGCCTCGATCATTCAGGACGGCATACTTGTTCCTGTAGTCGTCGCCACTGCCGAAGCGGATAGTGAGCAAGTCGTAACCTGCTTGCTGCTTAGCCTCGGTGCGTCCTTCCTTGGTGAAGGCTTCAGCAGAGCGGCCAGCGGCGGAAGGTGTCACGCCTACAATCTTAGCGACTTCATTCATAGGCAGCCCGGTGTCGCCAGCTTTACGGCAAGCCATTAGAAAGGCTAGGTGTGTCGCTTCTATGCGCGGCTTTGTCTCGGATTGAATGTAATTTAGCGCCTTTACGAATTTGGTCGGTGTTACGTCTGACATGGTGCTGCTTCCTGAGAGTTGTTATTAACGGGCGGTCTAGGATATAAAGTACGTCCCTTCCATGACCACTCGATTACTTGGTATCCATTGATGGAGTCGATTGTAACGAAGTTAGGGCGTCCCTTCATGCTGAAATTATCACCCCGAATACTGACGATGCTTAGTACTGCAAAGTGCGTGTAACTTACTACTGTGCGGATTGTCACTTGTGTTCTCGCTCCTGTTATCGACTACCTTGTGGCGTATTCCATTAAGGCTTAGGCTGACCTAGCTACGCCCTCTTAGCGGGACTCGTTAAAGCGTATGGGTCGTAAGGAGATTAGGTTGCGATACCGCAAGTGTCAAGCGGTTGACGTATGGTCGGGACAGGTGGTGCATTAGGAGGGATAAGTGGTATTTTAGTTATAAGGCGTGTGGTGCGTCTTAGCGCGTCTGTAGAGGCTCTTAGTGCGGCCCGGTAGGTATGCCAAGGGTAAGTCGCTGAATGTCTCTGGTGAGCTTATGGCGGCCTAGCGTGGCCTGCCCAGGCACGACGCCTGCTTAGTGTGGACGACTGCCCAAGCGGGGCGGCCTTCAAGGTGAACGACTACTCAAGTGGCGGGGCGGCGGGAGCTGGTAGCCTATTTTATTATAAGTATCAACGACTTACAGCTCTCAGTGTAAAATAGCCCACCGTATAGTAAAAACTATCTGCCTTCCATATACCCTACTAGTAACACTACTAGTAACTAGTAGAGACACTAGTGGTAACACTAGTGGTAACCATAGGGTAGCTTAAGGTAACACAAGGGTAGCTCATGGTGTCCTGCAAGCGTAGGAGCCCGACAGGGCGACCATTCACCCTTATCCCTTACCTAGTGATGCTTAAGAGCCCGATAAGGTGGCGTTTAGCGTCCCTTTCCGTGCGACGTAAAATAGCCCACCTAAAGAACCTAAGAAACCTAACGCCAGCTTAGTGGCTCAGTAGATATGATCCAGCAGTGATCCCGATGGATCAGCGGCCTCTGTGATGTAGTCAAACCGCGCCGCGAAGATGTTACCACCTGCCTCCTGAATTGCCTCAACTCTATCCATAAGTGTCATGTTGGCCCAGGTGGCAGCCTTAGCCTTCTGGTGGGCCTCGTTTACTGCGCTGTAGAACTGGGAGCGTTCGTTAGTGGCGTCTAGCATGGCTTAGATGTCCCGAATAGGCATGATGACAAACTCACCGAACTCAGAGCGGCCTTTTACAGATGTGTGGCGGCACTCAGCGTCATACTCCATGTCAAAGACAGTCGCACCTGCTAGCGCCTGCTGTAAGTACAGTTTGTTGAGCCACACGCCAGGCGCACCCTCGATATTCTCAACACCATGCGCCCACTTAGTCACTGCCTGGGCGGTGTCGCACACTAAGAAGTCAGGGCGCTTCTGCTTAATGATGCGCTCCACATCGGGGTAAGTCCCTTGATGCTCGATAGCGTGAAACGACTTAGGGCAGTAGTAGCCTTCAGGCCGGGTATCAGGTGCCCAGTGTATGCGGTGCCCATCGCAACCATAGAGGGTCGTCCCGTCACTGTAGAGATAGTTTAGATAGAGCCGTACATCGTTCTTAGGTGTCGCCTTAGAGACCCATTGCGGCATCGTCTTAGGCTTAGAGGGGACAGGCGACATAAAGTATTTATAAAGACCTTCTAGCTCCGTTGGGTTGAAGCTAATCGACTCGCCCCCGTCACGCTGGGAGTCCTGTAGTCGTGCTCGGAGTAATCCGGCGGCGTCTTTACGCTTCATAGGTGTGATGCTGGTATTAAGTTGCATGGTTTAGTGCTCCGTTATGATTAAAGGTTAGCGGCGTGCTGCCACCTTAGTTCTCTGCAATCCACTGGCGGGCTAGGTGGTAGCGGTCTGCCCCGGTAAAGGACGCCTTGCACAGTGTCCCGCCTTGACGGCTCACATAGACACTGTGGGAATCACTCCAAACGCTATAGCCGTGCAGGTCTTCCTCATGCGTCGTCTGCTCACTAATCATCGGTAAGCCCTCGACACTTGGCGCAGAGCATCCCAGACGTTCCCGCCTTGCTTAGCGTATGGCGTCGCCTTGTAGTGGCTCGGTGTTGCTGCCTGTTGGGCTAGTCGTTGCTTGAAGGTGCTCGGTGTGGTCGTGCGTCGCTGTAAAGTCATAGTGTCGCCTCTGCCTCACGCCTCTCGCACTCAGCCTTGGCGCGTTGGAGTCCGCGATCCCCTGGGATGCCTATTTGCGCGCAGCGTGTGGAGTGTGTGATTCCCTTGCGGTACACCTCGAAACCTTTGGGAAGACGGAGCACCCAATAGCGGGTGGTTTCGTGTAATACGTCGCTTGCTTTGTAAGTCATTGCGCTGGCTCCTCTTAGCACTGGTGGAAGTAGTGGCCATTGTCTGAGTACATCTCGAACATCATGTCGCGGGCGAAGCTCTCAACATCGAAGTAAGTGCGGACGTAGTCGGGCACGTCTTGAAGCATCCCAGTGGACTTGATGTGCTCCTCTGCCATCCCCTCATCGCTGCTAAACGACCCCTCGTAGGCATCCTCAACCTGATCGGTACTGAGCCCGCAAGCTATGCCCGCGTGAAAGACTTCCGCGTCTAGGTGAGAGTTATCAATAGCCTCCATCAACTCAAAGAACGCCTCATCAAGTGACCACTCGCCTACAAATTCTCGCGGGATGTCGTCCACGTCGCACACTATGTATTCCTCGCAAAGCGCGCCTGTTGACTGGGTAAGCGCTTCCCTCCACTCGGTGATTTCCGTCAGGTGGGCGTCGTATGTAATCCCGTCAACATTGAAAGTCTTAGGAATTAAAGTGCCGCCGTTGTAGTTGCTTAGTTCGTAATAAGTAATTGATGACATCGTGATAATCTCCGTTCGTTTAGCGGTATCTAACAGTATTTAAAAAGGGGTTTCTTGTGGCCGCATTGAGCCGCTTTAAATCAGCGAGGTTCATGGAGCGCCCAATTAATAAAAGGGCGCGTCTAGCTGGATAAGTAGTGCGCTTAGTGTCGCCAACTTTCAGCACGACATCACCAACGGGGCTTGTATAGTAGAGCGCAGCCTGTAAAGCCTCTGCTCTGTCTTCCGTGGAAACTACCGGCGACTCTGCGCCCGCGTCTAAGTAAATCTCATAAGTCTCGTTGTGCATGTCCCTGTCCTTTCCCGTGTTTGCCCAGTCAGTGACGACATAGTAAGCGACCAGTGACGACGACGCAAGTGATAAATTGAATAAAAGTAAATTAAATAGGAATTAATTAATTAAATGGGTATAGAAGACACTCACATAAACAACGGAGGCCGTCACCTGCATGGCTAATAAAGAGAAGGTTAAAACACCGCTGCTAGACGCTTTGATGCCGCGCCGCCGTGCGTTCGTTATTGAATACTTAAACCGCTTTCACCCTAAAGAGGCAGCGCTCAAGGCGGGCTACGCGAAGGCTACCGCACACGAGAAGAGTAAGTCCTTATTAGAAGAGGATGAAATCAGAGCCGCCCTCAGTGAAGTGCTCGAAGTCAAAGCGGGAGAGATGGAGTCAGCCAGGGCGGCGGTGGTTGCGCGTCTATTCGCTCAGACTATGGTTTCTATCGCTGACCTCACTAAATGGGATGAGAAGAACCGCAAGCTGATACCACTAGACCCTGATGAGGTAGACGCCAACTTTCGCACCTGCCTGGGTTTCCTCACTGTGAGTCGTGAAGGCTTTTGCGTGTTCAATCAAGGAATGCAGTTGCAGAGCGCTAAGCTATTGCAGTCCTACATGCTATGGGACAAGCACACGCCTGACCTGTTACCGGCGGTGTCCTTCGACTTCTCAGGTCTCAAGCTGGACAACTACGAGCACTCGAAGTGAACAGGGAGTAAGCCTTACGCACTGCGAAGCCTTAAGCACGCCAGTAGTGTGCTGGAAGTAGAACATAAGGTGTTGCTAATGTAACCCACCGATGCACACGGGCAAGGACGCTCGTTATATCAGGGGTTACGAATATAAGCTGGGAGAATCCCCGCAACTGTACCCAAACTGTACCCCGATTCGCTAACCCATTGAAAAACAAGAAGTTATCGAAGATTAAACATCATTAAGTCCCCTCCCAGGCCCCGAATTGAGCCAAACGGAGGCACCCCACCCCCCTTATATACAAGCGTGCGCGGGCGATGGCTAGCATGGCAATACGTCTTTTAGTCCACTTTTAGCCCCAGGGATGACCATCAAAAACCACTAGCAAACCATCAGTAAACCCGCGCCTTCCTTAAGGCATCCAGTTGTTATAACTATTGGTTATAAGCGGGGGGGGGCGACCACTAGATCACCCGTAGAACACGACCAGCAAGCGGCTAGAACGCCTTCTGGCTACGACTCCATGCCTTCTGGCTACGACTCCACCTCTCCCGGCCACCTCTGGTCATCCACTTGACCACTTAAGGCCACTCTACCTATGTCCGACATCACCATTAAGTATGAAGCGTCACCTACGGGCCACGACTTCCACAACTCTCACGCTGATGTTCGCGGCGTAATGGGGCCGGTAGGCTCCGGTAAGTCCACCATGATGATTATCGAATTGATAATGATGGCGGTACTTCAGAAGCCCGACAAGTACAACAAACGTACCTCTAAGTGGGTGATCGTCCGAGAGACATACCCGCAGCTACGCAATACGGTCTTCGAGTCCTTCAAGCTCTGGCTGAAGCCGAATGAGATTACCTGTCGTTACACGGAGTCGGCACCAATGCGTATTCGGTGGACTGACAAGATGTCTGATGGCACGACTATGAACGCTGAGTTCATCTTCATGGCCGTAGCGAAGCCGCAGGACTATGAGAACCTGAAGTCGCTTGAGCTGACTGGTGGCTTCATCAATGAGTGCGGCGCAATGGATTACGATGTCGTGACGACTGTGCTCTCTCGATTAGGTCGTTACCCAGCACCCGTCGATGCCGTCGATGAAGACAATCCGATCACCCGAGTAAGCCTATTGCTCGATACGAACCCGCCTGAAGATGACGGATGGTTCGCTGAGAAGTTACTCAATCCTCCTCGTGGATGGGAGTTGTGGAAGCAGCCTGGAGCTCTCGTTAAAGACTCCGCGTCTGACTACGGCTACAGCCTGAATCCTACCGGCGAGAACTTCAAGTATCTCGGAGTAGGGCCAGTCGCTTACTACTTGAACAAAGTAGGTGCAATGACGCCCGAGCAGATCAGCGTCCTCTTCTGCGGTGAGTTCGGTGTCACATTAGATGGTCGTGCGATTTATCGTCGTCAATGGTCGGATGATTACCACGTCGCTAAGGCGGAACTATCGGCTGTTCCTTCGCAGAACAAGGCGCAGATTCTACTCGGCTGGGATTGGGGTAAAGGTGGTGAAGCCTGCATCGTAGGCCAGATGCTCCCGACGGGTCAGCTCCGAATTCTCCATGAAATTATCGCTGAGAATATCGGCCTCGCAGACTTCGCTAAGAACTTCGTCAAGCCTCTATTGGAGCAGTACTACCCGAAGGATAAGTTCGAGATTATCTCAGTAGGAGACCCGGCTGGTGTCGCCTCTCATGGCCTCGCACAGAACGGGCTGAACTACTTCGATGTCTTGAATAATAGTCGTACCGGCATATTCCGTGACTGGTTCTCGACGACGCCTGCCCGTAGTAACCATGTAGAACTCCGCCTGAATTCTGTACGCCATTTCCTAACAGAGAAGACACCTAATGGTGCCCCGATGCTCCAGCTTAATCGTGAGTGTTCGGTGCTCCGTAAGGGCTTCAATGCCGCTTATTGTTACGAGCGGAAACAGGTAGCAGGCAAGGCGCAATACAAGGATTCACCGACTAAAGGGCCGTCGAGCCATCCCCACGACGCCCTTCAATATCTGTGCCTCCACGCACACCCCGATTACAAACGATTGGTTACGCACACTGAGTTCGTCACACGGCGGGCAGTCGATCCAATTACTAATTATTAAGGTGCTACCGCTACATGGATAAAACCTTCAAAGATGACTACGACATGGAGTTCGCTAAAGACGACTCTCTGCCCGATGAGGAGCTGACTGAAGACCAGTTGCGCCTCCGTAATACACACGCCCTGGCCACCACGTTAGCCGGTGAACGCGCCAAGGCTATCAACGATAAGCGGGAGTCCGTCGATACCCGATTAGTCGATGCTGCCCGCTCCTACAAGGGTGCTACTGATGATGCAGGCCGCGATAGCCTTGCAGCACAATTCAGTACGCCTGATGTGGCAAGCCGTGTCTATCACAACATTACCCGGCAGGTTACGAACGACGGAGCCAGCCAGTTAGGCGACCTATTGTTCCCGTCGGATGATAAGAACTACGGCCTGAACCCCGCGCCCCTTGCAGCGCCTCCTCTGGCACTTGCTGCTGAACCCGCCGTCGATGGTGATGGCGAGCCGTTGCTCGACGGTGAAGGCACTGCGCTCACTAATCAGCAGGCTCATACCCGACGCGTCGAACGCACCCGGCAGAAGGGTAAGCGCATGTTCACTAAGGTAGACGCTGCTCTGATTGACGCGACCTACCCACAGAAAGGGCGTCGTTGCATCCTTGATGCCGCAATGTACGGCACAGGCATTCTCAAAGGGCCAATCCCGAATAAGAAGTCAGAACGATGGGCTAAACGAACGGACGGTAAGTACAGCCTGAAGACTTCCGGTGAGTTGGCTCCCGGCGTTAAGGTCGTTTCACCTTTCGACTTCTACCCTGATATGTCGGCCACCGAGCCGGACGAATGGGGTTACACCTGGGAGCGCGCCTTCCTGTCTCCCTTCCAGCTTCAGAAGGCCGCTAAGCAGAAGGGCTTTGCTGAACGAGAGGTCACGCGCCTGCTGACTGTTGGCCCTCTATCCGTAGGCTCAATGGCTGATGAGGCGAGAGAGTCGGCGCGGGAAGAAAGCTACGGGAAGAACCTATCGACAGGCCGCTTTGAACTATGGGAGCGACACGGCCCATTAGAGCGCAAGTCGTTGGCTGCGTATGGCGTCGAGGCTCCCGGTACTGATATGTGGTTGGACTGCGTGGTCTACATGATTAACGACCGCGTGCTACAGGTCTCCATCACGCCTTACGAACGGGCAGCGACGGTCTACTCAGTATTCAACTGGGACGAAGACCCGCTATCTGTATTCGGCTATGGCATCCCGTACCTGATGTCTGATCCGCAGCACGTCTATAACACAGCATGGCGTATGACCCTGGATAACGCGGGTGTCTCTACCATGCCGCAGGTCGTTATCGACAAGCTCCAGATTAAGCCCGCCGATGGCGGCAACGACTACTCTTTAAAGTCAGGCAAGGTGTGGGAGCGGGTCGGTGAAGTCTACTCCGCAGAACGCCGCGACAAGCCCTTCGAGCTGTTCCACATCACTCAGGATATTCAGCAGCTATTCGGCATCATGGATAGGTCGTTACAGGACGCTTACGAGCTGACTGGCGTGACCCGAGTCGATAAGACACAGCAGATGAACGATAACGCGCCGGTCACTTTAGGTGCTACTCAGATTCAGCAGAACAACAGCTCTGTGAGTCGTCGCTCTCAAGCACGCCGGTACGACGATCAGATCACCGCAACACTGATTCAGCGCTTCTACGACTACTTTATGCAGTTTGAAGATGACGATGACATCAAGGCGGTATTAGTCGTTGAACCGCGTGGCTCCACGATCCTGTTATCGAAGGAGTTGCAGGCGACTAACCTGATGACCTTCTACCAGATGACTTCCGGTGGTCAAGCTGAAGGCGTTAAGGAGCTTCCACTGCTCCGTGCTATCTCCAGCTCCATGCAGCATCCCGAAGGTCAATTTATAAGCACTGACGATGAGATGGCTAAAGTCGCTGAAGACGCGGCGAATAACCCACCGCCTCCTGATCCTGCTATCGAGCTGGAGAACCGGAAACTGGAAGTCTCTGAAGCTGAAGTTGAGCTGGCCCAGGGTCGTCTGCAATTAGACGCCCAGGTGAAAGAAGCTGATTACCAGTTGCGCGTCGCTGAGTCTGAACGGAAGTTTGAGCTTGAGTACGCGAAGCTAGATGCCACCGAAAGGGCGGCGATGGATAAGTCGCAATCCGAGTTCTCGAAGATTGAACTGAAGGCTAACTTCGACGCACAGATCAAGGCTGAAATAGAGCGTAACAAGCGCGATATGAAGGCGGCTGACTTATCCACCAAGCAAGCTAATGACCAGCAGACTTCTACTAAAACAGCAGCAGAGCTAGGGCTCCGGCAACAATCCGAAGACCGTCAAGACGCCGAGCTGCATCATAAGATCACGACCGGCCAACCCGGCATTTAACTACCGTTACTCCTCGCCGTACTCCTTACGGCTCCAGGTCTAACTCCATAAAAGAGCGGTTCCCTCCGATTCACTTCGGACGCAGCCGTTCGCCCGAGGAAACTTAATGTCACAAGATTCAATTGCTCCACAGGACACTTCTCAGACTGGTTACGACGCTGAGTGGGCTCTCGAAGATGGCAACACCGACAGCCCACCTAAAGTAGCAGTTAACGACTCTGAGCAAGACCGAAAGACTGAAGATGAAGGAACCGCACCCGAATCTACAGCACAAGATGGTACTCAAGATGCTCCCAAAGGGGAGTCTGGAAGTAAGGCTGCGGAGCCTGAAACAGACGAACCCTTCGCCGGTATGACTGAAGATCAGATTGCAGCTCATCGCAAAGCTGAGCGAGATGGCAAAGCGATGGCAGGCCGCCACCGTTTAGCTCAAGACCGAATGTCCCACCTTGAGAAGCAGCTCGATGAACAGCGAAAGCTGAACGGCGAACTGACTGACCAAGCTCGTACACCGTCTGAGTTTGAGCAGGCCCACCCTGAGTACTTTAAGGAACTCAAAGATGAGTTTGGCACGAAAGGGGAGCCCAGCTCGCCCGATGTTGATGCAGGGAAGAGTGAGTACGATGAAGCCGACGCGATCATCGACGCTCACCCTGATGCTGGGGATGTTTATGCCTCTGCTGAGTTCAACACCTGGCTAAGCGCACAGCCTCCTCAATCTATGGCTGACATTAATTCTACTCAAGCCTCTGAAGTAATCCCCGTTATCGCCGCGTACAAGACCTACGTCGCTGACGCCGAGAAAGCCAACCTGCAATCAATCGCAGATGTCGGTGGCACTTCCGCTCAGCCTGATTTAAGGGTCGCCTCACAACGCTCCTCGCAAGAGCTGTACGACGCTGAATGGGCCAATGACGACTAATTAAGGAACACGCACATGGCTTTAGAAAACGTATATGGTGACATCACTGGCACCGTTGCCGCTCAGTTAGAAAAGAACGCCCTTCGCCACGTTAAGCCCTTCCTGGTGCTGGACTACGGTGCTAAGAAGTTCACCCAGCCTAAGAATGCGACACAGACTGTTCGGGCACGTCGCGCCATCCCTTACGCCGCTGCCACCACGCCGCTGTCCGAGGGTGTCCCTCCTTCCGCTACCCAGATTCGCTACGAGCAGATCGACCTCGTACTGAAGCAGTACGGCGGCTTCACGCCCACTACTGACATTCTGATCGACTTCCACACCACGCCTGTTCTGAAGGACATCAACGAGTTGAATGCGGAGCAAGTCGCCGCCACTCGTGAAGCGCTGTTGTGGGGCAAGTTGAAGGCCGCTACCAACGTCCAGTACGCGAACGGCGTCGGCTCATTGGGTGCTGTAATCGCTCCTTTAAATAAGGATGAACAAGAGAAGGCTGTTCGTACCTTGCAGCGCAATAAGGCGAAGCTGTTCACTCAGATCGTTACAGGTGGTGTTAAAGAGAACACCTTCCCCATCGAAGCGGCCTACATCGGCTTCGTCCATACGGACAGCGAGAAGGTTATTCGTGCCATGGACGGCTTCGTGCCCTGTGCCAAGTACGGCTCCCAGGCCAAAATCTGCGAGCATGAGTTCGGCTCTGTCGATAACGTCCGCTACTGTAGTTCTCCCGACCTCGACCCTCAGATTGATGCGGGTGGCGCGAAGGGTGACAAGATTTCCACTACTGGCACCCTTGCTGATGTCTATACCGCGTTGTACTGCGGCATGGAGGCTTATGGCTGTGTGAACTTCGCAGGTAAAGGTGCGTTCACTCCCGTCGTTCGCGGTGTTGGTAAGCCTACTGATACCGATCCTCTCGGTCAGACCGGCCACGCTGGTTGGAAGATGTACACCGCAGAGGAGATTCTGAACGCTGATTGGGTCGTCGCTGTTAAGCACACCATCGTCGATTAATCATTAACTGACGGTACAAGGGGTCACTACGTTCTGTAGTGGCCTCTCTTATTTCAATAAGACATTCGAGGAAGTATGACTAAACCTAAAGCACCTGAAGTAACCCTGACGCCCGAAACTATCATTGACGCGAGCACCACTGAGATTCATGCGTTCGCTGATTCGGAATGTGGCCTGTCGTTTGACGAAGGCACCTCCCGAGACTACATGCTCGAGCAGATATTCGAGTCCCTCGCGTGGCTGCGTAAAGACCCTACCGAAGACGCCACTCACGTTCTATTGAAGATCGGCTTCAGCCCTGAAGAGGGCGGTATGCGCGACGTTCGCCTGGGCCATAACGGTCGCATGATGACGCTACAGCGCGAGAAGGAAGTAGAGGTTCCCATCGGTTTCTACAACGTACTGATGGATATTAATACGCTTGGCTTTGAGATTCCGCCTCTTGCTAAAGATGGTCGCCTCGTCAGCGAGACACCGGCTGAGCAAAAGGTTCAGAAGACTAAGTTCCCAGTAGTCGTTCTCCGTTTTATCAATAAAGGCACCGACTAATGAATTACCTTCAGCTCACTAATGATTACCTTATCGACACGGGCGCGGGCGACCCTATTGGCTCTGTCGTAGGCCAGTCTGATGAGTACCTACAGGGCACCACTTGGATTGCAGATGCTTGGGTAGAACTCCAGCGTAATCGTAACTGGGGCTTCCGGTGGGCTGAAGGTACTTTCGACACCGTGCTCGGGCAGTCTGCCTACGCACTTGTAGACCTCTCCCGTGTGGCCGGTGATGACTTTGATATGAAGTCGTTTTACTACCCAGTTGACGGCGGCGGCTCTACCCCATTGACGCCTGTCGAACCCCACGTTCTCCGCGCCGCGCTCTCTGCTTCTGGAGCCACGCAAGGAACACCTCGTTACATCTCCCGCTACCCTGATGGTTCCCTCCGCCTCTACCCAACACCTGACAGTGTGGCGACCATTAAGTATGAATACTTCGGGGCTCCTATCGTCCTCGTCGCTGACCTGGACACGCCCACGTTAGACCCTAAATTCCATAAAGCAATCGTCTGGAAAGCCGTAGAGCAATACGCAAGGGAGCAAGGGAAGGAGTGGTCGGCACTCTATCAGGCCGCTATCCGCAACTTCAATGCCATCTACAGCCAGATGCTTAATCAAGAGACAGGCCGCGTTTACAGAGCGCCATCTCCTTTCACGCACAGGTAACTTATGACTGATAAATTCGTCGCTCTAAAAGGGGGACTAGACCTCGTTACGCCTCCCTTATTAGCAGCACCCAGCGCGGCTAGTGAGGCATTGAATTACTTTGAAGCAGTGAAGGGGGGCTACACGCGACTGGCGGGCTACGAACGCTTTGATGGCCAGCTCCCACCGCACGAAGCGGTTTACTATTTAATTACGATTAACGACTGGGACTTACGGGTCACGCCCACGCCGCTTACTGTTGGCGGAAGCCTTGTCGTTGATACTGCGACCTTCACCGTCCTATATCTCAATGAGTCTGAAGACGGCACCACGCTGGAGGTCGTCGGCGGGGAAGTTGCCGGTGCTGTACCGGAAGACCTCGAAGACAACCCGCTGACTTTCGACACGAACTGCTCGATCACTTCGGCCGTCCATCGCGGCGCTGAAGATGAAGAGGTCGATACAGAATACTTGAATTACGCAAGGGACGTTCGCCGCGACTTAATCGGTGTTGTCCCCGGCACGGGTGCCATTCGTGGTGTCGCTCAGATTGACGGTAACGCTATTGCATGGCGCGACGACGGCACAGGTAAACTCCTTGCCTACAAGGCGTCGGCTACTGGCTGGCAGCTCGTTGATTACGCACAATTAGTCGTCTGCGCAAACACGAACGAGCCAATCAGAGGCGATGTCTGCAACACGGCTACTCACACGATTCTAAGTGCCTTTGAATACCTTGATGATGCCGGGAATCCCGACGCCACAAAGCAGGTATTAGCTGTTCATAACACCAGTGGTACAGCGCTGACTACATCGGACACTTTGATCCGTGATTCTGACTCAGTGACCATTGGCGCTGTCGAAGCACTTATTACCTATCAGTTTAACCCTGGTGGCCATGTGCGACCTCTCCTGCACAACTTCTATGCGAGTGCCGCTACCCGGCATCTCTACTGCGCTGATGGTGTAAGTTCCGCTGCTGTTTATAAATCATCGTACAACTGCCTCCAACCTATCGCCTCCAATTACCGGAAGATGGAGGAGGTCTGTTCGCACCTTATCGCGCATAACAGCCGCTTATGGATGGCGACTAACTATGGCACCACGTTGACCTCTGTTGCAGACGAACCCGAAGTGATCGACGGCTTCCTGGGCTCTGCTGAGTGGGGCGTAGGTGATCGGGTTACAGGCTTCTCGCATACCGGCGCAGATATGTTGCACACCTTCACAGAAAACACAGTGCAGGCTGTCCGTGGCACCAGTAGCGCAGACTGGACGCAGTACATGGTGTCAGACACCGCAGGCGCAAGGCCGGACTCTATCGTAACGCTCGATGATGTATTCGCTGTCGCTAAACGTGGCATTACTTCACTGAAGCGAACTAACACGCTCGGTGGCTTCGCTGCGGCGACCATCACTGATGACATTCAGCCTTTAATCCGTGAACTACTTGAAACTGAGTGTACGGCGAGTGTCACCATCAAAGGGCTGAACCAGATGCGCTTCTACTTTGGCGACCGTTTCTTGATGCTCTCCAGAGTCCCGTACAACGCTAATGGCAACGAAGGGATTCGCTACGGTATCACTGAAGGCTTATACCCCGTTGATGTGTCGTGCGCTGCTTCTGGCGAAGATGCTGACGGTAACGAGCGGCTTCTATTCGGTGGCGACGACGGCTACGTCTACCACTCTGATGTAGGTACGTCGTTTGATGGTGGCGCTATCGAGTCCACGTTGACGCTGCATAACAACCACCTGGGCGCTCCTGGTATGCGAAAGCGTTTCAGAGACTTGCTCCTCGAAGGCTTCGCGGCCTCGTTGGTGAACCTACGACTCTACTACTCTGAGAATGATGGTCGTAAAACCTTTAGCCCTAAAGAGCTGACCCTGGAAGGCGGCGCTACTGGCTGGGATGAAGGCCAGTTCGATCACGCGATTTACGATGCGTACCCTTTGTCGCGCCCAAGTACGCGGCTGGTAGGTACGGGCCATAACATTGAGTTCTCTTTCTACCATTCAGACGCAAACAGCCCGTCATTCACGCTGACAGGTTACACCTTGCGTTATTCTAATCGAGGTTTAACACGATAATGGCAGACATTTTTAGCGTATTCAAAAGAGTGCGCCCCCGGAAGACGATTAAGTCAGACGACTTCAACGGGCTACAGGATTCCCTGAAAGCCTCCTTCGATTCACTCGGAGCGCCTTTAACAGCCGGAGCCCCAGCAGGGCATCTAGGCGTTTCTACACCCTTCCACGTCGGCACTGCTGTTGACGACGATCACGCGGCCACTAAGGCGTATGTCGTAGAAGTAACGGCTGACGCTGTACAGGTAGGGCTGGACGCAACTGATACCGCAGCAGATCGTGTGCAGACAGGGCTTGATGCTACAGCGACGGCTGCCGATAGGGCACAGACAACTTCAGATGCTACAGCGACGGCTGCTGATAGGACGCAAACAACCGCAGATGCTACAGCGACGGCTGCTGATAGGACGCAAACAACCGCAGATGCCACAAGTGCCGCAGCCAGTGCTCAGTCTGCACAGGACGTAGTGGCGGGTAACGTCTTTGATGACGGCCAGGCCAGTGCAGTACTCGGCTGGACAGGCGCGAAGGTCGAAAGTGAACTCACCACTAAGCTTGATAAGGCAGGCGGCACCCTTACCGATTACCGCGAGACCACCGACACCACAGCCACGGCAGCCAGTCTTGATGTCGCCACGGGTAATGTCCATGTACGCACGCTCACCGGCAGCACGACCTTTACCCTCGATAATATCCCGGCCACAGGTAGTACTAAACTTGAATTGCTACTCACCGCCGCAGGTAACACCGTAATCTGGCCAGCGGGTGTCGTTTGGGAGAGTGGTAGTGAACCCACGCTAGGTACTATCGACCGAATTATCTTCAGCAAGTATGCTGGCGTGGCCACGGTATATGTCGCGCATTCATCGGTGGTTTCCTAATGCACGAGCGTAAAGCATTAGCCGTAGCGGGCGGAAAAAGCCTTCTGGTTGAGGAAGTGTTCTCGCCGTATTTGTACGAAGGCAATAGCTCTGCCCAGACGATTACAAACGGCATTGATCTCGCTGGTGAGGGTGGGCTGGTTTGGATTAAAGTCCGAACTGGAGCGTTCAACAACTACTTGTTTGATACCGAGCGGGGGGCTGAGAATCGCATCGTCTCTAACGACACTTCGAGTGAAGTGAATGTGCCGACGTCCTTGACTGCTTTTAATAGCGATGGCTTTGATCTATCTTCGCACGCGGGCTTTAACGGTGCTTACGATTACGCAAGCTGGACATTCCGCAAAGCCCCGCGATTCTTCGACGTAGTAACCTATACCGGCGATGGTGTTGCAGGGCGTGAGATAGCGCATAGCCTTGGTGTTACGCCGGGGATGATGATTGTTAAGTGTACCAGTGCTGGAACAGTGTACCCGTGGAGGGTATATCATAAATCTACGACAGGGACTAGCTACGGGCAATTAAACGAAACGAGCGCCTTTGTCGCAGCATCCTCTGTCTGGAACGACATTAACGCTACTACCACTGAGTTTACAGTTGGTGCCAATACTTATGTAAATGAAGATACAAAGTCATACGTAGCCTACATCTTCGCCCACGACCCGCTAGGCCCATCCGGTGATGGCAGAGATGGGATGATTGCTTGTGGGAGTTATACGGGTAATGGCTTGGCTGATGGGCCGGAGATAGACTTGGGCTGGGAGCCGCAGTACATTCTTTTAAAGAACACTACCGGGACAACATCGTGGTTCGTGTTTGATGTGATGCGAGGTCTAGTTGTGGGAGGGAGCGACAGGTATACACAGCCTGATAACCCATCCGCCGATTCGAGTATTACTGCTATCGACATAACCCCGACAGGGTTTTCAATAACGTCTGCTGCCTCCTCTTTCAACACCTCCGCTGCCGAATACATCTACATGGCAATCCGCCGCCCAATGGGTGTGCCAGAGAGTGCTAGTGAGGTGTTTGCGATTGATGAACAAAACGGGACAATAAAGCCAGCATTTAAAGCGGGGTTTCCTATAGATATGGCGCTGAGTAGAAACGTATCCTCTGCTGTTAACCCTATAAACGCGTCTGCTCGCTTGGCTCAAGGTGGATTTCTACAGACAACAGACACAGGTATAGAATCTTCAAATGGCGCGTATGTGTTTGATTACATGAATGGGCATTTTGACTCTGCCGCCGTTAGTACTGATTATTATTCTTGGATGTGGAAACGCGCCCCCGGCTTCTTCGATGTAGTGGCTTACACTGGTACAAGCGTAACTACATCATACGACCACAACTTGTGTGTAGCTCCTGAAATGATGTGGGTTAAGGGTAGAACTTACACAGCAGGAACCAATAACTGGGTTGTGTACCACAAAGACTTAACTAACACAGAGTCGCTATATCTAAACACTGATGCCGCGAAATCTTCCGCTACCGGCTACTGGAACAGCACAACACCTACGGATACACAATTCTCATTAATCTACACTAACGAGACAAACAGGTTTGGTGAAGATTACGTCGCCTACCTATTCGCCACACTACCCGGCATCTCAAAAGTCGGCTCATTCACCGGCAACGGTACCGCGCAAACGATTGATTGCGGCTTCACTGCTGGTGCTCGATTCGTGATGATTAAATCAGTAACCGACACTGGCAACTGGTTATTCTGGGATAGCACGCGGGGCATTGTCGCAGGTGACGACCCCCATTTAGCCCTTAACGCAACAGCCGCAGAAATCACTACCAACGATTCAATCAACCCTGATACCTCAGGCTTCGTTGTCAACCTTGATGGCGGTGCAGCGACACTCGATCAAATCAATATCAACCTTAAAGAATATATCTATTACGCGGTGGCCTAATGAACAAACTAATCAAGCTTGACGACCTGGAGTACCCCGTAACTATCACGGAGTTTAAAGCCCGGCACAAAGCCTCCTTTCCCTCGCAGATTCCTTTTGAAGACTTTGGCTACGCGGTAGTGTTCGCCGCGCCTAAGCCTGCCACTACGCCCCTACAAAGAGCAATCGAAGGCCCGCCAGTTCTAACCGAGCTGGGGACTTACGCGCAGACATACACCGTCGTCGATATTACTACCGGCATGAGTCAGGACGAGCTTGACGCGCTCGCCGCTCAACTAAAAGACCAGAAGATAAGAGCGCTCGCGCCTTTGTCTGCTGAGAAGTCTACCGGCACTCTAACTATCGGAAGCCTTGAGTTTAGAACCAATGACAAAGTTCTGGCTGAAATTACCGCCGCCATATCATTGATGGGTAGAAACCCGGCGGAGTCCATCGACTTTAAAGGTGTCGGTGGGTGGGGAGTGGCCACCAAAGCGGTGCTTGAGGCGATGCAGGACGCCACCTGGGGCCAACGGAAAGCGGCCAGCGCTACCCAGCGAAGGCACGAAGAGGCACTTCACAGCCTCGTAACGCCGCAAGAGATTGTTGACTACGACACTACAACTGGTTGGTAACGGAGGAATGAATAATGATGTGGATTAATAGCGGCTATGTCGTTGCCTACAGAGGGACGTCGTAGCATGACAGTAGAAATCACTGAGGCGCTAAGTCAGTCCCTCCCGGTAGGCGTCGCGGGTGCTCTCGTTTGTGGCGTTCCTGTCGCGGATTGGCTCGTTATGGGCTCCTGCGTTGTGCTGTTTGGCAACCTCTGTTTCATGGGCTTACGCATTTATGATCGTGTGGGCCGTACAAGTAAGGACTAAATATGGCAATTCAAACAGCGAGTGGCACCGGGAACTCTTTCGATGACTCACTCGCTAACGTACAGCTAAACGAGGCCACCGATACGGTCTACGGCCAGCTACAGAAGCACACTGACTTTAAGTCACCTGTAATGAAGCTGGTCGCCCAGGAGTCACTGGATAAGTCATCAGGGCGGGGCCTGGGTAACACTACCATCGCCGGACGATCTGCCATTGCGGGAGTCGTCGCTAAAGCGGGTGAGTTCGCCACTAAGGATGCTGAGTTGTACTCCGGTAGACGCACCGAGAATCAGCGGGCGAACACGCACCTCACCGCGACTGCAATGTCTAACCAGAACACGCATAAGGTAGGCGCAGAGCGGAATGAAGCGGGCCTGGAGCAGCAGCGTATCTCTAACGCAGGTCAACTTGCAGCCACGAAGATGCAGACGGAATCCGCAGAACGTGTAGCTGCTAAGAATGTCGCCGCAGAGAGCGCCCGCCAGTCTAAGGCACTTGCCTCGCAGCAGCTTATCGCAGCACAGGGTAATACCTCCCGGCAGACAATCGCATCGCGTAACAACGCAACGACTACAGCAGCTAATCAGCTCGATAATAAGACACGCCTTGATGTCGCGCAGACTCAGCAGGACACAGAGGTTCTACGGCAGAACAATCAGGCGACTCAATCAGCGTGGGATAGCTTTCAGAACGGTGTCGCGCAGATTGATCCTAACGCGCACTCCGCCTCACAGAAGACGCAGTACTCCCGATTGAAAGAGAACTTCCAGGCGCGTATGGACTTCAATAACGGACTATTTGCGCCGAATGCTAGCCCTACCAACACCTCCGATATTCGGGTAGCTCCTACGCGTACTGCGGCCAGAGGGAGCACACCAAGTTCCTCACAGACTCCAACGCAGGGTTACGTCTTGCCCTCACTTAAGTCCACGGCTCCTACATTGACAAAGGCTCAAGCAGCCGCACTCGCTAACCTTACTGCTATCAGTGGACGGCGTGGAGGTCGGCTAATGGCCACCAACTTTAGGTAATGTATGCCCTATCAATTAATCGTCGCTCGCCCAAGCCACTTGGATGAGTTGTTAAAGCTATCAATGAAAGCCCTCCGCGAAGGCAACGAGAAATCCCTCCCTCTCAATAAATACAAAGTGAAGACTGTCGTTTACGACTGCCTTATGGACGCCCACCAGTTAGCCGTCGTCGCTATGGTTAACGGGCGTATCAAAGGGATGGCTTTAGGTTCGGTGACGGCTCATGCCTACGCCGACGGTCTGGTCGCGGAGGACATTGCTATCTACGTCGCCCCATCGTTACGCGGGTCGTCCTGCTACAAGGACTTGGTGGAGGCTTACGATAAGTGGTGTGGGCGCATTCCTAATCTACTTGGAGCGACATTAAGTCTCTCGCAGTTAAACGCAACGACTCAAGTTATGGATAAGTTATACACCGACCTAGGCTATAAGCGGAGCGGGATTGACTACCTGAAATTAAGGGGAACGGATGAGTAAAGCACTCAAGAAAATCGTCAAGAAAGTTAAGAAGGTCTTTAAGAAGATCGTTAAGGTCGTCAAGAAGATTGTTAAGTCGAAGATATTTAAGATCATCGTTATGGCCGTCGCTATCTACTTCACAGCGGGGGCGGCGATGGGCGCTATGGGTGCCGCAGGAGCGGGGGCGACGGGTGCAGCCGCAGGTACAGCAGCAGCCACGGGTACAGCAGCCGCCACGGGTACAGCCGCAGCAGTAGGTGGTGCAGCCGGTGTAGGAGCCGCCGCGGGTGGTGGTGCTATGGCTACTATAGGCAGTGCAGCCTCTACCGCCGCAACTTGGGCGGGTAAGCACCAACTCCTCACCTCTATGGCCCTATCAAGCGGCGGTTCCCTCCTCGCAGGGCAGGCTGAAGCTAAAGAGGCGAAGGAGGCGGAGAAGAAGCGCGATAAGGAACTCGCCCGCAACAATAACACCTACCTGGATGTTTACAACGACACTAAAGCTATCGCTACTGGCTCCTATCAAGGCGAAGGGGAGCAAAACGTCGATCAGGACGCAGACGGGCAGTCAGTCTATCAGGCCCCCAGCGGTGCTATGCAGCAAGTGGCCGCACGCCCTACGAACGTCGAAGCGCAGCAGCCTAAGTTCTTCAATTCATCAAATAACAAGTGGCAGAAAGTAAAGGGGTTCGGATGAGTCTATTAGAACAGATCAGTCAACGACAGGCGGGTAATACACAGCAGGCCGCAGAGGCCGAACAGGCCCAAGTTGCCGAATCACAGAAGCCCGATGCAGGCGCGCAGGCCACTCAACGGCGTGCTGAACTCTCGCAGTCAATGGCTTCGGGGCCAGAAGAAGAGATCGGGGACGAAGCGGCTACACCGGAGGAGCAGGAGTTGTTCACGCAGTTGGAGCTGGAGGTCGTCGAAGCATTAAACGGCCCTAAAGCTGACGCGATGTTCACGGCGATTGACTCCGCTCAAGACCCGGTAGAAGGCATTGGTCTCGTGACCTCTGATGTCGTCACCGGCTTACGCCAGAAGTACCCCGATACGGACGATGAGATTCTATTAGCGATTGGTGAGACTACAGTCGAGCAGGTCGTCGATGCCTACGAGGCGATGAATCCCAGCGTATCGCTCAACGAAGATCAGATGGCGGAAGCCTTCTCAATCGGCTTGCAGGACTTCATGCAATCTAACGGTGACATGGTGGACGATGATATGCAGTCGTATCTAGCAGGGCCACCACCTGCACAACTTTAAGGAGGCTTAATGGCCAGTTCAAGTGTGCTACACGCACTCAGTACGATGGCGAGCCAAGGTGGCAATTACTATGGCCGTCTGCACCAAACGAGTCTACAAGAGGGTCGGATTAAGTCAGCCCAGGAAGAGGCTGCTCGTGTTCGGCAGGAAAGCCGGGAGTATCAGGAAGGGAAGACCGCAGAGGCCCAGGCGCACGCCGCTGGTGTACGGAAGGAAGGCTGGGAGCGACAAGACGCTTCTCAGCAGGAAAGTCGGGAGTATCAGGAAGGTAAGGTGTCGGCTTCTAATTCGGCTGCGCTTGCTGAGAAGGGTATGTCGCGTGAGTTCAAGACCTATTACGATAAGGAAGGCAACGCGACGACTGTCAGCTTTGACGGTCACGGGCGGCCTATGAATATGACTGAAGATGAGCTAATGGGCTTGAGTAGTGCTCAGCCTAAAGGCGGCGTTGGTGGGCGTGGCGGCAAGAAGACAGTTAAGCAGATAGATATGGAAAAGCGCTTTAAGGACGCAGAGGGCGCTCTCGATATTATGAAAGGGCTTGAGGCAGACGGCTACGATCCCTCTGCGACCAGTTCGCGTATCTTCGATAACATCGCGTCATCTTCAGGCTTCACTAACTGGATGGCGTCGTCTGAAGGGCAGTCGTACAAAGCTGCTGCTTCCAAGGTGGTCGAAGCCTTCCTCCGTGATGCCACAGGTGCAGCCGCGCCTGAACCGGAACAAGCCCGATACGCTTATATGCTAACGCCGCAGGCCGGTGATAGTGAGGCGACCGTTAAAACGAAACGGAAACTATTGGAGCAGTCGTTGACCTCTATCGGTGAAGCTGCGGGTATGGATCAGGCTGCACTACGGAAACGCTTTGAGGCCCAAGTCGATGCCGGAGCCCGTGAGGGTGGCTTCTATAAGGAGAAGGAAAGAGCACCGCTAAGCGGCGGGCGTAATGGACGACGGGCCGCGCCTGAGACCCCATCTGCGGCTGACTACGCATCTAAATACCTATAAGGAGGCCGCATGGAGTATTCACGCGAACAATACATTGATGCACTTCGTAAGGCGCACGATGCTGGCGATGAAGCGGCTGTCGTTTCTATCGGTCAGCAGCTCGACGCTATGCCTGAAAAGCCTGCTGCTCTCGAAGGCACCTATGAGCATCCATTAGGTTTCGAGTTAGAACGCGACGGTAACGCCTATCAAGCCCTTGTCGGTGCAGGAGAAGTCGTCGGTTCTGCTGTCGATGGCGTTCAAGACCTCTACCTACGCGGCTTCGGCACCGATGAAGAGGTCGCTGCTCACAATAAGCGGGCTGACGCTGATGAGGCCATCTATGATGAACTGGCAGAGTACTCACCGGCTGCACGTTACGGCAATGTCGGCGGTGAGGTTGCACTCGGTCTCGCTACAGGTGTCGGTACAGGCGCGATAGCACGCGGAGCTACGACTGCTCTTACAGGAGGAGCCAGGGTGGCTGCCGGTATGGGCGTTGCTGCTACTGAAGGTGCGGTCGTTGAAGGTGTTCGTAATCGCGGTGACGCCCTTGATCGGGTACTTGCTGCGGGTGAAGGTGCTGCCTTCGGTGCCGCTGGCCAGGGCGTTATGGACATCGCCGGTAAAGCTATCGGTGCTACAGGGCGTCGTGTCCTCAAGAGCGGCGTCAAGAATCAGATTGTCGGTGCGGGGGATGAAGCAGCAGAGGCGAGGAAGCTACAAGCCTCCCGCGACGGCGGCTTCCTTCTGGATGATGCCGATGCCTACGTTGATCGTACCGCCATTGCTCGTCGTGACGCTTTACGCCGCGATGGTGGCGATGGCGGCTCTGCACTTGCTGCCCGTCATGCTGGAGCTGAAGATGATGTAACGGCGGCGGCCCAACAGTTCGTCGATAACGGCGCAGAAGGGGCGGCTAAGCTCGATCTGAATGCACGCTCTGATAACTTGGCGAGTGGCTTACGGTCACAACGCGCCTCTGCCTGGGCTGAAGTCGATGGCGCTTACGAGCAATGGCGTATGCACCCTGATATTGAGTCGGCACCCCTTGAGACTGCCCCGATTCAGGAGAGGCTGGGTGAGGTCTTCAAGTTATCGAAGAACACCGCTGACGGCTCAATCCATAGGAAGCTGCGCGGTCTACTTGACCAGTATGGTGTGACTACTTCAGGGCTCAGTGAAGTGGAAGTACCACTCACTGCTAAGACTTATGAAGACCTCGTTATCGGTATCAACGGCCTCTACAGCCACAATAACAATTCAGCCTCTAAAGTGTTAATGCACGATGTCCGTGAGTTACTGGAAGAGGCTAAGTTCAACATGATGGACTCAGCACCCGGTGCATCGCGGGAGGCTATCGAACTCGGTGAAGCTGCCCGTTCCACCCGTAAAGCCTTCGCTAAGGAATGGGAGCGGGGCGACATCGTTGATAAGTTAACCAGCAAGACGCCAAGCGGTGAGGAGTACCGAGCTAAACCTGTCGATGCTGTTCGTCATCTAATGAACCCGCGTAATCTCGACGACCTCAAAGGTATCAAAGACAAGATGGCTTTAAGTAAGTCACCGGAGCATAAGCAGTTCTGGTCAGACGTGCAGGCAGCCCCTTTATTTGAGGCGATGGAGAAGGCGACTAAGGGAGGTCGTGTCACTTCTACTGGCGCACCTATCTTTAACGATAAGGCGTTCATCAATGAGTTCTCGAAGTACACGGACAGCCAACTCACAGCGCTCTACGGTGCTGATTGGGTGAAGTCGTTGAAGAAGGCCGGTAAGGCATGGCGTCTGCGTGAAGCCCGCCCTGATTGGCAGTCTAATATGAACCCTTCAGGCTCCGGCGAGATGGCGCATAGTCTCGCTTCAGCGGGTATTCGTATTGCAGCCTCCAGAGGCGCAGGTGGCTCTATTCTCGCTATCCCTGCTGCGATGAGTGGCTTAGGTCAATGGGCAGCTAAACGCACCGCTGGTAAGGACACGGCGAAGCTACTAGCGGGCAAGCTTCCCAGTGCTTCCACTCGACTCACTGAGGGTCAGGTAGCCGCTGCTTTGAAAGAAGCATGGCCGAACCCTCAGTTCCTCCAGTTCGAGAGTGCCTTCGCAGGCATGGCGCGGGCCTGGGTGCGCTCAGACTCACCTGAATAACCATTAACAGTTCCTCTTTGACCACTCAATACCTTCGGGTTGCGGGTGGTCTTTTTTTGCTACACAATCGCGAGCCATCATGGAGACCACATTTGCGCCTATTACTCGTTACAGCATTACTCATTATTCTCACGGGCTGTATGCCTACAGGCTACACGCAACAACAATGGGCAACTAAGCCACTAGCCCAGGTAGAGGCTATCTGTAGCGCGGAAGTCAGCTCTAATCCTCTCGCCAGTTACGAGTTATGTATGGAAGCTAACGGCTGGAAAGGGTACTACTAGCACAAAAAGGGAACCCGTTAAGGTTCCCAATAGTGGAGCGCGTTGTTCACTAATTAGTCCTGGTTACTAGCATCCAGGGTAGCTATTACGCTGCTACAGCCATACGGCACGCCTCCGCTTTCACAGAGGAGAATCCCGACTCTCGGTGCGCATCCAGTAGGTTACTCCCACCAGTCCGAGTGATACCTGTAGTTTCAGGTCGCAGTTTGAGCATCGTAGAGAGGCTTGCCGGGTATTAGGTTAAGCGAGTTGCTTGGCTTCAAGTGTGCGCGTCGCGGGGCAACAGACGCACGCCTGCTGTACCGCGTAGACATCGAAGTAGTCGAACTCAATACCACCGCCAAGACACCACGGCTTGCTGAAGCTACGCAGGTAGGTACGGTGGCCTTCCTTCCAGATGTGCTTACAGCGTCGTGTTGTGAGCCGGGTGTAGAAGCGCTTGAAGACGTTCATACACCCTTACCTTCAGCCTCATGGGCCTTCGACACGATCAAGGCGGCTTCTGCTTTTGTCGAGGCGACCGCTGCCTCTTCTGCCGTTTGCTGCCATGCTTCTACCTGCTGGACGAGGGCGGCTAGTCGATCTTCAGCAGCCTCCTTAGCACTCCCTTCAGGCTCAAAGCCAATCAGTAGATCAATGCAATGCTTCGCCTTCCGTAAGTCCTCAATACCGCCCTTGTCACGAAACCGCGTAATGTACTTAATCGCGGTGTGCTGGCAGGCATCCAGGCCGTTCTTCATGCTGTATTCCATCGGCTGAATAGCGAGGTGCTTGTAGTGGTCGCCGCCTTCCTGAACGTCCAGCGCTGATGCTTCGACCTCCAGGTTTGCCGCTATTGCCATTGAGGTTTCAGCTATGTGGACGTGCCCTTGCCGACTCTCACTCCACCGTCTGAATGACTCACTCCACTCATTAGGCGTCGCGTCGTTTAACGACTTGCGTACTGCGGCATCGGGTGTGCCTTCCCCTTTCCCCACCAACGGGGCATCGACAGCACCCAATTCCTTACCTATCCGTGTTCCAACATTTCCGGTAGCCATAACTTGATCTCCTTACTTCTTATATCGAAGTCTTCTGCGCGCAGTATTCGAGCGCATTGTGCTTGTTGAATAGCGTCGGCTTCGTTCAGCTTCTTAGAAGCGAATGCCTGCCATGTGATGTCCCATAGTTCCTCCCGGTCGGCACCGATGATGTCGAGTGCGTACTCCGAAGCAGGGCCGACTCCTTTCGCACCTGAGTAGCCGTCGGTAGCATCGCCGCAGATCGTCTGCCATAAGTGGAAGCGGTCGGCGTCCAGTTCGCTGATCTCGATAACGCCTAGTGAGGCGCGGTGAGGTGCGTAGAGGAAGCCGGGGATAGTTCGCATGTCCTTATCTTCAGAGACAATGATCTTCTTACCGGGGATCAGGTGCGGGTGAGTCGCCAGGACGCCCATTACATCGTCAGCTTCAAGTGCCGGGTAGCCCTTGCTCTCGTACTCTTCTGCGTAATACAGCTTGAGAGCAGCAAGTAACTCAGGGCGTTCGACAGCCTTACGGTTGCCCTTGTAAGTAGGGAGTACGCCGTACCTGAAGTTGAACTCCGGTGTCTGGGAGTCTGCTGTCGTACCACCTTGAGGGCCGTCGGATAGACAGAGGATTACCCGGTCTGCCTTCAGTAGCTCAGTGAACTCCGCGACGACCTCATCGGCGGTAGCCAGGGCCGTGTCGATGTCACTCACCACCTTGCCGAATGCTGTAGCTTGTTCGTGTCTACAGGCGACTCGGTAGGCGATGATGTCGGTGTCGATCAGGAGTGTGGTGTCACTCAAAGCTTGACCCTTACGCGGGCGTGGAGGTGCTGCTGCTGGACACCTGATAGCAACGCGCCGCTGCCATTGGTGTACAGATCGACCTCCATGTTCTTCGCCTTGGCTTCAGCCAGTATCTCGTTAAGTCTGTCTACGAGGCTTGTTACCTGCTGAGCAATGTAGCGTTCAGGCGCTAACGTGTGGTCTCCGCTGATTAGTTCCATACCTACTTCACTCCGTTATATTCAAAAGAATAGTGATTGCCGTCTTTAAACCGACCGCCCCAGCAAGCGTCTGGGTGCAACGCTTCCCAGAACTCGCCTAACTCCTGATGGTCTTCAGTCTCCGTCAGGTACTCACCGTCTTTGAAGAGGTTGAAGTCCACAGCGAGTCGTACCCGGTGACAGCTACGCTCGTGGCCATCGGGATTCGTCGGGCTACGGTAGGCATCACCGAAGGTCAGCTCGTAGCCCAGGGAGTAGGCGTAGCGGATCAGCTTGCTAATACAGAGCGTGAACGCCCGCTGCTTACTGCCCAGGCTCATAGCTCATCTCCGCAGGCGTGGACGGCTCCGCGATACCACTTGATAGCGTGGTCGTCCATATCGTAGAAACGAGGGAAGCGGAGTTTGAGCATTTGCCATGTACTCGGGTTTATATGCAGTTCCATATCCCGGTCGAAGAAGAACAGCGTGCCTACTTGTCGATACGTCGGGTTCCACTTGAGCAGTCGTGGCACCGGGTCACCGTCGAGAACAAAGCGGGCGAACTCAGTGTCAGGCAGCGCCTCGCATTCCTTCTTAAAGACCTTGCCGCCTACGGGTGGTGCGCCAAAGGTGATGCAGTGATCGGGACGGTGTGTAGCGGCTGCAAGTTGAGCCAGAGCGCCGCCAAGGGAATGCCCGCAGTAGACGAAAGGCTTCGACTCCCGGTGGCCGTTAACCATAGCGAGGCGGCGCTCCATGACTTCAGTAGCAACAACATCGGAGACATCACGCCACGCTTCCCAGAAGCCACGGTGAAGCTGTGAGCCGCTGAAGGCTTCTTTCTTGAGGAAGCGTAGGTCGGTTTTCAGGTCGTCGAACTCATTGGTGCCGGTGAACACGAGGTAGGTGTAATGAGAGTCTTCGACGACGTAGGCTTCAGTGCCACCTTCAGGGTCGTCGATAACACAAATGTCCTCAAAGCCTGCTTCCTTAAACGCATTCGCGCCCAGGTAGGCAAGCCGTGAGACATCTGCTGCTTGATAGTAGAGGTTCATAGGTGGTTCCATGTAGCGATTCATAGTTGGTTCCATGTAGAGGATTAGGGTGTTGCGGGAGGAGGCGGGTTAGGGCGTTTCAGCCTTCCACCCTCGAATCCAACGACAGGCCGCAGACGGCGTGACATTGAAGTGCTGACTGAGCGCCGTCCCCGTACAGGCGGTCTCTTGCCAGAGGGCTTCTGCCTTAAGGCGGCGGGCTTTGTACCGCTCGCTATTGGTCTTGACTAAGTGAGTTGTTCTATCGAGGACTTGGAGGTGCTGCGGATTACTACAGGCTCTATTTCGGCAGATATGATCTACCTCGTAGCCTTCCGGTATTTCCCCGTTGTGCGCCCGGTAGATGAATCTGTGGAACATCTCGCAGATGTCGTCCCCAGATGCGCCGGTAAACCTTTTGCGAAAGTAGCCATCTGGGTTCAGCTTGTGCGATAGGGGAACAAAGCAGCCACCCTCAAACTCGACGAAGACTAACGGCCTGCGATTAGCCATTAGTGTGTCTCCTTCCAGCTCGCCCCGATCTTCGCTTCCCCGTCGATACGACATCTGAAGTTGAAGAAATCACCCGCCAGGGTCATTGCCTCGACAGATAAACGGGCAAACTTCTCAGCGTGTTCTGGCTTAACTTGAGCGCCCCACTCATCATGGCAATTTACGACGAACTCATAGTCGGGGGAGTCGGACTGCCATGAGTTCTGCAAGCCGTGCGCCTGTAGTAACGCTTCGAGTTCAACGAGTGCGCGCTTCATAATCAGAGCGCCTGCTGACTGCAACAGGGTGTTCAACGACGCGTGTTCATGTCGGACATGCAGCGTCCGCCCGTCGAGCCCCTTCAGTTTCTTGTAGCGCTTCGCTTTAGCTTTTACTGCTTGCGACAAGGAGCCAATCGCCGGGATGGAAGAGAGGAACTTATTCTTCAGCTTCTTACCGGCCTGCGCTCCTCTGCCAACTATCTCACCAATCTTTGCGTCACCGGCTCCGTAGAGCCAGCCGTAGATGAAGGTCTTGGCGTTGTCCCGAGTAGGTAAACCCGCCGCTTCCTGGTTGGCTGTGTGAATGTCGCCATTGAGGACAATTTCGGCGTAGGCACCGTTGTCATAATTAGCGAGGAAGTGAGCCAAGCAGCGCAGCTCTAAGCCCGACGCATCGGCACCGACCAGCACATAGCCGTCGTCCACAGTGAACAGGTCGCGGCACTCAGCACCGTAGGCTGACTTGGTAGCCGGTACTTGAGCGACGTTCGGTTTACTGTGAGTGCAGCGACCCGTAACAGCGCCCATCGTGTCGACACGACCATAGATGCGACCGTCCCTTACCTGCTTCTTCCATGCCTGCTTACCTTCAGCCAGCATCCCTAATCGTTTATCGACCATGAGATATTCGAGCAGCATCGGGATGGCTTCATACTTGAGGCTTTTGAGGACAGGTTCATCGACCGTAGGCTTACCGTCGCCCTGATTGAACACGGTAGGCTTCCAGCCGTAGACCGCGTTGAGTCGTTCAGCGATATGGTCGCGGCTGCCAGCGTTGAAGGTGATACGTTTGGTCTTAACGGTGGGTACGCCTTTGACGTAACCCCGCGACTTGTTGTTCACCTTCGGGATGAAGTGAGGGTCGATCACCTTGTCCCACGGTGGGAAGATGGCCTGTAGCTGATCGTTCAGGGCAGCCTTACGCACCTCTAAGACGCCATGTAGCTTATCGGCCTTGACCTCGTTGAACTTAAAGCCGAACTGCTCCTGTCGCTTGATGATCCAGGCGAAGTCGTGCTCCAGGTCGTAGGCTTTAAGTGGGCAGTTGTAGGACTCAAGGTCATCCCAGAGAGCGAGGGTGACGACGACATCTTGTACGCAGTAATCCTCCATCTCCTGTAGCCAGCCGATAGTCTTCCATGTGTGGCGCTGGGCCGCTAATTGCTCACGGAACGCTTTAGCCTTGGCAGGCGATAGGGGCTTGGTGGCCTCTTGACGGAGGTAAGCGACTGTCGGTAACGGATCGACCTTCTTACCATTCAATAGGTAATCAGTTGGGTCGAAGTCGTCCTTAAAGTCACCTAATCGCCAGCCCCACGCCTTCAATGAGTGAGAGCCGATTAGCTTACGAGGGAAGCCCTTAAAGCGCGGTTTGCTGATGCGGGCGAAGTCCTGCTCTTTCAGGTTCGTGTGGATTAACTGCGAGATGAGTACGGAGTCGTAGAGCCGCCCGGTAGGCTTCCACGTTGGGTAGAGTGGTTTTACCCCGATCCAGCGGACTCTCAGTTAAGGGCGGCTTGGTGATTGTTCTTCAGTTTACGTTTCTTCCTTTGGTTATAAAACCGTTCAATGTAATCAAATATATCTGAACGAG
>MAAC01017866.1_pt1 | contig 35696 bp, 31 predicted proteins | sample 1115981 | NCBI WGS metagenome assembly MAAC01 (sample SAMN04961126, study PRJNA320927) | seawater metagenome | isolation source: sample BD02T64 sea water enriched with oil for 64 days | place: USA:Gulf of Mexico | collected 2013-07-27 | reverse complement strand
TTGCTTAATAGCCTCCTCAGATTGGGCAAATACCGTCACGGAGAAACATATTAACAGGTATATTATATTTTTCATTTTCTATTCTTGATAAATTTCTAAAAATGCAATAAAAGTGTAAAGTAATAAAAACCTAGGTTCCATCATTTTGATTTAATATTCACCCCTTCAGAGTCACTCAGCGAGGACTCTGAGGCACCCAACTAATAAAACCTCCTAAAAACCCTTCTTTGCCTAGATTAATTTAATGGCTACACACCGGGTTCATTTCAAAAAGGAGGCATTTTACTTTATCACATTTACCTGCTACCGTTGGTTGCCACTCATTGAGGAATCCAATCTATACTCCTATTTCAAGGACTGGGTAGTTCACTTATCAAAAGGCGGTGTAAAACTTTCTGGCTATGTAATCAAAAACAGGCATTGTACTCCTCTACCAAATCTTCTAAAGTCGTATAATCGTAGTAATTGTTTTCTATGTTATTGAACACTTTATTACAATCTTTGAATACCTCTTTGTGGTCTTTAAGATAAAGTCCCCTATTATCTAATAGACAATAAACTGAACTCAATTTGGGAATAGATATATAATATTCATATCCTGTCATTACTCCATCACTCTGAAACTGGCCAGACGCCCCCATTGACATGGAGTAACCTTGAAGGATTTTTCTATAAAAAAGATTTATCTCTCCCTTTTCTACAAGCTCAAACAAAGCACTCTTCCCTTTCTTAATTTCCAAATATAGATAATCATGATCTCCATTTATATCATCAAATATCCTTATTCCAGCAATCTCTTGATTGGTTAATTTAATACGCTTTTTAGACCTTCCCTCTCTAAAGGCCACCTTCTCAGTATTAGATAATCTATTTGACTTTCGTGTTTTAATTAAAATTTGACCTTTAAGTGTATCTGAATTATTCAAATAAATTTCACCTTCTCGCCAACCATAAAAGTTAATTTGCGCAAAGGATAGATAGGATAATAATAACAATATTGTAATAAGATTTCTTTTCATTTTTAAGTATTTTAAATCCAAAGTACAACAAATAATATTTAACCTGAACAATAAAAAAGCCCTTCCAAAACGAAAGGGCTTTCTTATTTTCTAATCCTCTCAAACACTTCCACTATATCTATACTTACCACTACACTTCCCAAATAAAAAGTATATTTGAAAGAGAAACAAAATCCCAATATAGCTAGTTAGCCAACATCAAGATGAAAGCCAACATCATTCATATTGAACAAAACTTTCAATTCTTCTTAGGCAAGTTCAACAACAACCAGAAGCATAAACACTATGCCATTCAGTTGAGCATACCATTGACTGGGGAAATTCGATTTTTGATCGATGATTTGGAGATTAGCACGAATCAGGCGGTTTTAATCAAGCCGAATGTTGAACATATACTAGAATCGGAGCAGGAACATCTTTTGATTTTGTTGAATCCTGCCTCTAGCATTGGGCACTTCTGGAATCGATTGGCTCATTCCCCATACTCTAAATTGGATACCGAACCCGTCACCCTCATTCGAGAACTTGGATTAGACTATCTTTCCAACAAATGCTCAGCAAAGGAATTTACTCAAAAGATAAAGGCTATTCTCAATAGCTTCGACTGTCACTGTGAATCATTCGTCCACTCTGGAGACGAAAGAATTGATAAGGCCATCGCCTACTTAAAACAACATTACGAACGCGTGATACCACTTGAAGAAGTGGCGGCATATTGCCACCTTTCTCCGAGTAGATTTCTACACTTGTTTAAAGAAAATACCGGAATATCCTATCGGAGGGCTCAACTCTGGTCCAAGCTGATGGCGGCACTACCCCTGATGTCAAATCAGTCGCTTACGGAAATTGCACATCAAGTAGGATTTTCAGATAGCGCACATTTCTCAAGGATGTTCAAGGAAAATTTTGGATTCTCTCCAAGCACGATCTTAAAACTTAGCCAGTTTATTCAAGTTTAAGATCCTTTCGATTCGGAATTTTGCTTCATACCAAAGAGTTAAAATTTCGAACAATGAAAAAGTACTTAGAAACCACATCGCTTTTGGACTATAAGCATCCTAAGATCCAAAAATTAGTGAATGAACGAGAGTGGAAGCAGCTAGAAGAAAAGGAAAAAATCAAGCAGGTTTACAATTTCGTGCGAGATGAAATTCTGTTTGGATACAATATTCAAGACAATATTTCGGCCTCTCAAATACTGGAAGACAATCTTGGACAATGCAACACAAAAGCTGTATTGCTCATGGCTTTAATGAGAGCTGTTGGAATACCCAACAGGATTCATGGGTTTACCATCAACAAGGCCCTTCAAAGAGGCGCAATAACCGGAATTTGGTATTTAACTGCTCCCAAGAACATATTGCATAGTTGGGTAGAAATATTGGTTGGTGACAACTGGTATTATCTAGAAGGCGTAATTTTGGATAAAGGTTATTTATCGGCATTACAAAAGAAATTTGCCGACCGTCAGACAAACTTATGTGGTTATGGAGCCTATACAGAAGACTTCAAAAAACCGGTTGTGGATTGGAACTATAACCACACCTTTATTCAAGAAAAAGGAATTAATCAAGATTTTGGACTGTTCGACAATCCAGATGATTTCTTTTCTAAATACCAACAAGATCTTTCCCCGCTAAAAAACTGGGTATACCGCAATTATATGCGTCATACCATGAATAAAAATGTAAGTAGAATACGGAATGGCAGTTAAAGCATAATCAGAATTAAAATCCGAACACAAAAAAAGCCCTTCCGAAAGGAAAGGGCATTCCAGTACTATTCTAAAAACGAGATCCTAAAACTTACCCCAGCCCTCAGAGTCCTCGGTGAGTGAACTGAGGGAGGCTAATATGCAGGATAATTTCACCTTCCATCAGATAGTTTATATTTTAATAATTCATCTCTTTGTTTCATTGCATTTCCATTGAAAGGTATTTTTATCTTTACGGAGCCAATAATTCCACCAATAATAGCACCAGGAACCATCAAAGCGACACCACTCATTAAAGCTTTATCTTCCCGGGAACGAAAGAATCCTTTTTTGTCATCTCCATCCGCATAACCACTAATCCCTCCTGTAAAAACGCCCATTAAAGCTCCAATTAACATACCCCTTCCAACACTTCCTTTTTTCCTGAACTTTATTTTTTTAATATTATTTATGTCAATAGTCTGTCTCTCATAATTTAAACCATCAGATATTATTATCAGGCTATCACCAACTTCACTTAAGTATCCTTTAATATTGGGGGAATTATCTATTGAAGTAACCCATGTTTTATAGTGGTCCTTACTTTTCTTTATTTGTTTACTAGTTTGGCCAAGTATAGATTGGTTAGCCAGACAAGCAATAAGTATTGTCAGCAAAATGTGAAATCTTTTTTTCATTTGTTCTTATTTATAAAATTAATTAAGATAATAACAATTAATTATTCCACCTTCCATCGGTAGAATCATGCTCATTGATGGAGCTTAGTAAAGGATTATCGGACATTCCCCTATTCGAGTGTGCGGTTTTATGAAAATGAAGAGAAAGGGGAAGTACGGCTTTAGGATTTTAGACCGGTAGCCTTAGAGTCCTCTCCGCGTGAATCTGTGGGAGACTCGTCACTCACCGAGAATTCTGAGCGGAGGTAATAGTATATAGATCTATTCTTTTTTCTTAAATATATTTTTTATCGTCCTCCCCACTTTCTTCATTTTACTCGGTTTCTCGAGGTAGAAAGTACTCATAATATTGTCACTTTCTTTTAAATCTATCGTCAAGTGTGTCGTAGAATTCTTCAATTCTGAAAGGGGTATAAGCTCCGTACTAAGTCCGATATACGAAATTTCCAAAGCATATTTTTTTAATGAATCCAATTCCATATCCAGGACCATTCTAAAATGACCATCCAGATCTGTAGTTGTCCCCTTAACAGCCATACCCTTATTCTTCAAAACAACATTTACATAGGGCCATTTCTCAATTCTTTCATTGCCTAGTATCGTCCTTACCTCACCTTCCAAAACAACTTGGGATATTGTATCCGATGGAGTGCTACTCAGCTTACTTTCACCAAGACTATCTTGTATTACAGGGGAATTATCTGCTATTTGAGCATAGCTCTCTTGGCTGCTTAAAGTGCTTAGACCTAAAACTAAAGAGGCTGCCAAAACAGACTTGTGAACGAAATTGGTTTTTGGCACTTCCTGCCCCCAATATTTCAACTGCTTCGGATGATACATCCCACATAATGTATTATTATTTTCAGCTTGTAATTCTTCTATTTCCTTCCAGGAGTGTTTCGAGAAATCAAAGATATTTTTTTGACATTGCCCACATAATCTTCCATCTTCAGTTGGTTTCATATCCAACCATTCTTCATTGCAAAATTTAGGCTTAGGAAGACTCATATTCTATTTTATTAAAATTTATTTCATTCAAATATAACGAAAATACAAATCACTTTATATTTTATGCTTTTAGCCCCCGCTACCAAATTGGGCTAGCCTATTTTTCCATTTGTTGTATATTCGCACTTTAATAGGAACATTTACAACAAATTGACATTCACAAAATGAAAAAAATAATCCAAATCCTTACGCTTATCGGTTTTGTGTTCTCTGTTGATGCCCAAACACTATCGGATAGCTTACAAGTACATTTAGACATGTCGGGGAATTCCTTAGACATTTCGGGAAATAACAATGATGGAACAGTTTCGGGAGCTACACTTACAAGTGACCGTTTTGGAATTCCAAACTCGGCCTATCTTTTTGACGGCATAAATGACTATATAAGTTTCACTTCCGATTTCGATTATGAAGAGCGTACCTATCAATATTGGTTCGAACCACATTCCATCGGCACTGTATCCGACTGTATATTTTCATCCGATCATCCAAATCTAGATTATGGACGTACCAGTGCTTCTATCCAAGTCATAGGAGGACAAAACACCATGAAATGGCAGCAGGGAGGTTCCGTTTATCAAATGACCGGTCTGAATACCAATCAATGGTATCTAGCAACTACGGTAGTTACTGTTGATAGCACCTATTTTTACCAATGCGACAGCTTGGTTGCAACCATAGCCACGCTTACTGGAACTTCTAGCAATGGAAATAGCTATGCATCCATTGGTAAAACAAGAGTAAACGATCGATTTTTTCACGGTAAGGTAGATGAATTCAGAGTCTATAATAGAGCGCTAACAGCCTCCGAAATAACCGGTTTATGTGGTGAAAACAACATCATTAATGAAAACCTTAACTTTGCGATTTGCGAGGATAGCGTTCTTTCCCCGAGTGGTAACACTACCTGGTATATGGATGGAATCTATCTGGATACCATTTATGATGCATTGGGTAGTATTGATAGTATATATACCATCAACCTTTCCTTTACAGACATAGATACCGCGGTTTTACAAACCAATTCTAGCCTTCAGGCAGTTATGCCTGGAGCGAACTATCAATGGTTTAATTGCGATAGGGAATATAGCCCCATTTCTGGAGCAACCAATCAATCATTCAGTCCCAATTACAATGGATCTTATGCTGTAGTAATAAGCATAGGCAATTGTGTAGACACTTCGGATTGCATTCTATTTCGAAAAGAAATAGGTCTAGAAGAGTTTGATATTTCGACGAACCTAAGTCTTCATCCAAACCCTACAAAAGGTGGTTCATTTACCATTGAATTGGGAAACAAGTATGAAAATATAAGCCTAAACATGTACAGTATCGATGGTAAATTGATCCGCAGGGAACATCATTTTGATACAGATGAGATTCATAGTGTTTCCCCTGAGCAAGAGGGTATCTATCTACTAAAGATTCAAACAGATGAAAATCAATATGGGCATCTCAAATTGATCAACTTATAATTGAAAAAAACGTTGGAAAACTAAACAAAAAATGAATCAAAAAGAAAGCATAGAAGTAAACATCTCCCAGAATTCCGATCCAACATTATTCAGAGCAATCGCTCGTTTTATCAACTATGAATTCAAAATTGAGTTTATAGAAACCTCAAATGGGTTAGATCAAAAGTATTGGGTATTCAAATACCAGAATATACTTTTCACACTTCAGGCTGAGCAGCAGCTCGGCATTGCCATATTCACACATGAAGTTTCGGAGAAGAGTGCGCAATTGCTCAAATCGATGAGTATTAGTATTCAAAAGGAAAGATCAAATCCATCTTCTAGACACCTTCCCTACAAAGGACTTTGATTAATTTGTAGTAGAAAGCCCTTCCAAATTGAAAGGGCTTTCCATTACTATTATAAAGAGATTCTAAAACTTGATCTCTGCATTTCCATTTGTTATCGTTACAACAGTACCTCCACCCATATTTGAGCTAGCCTCACCACTAAAGGTCGCTTTGAAATGGATATCATCTCCATATTCAAACTTAGTAATCTCTATAGTTCCACTATCAAAACCATAATAGTCACTAGCCAAAGCATCCTTTGCATAAGTCATGCTCACTTCTGAATTAGCTAAATCATAAATACCTGTTGGTGTAGCCTCATCAAAACTAATTCTAAAACCTTCGTCATCTACAGTATATGCCGTAATTGCACATGAACCGTTGGAGTTGGTAAAACTTACATTATCAGTAAATTGATCCACCTTCAAGCTTATACCATCTACTTCACCCTTTACACCATAAAAAGGAGAATCATCATCAGACTTGGAACAAGACACCAAAACCAAGGCGGCCATGACCGTTAGAAATTGTAAAAAATACTTTCTCATATCTATTTCAAATTTATCAGAGCTCAATATACACAATCCTCCAAAGGACTAGAAATTGTGCTAAAACAAAAAAGCAGCTAAGGTTTCCCTTAACTGCTTTATAACTATATGTGTCCGACTTTTTATTCAGCCGTTACTTTCTCAACATTTGCAATACTCAACTCATCCAATTGGTCTTGTGCCAATGGAGAAGGCGCATCTATCATTACATCTCTACCACTATTGTTTTTAGGGAAGGCGATGAAATCACGAATAGAATCTGCTCCACCAATGATAGAACATAACCTATCCAATCCGAAAGCGATACCACCGTGTGGAGGTGCACCATATTCGAAGGCTTCCATCAAGAAACCAAACTGTGCTTGTGCTTCTTCATCTGTAAATCCAAGGTGCTTGAACATGATTCTTTGCATCTCTCTATCATGAATACGGATAGATCCACCACCAATTTCGGAACCATTCAATACCAAGTCATAAGCATTTGCTCTAACTTCAGCAGGAGAGGACTCAATCTTATCGAAGTCTTCCATTTTTGGAGAAGTAAATGGATGGTGCATTGCATGGTAACGTTGCGTATCCTCATCCCATTCCAAAAGCGGGAAGTCCATTACCCATAATGGAGCAAATTCCTCCGGATTTCTCAATCCAAGGTCAGATCCCATTTTCAATCTAAGCTCTCCCATTTGCTTTCTAGCTTTGTCTTTCTCTCCAGAAATAACAAACAATAGATCACCTGGTTTAGCTCCAGCTTTAGCACACCATTCTGCTAAATCTTCCTGGCTGTAGAATTTATCTACTGAAGACTTATAGGTACCGTCTTCATTGTATTTTACATAAATCAATCCTAGTGCTCCAATCTGTGGACGTTTTACCCACTTGGTAAGTGCATCAAGTTGTTTACGTGTATATTTTGCACATCCTTCTGCATTGATAGCCAAGATCAACTCAGCATCATCAAATACTTTGAATCCTTTGTTCTGTGTCAATTCATTGATTTCAACGAATTCCATACCGAAACGGATATCTGGTTTATCAGAACCATACAATCTCATCGCATCTGCATAATCCATTCTTGGGAATGCAGGCAAGTCAATTCCTTTCGTTTCCTTGATCAAGTGACGAGTCAATGCCTCAAATGTATTCAAGATATCATCTTGCTCTACAAAGGACATTTCGCAGTCAATCTGTGTAAATTCAGGTTGTCTATCCGCTCTAAGATCCTCATCACGGAAACATTTTACAATCTGGAAATATTTATCGAAACCAGCAACCATCAACAACTGCTTGAAAGTCTGTGGAGACTGTGGCAATGCGTAGAATTGGTTTGCATTCATTCTAGAAGGCACAACAAAGTCACGTGCTCCCTCTGGAGTAGACTTTATCAATACTGGAGTTTCAACCTCAATAAATTCAAGATCAGATAAGAATTTACGTGTTTCGATAGCTACTTTAGAACGCAACATCAAGTTCTCACGTATGGTCTTTCTTCTTAGATCAAGGTATCTGTATTTCATACGGATATCTTCTCCACCATCTGTATTTTCCTCTATAGTAAAAGGAGGTGTTTTGGAAGCATTCAATATCTTCAAAGCACTTACCTTAATCTCTATATCTCCTGTTGGAATATTCTTGTTCTTAGAACTTCTTTCAATTACCACTCCTTCTACCTGGATAACGAATTCTCTACCTAACTTTCTTGCAGCTAGACAAAGTTCTTCGTTCACCTCCATATTGAAGACAAGTTGAGTAATTCCGTAACGGTCACGTAAATCAATAAAAGTCATTCCCCCAAGGTCACGACTCTTCTGTACCCAACCACTTAGGGTAACCACAGTATCTATATCTGAGCTTCTTAAGGCTCCACAATTATGCGATCTATACATTGTATAATGCTTTATGCTAATTTCTTTTTTTTCTAAACTATCGGATTAGTTGCTTCCCAAATTTTTGGTCATTCTAGCAACGTATTTTCCGATAATATCAAATTCGAGATTTACTATACTTCCCTCCGTTAACTGGTGGAAATTGGTATGCTCTCTAGTATAAGGAATGATGGCCACAGAAAAATATCCTTCTGACGAATCCACCACGGTCAAACTCACTCCATTGATACAGACAGATCCTTTGGCTACGGTTACAAATTCTGTTTGAGACTCATCGTACTCAAATTCGTATTTCCAACTACCACCTTGCTCCGATACTTTTACGCATCGCGCAATTTGATCTACATGCCCCTGAACAATGTGCCCATCCAAACGTGCATTCATCTTCATGCAACGCTCCAAATTCACTTTGTCCTGTAGTTTCAACTCACCAAGATTGGTTTTTTCCAAACTCTCCTTGATTACAGTCACGGTATATTCATCATCATTAATAGCTACTACCGTCATGCATGCTCCGTTGTGCGCTACACTTTGGTCTATCTTCAGTTCCGATGTGAAGTCGGCACGAACTGTCATATGCATATTCGTTCCTTCTTTTTCCAAACCGGTAATTTCACCTAATTGTTCAATGATTCCTGTAAACATGGTTTCCTATACTTGGATTTGTTAAATTGCACTTTTTTAACAGCCATGCCAGTGTCTAAACTGTGCTTTCATGCCATTGAATGCAGGAAGCGAATGGAATAGACCTTAACTAATTGGCTCAATGCTCTTTTAATAAGAGTGCAAAAGTACAAAATTATGATAGCAAACATAGCTCCTCTAAAAGGAAATACAGCAGCAGATTGTTTTATAGGTTTTGTTTCTGACCAAAACATTGCTGCTTTGAGCGAAAATTGTTCTGATGAGAACATCGCATGGATCACGAGTCAAGTTGCCAAGGAATGTTATTCATTCCAGTTGAGAGAAGGTAATCAGATGTTGTTTATTGAAGTTTTGAAAGCAGAAAAAAACGAAAACAAACAACTGGAGAACCTAAGAAAAAAGGCCGCTACTATTAGCAAGCAAATAAATGCTGCAAAATTAACTTCAGCAGCTATCAAGACTTTTTCAGGAAATGAAAAAGAAGCTTGGGCCATTACAGAAGGATTGGTATTGGCAAATTACCAGTTTCTGAAATACAAATCGGAGAAGAAAAGCAATACACTAGTAAATATTGAAGTAGCCAATCTAGACCAGACAGCTATCAAAAGATTAGCAGCTGTATGCGAAGCGACTTATATCGCACGTGACTTGGTCAACGAGCCACAATCTTACCTGAATGCAAGTCAGTATTCTAAGGACATAGAAAAACTCGCGAATGAAGGCGTTTTCAATGTGACTGTTTTAAGAAAAAAGCAGATTGAAAGCCTAAAGATGGGAGGTTTACTAGCCGTAAACAAAGGATCTATCCAAGAGCCTACTTTCAATATTATTGAATACAAACCAGCCAATGCAATCAATGACAAACCGATTGTATTTGTAGGTAAAGGAGTCATGTATGATACAGGTGGTTTGAGCTTGAAACCTACCGGTCACTCAATGGACTTTATGAAAAGTGATATGGGTGGAGCAGCAGCAGCAACAGGAGCAATCTACGCTGCAGCCAAAGCAGAACTACCATTACACATCATAACATTGGTACCAGCTACAGATAATAGACCAGGTGGAGACGCCTACGCTCCCGGTGATGTAATCACTATGATGAGTGGTGCAACTGTTGAGGTATTGAATACGGATGCAGAAGGAAGACTAGTCCTGGCAGATGCATTGGAGTATGCTAAGAGATACCAACCAGAAGTAGTTATGGACTTAGCAACACTTACTGGAGCTGCAGTTCGTGGATTTGGAGCCATTGCTATTTGCTCAATGGGAACAGATGACAACGCCTTAAACGATCTAAGCAAAGCAGGATTTGAAAGTCACGAGCGTACAGTAATCCAACCTTTCTGGGACGATTATGCAACTTGGCTAGATTCATCTGTTGCAGATATGACCAATTTAGGACCAGCAGAAGCAGGACACATCACAGCAGGGAAATTCCTGGAGAAGTACACAGATTACCCATGGGTACACTTGGATATTGCTGGACCAGCCTTCTTACACAAAGAAGATGCTTACCGTTTAAAAGGAGGTACAGGAGTAGGTGTTAGATTATTGTTCCAATACCTAATGAACAGAATTGCCTAATTTTCTTACTTTAGTAGTCGAATAGCAATAGAAATTGCAAAAGTCTACTGGTAGCCATGCCGTAAAAGACCTTTATGAAAAAACCATCACAGAATAGAAAAATAAAAATTGGTATTTCCGTTGGAGATATCAACGGTGTAGGATTGGAAGTTATATTAAAAACTTTCAATGATGGGCGCATCATGGATATGTGTACACCCGTGGTATTTGGTTCCAACAGATCTGCATCCTTTTATAGAAAGGTGCTCAACTTTAAGAACTTCAATATTCACTCCATCAATACAGCCAAAGAAGCCAGAGCGAAAAAATTCAATGTGGTGAATGTTTGGCAAGATGAGTTCAAGATAGAACCCGGTGAGATAAATGAAACGGGAGGGAAATGCGCACTATTATCTCTAGAAGCTGCTTGTTTAGCATTGAAACAAGGAGATGTAGATGCACTGGTTACTGCTCCCATTAATAAGCATACCATTCAATCTGAGAATTTCAATTTCCCAGGACATACAGAATATCTTCAAGAATATTTTGAATCGAAGGAGAGCTTGATGTTTATGATATCTGAGGACCTGAAGATAGGGGTTGTCACTGGACATATACCATTGAATGATGTAGCGTCAAAGATAGATGCCGATCTTATTCGGAGGAAATTGGACTTGATGGAATATAGCCTGAAGAAGGACTTCATGATTTCCAAACCAAAAATTGCTGTTCTTTCCCTCAACCCACATGCTGGAGACAAAGGATTGATAGGCTCAGAGGATGATGAAATTGTGAAACCAGCCTTAGCCAAAGCTATGGACGATGGAAAATTGGCCTTTGGTCCTTACTCCGCGGATAGTTTCTTTGGCAATGGACAATACAAAAATTTCGATGGCGTATTGGCTATGTATCATGATCAAGGCTTGATTCCATTTAAAACATTAACGTTCAATTCAGGTGTTAATTTTACCGCGGGACTTTCTGTAGTAAGAACTTCACCGGACCATGGAACGGCACATGAAATAGCGGGAACGAACCAGGCGAATGAAAATTCATTCCGTCAGGCGATCTATGCGGCTATAGATATATATCATCAGAGAACAGAGCAAGCCGAGTTAGAGTCCAATGTTTTGAAACCAGAATCCAAGGCACTTATCAAAGGACCCAAAGGACGCCCGGAAGGAAAACGCCCTAGCAGTCCAAAAGCCCCGAGAGAAGAACAAAGCGCTAGACCAGCTCCAACAGAAAATAAAGAGCAGGAAGAAAGAGCTCCAGGGGAAGAAAAAACGAAAGCACAGGAAAGGCCGAAAAGAGTTGAAAAACCCGAATCGGAACAAAAATCACCTGACCAAAAACAAGAACCTCAAAGTGAGGAATAAAAAAAAAGCCAATCTCAATGAGATTGGCTTTTTTTTTGTCAAAATAGTCTATCGTCCTAAAAATAGAACACTGTAGAGCATTAATAAGGTCAAAAGAGTAATTATCTGACAATAAAGCTAAAAACCATACGGTATTAATTTGTTCATATTGAAAAAGATTTTCTATCTTTGCAGACTTAAAAGTCAATACCGAGTGAAAAAGAATGATTATACATTAGAATTCAGCGGCTTAAAGCCAGGAATGCATGATTTTTCATTTGACATTGGTGAAGATTTATTCATTGACAACGGAAATGAGGAAGTACTGAAGTCGAATGCAAAGGCAAAAGTAGTTCTTGATAAACGTGAATCTTTTTTAGAATTATTGATAACGATAAGCGGTACAATTACTGTAAATTGCGATCGATGTGGGGGAGAATTAGAAATCCCTATTTCCAATGAAGAAAAGATTTGGGTAAAATTTGACCAAGAAGACTTTGAGGACTCAGAGGAAGTGATAGTATTGGGAAGCAACGAACATAAAGTTGATCTTAGCCATCCTTTTTTCGAGTTTGCATTTTTGAGTATCCCAGTGAGCCGAGTTCACCCATTAGATGAGGACGAGGAACCCACATGTGATCCAGAAAAGCTAAAAGAGTTACAACTTCTCCTTGATGGAGATACAGAAATAGAAGGAGAGCAGATAGACGATCGTTGGTCTGCTTTAAAGGATTTATTAACAGACAAAGACCTATAATCATGGCGCATCCTAAACGAAAGATTTCGAAAACGAGACGTGATAAGAGAAGAACTCATTACAAAGCAACAGCACCAACAATTGCTACTTGCCCAACAACAGGTGAAAATCACTTGATGCACAGAGCTTACTGGCACGAAGGGAAAATGTATTATAAAGGTCAAGTTGTAATGGAGGCATAAGCCTTTATTAACTTGATTTTACAATAAGCGTTCTGCTTATAAAATAATTTTGTAGATTTAGACCTTCAAAAAGGTTTAAATCTACTTTTTATTTATGACTACAATTCGAATTGGAATTGATGCGATGGGAGGCGACTACGCACCTGAGGCAACTGTAACAGGTGCCATTGAAGCATTAAAAGAGCTCCCAAACCATGTACGCCTAGTCCTTATCGGGGACCAGGAGGCAATACATGATGTTTTATCTACACACAACGCAGATTCTTCTTCTTTTGATATAGTGCATGCTCCAGACGTTATTGAAATGGGCGAGCATCCTACAAAAGCATTTAGCCGTAAACCTAATTCCAGCATCGCTGTAGGTTTCGGACTACTCCAAAAAAACGATATTCAAGCATTTGCCAGCGTTGGAAATTCCGGCGCAATGTTAGTTGGTGGTTTCTATACTGTCAAGGCTATTCCTGGTGTTATACGTCCTAGTATTACAGCACAATTGCCTATGTTCGACGGTAGAAGAGGTCTCCTTTTGGACGTTGGTGTAAATGCTGACTGCAAACCAGATGTATTATTACAGTTTGGATTATTGGGTTCATTGTATGCAAAACACGTATACGGAATAAAAGAACCAAAAGTAGCACTACTAAACATAGGAGAGGAAGAAGGGAAAGGAAATATGCTGGTGCAATCTGCGTATACACTACTGAAGGACAGTAAAGATTTCAACTTCATTGGAAACATTGAAGGTCGAGATATACTATTTACTGAGGCTGATGTAATTGTAACAGATGGATTTACCGGTAATGTAGTACTCAAACAATTGGAAGGGATGTTCGAATTATCGAAAAAACTCGACTTCAATCACCCTTATCTCAACAAGTTCAATTATGAAAATTACGGAGGAACACCTGTTTTGGGTATGAATTCTAATGTAATTATTGGACACGGAATTTCAAATACTACAGCGATCAAAAATATGTTGATCCATGCATTTGAGGTGACCGATGTTAATCTTGTGGAGAAAATTAAAGAAGCATTTCTAGTATGAAAAAGATAACTGCTGCAATAACAGCCGTAGGAGGATTTGTCCCTGAAGACATTCTTTCGAACGATGATCTTGCGAAAATGGTGGATACCAACGATGAGTGGATCCGTTCCAGAACAGGAATTATAGAGAGACGCATCCTAAAGGGTGAAGGAATGGGTACATCCCATATGGGAGCAGAAGCTGTAAAAAGCCTTTGCGAAAAGAGAGGAATTTCTCCAGAAGAAATTGACTTGATTATCTGTGCTACCGTTACTCCTGACATGATGTTTCCAGCAACAGCTAATATCATTGCTGATAAAATTGGAGCAAAAAATGCATTTGGTTATGATATCAATGCGGCCTGCTCAGGATTCCTATTTGCCCTAGCAACGGGATCAAAATTTATTGAAACAGGATCGTACAAAAAAGTAGTTATCGTAGGTGGAGACAAAATGTCTTCTATCGTAGATTACACAGATCGTTCTACCTGTATCATCTTTGGTGACGGATGTTCATCTGTTTTACTAGAGCCAAACGAAGAAGGATTAGGAATCCAAGATTCAGTACTGAAAAGTGATGGGTCTGGAAGACATTATTTATACCAAAAAGCGGGTGGATCTGCTTATCCAGCAACAGCTGAGACAGTAGCAAACAAAGACCACTTCGTAACACAAGAGGGGAAAACTGTATTTAAATTTGCCGTTACCAATATGGCCGATGTATCTGCAGAAATCATGGAAAGAAACAACTTGTCTGCGGACGATGTTGCCTGGTTGGTACCTCATCAAGCTAACTTGCGTATTATTGACGCAACAGCTAAAAGAATGGAACTTGACCCTAGCAAGGTAATGATCAACATCCAGAAATATGGAAACACAACATCAGGAACTATTCCATTGTGTTTACTAGAATGGGAAGATCGACTGAAAAAAGGAGATAATATTATCTTATCAGCTTTTGGAGGTGGATTCACATGGGGATCTATTTACCTAAAATGGGCATACGATAAAAAATAGGAAATTTAAGAGCTTGACTTAACACATGCTTTTCAATAACTTTACGAAAAGTATAGAGCTTCAAAAAAAACTAACATGACTGTAAAAGAAATACAAGATCTTATCAAGTTTGTATCCAAGTCAGGGGCCACAGAAGTATCTTTGGAAACAGGGGATATCAAATTGACCATTAAAGCAGAAGGAAAGAAAGGAACTATGGGAGTTCAACAAATTCCAATGGCTGGAGTACCTGCACAAGCTATGCAAGTTGCTGTTCCTGTGACTCATGCTGCTGTACCGGTTGCTGCTGCACCTGTTGCGCCTGCAAATGAAGATGAGGATTCTAAATATGTGACTATCAAGTCTCCAATCATCGGAACATTCTATAGAAAACCTACACCAGACAAACCTGAGTTCGCAAAAGTAGGTGACGATGTTGAAGAAGGTTCAGTTGTTTGTATCATTGAAGCAATGAAATTATTCAATGAAATCGAATCTGAAGTTTCTGGTAAGATTGTAAAAGTATTAGTTGACGATATGTCTCCAGTAGAATATGACCAACCATTATTCTTGGTTGATCCGTCGTAAATAAAATATTGAAAGATCCTGATAATCCATTATCAGGGTCTTTTTCATTAAACATAAGCCTATGTTCAAGAAAATACTCATCGCAAATAGAGGTGAAATTGCCTTGCGCATTATTCGCACATGTCGTGAAATGGGGATTAAGACAGTAGCCGTGCATTCAACTGCCGATACAGAAAGTCTACATGTACGTTTCGCAGATGAATCAGTTTGTATTGGTCCAGCACCTAGTTCTGAATCTTATCTTAAGATTCCTAATATCATGGCTGCAGCCGAAATTACAAATGCTGATGCAATCCACCCAGGATATGGGTTCTTAGCGGAAAATGCCAATTTTTCGAAGATATGTTCTGAGCACGATATTAAATTTATCGGTGCATCTGCAGAAATGATCGACGGAATGGGTGATAAGGCCATGGCCAAAGAAACCATGAAAAATGCCGGAGTACCTACTATTCCAGGCTCTGAAGGTCTTATAAAAGACTTTGAAGAAGCTACTAGCTTGGCAGAAGGAATGGGTTACCCAATAATGCTAAAAGCTACTGCCGGTGGTGGTGGTAAAGGAATGCGTGCTGTTCAAAAAGCCGAAGACCTGCTAGATGCATGGGATGGTGCAAGAATGGAGGCGAAAGCTGCATTTGGAAATGATGAAATGTACATGGAGAAATTAATCCTTGAACCTCGTCATATCGAAATCCAAATTGTTGGAGATTCATCTGGTAAAGCATGTCACCTCTCTGAAAGAGATTGCTCTATTCAAAGAAGACATCAAAAATTAGTTGAAGAATCACCATCGCCATTCATGACAGATGAATTGCGTGAGCGTATGGGAGAAGCTGCTATTAAAGCTGCTGAAGCCGTAAAATACGAAGGTGCTGGAACGGTAGAATTCCTTGTGGATAAAGACCGTAACTTCTACTTCATGGAGATGAATACTCGTATCCAAGTAGAACACCCAGTTACTGAGGAAGTAATCAACTACGACCTTATTGCAGAGCAAATCAAGGTGGCAGCAGGAGTTCCTATTTCAGGAAGCAACTACTTGCCAAATCTTTGCGCTATAGAATGTCGTATCAACGCTGAAGACCCTGAAAATGGATTCCGTCCATCTCCAGGTAAAATCACAAGCTTCCACGCTCCAGGAGGTCACGGAATTAGAATCGACACGCATGTATATGCTGGTTATACTATTCCTCCTCATTACGATTCTATGATTGCAAAACTGATCACAGTTGCACAAACTAGAGAAGAAGCAATCAATAAAATGAAAAGAGCCCTGAACGAATTTGTTATTGAAGGTGTGAAAACTACCATTCCTTTCCATCTAAAATTGATGGATAACGAAGATTTCCGATCAGGAAACTATACTACAAAATTCATGGAAGATTATTCTATGTAAACAAAAAAGGGAAGCTAAATAGCTTCCCTTTTTTTATCTCTTGTTGTGTTAAGAACTAAATCGCACTCTTAACCAAACTATAACTTTCTATTACCTGCATCAGACTGTCCTTGTCATAACCACATTCCTTGTATAGCTGTTGTTGAGTTCCATGCTCAATAAATTGATCTGGAATCCCCAAACGCTTTACGGGAATAGCATAACCATTGTCCGACATAAACTCCAAGATTGCAGAGCCCATTCCTCCTTGTATACAACCATCTTCAATAGTTACAATCTTCTTATACTTTCGACATATAATATGCAGCAATTGCTCATCCAAAGGTTTTGCAAAACGCATATCGTAATGTCCTACAGTTGTTCCTTTATCCTTTAATTCTGAGCATGCTTCTTGAACCATGTTTCCCACATGTCCAAGTGACAATATAGCCACTTCATTTCCTTCAGTCAGGCATCTCCCCTTCCCTACAGGAATTTCTTTCATTTCATTTTTCCAATTCACATGCACTCCCTTACCTCTAGGATAACGGATCACAAATGGTCCTTTGTTCTCCATTTGAGAAGTAAACATCATATTTCTCAACTCCCATTCATCCATAGGAGCAGAAATAATCATATTTGGAATACATCTGAAAAAAGCAATATCATATACCCCATGATGCGTTGGTCCATCAGCACCAACCAGACCAGCTCTGTCTAAACACATTACTACGTTCAGGTTTTGCAAGGCCACATCATGCACTACCTGATCAAAGGCACGTTGCATAAATGAGGAATAAATATTACAGAAAGGCACCATACCTTGAGTAGCTAATCCAGCAGAAAAAGTCACCGCATGTTGCTCTGCAATTCCTACATCAAAAGCTCTATCTGGCATTGCCTCCATCATAAACTTCAAGGAAGAACCTGTAGGCATGGCAGGTGTTACCCCCATGATCTTTTCATTCTTCTCTGCAAGCTCTATGATTGTATGTCCAAACACATCTTGATACTTCATAGTATCTTCTGCTTTCTTTGGAATAGTAGCGATTACACCTGTTGTTTTATCAAAAACACCTGGCGCATGCCATTTAGTAGTATCTCCTTCTTCAGCAGGTTTGTATCCCTTTCCTTTTTCGGTAACTACATGAAGGATTTTAGGACCTGGAATGTCCTTCAAATCTTCCATGATTCGCGTTAAGTGAACAACATCATGCCCATCTACCGGTCCGAAATATCTAAAGTTCAATGATTCAAAATAGTTGCTTTGCTTCAAAACAAAGCTCTTGAATGCATTCTCTATATTCTGTGCAATTTTTTGAGCATTAGGGCCAAATTTGCTCACCTTACCCAATAGATCCCAGATCTCATCTTTTACTTTATTGTAAGTATGCGAAGTGGTAATATCTGTTAGGTATTCTTTTAGTGCTCCTACATTGGGGTCAATACTCATGCAGTTGTCGTTCAAGACAACCAATAAATTGGAATTTGCAGCACCAGCGTGGTTCAACGCTTCAAATGCCTGTCCTGCAGTCATCGATCCATCACCAATAACAGCAATGTGTTGCTTTTCAACCTCCTTATAATTGGAAGCAACAGCCATACCCAAAGCACCCCCTATAGAAGTAGAAGAGTGACCAACACCAAAAGTATCGTATTCACTTTCCGTTCGTTTTGGAAACCCACTGATCCCTTTGTACTCACGGTTGGTGTGGAATACATCACGTCTGCCCGTCAATATCTTATGACCATAAGCCTGATGACCCACATCCCAAACAAGTTGATCTGAAGGTGTATCAAATACATAATGTAAGGCAACAGTCAATTCAACAACGCCCAAGCTCGCCCCAAAGTGCCCACCTTTTACAGATACGATATCAACAATAAACTGTCGTAACTCATCTGATAATTGTGGCAACTGGCTTACAGCCAATTTCTTTAAATCTTTTGGACTTTCTACATCCTTCAACAACGGCCCTGGTATGAACTCCATTGATTTCCCAATTTTATTATTCCCAGCAAAAATACGAATTAAATCATATTATTTCCTGAATTGCGTTTAATTCCCAATTTATTAAAATATTAGAGCGCAAAAATGTTTACTTTTATTGCCTTCACAACAATAATTAACGAAGTCAGTTATATGAATAACTCTGACAAACTGAATGCAAATGATTTTTCATTTTATACCCAACTCTATAAAGATTATAGAGATGAGTTTTTGGTTTGGATAAAGAAATTATACAATATCTCAGACGAAGATGCCAAAGATATTTTCCAGGAAAGCATCGTAATTTTCAGGAATAAATTCTTGGCAGACGAATACGATAATTCTAAATCAAGCATCAAAACTTATCTGTTCGCCATAGGTAAAAACACCTGTCGATCCTGGATGAGAAAAAACAAACATTCAGTAGAATTTCAAGATCATCATCTCCCAGAAATGGATAACGAAGATGAACTAAGAAAAGAAGAACAGAAAAAACTTGATTTAGTTTTAAGCTTGATTGAACAAATGAAAGGTAAGTGCAAGCGCTTGCTCATGCTGTATTATGTAGAAGGGGAAAGAATGAACAACATTGCAAAAATTCTAGAACTAAAAAATGCAGATACAGTAAAAGCAACAAAAAACCGCTGCATGAAATCCTTGAGAGAACAAGTGAAGAATAGCATAAATACGAAGTAAATGGCTATGGATTTTAATTTCGACAGTTGGCTAAATCGATATCTCGATAATGACTTTACCAAATTGGAAGAACAACGTTTTTTCCAAGAGTTGGATAACAATCCTATGCTAAAAAAAGAGTTTGAGGCACAGCTTCTCTGCAATAAGGCATTTGCCCACCTGGCTGATGCTAAATTGAGAAATCAATTGGCACACACGGAGGCAGAAATGCAAGCACCACAAAAACACTGGCTATACAAGCATACAGTGAAATTGGCTTCTCTGACAGGAGTATTGATTATTTTAGCTAGTATATTGCTTTTAAACCCGTCAAAGAATAGTCCTCAAGAAATATTTAGCGAACACTTTCAGGCCTACGAAAATTTATACACGCCCATCCTAAGATCCTCAACGAAGACAGATCCTGGAACGATTCAGCATATCATGGATCATTATGAAAATGGAAAATTTGAAGAAGCTACCAAGCTATATGAATCAGATTTTCAGGACTACAGAAACAATATAGATCTTCGCTTTTATATGGGAATTGCCTATTTGGGATTGAACAATACAGAAAGAGCCATTGATCTTCTTTCTAGCATTCCTGTAGATTCAAAATACACGGCAATCTCACAATGGTATTTAGGCCTTAGCTATCTGCTAAATGAAGAATACAAGCAGGCAAAACATCTCTTAATGAACGTACAGTACAATCAAGAGGAAGCCAAAAAGATTATTGAAGAAATGGAATTTTAGGAATTATTTTCCCTTGTATTTTAAATATTTAGGAATGGAATAATCCATCATATCCTCCAAGGTAAAGAATTTGATACCCAACATTTCTTCTGCTTTCGCTGCAGAATAAGCATATTTTGAACCGGCACTTCTGGCTGTTTCCTTTGTTAGAGATTGTTTCCCTAATCCCAGTGTTGCTTTCATCCAATCCAAATAAAAGGCCAACTTCCTCAATTTTGGACCTGCCTCATAAGCTGCCCTCTTTTTTCCCATCTTGTCTGCCATTGCCCAAAGTACATCCCTAAAGCAATAGTTACCCGCAGCCAAAATAAATCGTTCACCAGAAATAGAATTGTTCATGAGCTGCTCCATAGCAATTACCACATCACGCACATCTACAAATGCATTTTCACCGGTTGTATAAAAAGGAAATTCATCCCAGGCTTTGTCAAAAATGACCGAGGAACCCATTCCCCAGAAATAAGGTCCCAAGATAACTCCCGGATTTACAACGGCAACATCTAAACCTTCCTCCATTCCACGCCAAACTTCCAATTCTGAATTGTATTTACTGATTGCATAATTGGAATTGCGCTTACTATCTTTCCAATAATTTTGTTCTGTGATTACACCCTTAGCATCTGACCTACCTATGGCAGCAATAGAACTTACATGAACCAACTTTTTTACCTGATGTTCAAGACAGATATTCACCAAGTTTTCGGTCCCACAAACGTTCACCTCATACATGGTATATTTATCCTTAGGCAGAAAGGAAACCAAGGCAGCAGCATGATAAACATAACTCATGCCTTTCACCGCTTCGGTCAAGCGAGGCAAATCGAGAATGTCTGCTTCAAACCAATCAATTTTATCCCATTGCTCAGCCGAAGCCCCCAACTGCTCAAATAAATTGCGAACGGATCCCAAATCACTGGAATCTCTTCTGATTGCTCTAACCTTGTTACCAGATTTTGTCAGGTTATACAACAGATGACTACCTACTAGTCCAGTTCCCCCTGTAACCAAAATATCCATGCCTTGTAATTTGATGGTAATTTCCGAAAAATAGTTTAGAGATTAAACGCTGAACGCTGAAAGTTGAATACTCCGTGCAAATTCATAATTTTCTAGCCCCTTTTCAATCTCAAATGAATCAAATCAATTACATTTGTAAGTCAAAATCAAAAATAGAGGATTTAACATGAAGAATTTCGTTAAAGAACTGGAATGGAGAGGCCTGATTCATGATATGATGCCAGGTGTAGAAGAGCAACTTATGAAAGGAGTTTCTTCGGGCTATATCGGTTTCGACCCTACTGCAGATTCTTTACATATTGGAAACTTAGTTCCTATCATGCTATTGGTACACTTTCAACGTAGTGGACATAAGCCAATCGCTTTGTTGGGTGGAGCTACAGGGATGATTGGTGATCCAAGTGGGAAATCCGCAGAGAGAAACCTTTTATCAGAAGATGTTTTACTAAAAAACCTAGCTGGGCAAAAAGCACAATTAGAAAAGTTCTTGGACTTTGAATCTGGTGATAACTCAGCTGAATTGGTCAACAACTACGACTGGTTTAAAAACATCAATGTATTGGACTTTTTACGTGAGGTAGGTAAGCACCTGACGATAAACTATATGATGTCTAAGGAATCTGTAAAGAAAAGAATTGAAACAGGAATTTCTTTTACAGAATTCTCTTATCAATTGATTCAGGGTTACGATTTCTATCATTTATATAAAGAGAAGAATTGCATCGTTCAATTGGGAGGTTCAGACCAATGGGGAAATATCACCTCAGGAACTGAATTGATCAGAAGAATGGGTGGAGGTGAAGCTTGGGCTATCACTACTCCCCTGTTGACAAAAGCTGATGGTTCTAAATTTGGTAAGTCTGAAGGAGGAAATGTATGGCTAGATCCTAAAAGAACGAGCCCATATAAATTCTACCAGTACTGGATCAATACAGGCGATGCAGATGCTAAACGATTCATTCGTATCTTTACTTTGATGACACAGGAGGAGATTGAGGCTCTTGAAAAAGAACATGACGAAGCTCCAGACTTGCGTATTCTTCAGAAAGCTTTAGCAGAAGATATCACAGTACGTGTTCATTCTAGAGAAGCTTATGAAAAAGCAATTGATGCATCTGCAATCTTATTTGGGAAAAATACTGCAGATCAATTGTCAACTATAGATGAGGATACCTTGCTAGCTGTATTTGAGGGAGTACCTCAATATGAATTGACAAAAGGTGACTTAAATGGATCAATTCCAATTGTTGAGCTTTTAGCTGAGAAAACGGATATTGCTTCATCAAATGGTGATGCGAGAAGATCATTGAAAGGAAATGCGATTAGCATCAATAAAATTAAGATACAGGATGAGTTCATTATTCAAAAGGAAATTTTGATTAAGGATAAATACCTGATTGTACAGAAGGGAAAGAAAAATTACTATCTGATAAGATTTGTTTAATTTTTGAAAGCTACCCTCGGGTAGCTTTTTTTGTTTAAAGACGATTCATTATGCAAGTAGAATTTAGATTTTTAGAAAAGCAGGAAATGCCTAGCATTCTTCCTTTACTAAGCAAGCTAAACGAATATACCGAAAAGTCGGTTCTTGAAGAACGTATTCTAGGCATGTCCAATCATGTTGACTACAGTTGTATTGGTCTATTCATGGAGGACAAGATGATTGGAATTTGTGGTCTTTGGCATATTACAAGGCACTACTGTGGTAAATCTATAGAACCGGATCATATTTATATTGAACCCAATCTACAAAGACAAGGAATAGGTAAACAACTATTTGATTTTATAGAGGATTATGCCACCCAAAAAGGATATCAATGCTTAGAGTTGAATACCTATACTGGGAATACCAAATCACATAAATTCTACTATAATTTAGGCTTTAAGATTCTTGGCTTTCACTTTGTAAAAAAGTTCAATCCTGGACGATTACATCTCTAAAAGTCAAAAAAAATAGAATAGCCTTCTAGCAATAAAGGGATTGACGAAGATAATATCGAAAATTCAGCAATAATTTATTATTTTCGCAACTCTTGTAAGACAAGCTCAACAATGAAGAAAAAATATCAAGAATATAAGGGACTAAATTTGCCAAATATTGCGCAAGAAGTTCTGAAGACCTGGGAAGAAAAAGACATCTTTAAAAAGAGTCTTGAAAGTCGTGATGAAAACAAACCGTTTGTATTTTTTGAGGGACCTCCTTCAGCAAATGGTATGCCTGGTATCCACCATGTAATGGGTAGAAGTATTAAAGATATTTTCTGCCGTTACAAAACACTAAAAGGTTTTAGAGTAAACCGTAAAGCTGGATGGGATACACATGGACTTCCAATTGAACTAGGTGTTGAGAAAAGTCTTGGTATTAAGAAGGAAGACATAGGAAAGACAATCAGCGTTACCGAATACAACGATGCCTGTAAAGCCTCTGTATTACGCTTCACTGACAAGTGGAATATGCTTACAGAGAAAATGGGGTATTGGGTGGATATGAGTGATCCGTATGTGACCTATGAAAATAAATATATTGAATCCGTTTGGTGGTTGCTTTCGCAAATCTACAACAAGGATTTGATGTACAAAGGATACACTGTCCAACCTTATTCTCCAGCTGCTGGTACAGGTTTAAGTTCTCACGAATTAGGGCAAGAAGGAAGCTATAAGTCTGTAAAAGACACTACCCTAGTTGCACAATTTAGAGCATCGAACCCAGCTTTCTTTAATGAGGAAGAAGTATTCTTCATGGCTTGGACAACTACACCTTGGACATTAGCTGCAAATACAGCCCTTTGTGTAAATGCCAAGATCGACTATGTAATGGTGAAGTCATTCAACCAATACACTGGTCAAGCGATGAATGTGATTCTTGCAGAGCCATTATTAGCAAATCAATTCAATGGAAAATACCAGGCTTCAGAATCGGAAGATGAATTAGCTGGATATACTTTTGGGGATAAAAAAATCCCCTATTTCGTTGCAAAAAAATACAAAGGAGAAGAATTAGTTGGTCAGTCTTACGAACAACTTCTACCTATGGTACAACCAGCGGAAGGTGCTGAAAATGCATTTAAAATCATTGCAGACTATTTCGTAACAACGGAAGACGGTACTGGTATTGTACACATTGCCCCTACCTTTGGTGCGGATGATGCACGTGTTGCAGCAAAATACGATGTACCAGGTATGATGGTTGACATGGGCGATGATAAGCTAAGTCCTATTGTTGATTTACAAGGTAGATATATCCCACAAATGGGAGAATGGGCAGGGAAATTCGTGAAAAATGAATATTACGAAGCAGACCAGACACCAGAAAGATCTTTAGATGTAGATATCGCTATTCACTTGAAGGAATTGAGTCAAGCATTTAAAGTAGAAAAATACGAACACAACTATCCACATTGTTGGAGAACACATAAACCAGTTATTTACTATCCGTTGGATTCTTGGTTCATTCGCGCAACAAGAGTGCGTGAGCGCATGGCAGAATTGAATGAAACAATCAACTGGAAACCAAAAAGTACTGGTGAAGGAAGATTTGGCAACTGGCTGAAAGATGCTTCAGACTGGAACCTTTCTCGCTCTAGATTCTGGGGTATTCCAATTCCAATTTGGAGAACCAAAGATGGAGAAGAGGAACTTTGTATATCATCTGTTGAACAACTAAAAGCAGAGTGCGATAAAGCTGTAGAAGCTGGATTGATGGATAAAAATCCATTAACTGACTTTGAAGTTGGAAATATGAGCAAAGAGAATTACGATTCTTTTGACTTGCACAAGCATTTTGTTGATGATATCACCTTGATTTCTCCTTCGGGACAAGCAATGATTAGAGAATCTGACCTTATTGATGTATGGTTTGATTCTGGTTCAATGCCTTATGCACAACAGCATTACCCATTTGAGAACAAAGAAGCCATAGACAATAATAAAGCATTCCCTGCAGACTTTATTGCTGAGGGTGTTGATCAAACAAGAGGTTGGTTCTATACGTTACACGCGATAGGAACCATGTGTTTTGATTCAGTAGCCTATAAAAACGTTATTTCTAACGGCCTTGTACTGGACAAAAGCGGACATAAAATGTCAAAGAGCAAAGGAAATACTATTGATCCTTTCATGACATTGGATACTTATGGACCAGATGCTACACGGTGGTATATGGTAACCAATGCACAACCTTGGGACAACCTTAGATTTGACTTAGAAGGAATTAAAGAAGTACAAAGGAAGTTCTTCGGAACACTTTATAATACGTATTCATTCTTCGCACTATATGCAAACCTGGATGGTTTCACTTATGCAGAAGATGATATCGCTTGGAATGAAAGACCAGAAATAGACCGTTGGATCTTATCTGAATTGAATACATTAATTCTTCAAGTTGAAGAAGCCCTCAATTCTTATGAGCCCACAAAGGCGGGAAGATTGATTCAGTCGTTTGTAAACGACAAAATGAGTAACTGGTATGTAAGATTATGTAGAAGACGTTTCTGGAAAGGGGAATATGCACAAGACAAAATTTCAGCATATCAAACCTTATACAACTGTCTGGTAACAGTAGCTCAGTTATCTTCTCCAATTGCACCATTCTTCACGGACAAGTTGTTTAGTGACCTGAATGCAATAACAGGGAAAGATAGTTCAGAATCTGTACACCTGAGCATTTTCCCTACAGTTGACAACAGTCAGATTGATAAAGATTTAGAGTCAAAAATGCAACTGGCACAGAAATTGAGTTCTTTGGTTTTATCTTTAAGAAAAAAGGAGAAGATCAAGGTAAGACAGCCGTTACAGCGAATCATGGTTCCTGTATTGAATGAGAAGATAAAATTGCACTTAGACGACCTTAGAGAACTGATTTTATCAGAGGTGAATGTCAAAGAATTAGAATATCTAGAAGACACTTCTGGAATTTTAGTGAAAAATATTAAGCCAAACTTTAGGACTTTAGGCCCTAAATATGGTAAATTTATGAAAGGTATCGCTAGTGTTGTCGCGCAATTCGACCAAGACACCATCTCTCAAATTGAATCAGAGGGTAAATATCAAATGGTTGTAAATGGTGAGAATTTAGAATTAGACAGAGAAGATTTCGAAATCAGTTCTAAAGATATACCAGGTTGGTTGGTTGCTAGTCAAGATGACTTAACAGTTGCACTAGACATTCAATTATCTGAAGAGTTAATTGATGAAGGTATTGCTAGAGAGTTGGTAAATAGAATCCAGAACTTAAGAAAAGATTCAGGGCTGGAGCTAACCGATACGATAGCAGTAAAAATTGTAAAAGACGATCATATTATTAGAGCCCTAGAATTGAAAGGGGAATATATAAAAAACGAAACATTGGCAACAACTATCGTTTTAACTGATGAAATTCCAGAAAGCGGAACGCTAGTTGAATTTGATGAAGTGAAAACGTACATTGCCATCAATTAAAAGAATGATATTATGGACAATATTGTAGCAAGATATTCAGATCAAGAATTAGAAGAATTCAAAGCTCTTCTTTTAGAGAAAATTGAATCAGCAGAAAAAGATATAGTGATCTTAAAGAATAATATTGGTGCTGATAATGGTACAGATGATACTTACTCTGCTTTTAAAGCGTTTGAAGAAGGATCTGAGACCCTATCTAAAGAATCAAACACTATGTTGATCACTCGTCAAGAAAAGTTCATCCGTGACCTTAATAATGCGTTGATCCGTATTGAAAACAGAACGTATGGTATTTGCCGTATTACTGGAAAATTGATTCAAAAAGAACGTCTTAAATTAGTTCCTCACGCTACTATGAGTATTGAGGCTAAACAAATGCAAAGTAAAAGATAAATTGAAAAAGACTTTTTGGATTATTTGTATTGTACTTCTACTTGACCAACTTTCTAAGATTTGGATAAAAACAAACATGGAAATTGGTCAAGAGATAGAAGTTTTCTCTTGGTTCCGAATCCACTTCATTGAAAATAATGGAATGGCATTCGGAATTGAACTTTTTGGGAAATTATTTCTTAGCATATTCAGGATAATAGCAATAGGATACCTTTTCTATTTCATCAATAATATGCTAAAGAAAAAGGTGAAAACAGTTATTCACATTGCCTTTTCTCTGATACTTGCTGGAGCCATTGGAAACATGATAGACAGTATGTTCTATGGAGTAGTTTTTAATGACAGCTTTGGACAAGTGAGCACATTCTTACCAGAAAGTGGAGGTTATGCTCCCTTTTTATATGGGCGCGTAGTGGATATGTTATACTTCCCTATTTGGAAAGGATTTTTACCGGAATGGATACCCTTTATTGGAGGAAATTATGAAATCTTCTTCAAGCCGGTATTTAATCTAGCGGATTCTGCTATCAGTATTGGGGTTGTATTCCTCGTTTTGTATAACAAATCCCTTTCTTTAGCTTTTCAACCTGTTACCAAAGCTCCAGAATCTAAATCAGCAGAAAACACCAATAACACACTAGCCTAGACATGTCATTGAGAAAGTCACAATTACCAGGATTTCTAATTTATATCCTAGTTATCTTCTTTTTTATCTTTGACTTTCAAGATTACCTAGGTCGAGAGCCTCAATCAATTCATCATTGGAGGCAATCTGACGGGGCTTCAATAGCATTAAATTATTATCAGCATGGAATGGATTTCTTTCAACCAGAAATTCATTTCCAAGCTTCAGACAACAGTAGCTCCGGTTATGGAGTTGGGGAATTCCCAATCCTGTACTATATCACTGCAGGTTTATACCATTTATTTGGTCCACTCACCCCTATTTTAAGAATACTAAACTGCCTCATCTTTTTCCTAGGTATCTTTTACCTTTTCAAAGGACTGAAAGGCTACCTAGAAAGTAAATTTTGGGCCTATTTTATCATAACAGTATTTATAAGCAGTCCTGTTATACTCTATTATTCCAATAATTACCTTCCGAATATACCATCTTTGAGCTTGGTTTTTATTGCCTGGTACCATATTGGTAAATATCAAAAAAATCAATTGGTGAAGCATATTTGGTTGAGCTCCCTATTTTTCTGCCTTGCAGGATTACTGAAGATAACAGCCCTAATCAGCTTCATTCCACTAGTGGGATTGGCCATAATAAGCCTTCTTCCAATTGGTAAATGGCAATTTTTCAAACAAAAAACACACACTATTACGGCTCTTATTTCCGTAGTTTTTATCAATTTTATTTGGTACAAATGGGCAATAAATTACAACAATCAACATACTACAAGTTACTTTTCCACACACACTTGGCCCTATTATAGCTTAGACTTAGAAACCATTAATAAGGTTTGGGAGAAAATTGAACTATTCTGGATGCAAGACTATTTCTATGACGACAGTTACAGTTTACTGAAGATTGCATTGCTCCTTTTTGTGATTAATCTAGGTAGATTAAAAGCCTTTTGGACCTATATGTTCAGTACTGTACTGATAGGAAGCTTGATTTATTGTTATCTATTCTTTTTGAATCTAATGAATCATGATTACTATATCATCAACCTCTATATTCTACCCATTTTGTTACTCGTATCAATAGTAGAATTATGGAAAAGGCGAGACAGTATATTCTTTAGGAATATTCTATTCAAAATGGCCTTGATTTGTTTTCTGTACTATGGCATCAATTATGGAAAAGAAAGACTCCACGAAAGGTATTACGGCTGGATGAATGACATGAATCTTTATGATCCCTTGATCGGAATAGAAGACTTCCTTCGAAATCAAGGAATACAACAAGAAGACAAATTTTTAGTCATCGGTGACCCAACACCAAATACGGCATTGTACAGGATGAACCAAAAAGGCTGGAGTGATCTATACAACCTTGCAGGATCAAGCCAGCAGTTGAATGATCTTATAGATAATAAGGAGTTGAGTTATATGGTGATCTTAAGTGATCAACTCTTGATAGAAAGAAACTATTTGCAGCCTTTCTGCTCTAAGATAAGAGCAGAATATGAAGGAGTCAAAATATATGATCTAAGAAAATAGGTAAGTCTTAATCGTAAACATTCCCTATCTCAGCCAATTTACGATGCTCTAGGATATGTATTTTTTTACCTGTAAGTTCAATTAGTTCGTCTTTTTTGAATTCAGACAACAACCTTATTACGGATTCTGTAGCAGTACCTACCACACTCGAAATTTCCTCTCTTGTCAATTTAACATCTATATTTCCATCTTCATCCTCTCCAAAAGTGGTGGATAGAATAAGTAATACTTCAGCAAGACGTTCACGAACAGACTTCTGAGCTAAGTTGGTAATGATCTTGTTGGCTTCACCAATCTCATGACAAGCCATCTCCATCATTTTAAAGGAGAATTTTTGATTAGCGGCAAGTGCATCGAATAGTACTCTTTTAGGAATAAAGCAAGCAGAGGTCTCTTCCAATGAAGCTGCAGAAACAGAAAGTGGTTCATCACTCAATGCAGCACGATAACCTATAATATCCCCTTCTTTAGCAAAACGGATGATTTGCTCCTTTCCCTCTGGACCAGTCTTGTACATCTTCAACTTTCCTTTGAAAATACAGAATATACCAGACATCCTATTTCCTTCTTGAAAAAGTATCTGACCTTTTTTAAAGACATTACATCCTTTAGCGTCATCCAAATCTGCCAATTCCTCAGGTTTTAATTGAGAAAAGATAGACTTAGCCCTGTGCTCACAGTTTGAACAAGAGGGCATTTCAAATTTCTTCTTCACAGTACTATTGTTGTTTTTAGCTTATTCCTTGATACAAAATAACTATAAATTTTGATTATACAATCTGCTTTATACCCAAATTCTTTCAAGAATAATCGGTCTCACCAGCAAAATTACTCATTTTAACGCATTTAGCATCTTTGGCAACTGATCTTTATCATTTTTTAATCTGATATTAATAATGAACTTGCGCTACGAAAGCTTGCATAAAATGGAATGTCACCACTGTGGATCAGAATGTGAAGAAATTATACCAAAAGAGGGCTATAATTTCTGTTGCAACGGCTGTGTATCCGTATATACTATACTCAATAATAGTCCTTTGAGCGGATTTTACGACTTAGAGGACCGGCCTGGAGTGAAAGCCAATTTCTCTGACAAGAATAATTTCAAATTCTTGCAGAATCTATCTATTGAAGAGGATCTTATACAGTTCAAGGATGATATCTACACACAGATTGAATTTTACATTCCTAGCATTCACTGTAGTTCATGTATATGGTTACTAGAAAACCTCAACCTACTAAATGAACATATTGATTGGGTTCGCGTCAACTTCCCCAAAAAGAAAGCTCTTATCCAATTTAAAAATCAAGCATTTTCTCTTTATGATCTAGCCGTCTTACTTGATCAATTGGGATATGCTCCATACATCAGTCTTGACGACCAAGACAACAGTGATAAAACTGCAACAAAGCATAAATTATACAAATTAGCTGTCGCTGGATTTTTCTGGGGAAACACCATGTTTATCTCCTTTCCAGATTATTTCACCAACTCTTGGGAACATGAAGGGCTAAGAGAATTCTTTGGCCTCATTGGCGGTCTATTTTCTCTTCCTGTATTACTCTATAGTGGATCGGACTATTTTAAATCTGCCTGGAAAGGAATAAAAAGCAACAACTTCAACATGGATGTCCCAATAGCATTAGGTCTCCTCGTGCTATTTTTAAGTAGTTGGAGAGATGTTCTATTCATGGGAGAATCAGGATATTTTGATAGTTTAACAGCCCTTGTATTTTTCTTACTTCTTGGTAAAATGTTCCAAGACAAAACATACCATTTTCTTTCATTTGAGCGAGACTATAAGTCTTACTTCCCTATTTCTATTACAAGGATAAATGGAGACCAGGAAGAAAATATCCCATTGAAAGAACTGGAAAAGGGAGATCGCATATTAATAAGAAATGAAGAACTTATTCCAGCCGACAGCGTCCTGATTGCAGGTGAAGGCCTTATTGATAATAGTTTCGTGACCGGTGAATCCAGGCTGATCAACTATAAGGAGGGCGATAAGATATTTGCAGGTGGAAAGCAAAAAGGTGCCGCAATTGAGCTTGAAGTCATTCATCAAACAGATCAAAGTTATCTTACAAAACTCTGGAGTCATGATAGCTTTCAAAAAAACAGCTCAAAACAGCTCAAAAGTTTTACAGATAGAATTAGTAAGCACTTTACCATTACAATAGTTTCTATCGCATTGTTATCTTCTGGATACTGGTATTTCAACCAGCCAGATCTATCAATACAGGTATTTACAGCTGTACTTATTGTTGCTTGTCCTTGCGCCTTGGCATTAGCTGCCCCGTTTACTCACGGTAACGCCTTACGGATTCTTGCCTCGAAGGGATTCTTTATAAAGGACGCAATGAGCTTAGAGCGGATGAGCGAGATAGACTCCATTATTTTTGACAAAACAGGAACACTCACCATTTCCAATAGCTCAGACGTGGACCTCCATCATGCAAAACTGGAAAAGAATCACTTGGAGGGGTTAAAAAACTTAAGCCAACAATCCAATCATCCCATCAGTAGGATGCTTTACGATGCTTTACCAAAAGCAAATAAACAAACCATAAGTGGTTTTGATGAACAAACGAATCTAGGCGCACAAGCCCTAGTGAGCGACAAATTGTACAAAATAGGCGTAGCACCCTATGTAGGACTTCCCATGGACCTAGATAAACAAACCCGATTATATTGGTCTGTAAATGATGAGGTAAAAGGATATTTCCTGATCAAAAACCAATATAGATCTGGTGTACAAGATTTAATTCAACAATTACAACCTAACTACAACCTATCCTTACTTTCTGGAGATAATGCCGGAGAAAAAAATAGATTGGAAGGGATTTTTGGAGAGCAAACTCCAATGGTCTTTAATGCAAGTCCCCATGATAAATTGGAATTTGTACAAAATATTCAGGATAAAGAAGGAAAAAAGGTGCTGATGATAGGTGATGGCTTAAATGATGCTGGGGCACTTCAACAAAGTGAAGTTGGTTTAAGTATAAGTGAGAATATCAATAGTTTTTCTCCAGCTTGCGACGTAATTCTTCAAGCCAACCAAATCAATTTACTTGATAGATTCCTTCTATATACTAGAAAGACCAAAAGCATCATCTATTGGAGCTTTGCCTTTTCATTTGCCTATAATATAGTTGGATTGAGCTTCGCTGTAGCAGGCAAGTTATCCCCTTTGATTTCTGCTATACTAATGCCTTTGAGTTCTATTTCTGTGGTGCTATTTGTTACTTTTGCCAGTAACCTAATTGCTAAAAAGGTGTTTTCACAACCTATCCTTAGCGATAATGGAAGTAAATCTTAAGTAATTCTAATGGGGTCTTCATAAAGTCCAACAACGTAATTTTGGAGTCCCCCATTTCTACCCATGTTTTTAATGGAATTTCTTTAATACTTTTCTTTGTCTGAGACACCCCCTCTCTCTTGACCAATCGTTTTATCATCTCTACATCAAATAACCATGGAGTAATAAAAGGCGCATGGAAGTCCTTTTTAATTATAGATGGGTGTATCCACTTGGCTCCGCATTGAGTATCATAAATCTCAAGACCTAGTATCCAACTAATAAAAGTAGCAATGACCCTTCCTGGGTAGTGTCGATACCATTTCCTTTGAATATCTGAACCCAAATGGGCAAATCGAGCCCCAATTATCAATTTAGATTCAACATTTTGAAATTGTAACAGACGTAACATTTCGTCCAAAGGAGTGGCCAAATCTGCATCTAGAAATCCAATCCAGTCAAAGGCAATCATTTGCTTCTCTGCTATATGAAGGGCCGACTGCCGAATCACTTCGCCCTTTCCCTGATTCTGAGGAAAATCGATTAGATTCAATTGATTGTGCTGACTAGTAAAGCGCTCTAATACCAATTTGGTATCATCTGAACTACCATCATTGGCAAAGAAAATATGTACTGAGGGATGAGACTCTACAAAACGATAAAACGATTCTTGTACTAATCTCTTCGACTCATTATAACAAGGGACAATAATAGCTAGCTGCTTTTCTGGCATTCACATTACATTTTTAAAGGCATCACAAATATAAATTTATTAAATAGAATTCATATCCCTTTTATAAATATGAATGAAACAAGTCTCCTTCTGAAAGATTATATTGACTACTTTTAGAGCTAGATTAAATATTCGCTCATCAAAATAAATTTTGTACCTTAATAGGGATGTGATAATGATAGCAATATTCAATCACAAAGTGCATAAATAAAGCCTCATGAAAATTATCTCTTCCAATAAAACGAATACCGAACTCCCTTTTGATTTGCATATATGCTTTGAAGGTATTTATAAGCATATTGTAAAACAAGCCAATGATTCCAATAGTCCTATACAAAAATCAGCTATTGAGCTAAAGAAAAAGTACGAAAACCAAACAATTTTAAGAGAAGGGTTTTCAGATTTCTCAAAAATTGAAGAACACCAAGAGGAGATCAGTTATTTATTGGATTATATTTTCCCTGAAGCTCTACAGGAAAATGAAATTAAAGCAGTCAGTATTCCTTTTAACTTCACCACCTTTAAATTTTCTAAGCGATTTGAAAAAATTCTTGAGAATGCAGGTGATGATTATAATCTAGAAATTAGAAACATTGATGAGTCTAGTTTCTATGTGATGGCCTGCACCTTTATTTTAGCCTTTTATTATAATATAAAAATTGACTTTAAACGCCCGTTCTTCTTTGATATTCCAAATCAAAAAACAGGTGAGATGCATCATTATAGAGTGATGTTTAACAGCGATTTCTCTGAAATAATCAAAACGGATCAGGCTCCAGACATCTCAGAAGAGGATATCAAAATTTTAATAGACAACTTCGACCAACCCGATAAATTGGCCTTGTGGAAAGAAAAATTCCCTCCCAATAGTTATATTTTTAAAGGCTTTGGTATTTTAAATCTTTTTGATGTTACTTCCGACGAAATCTTATCATCCATAAAAGAGGATCTATTGTCTATAGGTGGAGATGCTCAATTAAAGTTGGAAAAGAATCTAATTAAGCTTTTTGGTTTACCGAATTTAAAGCTTGGTTTTTCTAAATTCAATTTGAATGAGAAAAAATTTGAGATTCCAAAATACAAAGTAGGAACAAGCTTTATTCTTTCCTGCGATGAATACCTAGACTGTAATAATATGGTCTGTGAAGGCATCAATCAAAAGGTGATAAACCAACATAATTTTTTAGCAGTTTCAGATATAGAACGATATGGTGAGCATACCGGTTTTAACAACTTATACAGAAGCTTAAAGAGTAATAAGATAGAAAGCTTTATCCTTGTTCCAATACCTATTAATGACGATTTCATTGGTATATTAGAACTGGTTTCCACCAATAAATTCGACTTAAATTCACTAAACGCTAATAAACTTAAGGATGTTATTCCTGTTTTTACCGTCTCCATTCAAAGAGTATTTAAAGAATATGCGATGAATATGGAATCTATCATCCAGGAAAATTACACTGCTATTCACCCCAGTGTAAAGTGGCGCTTCTACGACGCAGTAGAACGCTATTCCAGCCAATTGATGGAAAAAGGGAAAATAAGCCAACTGGAAGATATTGTTTTCAAAAAGGTCTACCCTCTTTACGGTCAATGCGACATTAAAGGTTCGTCAACTGCAAGAAACAACTCCATTCAATCGGATCTTAGCTATCAGCTTTCTGAAGCAAAAATAGTGATGTCTAAAGCGCTTAAATTTGACAATTTACCTATTTATAGCGAGCTCAACTTTAGAATTGAACAATACTACCAGACTATAAAAAAAGGTTTAAAAACTGTACCCGTTTATGGTGTTTTTCCTAATGGCAGCCAAGTGAAAGACTACTATTCGAATCAATTAATAACCGTTGATAACAATGAAATTAACTTTAGCTCGCCGTTTAACATTGTTTTATTGGCTCCTGTCAGTAATTAGGGGCTGTTGGTCTTTCGAGATTGTTTTTGCAGCCGTTTTGTTGGGTATTTATACAAGGTAGAGCCTTTGTAATGTGGTTGTTCCACATCAAAAGGCGATAACGCCGTAAAAATGACCAACAAGCGCTGTCCGAAGGATTCGGCTAAAAACGTTTTACTCTTTGT
>MAAC01009558.1_pt1 | contig 35699 bp, 34 predicted proteins | sample 1115981 | NCBI WGS metagenome assembly MAAC01 (sample SAMN04961126, study PRJNA320927) | seawater metagenome | isolation source: sample BD02T64 sea water enriched with oil for 64 days | place: USA:Gulf of Mexico | collected 2013-07-27 | reverse complement strand
ACCACGCCACACATCGTAGGCTTCCTCTAAAAAAGCTGTTTAATCAAAGTAGAAACTGCGGCTGCAGCCTCTCGCGCCCAATCTTCAAAACGTAAGAATTGAGGAATGAGTATAGACTGCCGCCACCAGGAATCCTGATCGACAGGCAGTACACCCGGCAAAATCACTAAAATGGCCATCACAATAATACCGCCTCTGGCTGCACCGAAAAAAAGACCCAGTAAGCGATCCGTACCGCTCAGGCCTGTGGCATCAACCAGTTTGCCAAGTAAATAATTCAACAAGCCTCCGGCCAGTAAGACGGACACAAATATTCCTGCCCAAGCTGCCAAAAAACGCAGTGAAGCGGTGTCTATTATTTCAACCAAATAAGTAGCCAGAGGCTGATAGAGCAGCATGGCGAGTGCCCCGGCTGCAAACCAGACGGCTAGAGACATAGCTTCTTTAATAAGGCCTCTAACGAGACCAATCGACATAGATAAACAAAGGATGGCGATAATCGCCCAGTCAGCCCAATTCACAGATTTTAATGGCTCTCGGTAGGGGTTTGCAGTTTAACAAAAACCGCGATAAGGATCAGGGTTCAAACACCAACAAAAGGGTATTAAGTTTGTATTTTTTCTCAATCACCTGTTTCTGTTCGAGCATTGTCTTTTTTGAAATCTTCGGGCCGACGTAGATTCGATAGTTAACCTCACCGCCAATAACGACTCTACGCTTATACGCTTTATAGCCATCGGCCAGCAGTTTCTGAGTTAACATCTGGGCTTTATCAACACCGGAAAGGCTGGCCACTTGCAGTATCCAGGAACGGGGTATGCCCTCGGCATTGAGACCAGAAGCCTTATCTTGTAGTGTGCTGCCGTCACCACCACTGTGTTCAGCCACTGCGCGGCTCTCATCAAAACGAAACATGTCGGCATGCGATGCCACCGCTGTCGCGCCTTTAACCGGGCCCGCTTTCTCAATTTCGACAACCTGAATATCGGGGGCCGCCGGAATGGTAGAGCGCGTATCAACATTGTAAGAGCCCTCAAAGTCGAACAATATTGGCAATATGACTGCACCCAAGGCCAGCAGCACAAGCGCCCCTACCAAGCGTTGCTTCATACCTTCATTCATCGCTCTCATCTTCTGGCCATACCCTTTAGTTGAGCCTTTGATTCAATAAATACCAGTATATCGGCAACGGTAAAAAAGGAACCAAAACCCAGAAGAATATCTTCCGGCTGCATCTCCTGCAAAGCACTCTTCATTGCCGATTCGACAGTATGGCAAGCAATTAACTCAGTGCCGTCAGGCACGCAGCTTTGCAAAACATTAATAACATCGGCCGCCTCGGCAGCTCTCGGTATATTCGGCAATTCAGCAATGTGCCAATGGCTAACAAGGTCGCACAAAGGGGCGACAATACCGGCAATATCTTTATCCGCCATTACTGAAAATACTGCGTGTATTACACCTGATTTATGGGCTACCAGGTTCTGCGCCAATAGTTGGGCCGCCGCCGGGTTGTGGGCCACATCAAGGACAATGTTTTTTTCCTGATAACGCAATGCCTGCAAGCGACCGGGGAGTCGCGTACAACTAAACACCGCTTGCACAACCCCTTCGGTAATAGATTCGCCAAGAGCCAATAATGCCTGTACAGCACAAAGAGCACTGGGCAAGGGGACATGGGGCTGAGGCAGGTTTGCGAAGGTGAGTTGCTCGCCGCTAGAATCAAGGCAATGTAAGGTCAGCGTTTGGCCTTCACTGTGGTAACAAAAATCAGCACTACCCAGTAAACAGGGTCGAGCACCAAGCGTCTTTAGCTGGGGTAAAAGTGTTGCAGGTATATCGCTATCGGCGCAAATAAGTGGCTTATTGGTACGGGCAATACCGGCTTTTTCCAGAGCGATTTGTTCACGACTGTCACCCAGCCAGCTCTCATGGTCCAGCGCAATACTGGTGATAACACTGACATCGGCATCGACGATATTAACCGCATCAAGGCGACCACCTAGCCCCACTTCGAGCAGAGCAACATCCAGCTTTGCTTGTTGAAACAACAACAGAGCAGCAAGGGTGCCAAACTCAAAGTAACTCAAGCTAGTGACACCACGCGCTACTTCTATCTGAGCAAAGGCATCACACAGAGCCTCATCGGAAACGGGCTTACCGTCAATACGCACACGTTCGTTATAGCGCAGTAAATGGGGCGAAGTATAGGCGCCAACACGACGGCCCTTGCGCAACAATATCGCTTCCATAATAGCGACGGTCGAACCTTTACCATTGGTACCGGCAACGGTGATTGTTTTACTCGCGGGGTGGGTGAACTTGAGAGCTCTCCCAACTTTGGCTATTCGCTCCAGCCCCAGCTCAATTTCGCAAGGGTGGCGAGCCTCAAGTAAACTCAGCCACTCTTCAAGCGAGCGCCCGGTTGTAGCACGCTCGCCCTGCCCCGCCAAAACCTTATTCCTCGGAAGGGGCTTCAGTTTCAGCCTCATCCACTTCCGGCTTGTCTTCAAGCTCGGCAGCAGCTGCCGCCTCTACTTCAGGTTCTGGAACGTTGGTGAACTTACTTAACAAGCTCGCCACGGTGTTACGCATCTCAAGACGGGAAACGATCATATCGATGGAGCCGTGATCAAGTAGAAATTCACTGCGCTGAAAGCCCGGTGGTAATTTCTGGCGAATGGTCTGCTCAATGATATTGGGGCCCGCAAATCCAGCCCGGGCTCCAGGCTCGGCAATATTAATATCACCCAACATTGCCAAACTGGCCGAGACACCGCCGTAAACGGGATCTGTCATCACCGAAATATAGGGGATACCCGCTTGCTTGAGACGTTCGATAATGGCACTCGTCTTAGCCATCTGCATGAGGGAGATCAAAGCCTCCTGCATGCGTGCGCCGCCGGTAGCAGAAAAGCACACCAGTGGCAGGCCTTCTTTCAAGCATAGCTGAGCAGCCTGGGTGAACTTTTCACCAACTGCGTAGCCCATCGAACCACCGTGAAAGGCGAATTCAAAAGCAACCGCAACCACTGGCTGCTGATAAAGATCCCCGCGCATAGAGATCAATGCATCTTTTTCGCCCGTCGCTTTTTGCGCTGCGGTGAGGCGATCTTTGTATTTTTTGACATCTTTAAACTTGAGCCTGTCGACAGGTTCGATATCAACACCGAGCTCAAGTCGATTCTCATCGTCGAGAAAGATATCGAGGCGACGTCGAGCTCCAATACGATGGTGATGATCGCACTTGGGGCAAACATCCAGGTTCCGTTCTAATTCAGGCCGATAAAGCAACGCGCCACAGCGGGGGCATTTCTTCCATAAACCTTCAGGAACACTGGTGCTCCGTTCATTTTTCTTGGTGCCCAGACCACTGGGCCTTATCTTATCTAACCAGCTCATCCATCTAATCCAAATAAGGGGTTTGTATCATGGCTATTCACAACACCCGGGCAAGTTAATGACACCCGTGTGACCTGACAAATTATAACCTGTAATCACGGTGATTTACTGCGCTTTGCAGCGGTGATGAACGCTTTTAATGCACGATGATCTTTTTTACCCGGTGATAACTCCACCCCTCCGCTGACATCAACGGCGTAGGGCTTCACTGCCTCGATAGCGGCATCGACATTATCGGGGTTTAAACCACCGGCCAGAATCAGATTGTCACCTGCCAGGCCAACAATACGCTGCCAGTCAAAGGTTGCGCCAGTGCCGCCAAATTTATCGGGCTGCCAGGCATCAAAAAGATAACCACAGGCCCCCGGGTAAGCTGCCATTGCTTTGCTGGGGTCAAGGTCGGGTGACATTCTCAAAGCTTTAATATAGGGCCGCTCAAACTGCCGGCAATATTGTTCTGACTCATCACCATGAAATTGCAGCAACTGCATATCTGTGAGCGCTAAGATTTCTTTTACAAGAGCTTCGTCCTCATTGACGAACAAGCCGACCGTTGTCACGAAAGGGCCGAGTCCAGCAACAATCTGTGCCGCCACAGATGGCGTCACATAGCGAGAGCTGGGGGGATAAAACACCAGACCAATGGCATCGGCACCCGCTGCGACGGCAGCTTGAGCATCTTCCAGGCAGGTAATACCACAAATTTTTACTTTGGTTTTTAACACAGAGGACGTCAAATCAGCGTCTCGGAAATGAGTAGAGGCTATTCTAGTGGTCAGGGACGTGCTTTGCGATCAATAGATCAACTATCGGTGCCACCACAGCAATCACGATACGTTACACAAGACTTATTGAACAGCACCCGCACCCAATAAATATGCCGGTGGCTGCCTATAAGGTATTGCGTATTGCTTAGGGTAGCCAACATCAATCAAATACAGACCGGCAGCAGGTGCTGTAGCGGCAGATTTGGTGCGATCACGTCCAGCAAGCAAACTCTCAATCCAGTCTACCTTTTGCTTGCCCTTGCCAACCGCCATCAACGCACCCGCGATATTGCGTACCATGTGGAGTAAAAAAGCATTGGCACATATTTCTATGGCAATAATATCGCCCTGCTGGAAAACCTCGATAGATTTAACATTGCGCATTGGGGTGTTGGATTGGCAACCGGCGCCTCGAAATGCAGAAAAGTCCTGCTCACCAAGTAATGCCTGTGCCGCTTCGGCCATAGCCTGCGCCGATAAGGGATGGCGACACCACGACAGACCGCCATGCATAACAGCAGCCTTCACCTGGCGGTTCAATATTAAATAGCGGTAGGTGCGCGAGATGGCGCTAAAACGCGCATGAAACTGCGCAGGCATTTCATCAACCCAATGCAGGCGAACGCTTGCTGGCAGATTCGCATTAGCACCTAGCATCCAGTTTCGAGGCTCACGTACGGTTGTCGTGTCAAAATGGATAACCTGATGCCAGGCGTGAACGCCCGTATCCGTTCTACCCGCACAGGCGATTCTAAGGGGCTGAGCTGCAACACTCGACAACGCTTTTTCAACCGAGGCCTGTACAGCATCACAATGTAATTGGCGCTGCCAGCCACAAAACTGACTACCGTCATATTCGACCACGGCACCATAACGCAAAGTGCCCGAGGGCAGCTTTTCTCCCTCGGGCACTTTGCAATTAGGTAAATAGTTCCAGTTATTATCTCTTGGCATAAACCCTTACGCTATTGACTCAATAAGACTGTAATTGTCCTTTTAATCAACTTAGCTTTGCAAGTAGTTCATTCGCCTTCTGCTTTTGCTCATCGCTACCGTTATTCAGCACCTCGGCAAGAATATCTTTGGCACCTGATTCGTCACTCATTTCAATATAAGCCTGCGCCAATTCGAGCTGTGTAGTGCTTTCATCCTGCTCAACGGCATCAATATCATCGCTATCAAAATCAAGGCTATCCAGACTCAGCTCCAAACCTTCATCAACACTTTCAAGCTCGGCATTCTGTAAATCAAACCCATCATCTACTGTATCAGGCAGCTCTATTTCAAGATCAGCCATTGTTTCTTCACTGGCGAAGTCAGCGGACAAATCATCTAATTCATCAGGTAAGGCAATATCACCAAACATCGACTCCTCAAGATCGCCATCAGATTCCTCGCAAGTACTTTCTACTTTGCTAGCAGAAGGCTTAAGATCCAGCTCAATCCCACTAAGATCCAAATCATCACTACTATCGATAAAGCTGTCATCAAGCTCAGTCGCCAAGTCTGCGCTGAGAATATCGTCACCTAAGACGTCGCCAAGCTCATCAACTGGCTCATTTTTAGATTCGCCTGAACCAGAAAGATCAAGCTCTAGATCCGCAATGCCCAGCTCTTCCGCGACTTGTTGCTCCAGGGTCAGCTCACTGGGTTCTTCAATGACCTCTTGTTCAGGAATATTCCCCCGCAAGCGATCAGCGGTTGCTGTTGCATCACTATCACCAAGTGCGACCAAAGTTGGATAATAGGCATCAAAACCTACAGCATCTTCCTGCGCCACAAAAAGATCCAGTCGCTTGAGGTGCAGCTGACTATCATTCGGTGAAGCTTCAATTGCTTTTTTGATAACACTTTCAGCTTCGCTAAAATTGCCCAGGGATGAATAAATATCCGCCTCAGCAATCGGGTCTACCAACTCAACGATTTCAGCCTCAGGCGCCACCTCCATTACAGGTTCAGGCATAGCCGGTTCAAGCTGAACCGGCGGCTCCTCTTTCGACGTCCCGTCAGTGGCATCACTTTCTTTTTTATTCTTAGCTGTATCTGTGCCGATGTTTAAAGAAGGCTCGATGAACTCAGGCTCATCATCCTTTTTACTTTTAGCGACTAGAAATAAAACACCGAGTAAAACTGCTATAAAACCTAGCAGAGGGATCCAGTTGGACTCTAAAAAAGCGAAAAGCCCACCAAGAGAACCTTTTTCTAAACTTTTGGTATCTGCCCCTTCATTTCCAGTACCTCCACTGTCACTAACAGCCGCCGCATCAACAACAGCGGTTTCTGCCTTATCAACCTCAGTAACATCATTCACTTCAGTAGTCGCATCCATTTCAGCAGACGCTTCACTTGCTGCTTTTTCAGCCGCAACAGACAGTTGAACAGCTTTTAATTCATCACTTTCCAGTTTAATTAGCTCTGTGGTATTCAACTGCGCTTCGAGACTGGCCAGCTTTTCCTTTAACTCTAAGTTCTCCCGCTTCGACCGCTCAAGCTCTTCATGGGCAATACCCAGTTCATTTTGTAAGACCTCAGAGGAGGCGGAACTACCTTCGCCGCTAGAAGTTCGGCCAAGCTGTTGCCCATCAGCCGAACTACTTTCAGTCGGCGTCGATAAGCGTAATAAACCTTCCTTTTCAACGGGTGCTTTATTTTTCTCTGCGCCAGGCACATCACCAATGAGTTCGCGTACCGCGCTTTTTTTATGCTGCTCATTCCATGCGCGAGCCTGCTTGGCGACAACTTGATTGGCTTCGAGTAAATTAATGGACTCTACATTCGCCAAATCAGGAATACGTAACACTGCGCCTTTCTTCAGCAGGTTTGCATTGCCATTGCTAAAAGCATTCGCGTTAGCAGCCTGAATTGCGACCATACGCTGTTGAACAGTTGTATTGCCAAGCTCAGCCTGGGAAGCAATAGTCCACAGAGTATCGCCCCCTTTAACACGATAATCAGTAGCACCTGTTGATGAAGAAACGGGGGAAACCGAGGCTATAGCATCCTTTTCCCCAGCAGGCACTTGCTTCCTTTGGACCGAAGAAGACCTAGCTACCGGTGATGCAACAGCTGCCTCAACCTTAGCAGAAACTTTTTGCGTATCAAAAACCGGTAAATCTAGAAATAGCGTGTATTCACGTAATAGAAGACCCGATGGCCACTGCAATTGAGCAACAAAATCGAGGTAGGGCTCCCTGATTGAGTCTTTGGAAGTCACTTTAACAATGGGGTGGTCAATGTCAGATAAATCAGTTTTAAAATTCAGATTTAAAAGATGGAATTCCCAAGTTACACCTGCCCTTTCAAAATCAGCTTTCGATGCCAAGCCCACGAGGATTTGATTTTCATCTGCTTCGCCAACATTAACGAGCTCAATTTCCGCATCGAAAGGTTCGTCGAGTGCCGAATGCAATGTCAACTCGCCTAGTCCCAGAGCAGAAACCCAGCAAGAAAAACCCAGGGCAACAAGCCCGGTCAGTACAGATGATTTACGCAACGCCATGATCCTTTACCCTTATATGTCCTTCGGCTTTATTAACTAGTCTCTGGTACAAAACCATTATCGGCCTACCTTAGGCCGGGCCAAAAAAAAGCCCTCCTGGTTCCCAGCAATAACAAATGTATAAGTTACAACAGTAGTAGGTTGTAAGCATTTATTATAAATAGGATTCTAGCAAGAGTTGGGTAATAGCTATTGCGTTTTTTGCGGCACTTTTGCGCACATTATCTGACGTAATCCACAAATTCAGCGCATTTTGTCGAGATCTGCTCTCGCGGATACGCCCGACGCAGGTTTTATCGGAGTTTTGCAAATCAGTAACCGGGGTCGGTTGCCCGCTTTGCTCAGCCCCTGCAAATAAGCTAACACCGTCAATGTTATTAAGCACCTGTGTCAGCTCATCAACGCCAAAGGGGTAGCGAGTTTCAATAGTTACCGACATGCTATTACCGTAGAAAACCGGCACCTGAACACAGCTCACATCGACGGCCATGGCATCAGCTTCGAGTAAACGTTGTAGCTCCGTGGCCGTATTCGCTTCAATCGTCGTATAACCATCATCACCCATAGCCCCAACTTCGGGAATCAGGTTAAAAGCAGACTGCTGTGTAAAAACCTCAGCTTCAGCCGATTTTCCACCAAGCAAGCCCGCCGATTGTGAGGCCAGCTCACTGACACCGGCCTTGCCAGCATTGGAGGCAGACATGCAGGCAACGACGCTAACGTTGGTAATTTCTACTTCCGCATTAACGGGCTTAAGCAGCAAGGCCAGCTCAGCAGCCAAGCTTCCCGGCGTAGCAATAATGCTTTGGCCACCCAGGCTGGCGAAGTCCTCACCCTGTAAACTCGCGGCAATCACTAAAGGTACGCTGCTGTCAGCGCGAAAAGCCGAGGAGCAATCAATCGCCAGACACCCAGCATCGACAGCCTGAGGTACGTATTCAGCAGCAACCTCAGCAGGCACCGCAAACAAAGCCAGGCGCACGGTGGAGAAATCAAAGTCGGCCAGATCAGTAATGTTCGCCGGACGTCTGGCGATCATTGTAGTTTCACCCGTTGAGTCAGCACTGGCCACAGGGAAAATCTGCCCAATGGCAAACTCGACGTTACCGAGCTGTTCAAGAATGGCTTCGCCAACAGCTCCCGTGGCACCAATAACAGCAATATCAACAAATTCAGACATTTAGCACTCCACTAACGAGATCAATTATTCAATATTCAAAAAACACCGTCGATTGACTAGTGCTCTAACAGGATTCGCAACATACGGCGCAGCGGCTCAGCTGCACCCCAAAGCAACTGATCACCAACGGTGAAAGCTGACAGGTACTCGCCGCCCATATTCATCTTGCGCAAACGACCCACAGGTACATGTAACTTACCACTGACCGCCGCTGGCGATAATTCATTCAAGCTGTCATCACGATGGTTGGGAACCACTTTCACCCAATCATTAGCAGTCGCCAAAATGCCTTCAATCTCAGCCATCGGCAAATCATTTTTCAGCTTAATGGTAAGCGCCTGACTGTGGCTACGCATCGCACCGACGCGTACACAGAGGCCATCGAGGGGAATTGGATCGCCCTCTCGACCGAGGATCTTGTTGGTCTCAGCCTGCCCCTTCCACTCTTCACGGCTTTGGCCATTGTCCAGCTCAGTATCGATCCACGGCAATAAACTACCCGCCAGCGGGAACCCAAAGTTATCCGTCGGCATGGCCTCACTATTAATAAAGGCTGAGACTTTGCGATCGATGTCCAAAATCGCCGACGCCGGATCCGCCAGCTCACTCGCAACATGGCTGTGAATGGCGCCCATCTGGCCAATTAGCTCACGCATATTCTGCGCACCAGCACCGGAGGCGGCCTGGTAGGTCATAGCGCTGGCCCATTCGACATGGCCACCGGCGAACAAACCACCAAGAGCCATCAACATTAAGCTCACCGTGCAATTACCACCGACAAAACAATTGCCGCCCTTCGCCAGAGCCTGCTCGATAACCGGACTGTTAACCGGGTCGAGCACAATCACCGCGTCGTCAGCCATGCGCAACGCAGACGCCGCATCGATCCAGGCACCCTTCCAGCCCGCCGCTCGCAACTTCGGGTAGACCGCTTTGGTGTAATCACCGCCCTGACAGGTGAGGACAATATCCATTGCCTGCAGCGCCGCAATATCAAAGGCATCCGCCAGTGGTGGTACATCCTGGCCAATAGCGGGCCCCGGCTGACCTTTTTGAGAGGTGGTAAAAAACACCGGCTCAATCAGAGCAAAGTCGCCCTCTTCTAACATACGCTCAACTAGCACAGAGCCAACCATGCCCCGCCAACCGACAATACCCACTCGCTTCATATTTACACTACCAAAACTTTAATTAACAAACAGTTACAATAATAACTTAAATCTATTTAGAGGAAAAAACTACAGGGTATCGAATAACCAGGGGCTATCTTTACGCCACTGCTGCTCAAACGTGCTGATGGTTTGCGCATCCTGCAAGGTCAGGCCAATCTCATCGAGACCCTCGAGCAGGCATTGCTTGTAAAAGACGTCTATCTCGAAGCTAAGGCTGGTGCCGTCGGGAAGAGTGATACTTTGTTGCTCGAGATTGACCAGCAGCTCGTAGCCTTCATTGGCATCCACGGCAAGAAAAATACTTTCAACAATATCTTTCGATAAAACAATGGGTAACAAGCCATTCTTAAAGCAATTATTGTAGAAAATATCAGCGAAGCTAGAGGCGATAACAACACGGAAACCGTAGTCGTCCAGCGCCCATGGCGCGTGTTCACGGCTGGAGCCGCAACCAAAATTCTCCCGCGCCAGCAAAATTGACGCACCCTTGTAACGGGGCCAGTTGAGGGGGAAATCCACATTCAAAGGCCGCTGGCTGTTGTCCTGATCGGGCAAGCCTTCGTCCATGTAACGCAATTCATCAAACAAATTGGGGCCAAAGCCACTGCGCTTGATCGATTTCAAGAACTGCTTGGGGATAATCATGTCGGTATCGACATTGGCGCGATCCATCGGGGCCACGAGGCCAGTATGCTGCTTAAAACTTTTCATCATTCGTCCTCAGGCTGTCTCAGTCGACATTAATTCACGCACATCCACGAAATGCCCCACTACCGCCGCAGCCGCAGCCATAGCCGGGCTCACCAGGTGGGTTCTACCGCCATTGCCCTGGCGCCCTTCGAAGTTGCGATTCGAGGTCGACGCACAGTGCTCACCGGCACCCAATTTATCGGCATTCATCGCCAGACACATCGAGCAACCCGGCTCGCGCCATTCCATACCGGCATCGATAAAGATCTTGTCGAGCTGCTCAGCTTCTGCCTGCGCCTTAACCGCCTGCGAGCCGGGCACAATCAACACCTGCTTAACATTGGCGGCGACCTTGCGGCCCTTCGCTACGGCGGCGGCTGCACGCAGGTCTTCAATGCGAGAGTTAGTGCAGGAGCCAATAAAGACGCGATCGACCTTAATGTCGGTGAGCTTCTGGCCCGCTTTCAAATCCATATAGCTCAAAGCACGGGCCGCACCCTCACGCTTGACGGGGTCGTCCATTTGCTCGGGGTCTGGCACCACAGCATCGACAGGCAAGACCATTTCGGGAGACGTCCCCCAGCTCACCTGAGGCAGAATATCTCCACCCTGAAATTCAACAACAGCATCAAACTCTGCATCGTCATCACTGTGCAGCGTCTGCCAATTAGCCACTGCTTGCTGCCATAAATCACCGGAGGGGGCGAACTTACGGCCTTTAACATATTCAATGGTGATGTCATCGACGCCGACCATACCCACCCGGGCACCGGCTTCAATGGCCATGTTACACACGGTCATACGCCCTTCCATCGACATGTTGCGGAAGACCTCACCGCCAAATTCAATGGCATAGCCTGTGCCGCCAGCCGTACCCAAACGAGCAATCACCGCCAACACAACGTCTTTGGCGGTAACACCAACACCCAGCTCGCCATCAACGCGCACCAGCATATTCTTCATTCTCTTCGCCACCAGACACTGGCTGGCCAGAACGTGCTCGACCTCAGAAGTGCCGATACCGTGGGCCAGTGCACCGAGAGCACCGTGAGTCGCCGTATGGGAATCACCGCAAACCACGGTCATACCCGGCAGAGTCGCGCCCTGCTCCGGGCCAATGACATGGACGATGCCCTGACCGGCATCATTCATTTTGAATTCCCTAATGCCAAAGGCCTCGCAGTTATCGTCGAGGGTTTGCACTTGTATGCGCGCCACCTTATCGGCTATCCCGGCAATGCCACCGGCACGTTCAGCCGTTGTGGTCGGCACATTGTGGTCAGCAGTCGCGAGGTTGGCGTCAATGCGCCAGGGCTTTCGACCGGCGATGCGCAGGCCTTCAAAGGCCTGAGGCGAGGTCACTTCGTGCAGTAAATGCCGATCGATATACAGTAGCGCCGAACCATCGTCGCGCTGTTTGACCAAATGTGAATTCCAGAGTTTGTCGTATAAGGTAAGGCCAGCCATTGTTCTCTCCAAATGTTAGCGATGGGTGAATTTTAGAGTCGCAATCCAAATAAAACAAATTTATAATTTTCATTATTTGGATTCCAAGTTGGAATACGAGATCAAAGCATCATTTGACGAGGGACTAGCGTGGACACACAGCTTCTTGAAGCCTTTATTGCCGTCGTTGAGAGCGGCTCATTCTCGGTCGCCGCGGAACGAGTCCATTTAACACAGCCCGCCGTCAGCAAACGCATTGCTCAGCTCGAACAACAACTCGACTGCCGCCTATTTGATCGCATTGCCCGCAACGTCAGCCTCACTGAAGCGGGCACAGCGCTGCTACCTCAGGCGCGCAATATTTTGCTCAGCGTTGAGGAAGCCCGCCAAAGTATTCGTGATTTGTCAGGGGCTGTGGCAGGTAATTTACGCCTGGCCATCAGCCACCATATCGGCCTTCATCGCCTACCGTCAGTGTTAAAAGACTTCTCCACCCGCCACCCAAAGGTGAGAGTCGACATCGACTTTATGGAGTCGGAAACCGCTTATGAAGCGGTACGCCAGGGGCGTTTTGAAATAGCAGTGATAACCCTGGCTCCGGAGCAACACCCCAGTTTGCAGGCCTTCCCCCTGTGGCAGGATCATCTACGACTGGTGGTCGCCCCCGACCACCCGCTGACTCACGTCGCCAAACTCGAGGTCGACGACCTCAGTAACTACCCCGCCATTCTGCCCGACCTGTCGACCTACACCGGGCGTAAAATCAAACAGTTTTTTGACCAACGTGACTGCAAGCTCACAACCAGCATTGCTACCAATTATCTTGAAACCATTAAAATGATGGTCTCCGTCGGCCTCGGCTGGAGCATGCTGCCCGCGATTATGATTGATGACACCCTGCGCCAGCTCAACTGTAAAGGCCTCGCTCTCGAGCGTACGCTGGGCTACATTCACCACCAAAATCGTAGCCTGTCGAATGCGGCCGAGGCTTTTATTCAACTCCTTTGCAACTCCAGTACGTCCGTTAAAAGTAATACCCAATGAGCAAGAAACTAGCAGAAATCCCCTCAAGCCCATCGAGCGAGCGCCACTATGCCAAAATAGAAACTGGCGAAAATCCGCTAATCGAGGGCAGTAAATTACGCCAGCGCTGGCAAGTGCTCGACCCACAAGCAAACAGTAGCTTTGTCATTGCTGACACCCATTTTACCGCAGGCCAGAATTTTTTAGCCGCCGCAGAACTTTGGCTGCAATGTGCACCCGCTACAGCCAAACTGCATTTTATTGCTCTGGAAACAGCTCCCCTCTGCAAGTCGGATCTCAATCATGTCTTACAGCAAGCATCGCAAACAAGTGTGTTAGCAAGCCAGCTTATTGAAAACTACCCCCTGCTAAGCCCTGGCTTTCATCGCCTGTTTTTTGCGGAGCAGCGTATTTGTTTAACATTAATATTTGTTGATGCCGATGCCAATCCGGATGAAGCCCTGACGCAATTACGACCCAGCTTACATCCCAGTACAAATGCGATTAAAAGCGTTACTGTGGATGCCTGGTTTATCCAAAACAGCGTGTCTGAAGTATTCTGCGAACACATTAAACACCTCAGCAATGCCAGCAGTACCTTGGTCAGTTTAAAGACGGACGAGTCGACACAAAAACAATTTAAAAGTAGTGGCTTTGAATTTAAAGACACACAAACCGGCGATGAAAAACACCGCGTTTTATTCGGCCAGTGGCGCGAACCGGCAACTGAAATAGCCGACACAACGACGACACAGACCGCTACTCAGCATAAACGTAAAGCTCACCACCCTGTCCCCTGGCATATCAGCGCTTCACCCCATCACTCCCACTCTCGACACGCTGCTATTATTGGCGGCGGCATCGCGGGTTGCACCACGGCAGCGGCACTGGCGCAACGGGGTTGGCGGATCACTTTGTACGAACGACACAACACTCTTGCCAACGAAGGATCGGGCAACCCCCAGGGCATTGTCTATCCCAAATTATCGCCCCAGTCTTCCGCCCTCAGTCGCATTAATTTATCGGCTATTCAATTTGCTAGCCGCTATTACCAGCGCTACTGGCAAGCGCCCGAGCAGCAAACACCCTTCGGCCAACAGTGTGGTGTTCTGGTTTTACCAGAAAGCGAAAAAGAAATAGCGGCTTTTAAAAAAATTGCGGAACATTTCAAACAGCAAAGTGAGTTTATTCAAGAACTCAATAAAAACGAAATAGAAAAAATTTCCGGCCTGCCGCTAGATGCTGACATCGGCCTTTACTACCCACAACTGGGCTGGATTAACCCGCCCCGTGTTTGTCGCGACTTGGTCGAACACCCGTTAATCAGTGTAGAACAGGCCGATATTACAGACCTGTCTTACGACAGTGCCAAGGCAAACTGGCAATTAAGTAGCGAAGACAAAGAGGACTTTGCGACTGCCGACACAATAGTGCTCGCCACCAGCACATCGACGGGGCAATTTAGCCAAAGTAATCACCTACCGATTAAATCCATTCGCGGGCAGATATCCATTGCCCCGGCTAATAGTCATCTCGCAAATACGCCACAATTAAAAACGGTGCTTTGCGGTGCGGGTTATATTGCCCCAGCCGAGAACTCCTTCCACACCTTTGGCGCCAGCTACAACCTGAACAACAGCAGTCTTGACCTTCGCCTTGAGGATCATCAGCATAATATCGATCTACTGGAACAAAGTGTTGCGGGCCTGCCCACTGCCCTGCAAATACCCAGCGCCGATCAACTCGACGGCCGCGCCGCCCTGCGCTGCACCACGCTAGATTATTTACCCATTGTTGGAGCCGCGCCCAACTACGCTGCTTTTCTTGGAGATTATTCTGACCTGCGCCGCGATGCCAGCTCCGATATTCCCATACCGGGGCAGTATTGGCCGGGGCTTTATGTTCACTGCGGCCTTGGCTCCCGCGGCCTAAGTTATGCTCCCCTAGGCGCCGAACTATTGGCCAGCCAAATCAATGGCGAGCCACCACCTCTTGAACAGGCGTTAATCACCGCCCTCAACCCCGCACGCTTTATTATTCGCGATATGAAACGGCATAAAATATAAAACCAAACCCCTCAAAATCCAAATATTCAGGATCCGCCAAAGAGAATTAATACGCCCTGCCCTAGCAAAAGCAATTTATCTTCAATTCCGCTTGGCGACCTATTGCCCTACTCCCCTTGATAAGAACCCAATACACGCGGGGATATAAAAATGGGCTGCTCCAGATGACACCAAATATGTATTATCAAAGGCAGAATAAGAAAGAGCGGGTTAAAAGAGCGTAAGTGGCGATTTAACAAAACAGGGCCACAGGCACAATTAGCTCAGTTAAAACAATAAGTTAAACGTCCTATGGGCTGATTTTCCAGGACGGCCCCTAAAACAGTATGACATTGCCATTAAAGACACCCCCAACACAGGCGTACACTGTGCTTGTGAGCTATAAATAAGTCGTCTTTTTCAAAACGCCAAATACCAACCGGAGAAAACTCTGATGGATGAGCAGCGAATTAATTTACTCATGCAAACACCTGTCTTCGGTGCTATTCGAAAAGACATTATTATTCAATTAATTGAACAAGCACCCCCTATAAAAATACGGCACGGTGATTATTTATTTCACGAGGGTGATAAAGGCACATCAATATATATCATTGAAAACGGTCGCATGTCTGTCATTAAAGACTGGGAGGGCCAGCAATATTTACTCAAACAATTAACGCAGGGTGACTGTATTGGCGAGATGGCACTATTCGATTTTTTCCCGCGCAGTGCCTCTATCATTAGCACCGAAGACACCGAACTTATCGAAATCACCGCAAGTGATTTATTTAAAATTTACCATCAGGATCTTGAGCAATTCACCTTACTGCAGATGAATCTCGGCAGAGAAGTCACGAGACGTTTACGTAATGCCGACGAACAACTTTTTGAAGAGCGGATGCGGGCGAACATCGGCGGTGGCCAGATGAACTTTCATCCCTACTTAAAACTTTCATCCTGACTTAAAAACAGTAGAAATGCAGCAGCCGGTTAATACTCCGTCATCATTTCATTATGACGCTGTGTTAGCTCATCAAGAGCCTCCAGCCAACACCCGAGTTTTTCAGCATCAACGCTTAACGCTCGAATATCCTCCCGTACGCTGATCTCTGACTGACTCACTGTTGCATCTGATGCAGTGAACGTCTGTACCGGCATGGGCAGGCAAAGCTGCCGCCAGGCATTTAACATTTCACCGAGCCAGGATTCATTCGATAAAGCCAGAATTTCAGCGGCTTCGGGAGCGGGGCTATCATTAACGGCAAGCGCCGCCAGTAAAGCCTGTATATCACTCAAGGTGGCAACATCTGAGCAGTGATAATTATCGGCAATCGCTCTCAACTGGCAAAGATAAGCACTATTTAGCAGGTGCTGGACACCTTGCTCTAAGGCTCGCTGTAATGATACTGAAGGGTTGTCATGACCGGAAAGCTCAGCCAATAGTAAGCGAGCAGAGGATAAATGCTGATTAACTAAACGCAGATATAACACCGCTACTCACTCTATTGGTAAACAATTAAATCCGTATTTATTTTTTACGTTTGTCCGTAACAACCCATTTTTCATTTTGGAAAAATACTTTCCAGCCACTGGCCTTGCCTTCAATTTCAGATTGCACATAAATTTCCTGCGTCTTTCGGGCAAAACGAATCACCGTTTTATTACCATCGGGATCTTCCGTAGGGGCAGAAAACAAGAAAGTATATTTAGGATCGATTTCATCTTTATGGGGCAATAACTCTTTGACCAAAGGCGCCCGCGTTTCACGATTTTTAGGAAACTGGCTCGCGGCAAGAAATAAGCCCGCAGCACCATCACGTAAAATATAGGTGTCATCCACTTTTACACAGGCTAATTCAGGCATCGGCACCGGGTCCATTTTCGGTGGTGCAGCCTGACCACTGCGCAATAATTTACGGGTGTTTTTACACTCATCCGCCGTGCAGCCAAAGTACTTGCCGAAACGGCCCGATTTTAACTGCATATCAGCGCCACATTTATCACATTCAATAAGCGGGCCTTCGTAGCCTTTTATGCGGTACGTTCCAGCCTCTACTTCGTAACCCGGACAATCAGGGTTTTTACCGCAAATATGAAGCTTGCGGGTCTCGTCGATTAAATAACTGTCCATTTGCGTCGCACAAATATCGCAATGATGCTTACTCAGCAAACGCTTTGATTCGGCTTCTTCGTCCTCATCCGCATTAATGGCTTCATCACCAGCAACCAGGTTCAACGTTTCTTTACAGCGCTCTTTGGGCGGCAGGTCGTAACCCGAACAACCGAGAAAGACACCGGTACTACCGGTGCGAATCATCATCGGGCGCTCACATTTAGGACAGGGAATATCGGTTTCGGTGGCGCCGTTCGGTGCCATACCACCCTCTTCCGCCTGGGCTTTTTCGAGCTTGTCACTAAAGCCCGCGTAAAAACGATTGAGCACATCTTTCCAGTCGAGAGTGCCATCGGCAATTTCATCGAGCTGCTCTTCAAGCGTAGCGGTAAAACCGTAATCCATTAGATCACTGAAATTATCACTCAGACGGCTGGTAACAATATCGCCGATTTTTTCCGCATAAAAACGTTTCGTTTCCAAACGCACATAACCGCGATCTTGAATGGTGGAAATAATTGCCGCGTAAGTGGAAGGTCGGCCAATGCCTCTTTTTTCGAGCTCGCGCACCAATGCGGCTTCACTGAAACGGGCGGGCGGTTTAGTAAAGTGCTGGCGTGGTACGAGCACCAGCATTTTTAAAATCTCGCCCACCGTATATTCCGGTAGCTCAGTATCGTCTTTATTGCGTAGTACCGGTATGGCACGTAGGAAGCCTTCAAAACGCACCACGCGGCCGCGCACCTGTAAGCCGTATTCGCCCGCGGTTACACCAACACTCGTACTAGTGAATTTTGCAGGCACCATCTGACAGGCAACAAATTGCTGCCAAATCATTTCATACAGACGTACGGCATCTTCATCGACACCCTGGATATCAGCAACACCAATGTCGACATTCGATGGTCGCACCGCTTCGTGCGCTTCCTGAGCACCCGCTTTACTCGAGTACACATTAGGCTGCTCAGGTAAATAGTCTTTGCCGTAGCGAGTGGCAATCAATTCGCGGCAGTTTTCCACCGCATCTTTGCTCAGGTTGGTTGAATCCGTACGCATATACGTGATGTAGCCTGCCTCGTACAAACGCTGGGCCATCATCATGGTTTTCTTCACGCCAAAGCCAAGTCGCGTGCTCGCAGCCTGTTGCAAGGTCGAGGTAATAAAGGGCTTGGGTGGCTTAGTTTGGGTTGGCTTATCATCACGCGAGGTGACTAAAAACTCGGCATTTTGCAGGGCGGTAACGGCGGCGACACTGCCGGCTTCACCGACGGGGCGATAAGCCTTGCCATTGTGGCTGCGCACTTCAAAGCGCACCTGCTCTTCCGTCTTCTTTTCCAGATCAGCGTGTAGAGTCCAGTACTCTTCGGGCACAAAAGCCTGAATTTCTCGCTCTCGCTCCACTACAAGTTTCACGGCAACGGACTGTACGCGTCCGGCCGAAAGCCCACGAGCCACCTTGGCCCAGAGCAGTGGCGACACCATAAAGCCCACTACCCTATCGAGGAAGCGGCGCGCCTGTTGTGCATTAACCTGATTGGTATCGAGCTTACCCGGTTTGGCAAAGGCTTCCTGAATCGCCTTCTTGGTAATTTCGTTAAAGACCACGCGCTTGTAACGACTGTCATCGCCACCAATGGTTTGTTGCAGATGCCAGGCAATGGCCTCACCCTCGCGATCCAAATCCGTCGCGAGATAGATGGTGTCAGCATTCTTCGCCAGCTTGACCAGCTCACTGACGACTTTTTCTTTACCCGGCAGTATCTGGTAATCGGCCGCCCAGTCTTTATCGGGGTTAATCCCCATACGGTTAATAAGCTGCTGCTTGGCTTTTTTCTGCTTGTGAATGACTTTCTTCGCCGGTGACAGCTTGCGAGTAATGGCAGCCTGCTTGGCCCGCTCTTTGGGATCTGCCGGCTTGCGGTTCGATGCACCCGTGGGCAAATCACGCACGTGGCCAACACTGGATTTAACGATGAAATCGTTACCCAAGTATTTATTAATCGTTTTCGCTTTTGCTGGTGATTCAACAATAACCAGTGATTTACCCATGCAAACCTACAATATCATTTGGTTGAAGAAGCCCGACGGGGCTGCGAGGTGCGATATATAAGGCCTGAATCACCAGCGGTCAAGGTATTTTCCAAATTTCTTTGTCACAGATCGCAGTTCTACAATTATTAACGGCGCTCGACACATGCACATCCAGACTACATTTACATCTGCATGCATAGGCTTATTCTGTTTTTATATTTCTCGATATGGTGCGTAAACCATCGGCAATTTTATCAATTTCTTCGACTTTGCCTTTTTCCGGCCAATAGGCACCCAGGCCAAAACTATTACTGCAGATAGCATTCACGCTACTGGGCATTTGTTCCAGTGCTCGCTGGATTGAGCGATGGCAATCCTCGGGGGCTTGCTGTTGAAACCAGCACCAGTCCTTCCAGGGCGACAACTTACCCCGTTTCCCCCGCACCAGCAGCCAGTGCCGCTGATCGTCGTGGCGAATATTTTTCGCCGTCCAGGGCAACAAATAACGCACGGCTGTCGGGCTGCTGCCCTTTTGATCGGTGACGGCATCCGCAACAATTTCAACATGCAGACCGCGCTCATTAGCGTAGCGACGTAAAATCACCTGCTGCTTCTGGCGAGTCGAGGGCTTGAACGAGGTCAATACAGAAATCATCACCAACACGGCGACGGCAACAACTAAATAACTCACAACGGTTCAACTCTGGGTGGCGATAGGTTTACACTATAACGCGAATCACGGAGCAACTTTATTTATGTCTTACTACAACCACATTCTTGTTGGCCTCGATTTATCGCCCGAATCACAGCTGGTTATCGATCGTGTCAAAGAGCTATTCGATGACAAAGATGTTCGCATCAGCCTCTTGCATGTGCAGGAACCCTTGTCCTTTGCCTACGGTGGCGATATACCAATGGACCTCAGTGAAGTGCAGGCGCAGATGGAAGAGCAGGCCCATAGCCGCCTGCAAAGCTTCTGTCAGCAGCTAGGCTTGTCCTCAGATCATGCTCATGTACTGATCGGCCAGCCCGCCCATGAAATGCACCAGTTTGCCAAAGAGAATGATGTCGACCTCACCGTCGTTGGTAGCCACGGTCGTCACGGCCTGGCACTGGTCTTTGGTTCGACAGCCAACGGGGTATTGCACGGGTCAGTGTGCGATGTGCTTGCCGTAAGAATTAAAAAACAAAAATAGAACATTTTTTCTGGGTTGGGGTCACATCATTGGCCCTCAATACTTCACGGACGGAGTTTTCCCCAACCCATGAATCCTTTTCTCACGACTCGCCGTTGTTCTTTACGGGTATTGTCTTTGCAAAACTATCTACAGCCCTTCCTGCGAACGCCAGCACTACTATTAGCATTATTTGCCGTCTTGTTTTTAAGCGTAGAAGTACAGGCTAAGCTCACCATCACTGTGACAAACCCCAACAGTGGAGACGCCGTAACAACGACAAGCGAAATAAACGCGAATCAACAACTGATAAAACAACGGCAACTTTACAAACGTATCGACAAAGATTTACAACGGGGTTCTACAACAAGTTTTATCGCCCTCGGTGATGGTCTTAAAAGCTACCCCCTTTACCCCTATCTGCAATACACGCACATTAGTCAAAATATCAAACTGAGCAACGAAGGTGCTATCGCTGACTTTCTAGCTGACTTCCCTACCGTCCCCGCTAGTAAAACGCTGAGAAAACGCTGGCTAAAATTGCTCTACCGAAGACAACGTTGGTCATTGTTTTTGTCCTATTACGATCCTGCCATCGCCTCAACGGCCCAGCAATGTCAGTACCAGTACGCCCGCTATAAAAGTGACTTACAGGAAGCCGCCCTGCTCGACGCCCTTGCGCTATGGAATGTCGGCAAGTCCCAGCCCAAAGCCTGTGACTCACTGTTTAAATTATTAATCGATAAAGACAAAATCACTGAAGCCATTGCGTGGCAACGCTATACCCGCGCCGTACTGAATCACAAATTCCAGCTCGCCCGCTATATCGAGCGTTTTTTCGTCAGCCAGAACTATAAAAACAATGCGGCTTTTTACCTCGCCGTTGACCGCAAGCCATCGCGGGTTGGCGACTACGCGCGGCTAGGTGACGACTCTGCCGATAACAGAGCCATTATTGAACACGGCATCTCCCATCTCGCCAGGCAAAATGCCACTCAGGCGATGAAGCACTGGGCACGCTATCGCCAAAGTCACAGCTTCGACGAAGCCGCCCAGGGCCGTATGTTGCCTCACCTGGTTAAAGGTCTGCATAAACAAAAATACGACGCGGCTGCCCTCGGCTATCTCAACGATAATATCGCCCTGGCTGACAGTAAATTACTCGAGTGGCAACTGCGTATCTTATTGCGCGCCGAAGACTGGGACACACTCAAACAATGGATTGCCAACCTACCCGAGCCAATCCGTACGGAACAACGCTGGCGCTACTGGCAGGCCCGCGCACAGCTGATGACCAGTAGCGATATGGACGTTATTGACCGAGCCAAAACCACGTTTAGAGAGCTATCACGCTTCCGCAGTTTTTACGGTTTTCTCGCCAGTGACCGGGTCGGCAATCCCTATCGTATGGCTGAAACCCCCTTGGCATTAAAGGTTACCGATGTCGATACGCTGGCCAACACCCCCGCTATGCTGCGCGTGCGCGAGCTCTTTGCACAAGATAAAAACCTCTCAGCTCGCCGCGAGTGGTACGCGGCAACAAAAAATCTCACCCCCGAGCAATTGCTCATCGCCGCCCAGCTAGCCCAGCAGCAGCAGTGGCATCAACAGGCCATTCTCGCCATGGCCAAAGCGCGCTACTGGGACGATATCGATATTCGCTTCCCCCTGCCCTATCGCCCAATCTTTGAACAACAGGCCCACAAAGTTGATTTACCCCTGACGCTGGTCTTTGCTATCGCTCGTCAGGAGAGCACGTTTGCGGCCGATGTCACCTCCCCTGCAGGCGCAAGAGGTTTAATGCAACTAATGCCAGCGACGGCCAAACACGTGGCCCGAAAACATAAGATTCGCTACAAAAGCCGGCAGCAATTATTCGACCCGGAAAAAAACATCAGCCTCGGCAGTCGTTATTTCAAAGACATGATGTTGCGTTTTAATAACAATCGCATTCTCTCCATTGCCTCCTATAATGCTGGCCCCCACCGCGTGAGCGGCTGGCGTAAAAAAACCGGGGGCAAACTACCCTACGATGCATGGATAGAAACCATTCCCTTCAATGAAACTCGCCAATATGTACAAAACGTGCTCGCTTATACGCTCATCTTTGCCCACCACCTTGACCAAAAGCAGCCACTGTTATCACCCGCTGAAAAACAACAACTGCTGTAGTTTTATTAAGGGTTATTTCCAATGAGCACTGACCCTCGCCCGCTGATCGACATCGGCCTTAATCTCGCTGACAAACGCTTTAAAGGTGAAACCCACAAGGTATTGGAACGCGCACGGGATGCCGGTATTGAGGCCTGTATTCTCACCGCCACCAGTGAATCTATCTGCCATGAAGTGATTGACCTGTGCGAGCGCTACGCTGAAGAATTCCCCCACATGCTCTACTGCACCGCCGGCGTTCACCCCCACGATGCCAAGCATTGGCACAAGGCCAGCGCGAGTGTTTTAAAAGAACTGGCCAGCCATGAGTCCGTGGTCGCCATCGGTGAAACCGGGCTCGACTTCAACCGGGATTTCTCACCACGGCCCGAGCAGGAGCTAGCCTTTGAAGCCCAGCTTGAACTGGCCAGCGAACTACAGTTGCCGGTGTTTCTCCACGAGCGGGACGCCCATAAGCGGCAGCTGGAAATACTCCAGAGCTACCGCGACCATCTGACTGATGGCGTGCTGCACTGTTTTACCGGCGATAAAAAAGCCCTGTTTAATTATCTCGATCTCGATTTACACATCGGTATCACTGGCTGGATTTGCGATGAGCGCCGCGGGCTAGACCTGCAGAAGATGGTCAACAACATCCCCCTCAACCGGCTGATGCTGGAAACGGATGCCCCCTACCTGACTCCCCGCACGCTGCGCCCCAAACCCAAGTCGAGCCGTAACGAACCTGCTTACCTGACCTGGGTACTCGACTCCGTCGCACAATTTCGGGATGAATCAGCGGACATTATTGCCGATGCAACAAGTACTACGGCGCGACGATTTTTTGCTTTAGAATCAAAATGAATTGTTCAGTCACTTCACTGTTACATCAATAATAAATACCGGGATCGTATATTGAACTCATCTACCTTTGAGCCAAAAGCAGAATTTGCCGCCATGCTGGAAGGCAGTGATGAGGCTATTAACCTGATTCGTGCCGCACTCTGCATTGCCGGAGAACACAATCCCGCACTCGACCCCCAAGAAAGCTATCGACGTCTGGAGAAACTGGGCGATCGTGCCCACGCGCAAATAGAGACAGAACAAAGCCTGGATGATATTGCCAACAAACTCTGTCGCTTGTTGTACCGCCAGGTGGGTTTTTGCGGCGACAGCAAGGACTACTACAATCCTGACAATAGTTATATCGACCGGGTGCTGGAAACGCGCCGGGGCATTCCTATTAGTCTCGCCCTGGTCTATATTTCAGTCGGCGAAGCCCTGGGGCTACGCGTCGATGGTGTCGGCTTCCCCGCCCATTTTTTGCTAAAGCTGAGTCACGGCGATAGCAAGCCGGCAAGCCAGACGGATCAAACAGAGAGCGTACTGATCGACCCTTTTTCCGGGCAGGTACTCAGTGTCGATGACTGTAAAGACTTGCTCGCCGTATCATCCGGCAACACCATGCCCTTTAAAGCCGAATATCTGCAAACGATTAACAAGCGGGCCATTTTGCGCCGCATGCTCGGCAACCTGAAAGGGATTTATCTCAGTAAAAAAGATTATGTTGAAGCACTGAGTCTTTGCGACCGCCTATTGCTGCTCAACAAAGACGCCATACAGGATCGTATCGATCGTGCCGGGGTACTTGAAAAGCTGGAGTGTTATGAACCCGCCGCCCAGGACCTTGAACAGATTCTGAAGAGCCAGCCATCGATGCCGGGCTCGCAAGCGCTTGAACGCAAGATTGGTGAACTCCGCGCCCAGGTTCAAGGCAGACCCCACTAAGACCCAGACTGACGTGAGATGCCCTTAACTAAGTAGGGCTGCTACTTCTCAGCAAGCGCCTCACCTGCCCCGCACTAAAGGGCCAACCTTTCTCTTCACCGGACGGTGTTTTCAGTACGGGAATACGTAGCCCGTAAAGCGCCTCTAAAGCCTCATCGCCGCGAATATTCACTTCCTGACAATGCCAGTCGAGTTCCTCCAGCACGGGCGCTAACACGTCTTTCGCCTGTTCGCATAAATGGCAGCCGGTGCCACCATAAAAAGTGACTAGCTTGTCTTGGTCAACGTTGTTATTTTCTGCTGCCACTGCTTTTAACCCTTTATCCGCGGAAGACGCGGTGTATCGCTATTGCTGACGAATCAACCAGCACTGGTGAATACGGGGGCGTCGGGCAAAGTCTTTATCAATCGTCGCGGGGCTAATATTTTCCACTGCAAAGTTCGCCTCAAGTTCAGGGGCCAGTTTAAAGCGACGGAAGTTATTAGAGAACACCAGCACGCCGTCCTTCGTTAACAGGCCCATGCACTGTTCGACCATGCGTTGATGGTCACGCTGAATATCGAGCACATCATCCATTTTTGCCGAGTTCGAAAAGGTCGGTGGGTCGAGCAAGATCACATCAAAGCTACCCTCCAGATCTTCATTTTCCGTGGCGGCAAGCCAGCTCATACAATCGGCGCGCAATAACTGATGGCGGTCTGTATCGAGCTTATTCAAGGCGAAATTACGCCGTGCCCAGTCGACATAGGTATTCGACATGTCGATACTCAAACTCTCACTGGCCCCACCCAATACAGCTTGCACTGTCGCCGTTGCCGTATAGCAAAACAGGTTGAGAAAGCGCTTACCGGCGCATAGCTCAGCCAGCAGTTTGCGCACGGGGCGATGGTCCAAAAACAGGCCACTGTCGAGATAATCCGTCAGATTAATTTCGTAGCGGGCACCATTTTCCATTACTTCAAATGCGTTTTTTCCCGCTTGCCGTGTTTGTTCAGTCAAACGCTGATATTGCTTGTCACCGCGCTGGCGCTGGCGCTGTTTCACAAAAAACTCACTCTGGTCAGGCTTTAACACGGCAAAGACCGCATCGCTGACCTCGGCCAACCGCCGGCGAGCAGCACTGGCATCAATACTGGCCGGCGGTTCGTATTCCTGCACATGAATCGCACTGCCGTAGCAATCGATGGCCACCGCGTACTCGGGCAAATCGGCATCGTAGAGTCGATAACAACTAATCTGCTTGCCCTTCAACCAGGGCTTAAATTTACGTTGGTTTTTACGCAAGCGATTGGCGAGCATGGTTGCGCCATCGCTCAGTTTGTCTGACTTGCCCCAGGGATCGGCAGCGCTTTCTTTCCCGGCTTTCCCTTCATTGGATTTGCCAACCCGCTCGCCTTCAAAGAGTTCGAACATCAAGAGCTGGCTGGGTATCGCTCCGTTAAAGAGTTTGTAAATTTTATGGCTACGTAAGCCGAGGGAAAAACCCAGGTATTCATTGCCCGTAAAGACCCCTGCTGACCACCCCCCGAACTCACGCTTAAGCACATCACCGAGTTGCTGATAGAGCCCTTTTAGAGTTTCCTGATCGCCCAAACGCGCACCGTAAGGCGGGTTGGTGAGTAGCAAACCACTAGCGGTGTCAGGTAAATCGGGCCGTTGTAAGTCACTCAGAGGCTGGCGCTTAAGCTCAATGTAATCACTAAGACCTGCTTGTTCGACATTACGCTCAGCAGCAGTCAGTGCACGATAGTCCTCATCGTAGCCATAAATAAGGGGTAACTGCCCCACCAGGCCCTGCTCGCGGCGTGCCTCAGCCTCATCGCGCAAGCCCTGCCAAATATCGGGCTGATGACCCTTCCAGTGGGTGAAGCCAAAGCGCTGACGTTGCAGGCTTGGCGCAATATCCCCAGCCATCATTGCCGCTTCAATCAACAAGGTGCCACTGCCACACATGGGGTCAACCAGCGCGCTGTGTTGACCCGGCCATCCGGCGCGTATTAACAAAGCAGCGGCGAGGTTCTCCTTCAGGGGCGCTATCGTCTGGGCGATACGATAACCACGTTTGTGCAAACTATCACCGGAAAAGTCGAGACTCAACGTCACCTTTTCCCGGGCATAGCGGGCATTAATTCGAATATCGGGCTGGCGTAAGTCCACATTAGGGCGATTACCCGTGGCCTCACGAAAGTGATCAACAATGGCATCTTTAACCCGCTGTGCACCGTACTGGGTGTTATTGATGCCATCGCCCGTGCCGATAAAGTCAATGGCGATGCTGGCCTGATCGGAGAAATGCTCGGTCCAGTTAATCGCCGCCACACCGTCATAAAGGTCATCGGCACTCGCGACAGGGAAGCTGTTGAAAGGCAGCAACAGTCGATTAGCCAGGCGTGACCATAGGCAAACCCGGTACCCGTTCTCAATATTGCCTTTAAATTCAACGCCCGCTACGGTTTCGCGAAGCTGGCTTACACCCAAACTATCAAGCTCTTTAAGAAGAAGGCCTTCTAAGCCTTTGGGACAGCTAGCAAACCAGTAGCGTGATGTATTTTGATCTTTCATTGATGATTCCATAGGGGTATTAAAACGGACAATTGTTAGACAAACAAAATCTTCGACAGGGTTCAGAGTTTTTGGTCAACTTGAGTGGCTGTAATAAAAAATACATTTATTGGCTACCACATCTTTGTGGAAGAAGGAGCTTTACCCCCGATGAAAAGACAGAAAAGAGATCCCTCCCAACGCGCCTATACTAAAGGATATCAGCTCGGATTTGATGGTCGTTCTGAAGATACTTGTCCCTATCAGTCAAATAGTATTTTTGCTCATGAATGGATGAACGGCTGGCGAGAGGGTCGCAACGACCAGTCAGAGGGTTTTAAGATGCACACCTCACAGCAAAAAATCGTCGCTCAAAGCACTGCCTAACGCCGTAAATAACAGCATTACTGTAAATTTTACGGTAACTGTGTCGTGACTAAAGAGGGCTGTTGATCAGCCCTCCATCATCGAGTCCCACCAGCAGCACCCCATCAATCAGCCCTCAACAGCTCTCTCCTTATTAATCCTCCCCGCATAAACTCAACCTTCGCAAACTCTACCCGCATACCCTTCCCTTAATACGCCCGGCCCTCACACAGCTAACGCTAACAAAATCAGTAAAGAACTGACAAAATAGCGGCCATGGATTTATCTCAACTTGACCTGCAACCCGTATGGCTCACCCTGAAGCTAGCCAGCATCACTACATTGCTGCTGCTTTGCGTGGCGACGCCCCTGGCCTGGTGGCTGGCGAACACGCGCTGGCGCTACCGACAGGTGATCAACGCACTGGTTGCCCTGCCTCTCGTTCTGCCGCCGACGGTACTCGGTTTTTATTTACTACTACTACTCGGGCCAAAGGGCTGGGTTGGGCAACTCACAGAAAGCCTGGGCATTGGCGTGCTGCCTTTCACCTTTAGCGGACTGGTGATTGCCTCGGTGATCTATTCCCTGCCCTTTGCCGTGCAGCCCATCCAAAATGCCTTTGCTGCTATTGGCAAACGACCTCTGGAAGTCGCCGCCACCTTACGTGCCTCTCCCTGGGATCGCTTTATCAGCGTCGCCCTACCGCTAGCAAAGCCCGGCTTAATCACCGGCGCTGTGCTGGGCTTTGCCCACACGTTAGGAGAGTTTGGTGTTGTGCTGATGATAGGCGGCAATATCCCCGGTCAAACACAGGTGTTATCGGTCGCTATCTTTGATCATGTTGAATCTTACGAATACGCGGCAGCCCATGTTCTCGCCGCTGGCATGCTGGGCTTTTCGTTTCTTGTTCTACTCACCCTGTACTGGCGCACCGGCCAGCGCCCTCTTGAGCGGGTATAACAGGATGATCAATGGACGATAACTTCCCCGTCGAGCAGCGTATAGATGCTCGCTTCGAGCTCAAGCGCAAAGACTTTGAGCTAGACATCAACTTTGCAGCCCCCGGTAAAGGGGTAAGCGCCATTTTTGGCCCCTCTGGCTCCGGCAAAACCACCCTGTTACGTTGCATTGCCGGACTGGAAAAACCCGACAGCGCCCACTTTACAATCAATGGCCAGTGCTGGCACGACGCGCATAAAAGCCTTGCCGTGCACCGCCGCCCCATGGCCTATGTGTTTCAGGAGGCCAGCCTCTTCCCCCACCTCAACGTGCGCGAGAACATGGCCTACGGCTGGCGGCGTATCGCCAAAGACCAACGCAAAATTCACTTTGACGATGTCACCACCTGGCTAGGGCTCGAAGCCTTACTCGAACATCAACCGCAGCAATTATCCGGCGGCCAGCGCCAGCGTGTGGCCATTGCCCGCGCCCTGCTCACTAGCCCCCAACTGCTGCTAATGGACGAACCCCTGGCCAGTCTCGATGCCAACGGTAAGGCCGAAATACTGCCCTACCTCGAAAGCCTCTGCCGCGAGCTGAGTATCCCCGTTCTCTATGTCAGCCACTCACCGGAAGAAGTGCAACAACTGGCCGATTATTTGATCCTGCTGGAACAGGGCCGAGTCGTTGCCGCCGGTGAACTCAACACCCTACTCACTGATCCCTTGCTGGCGATATCCCACTTCGAAGATGCCGCTGCTGTGCTTGAGGCCAACGTGATCGGCCACGATAAAGAGTTTCACCTCACCAGCCTGGCTTTCGACCACGCGCAGGTATCGGTGTCCTACAATGGCCTGCCCCTCGGTCATAAAGCCCGTCTGCGCATCTGCGCTCGAGACGTCAGCCTGGCTTTAGTTCAGCCTCAACAAATCAGTATCAGCAATAGCTTCCCCGTGAAGGTGGTCAGTATCGACCCCGACCGCGACCCATCGCAAATGCTCGTGCGCTGCGAGATTGGCGGCCAACACCTCCTATCGCGTATTACCCGTCGCTCCGTCCACCTCTTAAAAATAGAAGTTGGCAAAAACGTTTATGCCCAGGTCAAAAGTGTCGCCTTGATGAAATAGTGTGCAGGTCGACAGTGTGAGCGAAAACTGTCTTATATCATTGCCTATACGATTCATTTTCGGCATTCTTGCGTTTCAACTTGCAGCATTTTAAAAGAGTCATCATTTCGTCAATTTCCGGGATTAAAATACACGATCTGCGTTGCCACATAAGCGCTTTAGATAAGGCCCTCTGTACTTGAAAGACACCATCAAAAAACTCCTCAATGCCATGCTCGGCAGCCTGCGTGATTTACTGCCCATCGTGCTAGTGATTCTGTTTTTTCAGTATTTTGTGCTACAGCAGCCCTTACCGAATGTTGCCCAACTCATCCTCGGACTGATCTTTGTCGTACTGGGTTTAACCTTTTTCATTCACGGTCTGGAACAGGGTTTATTCCCCATTGGCGAATCCATGGCCCACGCCTTTGCTCGCAAGGGCAGTGCATTTTGGCTGCTGACTTTTGCCTTTTGTCTGGGTTTTGGTACCACCGTCGCCGAACCCGCCCTAATTGCCGTTGCTGAAGAAGCCGCCAACGTCGCCGCTACCGGGCAGATGATCGGATCAAGCGCCGCCGCTAAAGCACAGTACGCCACAGGCTTACGCTTTACCGTGGCCTTTTCTGTGGGCCTGGCCATTGTGATTGGCGTTATGCGCATCCTTAAAGGCTGGCCCATTCAGTGGATGATTATCGGTGGTTACGTGCTCGTGGTGACCATGACCTTCTTTGCCCCGGAAGAAATCATCGGCATTGCCTACGACTCCGGCGGTGTTACCACATCAACCATCACCGTACCGCTGGTCACTGCCCTCGGCGTTGGCCTGGCGTCGTCAATTCAGGGGCGCAACCCTATGATTGATGGCTTTGGCCTCATCGCCTTCGCCTCTTTAACGCCGATTATTTTTGTCATGGCCTACGGCATGGTCATTTCATGAATATTTTGACGGAACTGCTCAACACCCTGCTATCCACCGTTATTGATGTGGTGCCCATTGCGGTGATCATTTTTGGCTTTCAGTTTTTTGTTATTCGTAAAAAACCCGCCAATCTTGCTGAGGTATTAATCGGTTTTGTGTGGGTATTAATTGGCCTGTCTTTCTTTTTGCTGGGGCTCGAATGGTGCCTCTTCCCACTCGGGCGAGTCATGGCGGAACAGCTTACCGACCCCGCATTCATTCAAGCTGCACAATCTAGCCAAGGTCTACTCACTGAGGTCAACTGGCGAGATTACTACTGGGTTTACCTGTTTGCCTTTAGTATCGGCTTCAGCACCACTATTGCCGAGCCCTCGTTAATGGCTGTTGCGATAAAAGCCAATGAAGTTAGCGGTGGTGCCATTGGTGTTTGGGGCTTACGCATTGCCGTGGCGATTGGCGTTGCCGTTGGTATTTCACTGGGCTGCTACCGCATTGTGGTCGGCGACCCCATCCACTGGTACATTATCGGCGGCTACATCATCGTGGTGATGCAAACCATGGTCGCCCCGAAACTGATCGTCCCTCTGGCCTACGACTCCGGCGGTGTCACCACATCAACCGTCACCGTGCCACTGGTTGCTGCATTGGGCTTGGGATTATCGGAAAACGTACCCGGCAGAAACCCCCTGATTGACGGCTTTGGCCTAATTGCCTTTGCTAGCCTATTACCTATTATCTCTGTTATGGCCTATGCCCAGCTGTCTGAACTAAAGGCAAATTTTGGCACTAAAACCAACCAGAAAAATACGGATAAGTAACTTACCCTGAGGTGAAAAATGCACTTTAAAATGATTACTGTCTTTGTAGAAGATGATAAAACAGATGCCGTGATGGCGGCCGCTCGAGAAGCAGGTGCCACCGGTGCCACCGTTATCAGTAATGCCCGGGGTGAAGGTCTGAAAAAGAGTAAAACTTTTTTCGGTCTGTCGCTGGCAACTCAGCGAGACGTTATTTTACTGCTGGTTGAAGAGCACCTCAGCCGCCGCATCCTCGAAGAAATCGGCCGCGTGGGTGAATTTGATGACAAACCCGGCACTGGCATTGCCGTACAAATCGATGTCGAGGACGCCATTGGTGTCGCCCACCAGGCAGAAGAAATCAGCCACTCCGTAGAGGAACTTTTGTAATGAATAAAAAGACCATTCTCGTCCGCGATGTTATGCACGAACGTCACCTGGAGCTTGATGGCTCGGCCACCATTAAACAGGCCCTTGATGCAATGAAAGAAAGCAAAGCCGAAGTGGTTATTGTCAAAAAACGCCACCCGCATGATGCAATAGGTATTCTTCTGCTTTCAGATATTGTAAAAAAAGTACTGGCAAAAGATAAAGCCCCCGAGCGGGTGAATGTTTACGAGATCATGTCCAAACCGGTCATTCCTGTTGAGCCTGAGTTAGACGTACGCTACTGTGCGCGACTGTTTAGCCGTTTTGGTTTATCGAATGCACCCGTGGTTGTCGACGGCAAAGTACTCGGCATCGTCAGTTACAACGAGTTGGTTTTTGATGGGCTGTGTGAGCTGATTGATTAACAGCTTGTTGGAGTTCGCTGACTCGGCTCAGATACAAACCCGAATACAGTAACGATTCTCGGTGTTAAAAGCGCCCTCTCGACTCTATCAGCGATAGATTGCGGAGGGCTTTTTTTATGATCCGTAATTAGCAAACGACCCTTTATCAACCTCATCAGGGCAAGCAGCTCAACATCATCAAGAAAAAATCGGGTGCTGCGGCTCAAATGCCAAAAGACACTAGCCCCAATAAAACAATCAGCGATTCCACTCAGTACAAGAACGCCAGATCAATCATCGAGGGCAAAATGCCCGTATTGATTACAGATGCTGTATTGGCCGAAACAGTCTGGGCGCTCACCGGTAAGCGTTACAAAATTCATTTTGTGAAGCAGTGCGAGACCTAATCGGTGACAGCGCATTCGAGTTTGAAAACTCGAAAGTGGTCTGGTCTGTACTAATGGATTACCAGAATGCTAAACCAATACGTGGCAAGATATTTGGTTTTACGAATGTCTTGGTTACTCATAAAGTACATTATGCAGCCAATATCACGGGGCTAGAGCTAGATAATTTTTACCGTTTCGAGAAAGCCTTAGAGTAAATCAAAGAGGCTAAAACCCCAGAGTAAAATAACCTGGGCTAAAGTCGATTAAACTCGACGGGGCCTTCCCTATAAGCCTGTGATTGGTCGGCCCATTAATAATAATGCAGGTAAAACGTGGTTTTCCCCAATTACCTCAAATAAAAAAGCCCCGATTTACATCGAGGCTCTTGGGTATTTAAAGTAATAAACTAAACCGTTTTTCTTTTCCTTTTAAAGGCTAAGCTTGCTAAACCCAGACCTAATAATGCTAAAGATGATGGTTCTGGAACACTTGTGCTGCCAGTCGCATTATATGCAAAATTGCGTAATGCAGCATTGTAGGCACCCGCACCACCAACAGACGTGTTCGTCCACGCAGTTTCAACACTGGTAAGAGAAGCACCTGCGGAGATATAAGCGATCTGACCAGCGCCGTAATTACGTAACGACCACTGACAACCCCCACCACTACCAGCTGCAACACAAGTGGTGTCTCCACTTAGGCCATACAAAGTATCCCAATCGCCATATGATCCTGTAGGGGTCTCTCCTATGATATCTATTAGACCTGTAGAGAGGCTATTTGCTCCCGTGACTGCGAGGGGGTCACGTGAACCACCAAAATCAGTACTCGAGCTTCCGCCTACAAAGTTTATGAGGTTTGGGTCAGAGGGAGAGGCTATAGTGTCATAACCAGTAACAAACACACTGCCACCACCATTTACATAAGATAGCAGGTTAGTAAATTGAGCCGCCGCATGAGTTGCACCATATCCATTAGCAGTTGCATTCCAGAAAACCGCATCGTAACCACTCAACCCACTGGTAAGATCAGAGTTAATGTCAGTGCTTGAGTTGTAACCACCTAATAGTGATGTGACCGTGTGACCGTCACCTGCTAACACACCGGCAATATTGTCGTCACCAGGGGCGTAATCTTGCGCGTATAGGATGACACCAGCCTGAGTAGAGCTTGCTAACACTATGCTTGTTAAGGCAAATAGAGTTGATAATAACTTCTTCAAAGTAATCTCCTTCATATAAAACATAAGTAAAATTAAAAATGCACATACTATGCCACTAACAATATTCGCAGAAAATACAAGACGTTATGTTTATATGCACTAACCAGCACAGCGTGAAGTGTAAAAAATACTGACACTATAGCGAGGCGATTATCGAAATATTTTACAATTTGTAATGAACATGTGTCTTGTATGCCTAGCTATTTGTCGCCTCTCTTTAATCGACTCAATACTTAGACATGCCGGCTCTACAAGCCCGCACAGCACTTTTAAAACGATACCTTCATGGATCCCTACTCACCATTGTTTCCAAAAAACCACTCCCGGATCAACGGAATCGGATCAGACTCGATTAATCCACACCCTTTCACGACAACCCAACAATCAAGCCTTAGGCAACGTAACCCCCTGCTGGCCTTGGTACTTCCCACCCCTATCCTTATAAGAGGTCTCACACTCTTCATCGGCCTCAAAAAACAGCATTTGCGCAACACCTTCGTTGGCATAAATCTTCGCTGGCAAACTGGTGGTGTTAGAAAATTCTAAAGTAACGTGCCCTTCCCACTCCGGCTCGAGAGGGGTGACGTTGACGATAATACCGCAGCGAGCATAGGTCGATTTACCCAGGCAAATGGTTAACACGCTGCGCGGGATGCGAAAGTATTCCACCGTGCGTGCCAGGGCAAAGGAGTTGGGCGGAATAATGCAGCTGTCGGATTGAATATCGACGAAGCTTTTTGGGTCGAAGTTTTTCGGGTCAACGGTGGCCGAGTGCACATTGGTGAAAATCTTAAATTCATCGGCACAGCGCACATCGTAACCGTAGCTCGACACACCGTAAGAAATCACTCGCTCACCGTTAGGGTCGGGGTGGCGCACCTGTTCGCTTTCAAAGGGTTCGATCATGCCGTGTTCAGCGGCCATACGACGAATCCAGCTATCCGGTTTAATACTCATAAAAATTCCTGTTCACTCGTTTTTAATTTCGGGACGCTTAATCTTCGACCGTACTATTTAATCTTCGACCGTAATAATCGGTGCCGCCACTGAAGTTTCAGCCAGAGCCTTCATTAAGCCGGTAGCAATAGTACGGTAGTGTGACGCGATAGCACCCTCGGGATCAGTGACAAAAATCGGCGTACCCTTATCACCCTCTTCGCGAATGCGTTTATCGAGGGGCAGTGAACCCAGCAGTGTTGTTTGATATTCCTCGGCAATACTCTCACCGCCGCCCTCACCAAATATTGATTCCGTGTGGCCACAACTACTGCAAATATGCAGGCCCATATTCTCGACCACGCCGAGTACGGGGATACTGACCTTGCGGAACATTTCGATGCCCTTGCGTGCATCCAGCAGAGCGATGTCTTGCGGCGTAGTAACAATTACCGCGCCCGATACCTGGGCCTTCTGGGACAGGGTCAATTGAATATCGCCCGTGCCCGGTGGCATATCGACAATCAACACATCGAGTTCGCCCCACAGGGTTTGCGTCATCATTTGTACCAGCGCACTACCGGCCATTGGCCCGCGCCACACCATTGGCGTGGCATCGGTGGTTAAATAGGCCATCGACATAGACTGCAAGCCGTGAGCTGCAATCGGTACGAAGGCATTGCCGTTGACGACTTTGGGCTGGCGCGAATCGTCAACGCCGAGCATTTTCGCCAGGCTGGGGCCGTAAATATCCGCATCGAGAATACCGACGGCAAGGCCTTGATCCTTTAATGCTAGCGCCAGGTTAACCGCCGTTGTCGACTTGCCGACACCGCCCTTACCTGATGCTACTGCAACCACGTATTTCACTTTACCCAAACCACTGTCCTGCACTGCTTCTGCCATGTTTTTTGTTCACCTGCGTTAATGAAAAATTAAGCGAAAGCGGCTATAGTTGCGCCCCTTCGCCAAACTCTAAAAAGCTGTTTATCCCCATGCCTGATACCACTTTATCCGCGGACACGACGTCCAATCCTCGTAAAATTCTCGTTACCAGTGCCCTGCCCTATGCCAACGGCTCGATTCATCTGGGTCATCTGGTGGAATATATTCAAACGGATATCTGGGTGCGCTTCCAGAAAGCGCGGGGGCACGAATGTTACTACGTCTGCGCCGACGATGCTCATGGAACGGCGATTATGTTGAAGGCCGAGGAGCTGGGTAT